>TARA_R110002096_G_scaffold309403_4_pt1 | contig 183575 bp, 156 predicted proteins | sample TARA_R110002096 | Tara Oceans TARA_R110002096 (sample SAMEA4397295) | marine metagenome | biome: Polar Biome; feature: [DCM] deep chlorophyll maximum layer (ENVO:01000326); material: water (ENVO:00002006), including particulate matter (ENVO:01000060) such as... | depth 35 m
TGAAGATGTAGTAAGTAGTTAAGAATGTAAACAAGGAAGTCTTTATAATGAAACGATTTTATACAGTAACAAGTGTAGGCTTAAGTACGGCCTTGTTACTCAGTCATACGGCTATTGCCAAAGATGAAGGTAAGGTTACCTTAGACGCAGAAGCAGGTTTTGTCTATGACAGCCACGTGAGTGTGGACCAGTTGGACTTGCTCGCCAGCGGCGGGGATAGCAAATGGGTCTTTAAAGCAGGAGGGGGATATGAACACCCTTTTGCTGAGGATGGCGCCATAAATGTTGGTTACAAATTTTCACAAAGTCTGTATCAGGACTTTAATACCTTTGATCTGCAGTCACACACCCTTAATACTGGAGTTAAAAATAAATTTGGCAAAGTTACCGTTGCGGGCAACTATTCTTATGTGAACACCAAATTAGGGGGTAATGCATTTTTAGATATGCACATTGTGTCCCCTAGTATTTCAGGTTTTGTTGCGCCAAATTATTTTGTGCGAGCAGGTTACAATTATTACAAAAAAGATTTTGAAACTGCCAATGATAGGGACGCTAATACCAATGTCTTTACCGTTGATGGATTTTACTTTTTTAATAAAAGCAAATCTTATTTTACCGTAGGTGCAAGTTATGAAGATGAAAATGCCACCGCAGATCCCTTTGATCTAAGCGGTTATAGCTTGCGTGCAGCACTTCAGTTTCCTTTAGACGTAGTGAAAGACGGGGGTAAGGTACGGTTTTCATATGAGTACCGCGACCGTAATTATGATAACATTACCCCTAGCATTGCAGCCATTCGAGAGGAGACGCGCTCTACTCTAAAAGCGAACCTTGAAATACCTATTTATGATCACTTTGCAATAGTTGGGGAACATAAATATGTTGACAGGAAATCAAATTTTTCATCCTCAAACTATACAGAAAATGTAAGTTCTATTAGTTTGGCTTATTCTTTTTAAACCAACAGAGAGTAAATGATTTAGGGGTGCCTATTACAATCTTAAGACAATCAAAATGATTTCAATTTGAATTCATTTTGATTGTGTCATTATTGAAGCAATTGACAACATTGAAAGACAAAAATCACATGAAAATTAATACGAAGTATTTAACTATTATTTTTTTACTCTGTCTAACCTCTTGTGGAGGTGGTTTTTCAGGCGAATATCGCGCCCTCCAAGGCGCAATTACAATGGATTTTAGATCTGATGGTAGAGTGAGTCAATCGATGGTCGGCAACAGGTTTTCTGAGTTTGACTTTGAAAAAGACGGTGATGAGATTATAATATTTGTTGCACCCGGCCTCTCCCAAATTTATAAAATACAAAGTGATGATGTGCTTATTGGCCCGGGTGGAGTTACGTTGGTCAAGAGGCGTTAGGGTGCGGCCATTCAGAATTGCGTTTGCACGATTTGAAAATAGATTACAAAATAAATTATCCATTTGAGTATTTATATTCATACGGATTGATAGGCTAGGTTTCTCCCCCAAGGACCTAGCCTATTTCTTTTTGAAGTAATTGATTGTCTGCTTTGGGTGGTGGTCGAAAGCGGTCATTCGATTTTCAGTATATAACGTGTAAATAACCATTTTTTATGTTGAACTGGACAGGATGCTATATAACATGATCTATTAATCAAAATGAATAACGGTGATATATTGAATATGGATACGTCTACTGATGAATTAATTAGATTGCGTCATAAATTACACCAGCATCCGGAACTCTCCGGTGAAGAACATGACACCGCGCAGCTATTTTACGAGAAGTTAAAAGCACTCAATCCGGATGAGTTATATTTCAATTTGGGTGGTGGCGGGCTTGCCGCAGTATTTTCAGGGTCAGAGCCTGGCCCAACCATATTGTTTCGTACAGAACTTGATGCACTCCCCATCGAAGAAACATTAGACATTCCCTACCGTTCAAAAGTGAAGGGTGTTTCGCATAAATGTGGCCATGATGGCCATATGGCTATAATTTACGGCCTAACTCAGGATATCGCAAACAATAGACCAAAGCGTGGGCGCGTAACCTTGCTATTCCAGCCAGCAGAAGAAACCGGTGAAGGTGCCAGAGCGATCGTCGCCGATCCGAATTACTCAAGCCTTAACCCCGACTTTTGCTTTGCCTTGCATAACCTTCCTGGGCACCCGATGGGACAGGTCATGGTGCGCGCAGGGGCATTTACCTGCGCATCAAGGGGCATGGTTATCAATTTTACCGGTTATACGGCGCACGCCGCCTACCCGGAAACTGGCAACAGCCCCGCGCTGGCATTGGCCGAACTGTTACAGGCATTTCCAAAGATATCATCTTCAATTGATAAAGATGAGTTGATCATGACAACAACCATCCACGCTATCATGGGCGAGCCAGCCTTGGGCGTCGCCCCTGCAGACGCAACATTTATGGTCAATCTTAGAAGCGAGACAAATGAAGGAATGGAACTTCTGGTCAGCGCAGCTGAGCAGAAAGTAAAAACAACTGCAGAACATTTCGGCCTAGAATATAAGATAGAATGGACCGAAATTTTTGATGCAAATTTCAATGACGAAGACTGCGTAAATCAAGTGGTTCAAGCAGCCGAATTAACAGGCCATGGTGTTCGGTGGTTAGAAGAGCCATTTCGCTGGGCAGAAGATTTTGGTGCCATAAGCGCATCAGCCAAAGGCGCAATGTTTGCGTTTGGCGCAGGGGAGAATAACCCACAAATACACAATTCAGACTACGACTTTCCTGATCAACTTATAGACAAAGGAAAATCAGTATTCTTCGAAATTTATAGAAATCATTTGCTGTAAAAGATGATGTCGATAGTGAAGGCACAAACACATCAAATCAAATGAATATCTGCTCGTAAAATCGCCTTACTATTGAAGCTGTTTTTGCTTATAAACCAATTTTTCTGAGCGTTTTCTTTAGGTCTAAAGCAGACACGCGTGAACAAAGAAGGGTAATTCTAAAATACGACTTTTTATTGAATAAGGTTAGTTTTAAAGTCCTCAATTAGGATAATAATATAAATAAGGGAGGATTATTATTAAAATCACTCAAATATTTTATGGCTGGAAAATCGTTTTTACGTTGCTTCTATGCTATTCTACGGCCTCTGGTCAATTTGCACTCGCCGCCCTTAGTTTTTTTATCATACCACTGGGTTTGGAGTTTGGCTGGAGCAGAGGTGATATTCTTTTCTCAACCGCATTGCTTACTATGTCTCAGGCTCTGGTCACACCAATAGTTGGCAGGATTATTGATCGATTTGGTAGTAAAGAAGTCCTGATGCCCTCCATATTACTGTTTGGATTACTTCTTGCTGCAATTCCATTATTTATTTCAGAAATTTGGCATATTTATATCATTTACTTAATGATGGGGTCGCTAGCCTGTGGGTCTACGGCAATTCCATATCTGCGAATTGTGGGTTCCTGGTTTAATAAGAACCGTGGACTGGCTTTTGGCATTGCTATGTCTGGCGGGGGTCTTGGGTTCGCTTATATGCCGCCATTATTGCAATATATGATTGATAATCACGGGTGGCGTTCAGGTTTTTATGTTTTAGCAGCAATCATAATATTTATAGCATTTCCACTTATTGCCATCGTGGTTCGCAATACCCCCTCACAGATGGGATTGTTGCCGGATGGTGAAGTACAAAAAGCAGATGATAAAATAATCCCGCAAGAAAAAGCGCCGAAGATTACTTTATCAGAATTATTGCAGGAAAAACTCATTTGGCACCTGTACGCAATTTTTGTTTTACTTACATTTTGTTTATATGGGTTGATGGCTAACTTTGCCCCGTTGCTGATTGATAGGGGGATGGAAACAGGGTCAGCTGCGCTTGTGGTTTCGACACTTGGAATAACTGTTATTTGTTCACGTGTTGGTATCGGTTATTTGTTAGATAAGTTTTTCGCCCCGAAAGTGGCGATGGTTTGTGTAATCTTCTCAGCCATTGGTATCGCTTTATTAGCGGCAGGAGCCATTGGAATGGCTGCTTTTGTAGCCGCACTATTTATTGGCGTCAGCATTGGCGCAGAGTTTGATCTCTTAGCATATCTTACATCTAGATACTTTGGAATGAAGTCCTTCGGTTTGATTTATGGAATTTTATTTACCGGTTTTCTTCTCGGGGTTTCAGCTGGCCCGTTTGTATTTGGTGCAGTATTTGATCATTTTGGATCCTATTTTATTATTTTAACAATTAGTAGCCTTCTTCTAATTGTCATCGCTGGTCTAATGGCGCTTCTTCCTAAATACAAAAACATCTAATATCAGACTGCATATAGCCCCGTTATTGCAGATATATAGAGAGAGACTAATGAGATTGAACTGTTTCTATAAAATATTGCCAAACCCGAAGCTGGTCTCGGGATGAACAAATTAGTTAACGAAATGTAAACAAATTCAAGATAACATAACGAGTATTCTCCTGTAAATGATCTTGGCTGCCAAATGATTCCTGCAGAAATACAATCTAAACACATCCCTTATAAGGCTCCTGACGCCGAAGCATCGAACGCGAACAAGCAACTTAAAATTATCAATAAATTTGCCCAGGATTTTATTAATCTTTCATCAAGAGAAGAACTGGTTCATTACGTAACACAAGAAGTAGTCGCGCAAACTGGTTTTGTTGATTGCGTTATTTATTTATTAGATGTTGAACGAAATACACTGGTTCAGACGTCTGCATTCGGTGAAAAAATTGACGAGCACCAGAACATAGTTGACGCAATAGAGATTCCCGTCGGCGAAGGAATATCAGGCTATGTCGCAGAAAACCGAAAGCCGGTCATTGTCAAAAATACGCAGGAAGACGAACGTTATATTTTTGATGTTGTCGCGGGACAATCAGAAATTTGCGTGCCTATCATAAGCGATGATGAGCTCTTTGGTGTTATAGACTGTGAGCACCCGGAAACGAACCAGTTTAATCAAGAACATCTTTCATTTTTGACCACTATTGCCACGATGTTAGCTGCACGACTAAGAGAGTGGAATTTAATGGTTGAGCTGGAAAAAAAACGAGACGAACTATCTCGTGCTCTTAGTGCAGCTGAAACCTCCAATAAAGCTAAGACGGATTTTTTTGCCGCTATAAGCCACGATTTGAGAACGCCGTTAAATGCCATAATAGGTTTTTCAGAATTAATTACACAAGAAATTTTTGGCGAATTAAAAAATAAGAAATATGCTGAATACGTAAAAGATATTAATACTTCAAGCCAACATTTGCTGAATCTGGTAAATGATATATTGGATATCTCCACACTTGAAGTGAATAGGGTAGATATTTATTGCGAAAATTTCGATGTAAAAGAGGCAATTAAAAGTAGTTTGAAATTACTGTATGGATTACTGGAGAGTAAAAATATAACCCTTCAAGTTGATATTCCTGATGATTTGCCACCAATCTATGCTGACAGACATGCCTTAAAAAAAATTATTATTAATCTGATCTCTAATTCGATTAAATTTACCAGACCAGATGGCTCTATTTCGATAAGCGCTAGCGTTTCTGACCGCGCTCATATTCTTAAATTCCAAGACAATGGTATTGGAATTTCAGAAACGCTTATAGGTACGATCACAGAACCCTTTACCAGAGAAGTGGCCGATCCATACTGTGCTGGTCAAGAAGGCACGGGACTGGGTCTGACAATAGTGAAGGCCTTAACCGAACTCCATGGCGGAGAACTCAAGATATACAGCAAACAAAATGAAGGCACTATTGTGTATATTTCATTGCCACGGCCGCTGATCTAATTTTTAAATAGACTTTCCATTTTGACTCGAAAGCAGACGTTTAGAGTTGAGGCCTTAACTCTCATTTTTTATCTTTGTAGAATATAAAAAGGGCGAATCATTTGATCCGCCCTTTTGTTAGATTTATAAAGTTCTAATAACCAATGGCCGCCGCGTCGAGGCTGCGGATATCAGCGGCGCCGTAGAAGATACCTTCTTTGTACATAATGGTACTAAGCGATCCAATTGTCATTTCCCGCGGGGCAATGATATGGCCCATATTTACGAGGATGTCTTTGGTATCTTTGCTGACCCCTTCTTCGATCATTACAGCGTCCGGAAGCCATTGATGATGGATGCGCGGTGCCGCTAGTGCGTGCATGGTATTCATATCGAACTCGAGAACGTTAAACACCGATTGAAGCACAACGGTGATAATCGTAGAACCACCTGGGCTACCCGTTACGAAGAACGGCTTGTCGTCCTTAAGAACAATAGTCGGTGTCATCGATGATAGCGGACGTTTTTTTGGTTGAACGCTATTGGCTTCACCGCCAATGAGGCCGTAACCGTTTGGCGTCCCCGGCTTGGCAGAGAAATCATCCATTTCATTATTAAGCATGATACCCGTGCCCGCCGCCATGGCACCATTGCCGTAAGTGAAGTTAAGCGTATATGTATTGCTTACCGCGTTACCGTCCTTATCCATCACGGAGAAATGCGTTGTTTCTGGGCTCTCAGCAAGCAAATTAAGCGCTGGCGCAATGTCGGTTGAACGGCGTGCTCTATCCGCAGGGATTTGAGCGCGGATCAGTTTCGCGTATGCTTTGCTTGTCAGCTCCTCAACAGGAACATCAGCAAAATCCGGATCACCAAGATATTTACTGCGGTCGGCATAAGCCTGACGCATGGCTTCGATATAAAGATGAAGGGTTGCTGCACTATTGTGCCCTTTTGACGCAAGGTCATCATTTTCCAGCATATTCATGATTTGAATTAGATGAACTCCACCAGAGGATGGTGGTGGCATGGTGACAATTTTATGACCTTTATAGTCGCCGACCAACGCCGGGCGTTCAAGGGCAACATAATTATCCATGTCTTCCATTGTGATCAGGCCATCATTGGCTTCCATATCAGCAACAATGCGTTTTGCAATTTTACCTTTATAGAAAGCGTCTTTTCCGCCGTCCATGATTTGCTTCAGAGACCAGGCAAGGTCTTTTTGCATTAGGATTTCACCGTATTTGTAGGATGAACCATCGGCCTTAAAGAACGCTTTGGAAGCGCCAGGGTTTTGCATCAACCGATCTTTACGGGCATTTAAGGACCCCTCAAGATAGTTATACATAGGGAAACCATCATTGGCGAGGTCATATGCTGGCTTTACAACTTCTGCCAGCGACATAGTTCCGTAATTTTCAAGGGCATGGACCATACCGGCCACAGTGCCCGGCACACCAGATGCTCTATATGTATATTTTGAACCGTCGTTATCCACGGAACCATCGTCATTTAAATACATATCACGGTATGCGGCAGCGGGCGCCATTTCACGGTAATCTATCGCGATCGATTTATTTTCGTCAGCCAGATGGATAACCATAAAACCACCGCCACCGATATTACCGGCTTGTGGGTATGTGACCGCCATGGCAAAACCAACAGCAACCGCCGCATCAACGGCGTTACCACCTTTTTTAAGGATATCAACGCCAACTTGCGATGCCATCTTTTCACGCGATGAGACCATACCATTACGGCCAATCACCGGGACAAACCGGTCCTTGGTAACAAGGCGCGGGGTTTGTTCTTGTGAGCAAGCCGATAACACGCTAATATTTACGATACTCGCCACTAAAATCAAAATCTTTAGTTTCATATTACTCTCTTTCAATGTAAACAATGAACTCAATCTACACAGCTTCATTTATTTTTCAACATCAATTAAGGCCAATCGTACCCGCATCCATATTGCGCGGATCATGGGCGCCGTAAAAGTATCCGTCCTTATAAACAATACTTGCAGTTTCCCCGAGGGTCATGAAGCCGTATGTGTTGCTGTCTGATCGATAAACCAAATTGTGCCCCATATTTTTAAGGATAGTCATAGTGTCCGTATTTAAACTATTTTCCACCTCAACAATATCGGGCATCCATTGATGATGAATGCGCGGCTTGCTTGATGCGGCAGCGATGTTCATATCAAATTCAACAACATTCATGATGGTTTGAAAAACCGTATTGATAATCGTAGAGCTTCCCGGACTTCCGGTTAGCAAAAACGGCACATCATCTTTAAGAACGATGGTCGGGGTCATTGATGAACGCGGGCGTTTTCTTGGCTCCTGCGCGTTGGCCTTACCGCTGATGTTGCCGTTTACATCCGGCTCGTAAGGCAAATGGTCAAAGTCATCCATTTCATTATTAAGAACAATGCCTGTGCCGTCCGCCATCATTCCCATATAAAATCCGTAATTGACCGTATAGGTATTGCTAACCGCATTACCCCATTTATCCATCACGGAAAAATGGGTGGTTTGCGGACTTTCTGATTGAAGTCCCTTTGTCGGTGCCACTTCCGATGATTTACGGGCCCGGTTCATGGGGATGCGTGCGCGCATTTCTTTTGCGTAGTCTTTATCAGTGAGTTTCGCTACTGGCACATCGAAAAAGGCCGGATCGCCTGTATAAAGGCTCCGGTCCGCGTAAGCCTGACGCATGGCTTCAATATAAAGGTGAAGTGTCGCCGCGCTGTTATGACCTTTTGATTTAAGGTCATCCTCCTCTAACATATTAAGCATTTGAACCACATGAACACCGCCTGATGATGGTGGCGGCATGGCGGCAATTTTATAGCCTTTATAAGTGCCAAAAACCGGTTCCCTCTCAATTGGCTTATAGTCGGCCATGTCTTTCATTGTGATGATGCCGTCGTATTTTTCCTGATCCGCAACGATCTTGCGGGCGATATCCCCTTTATAAAAGGCATCAACCCCACCGTCCATAATCGCTTTCAATGATGTCGCCAGATCAGACTGAATTATTTTATCACCGAAGCGGTAATTGCTGCCGTCACTTTTAAAATAAACAGCCCGCGTTTCCGGCGCGGCGGTGAGTTTTTCTTTGTGAGTGATAAATGTCCGCTCCAGATGCCTGCCCACTTCAAAGCCGTCCCGTGCCAATTTGTAAGCAGGTTCTATAACCTCAGCCAAAGATAGCGTACCGTATTTCTCAACGGCCATTGCCATGCCAGCCACGGTTCCCGGCACACCAACGGACTTGCGACTTTCAAACGACAAAAATGGATCGACCTTACCGTCAACCACATAAAGGTCATGGGTGGCGCGGTCTGCGGCATATTCGCGGTAATCAATGGTCGTTGTCCGCTTATCTTTGGCCGTATGCACGACCATAAATCCGCCGCCGCCAATATTGCCCGCTTCCGGATGAACCACGGCCAGCGCAAACGCAACCGCCGCCGCCGCATCAATAGCATTGCCGCCCTTTGCTAAAATATCTGCGCCCACTTTCGTCGCAATCTTATGACGACTACTGACCATACCAGTTGAACCAATGACGGGAACAAACCCATCCACCGCCGTATAATCCGGCAATGCTTCCTGCCCAGAGGTAGATGATATTGAAAACATAATGATGGAGATGGTGGCGATTATTTTTTTGATCATTGGCGTGCCTATAAATAAGAATCTAATGACCATAACAGTACTCAATTATTTCCGGTGAACCAACAAAAAAGGCGGCCCGTTAAGACCGCCTTCTTCTGTGCATATAAAATCGGTTTAATTAATGCCGATTGTCGCCGCATTCATACTACGTGGATCGTGGGCACCGTAGAAGTAGCCATCGCGGTAGACGATGCTGTTTGTGCTGCCCAGTGTGCGGCGGCCAACGTTAAATTTATGGCCCATGTCTTTCAGTATATTCAGCGTATCCTGACTGACACCATTTTCGATGGTGGTCATATCCGGCATCCATTGATGATTGACCCGTGGCTTGCTTGATGCTGCGGCCACATTCATATCAAATTCAACCACATTCATCACCGTTTGGAACACGGTATTGATGATGGTACCACCGCCGGGGCTTCCGGTGAGCAGAAACGGCTTGTCATCTTTAAAGACAATCGTCGGTGTCATCGATGAACGGGGGCGTTTGTGTGGCTCCTGTGCATTGGCTTTGCCGCTAACATTACCATTCACATCAGGCTTATAAGGTTCGTGATCAAAGTCATCAAGTTCATTATTAAGCAGGATGCCTGTGCCCTCTGCCATGATACCGTTACCAAAACCAAAGTTGAGGGTATAGGTATTGCTGACGGCGTTACCCCATTTATCCATAACAGAAAAATGTGTTGTCTCCGGGCTTTCATAAGCAAGATTTTTGGTCGGGGCAACTTCGGCGCTTTCGCGGGCGCGGTCCATCGGGATGCGCGCACGAATTTCCGCGGCATAATCCTTATCAATAAGCTTATCGACCGGAATATTGAAGAACGCCGGATCACCCGCATAAAGACTACGGTCCGCATAAGCCTGACGCATGGCTTCGATATAAAGGTGAAGCGTCGCTGCACTATTGTGACCCTGCGCCTTGAGATCATCCTTTTCCAGCATATTCATCATTTGGATCATATGCATTCCTCCTGATGATGGTGGGGGCATGGTGGCGATCTTGTATCCTTTATAAGTGCCGTATACTGGCTCGCGTTCATAAACCTTATAAGCGGCCATATCTTCCATTGTGATCAGACCATCATTTGCCGCCATATCAGCGGCAATCTTTTCGGCGATTTCGCCTTTATAAAAAGCGTCAGTGCCTCTTCGCATAACGGCACGCAACGATCTCGCCAAATCTTTTTGCTTAAGTATTTCACCAGTTCGATAGTTGCTTCCGTCTGCTTTATAGAAAACCTTCGCTGCCGCAGGATCGGCACCAAGACGTTCTTTAGCGCGGGCCAGTGACATTTCAAGTTGTGTATAAACTTCAAAACCGTTATTTGCCAACTTATAAGCGGGCTCAAGAACGTCTCTCAAGCTCATCGTTCCGTATTTTTCAACGGCTAGGGCCATGCCGGCAACGGTTCCTGGCACGCCGGATGATTGGCGGCTATATTTCGCGAGCTTCTGATCAACCTTGTCATCGACCACATATTGATCATGACGCGCAGATCCTGCGGCCATTTCGCGGTAGTCGATGGCAACAGTTTGGTTATTTTCCGCCATATGGACAACCATGAAACCACCACCGCCGATATTACCCGCTTGTGGATATGTCACCGCGAGAGCAAAGCCAATCGCAGCAGCAGCGTCAACGGCGTTGCCGCCTTCTTCAAGGATTTCAGCACCAATTTTTGCCGCGATAGTTTCACGGACACTGACCATGCCGTTTTTACCAACAACGGGAACAAATCCGTCGCGTGAACTATAACTTGGTAAATTATAATCTTCCTGCGCACTGGCAGGAAAAATGGAAAATGCGACCACGTGAACCGTGATCAGCACCAGTTTAAATAATTTTCTCATTAATTTTCCCTTCTAACAATTCCCCTAAATTTCACCCACCGACCTTAAACCGATAAGGCCGGGTTTGTAAACTCAAATAGAACTGCTATGAGGGTTATTTGACGGGTGTTGCCATAATGCGGCGACGCGTATTGCGTCGGGTACGGCGTGGTTGCTGCACCTGATAGGCTTCAACGCAATGGTTTGCGCAATATGGGAACGCGGGCTGCGATGGTTTTCCGCAAAAATGAAAGTTCGGCTCACCTGGATGACCAATCGGCCATTTGCACATACTTTCTGTCAGATCAAGAATGCTGACCTTCCCACTTACAGGAGCCGCTCTTGTCGGCTCTTTACTCGCTACGGTCTTTTTCTTGGCGGCCGCAGCTGCGCGTTTTGCGGGGTCAGACTTCACTGGTGATGGACGGGAAGCAAGTCCCATACGGTGTGCTTTACCGATTACTGCGTTCCGCGTAACACCCTCGGCAAGCTCTTTGGCTATTTGGCTCGCGCTTAAACCCTTATCCCACAATTCACGGAGTTTTTCGACGCGATCTTCTGTCCAAGCCATGTTAAGTCCTCATATAAATTTCACTACAACGGCATTGTATATCATAATTGCTAGTCATTGCCATGTAATTTTCTTGGCTATTTAATATTCTGAGGCCAAAAGGTCAAGTTCAGATTGCCTGATGGGTATTTTTTATTCTATAAGCATGTTTTTACTATTACCAAGTTAGAGGCCGTCATGTTACTCGAAGAAAAACCCATCAACGATTTTGGAACCAAACGAATGGGTTCTTTCAACTGGTCTGGATTTCGCACACTGTATGAAAAAGAAGTGCGAAGATACTGCAAGGTTTTCGGCCAGACCGTTGGCGCACCAGTGGTCACAACCCTTATGTTCATGATGATCTTTACTCTCGCCCTTGGCGGCAGCGACCGTTATATGGGCGATGTCCCTTATGCGGTATTTTTAGCGCCCGGACTGATTATCATGTCGATCCTGCAAAATAGTTTTGCCAACACATCGTCGTCAATCATCGGATCAAAAATGCAGGGCAATATTGTCGATATCCTGCTTGCGCCACTGGGCGCCAAGGAAATCGTTATGGGCTATGCCTTGGGCGGCATTACCCGTGGCATTATGGTTGGTTTCTTCGTGCTCATGGCCATGAGCTTCATGACGGATGTCTCCCTCACCCATATCTGGGCGATATTTTATTTTAGTATTTCCGGGGCGATGATGCTTTCGCTACTCGGCGTCGTGACTGGCGTGTGGGGCCAAAGGTTTGACCAGACATCTGCGATAAACAACTTCGTCATCATGCCTCTTTCATTTCTTTCCGGCACATTCTATTCTATTGATCGCCTTAGTGGCGTCTGGTATCAGATCAGTCAGGCAAATCCTTTCTTTTATCTTATCGATGGTTTTCGCTATGGCTTCACCGGTCAGGCAGAATCTGATCCAATGATTGGTGTGATCTATATACTTGTTATCAATATCACACTGTGGGTATTCTGTTACAAAATGTTTAAAAGCGGCTATAAGCTCCGGGCCTAGAGAAAATAGGCATTTTTTACTTGAATATTTGCCCCATTTAGGCCAAAAGAATCCCTCAAAACAAAATAATGTGCGAAATTATGACCAATAAACAAAATAATATATCGTCAGTACTGCCAACTTACGCTCGATTGGATGTGGGTTTTGTCCGCGGAACTGGCGCACATCTATACGATAGCACCGATACAGAATATCTTGATTTCGGTAGTGGCATAGCTGTGAACTGCCTTGGCCATTGCCACCCCAAACTGGTTGAAGCGCTCAAAGAGCAATCAACGAAACTTTGGCATACATCGAACATCTATCAAATTCCCGGACAGGAAAAGCTCGCAGACAGGCTTCGTCATCTGACCTTTGCCGATAGTATGTTTTTCACCAACTCCGGTGCGGAAGCCGTAGAATGCGCTATTAAAATGTCCCGCCGCTATCATGATGCAAATGGGCATCCTGAAAAATTTCGCGTTATTACTTTTGAAGGCAGTTTTCACGGTAGAACACTCTCAACCATCGCCGCTGGTGGCTCGGAAAAACTAACCAAAGGCTTTGGCCCCAAGGTGGACGGTTTTGATGTTCTTCCATTTTTCCGCGATATGAAAAAAGTTGAAGAACATATAACGCCTGAAACGGCTGCGATTATGATTGAGCCTATCCAGGGCGAAGGTGGCATTCGCCCGGTCTCAACGGAAAACCTCATTATCCTACGTGAACTGGCCGATAAGCATGGTATATTGCTCATATATGATGAAATTCAATGTGGTGTTGGCCGCACGGGCAAGCTTTTTTGCCATGAACATGCCGGTATTACGCCAGATATTATGCCAATTGCAAAAGGAATTGGTGGTGGCTTCCCCCTTGGGGCCTGCCTTGCTACGGCATCTGTGGCAAAGCACATGACTGCGGGCACACACGGTTCCACTTATGGTGGTAATCCGCTTGCTATGACGATGGGCAACGCCGTGCTTGATGTATTAGAGGAAGAAAATATCTTAGGCAATGTTCTAAAAATGTCTGATCGCCTGAGAATTGAGCTGATGAAGCTTCGCAAAAAATACCCAGAAATAATAGATACGGTGCGCGGTCTTGGTCTTATGATGGGGCTCAAACTCCATATTGAACCGAGAGAATTTGTAATGCAGGCATTTGAAAATAAGTTGCTGGTCGTCGGAGCGAGTGAGAATACCGTTCGCATACTCCCTCCTCTCAATATAACATCGGCCGATATAGATGAAGCGGTCGCCAAAATTGATAAGACATGCCTAACTCTACTTAAAAAGATGTGAGCACTATGGGGTAAAAAATGACAAATTATAATTTAAAAAAAAATCATAGACATTTCCTCGACCTTTCATCACTTTCAAGTGAGGATGTCCGCGACATCATTGAAAAAGCAAAGATCATTAAGAAGTCAGCCAAAGAGCAAAATGAAAGCAAAGGTTTCGTTCATCCAGATGCCCCGCTCAAGGATCAGGCTCTCGCTATGATTTTCGAAAAACCGAGCACGCGAACCCGCGTTTCCTTTGAAATGGCTATGCATCAACTTGGCGGTAAAGCCGTGGTGTTACAAGAACATGATATGCAGTTGGGCCGCGGTGAGACTGTTTCGGACACAGCAAAGGTACTTTCCGGCTTTGTTGATGCTATTATGCTTCGTGCCAACAGTCATGAAGCCCTTCTGGAAATGGCAGAAACATCAAGGGTACCAATCATAAATGCGCTTACGGATTTTTCACACCCTTGCCAAATAATGGCTGATATCCTGACATTTGAAGAGCATTCAGGGCCCATAACCGGCAAGAAAATCGCTTGGTCCGGTGACGGCAATAATGTGGCGATTTCCTGGATACATGCAGCGGTGTTATTTAACTGTGAACTCGCCCTCGCCTGCCCGAAAAACTATGCACCGCTAGAGCAGGTTGTTGGCTGGGCAAGAAACAATGGTGGCAACATAACCATTACAGAAAACCCCATTGAAGCCGTGAATGACGCTGATTGTGTCATCACAGATACTTTTATTTCTATGGGTGATGAAGATGCGACAAAACGCCTCAGTGATCTATCCCCATATATGGTTGATGGAAATCTTATGGGGCACGCGAAATCATCGGCCCTCTTTATGCACTGTCTTCCCGCCCACCGCGGTGAGGAAGTAACCGCAGATGTTATTGACGGGCCACAATCGGTGATCTGGGACGAAGCTGAAAACAGGCTTCACATTCAAAAAGCAATATTATTATGGTGCTTCGGTAAATAAAAATGAATAAAAAGTCATACCCGCTTCTGGAAGATATCTGCCTGCCGTTTCAAATTGAAGGACAGGATATTAAGGGACGTATTGTCCGCCTTGGCCGCTCTGTGGATGATATATTATCAAGACATAATTATCCTGATCACGTCAGCAAGCTGATGGGAGAGGTTTTGGCCTTCACCGCGCTGATTGGCTCATTGATGAAATATGACGGCATCCTCACAACGCAGATAAAGGGCGACGGACCATTTCGGGTCCTGGTCAGTGATTTTCATAAAGTGAATGAAAATATGACCGGCAATATCCGGGGTTACGCGTCATTTGACGATGTGATGAAAGAAGATGATAGCCTTGAAGACATGTTCGGTGAAAATGGCTATCTGACAATTACTATTGACCAGGGTAAGTTTATGGAACGCTATCAGGGTATGGTGAAACTCGAAGGCGATACCATAACCGACGCTGCGGAAGAGTATTTCAGAAGTTCAGAACAGCTTCCCACCAAAGTGATGCTCAGCTGCGACAAGGATGAAAACGGCCGTTGGCAAGCCGGTGCTATCATGATCCAGCATTACGCCCGCAGTGCAGTGGACGAACATAGCCGTGATAAAACCACGACAGAAGACCACTGGAACACCGCTTCCATCCTGCTTGGTAGCCTTAAACCTTCTGAACTACTGGATAAAAACCTAAGCCTTCAAAATCTTTTGATCCGCCTTTATCATGAAGCCGGTGTACGAATTTTTGACCACACCGATGTGGCCGCAGGCTGTCGCTGTTCAGATGATAAGATAAGAACCGCTCTTTCGAGCCTTGATCTGCAGGAATTAAAAGACGTATCTGATGAGGGTATAATCACCGTCACGTGCGACTTCTGCAAAACCGATCACAAGTTCGAACTTTCAAAACTGATGCATTAAATTTGCAGTCACATTATCGACCCAAGTGATAGCTATACTCATACCATGATCGGCAATGTCCATAGGGGCCAAAAATTATCCGGAGGCGATTAAAACTTTTGAGGATTCGTTAGCGATGGATCGCAATCAGGACGGGGGAAAACGGCAAATTGAAGCTACCAAAAAAGCCACGGAAGAATAATCAAAGAATTATAATGTCTTCTCTCTCAATTCTGTTAAGCTCTGGCAATATTTATTGAGAGGGAAGCTCACTATGATTATCAAGCTTGTTAGAATTACACTCATTATTTTAATGACGGTATCTTGCGCCATCAGCGTCCATGCGCAAAAAACAGAAAATGTCATCCTTATCAGCCTGGATGGCATGCGTTGGCAGGAAGTCTTTCAAGGAGTGGATGAGCGCTTCTTCGATCAGGAAGCCTACAACCGTTATCAAAAAACCCATGAGGATTTTAAAAAGGATTTCTGGCATGATGACCCGGAGCAAAGGCGAAAAATCCTTTTTCCCTTTCTATGGAATGTTGTGGCAAAAGAGGGTCAATTATATGGCAACCGCGACAAAGGCAGTAATGCCGACCTCACCAACGGCTTCCATTTTTCCTATCCCGGTTATAATGAAATCCTGACCGGATATGGCGATCCGCGCATCACAAGCAATGACAAGGTCTTAAACCCCAATAAAACTTTCCTCGAATGGCTCGATGATATGGAAGAATATAAAGGCAAAACCGCCGCCTTCGCTTCATGGGATGTTTTTCCCTATATCATCAATCAACAGCGCAGTAAGGTCTTTCTAAATTCCGATTTTGACGATATGGAAGAACTTAATCCCCGTATCAAAGATCTTAACCAGCTTCAGCGCGACACCCCGAGCCCATGGGATGCGGTAAGGCTTGACGTATTCACTCATGAATTTGCCATGGAATATATGAAAGAAAAGCACCCGAAAGCCCTCTATATCTCCTACGGTGAAACCGATGATTTTGCTCATGACGGCCATTACGACCTCTATATCCACGCGGCAAAACGCACCGACGATTTCATCCGTCGCATGTGGGAATATGTCCAGAACGACCCTGTTTATAAAGATAAAACCACCCTGCTGATCACTACGGACCATGGCCGCGGATATGAAACGCTTGAAAGTTGGAAAAGCCATGGCCTTTTTGAACATACGGCCAATAAGATGGAATTTATTGACGGCGATCATGAAATATGGATGGCGGTAATCGGACCCGATACCCCTGCGGACGGAGAGATGGAAAATGTTGCAACCGTCAAACAATCCGGCATCGCCGCAACACTGATGAAGCTTTTAGGGCTCGACTATCAGGGAAGCCATGAGACACTAAAAGCGGGCGAAGTTATTAAGGGAATGATTGAGTAAAATTCACTCCTCACTAATCTCAGGCAATTGATTTAGTCAGAAATTTTAATTTTTGCATCAGATTGAAGATTTCCCAGAACTTTGACTGCTTTACTCAGATCATTTTCATTAATAAAAACATGATCATAGATAAGTGCGCACTGGGAAATGACAGAAACAATCGCACCCGCGAATACCGATATGGCCGGTTTTAGGTAACCTGAAACAGTGACATCGAGCGGCACATCGAACGGCTGCTCTCATTGTTCTCCAGATTGTCACACCAGATTATGAATAGGTGAATAAAAACCGAATAACCACACCCGCTCATTGGACATCGCTATAAACACGCTCACGGCAAAAGTCATAAACCCTTTGACTTGCCCTAAACAAATCCAGACCTTCGCCCCTTCTGCATCTGGCGAAAGAAAGCCAATTGGTTTAATGTAGTTAAAACTCTCGAAGCACTGGAATGACCGCTTTCGACCCAAAGCGGACATTCATGTATTTAAACTTAGATATAACTATTCTACGAAATTTATTGTTTCAAATGCTTGTTTGATTAACTGTATTTCGCCCTCGGTGGGTGTTTTCTCCGCACGCATAGCAAAAGTAAAATTTGAACTTCTCGATTTAAAATAAATGCCGAGGACGCCGCTTCCTTCACATAAGGGTTCTGACAATTTTATATTATAGTCGAATGTTTGTTTAAAGGTTATTTTATTGCATGCATATTCATCTGGAATATCGAAGGGAAATGACATTGTTACATTCTGATACGTGGCGAAGCCGATGAAGTCCGATTTAGGTCTCCAATACGGATTTTTGATCACCTTGAGTTCAAAATCATTCTTATTTGGGATGACTTGAATTTTGTTTACATCATTATTAAGGCCTTCGTGTTTTAAAAATACATCTTCCCTATCTTTTTTGTTTTCCATCAACCTCTTGTAATATCTTGGATCAACGTAAAGGATTCCTTTTTTGGTAAACAGTCCATCGGGCAACCATTTGTTTTCTGCGAGATATTGCTCCTCGCCATCTCCAATGCCCCACGAGTATCCCATTTTGCTGTAATCAAATATTAGTGTAACTGATGAGTTAGCAACCTCGCCTACAAAAGAATCTATTCCTTGATGCTTTATGAACTGCCAATCTGCGGGTAAATCGATAGTAAATCGTTCTGCATTTAATGTTTTTGTATCAACAGTTTGACCATAACTGAATGTAAATTGCACAATTGAATATATCAGTATTAGTAAAGATGGCGCTGATATACTCAGCAATCTAGATTTGCTTCGTCGGCTCTTCATGGTAATTTCCCCAATATCAAGATCCTATTGAAATTGTTTTATATAGTCATAAATTAGATGATTTATCTGAAATTGGCAATGTCCGCTTTGGGTCGGAAGCGGTCATTCAGAAAGGTTATAATTGCCGAAAGTGATATTAGAATGAGTTGTGCTGAACAATTATAGTGAAATAAGAAAGTGAAAATATGAAGAAAACATACTCAGCTTGGGCTCGAAAAGGTAAAAAGGAAGCACATTGTTTTAAACAGGGTGAAGGACCTACTCAGTTTGGTAATGGAGAGTATGATAAAGATTGCGAAGTGAGGTTGTATACGATCGAAGCCCATTCATGGGAAGAAGCCATGGCGATATATTACATTAGACAAGGTTGGGAACCATATAAACCTGTTGGAGAGGCAGCTCCCTGTCCAGAATGTGGGTTTATGTTTTATCCAGCAGGAAGCGGACAATGCTGGCAATGTGACTTTATATATTAGTTTCGGCGAGCGAATGTCTGCTTTGGGTCAAAAGCGGTCATTCAATTTCATAATAAAATCTTCCGCATTTATTACGGGAGCTTTTAAATAACTGGAAACAGAAGTTCTATTTCTTGGATATATAGACGTTTTGTTTTTTTATTATTGATGAACACTATCTAAATTTAGGGTTTTCAGAAATAAGTCTCATCATTATTTCTTGTCCCTTTCGTGCCCCAAATAGCTCGCCAGCCTTTTGAGAAGATGCCATTAGTTCTGGCATTCTAATAGAATATTTTTGATATGTTGAACTTTGCATCAGAACAATTAACTCGTCCAACTCCTCAAGTGTAAAACTTTTTCTATAGGGTTCTATTAGTAGATCGACCATATTTTCGCCTAGGGCAGCAATAAATTCTGTTCTGTAGTCATTATATAATTCAACAACATCGTCGCGCACCACATCTTTTCCTTGATCCTTAAGGCCTTGAAATATTTGATCAATTGATTGGGTAGCAAGATTTCCTAACATCGAATCTGCCATATCTATTCCAGGTTGAATTGCATTGCTCAGCCTAAGAATTTCTTTGACCTTATCTGAATAATCATCAGCATATGCAGGTGTTGAAAACATGAACATGCACAAAAAGTATTTAAAATAATTTTTCATAATTCCTCCAATAAATTTTAATCAAACGAATATGAGAGAAATACAAAACATTGTAAAGATTTTACCAGAAAAATTCACATTGATAACATGGATTATTACAGGGGACTTTTTATACAAAAAAGCCCCCGATGGTTCCATCGGAGGCTTTTCAAATTCGATTATGTCTTGGACTCTAGTTCTTGGACTTATCAACCTTTTGGTTTTCTTTAAGCCAAGGCATCATGGCGCGGAGGTTTGCGCCTACTTCTTCGATTTGATGAGCGTCGCCTTTGGCGCGGGCGGCTTTGAGTTTGATCTGACCGACTTTGTTATCAAGCATAAAGTCATTTACAAAACGACCTTCCTGAATATCGGCAAGGATGCGTTTCATTTCCGCTTTCGTATCTGCATTGATCACGCGTGATCCAGACATATAGTCGCCGTATTCCGCTGTGTTTGAAATTGAGTAACGCATGTTGGCGATACCGCCTTCATACATAAGGTCAACGATAAGTTTAAGTTCATGGAGACATTCGAAATATGCCATTTCCGGGGCGTAACCAGCTTCAACAAGAACTTCGAAACCACACTGCACAAGCGCAGAAGCGCCACCGCAAAGAACCGCTTGCTCACCGAACAGATCAGTTTCACATTCTTCTTTAAATGTTGTTTCAATGATCCCGGCACGGCCACCGCCATTTGCGGAACCATATGAAAGGCCAATATCCATGGCGTTGCCTGTGGCGTCCTGATGAACGGCGATCAATGTTGGTACGCCGGCGCCTTTAAGATATTCAGAACGAACCGTGTGACCTGGGCCTTTCGGTGCAATCATGAATACGTCAAGGTCTGCGCGTGGCTCGATCAGTTTAAAGTGAACGTTAAGGCCGTGAGCAAACATTAGGCTCGCGCCTTCTTTCATGTTTGGCGCAAGATCATCTGCATAAAGATCAGCTTGAAGTTCATCCGGGACAAGAACCATAACAACGTCTGCCCATTTAGCACCCTCAGCGGCAGTCATACATTTAAAATCTGCGCCTTCTGCTTTTTTACGTGTTGATGATCCTTCGCGAAGGGCAACCGCAATATCCGTAACGCCACTGTCTCGCAGGTTGGCAGCATGGGCGTGGCCCTGGCTACCGTAACCAACGATAAGTACTTTCTTAGTTTTGATCAGATTTACATCTGCATCGCTATCGTAATAAACTCTCATGTGAATTTCCTCTATTTTTTTTCTTATAATGTTTGTTTACCGCGGTGCAGAGCCGCAACACCTGTGCGGACCACTTCAACGAGGCCTAAATCTTCCATCAGTTCGATGAATGCTTTAATCTTTTCTGTCTTGCCTGTCACCTCAAAAACGAAACTATCTGCGGTGCTGTCAACGCGTTTGGCGCGAAATGCTTCGGCAACACGCAAGGCTTCGACCCTTTGTTCACGGTCACCACATACTTTAACCAACGCAAGTTCGCGCTCAACGGACGGCCCTTCTTCGGTCAGATCACCAACGCAGTGAATAGGCACTAACCTGTCAAGCTGGGCTTTGATCTGCTCAATAATTTTCGGCGTTCCAATGGTGACCACAGTAATCCGACTTTCGGTGCCGGCAATATCAACTGGTGCCACGGTAAGATGTTCAATGTTATAACCGCGACCAGAAAAAAGTCCTATTACCCGGGCAAGCACACCCGCTTCGTTATCAACAATGATTGAAATGGTATGTCGTTGTTTATGAGGCGAATCTATCATATCAGTATCCCACGCCGGTTTATTAAACCAGTGCGGCCCCTCCTTCAAATTCTTGTATTTCTTCTGCGTCTGGCAGGATCATCTCGTTATGCGCTGCACCAGACGGTATCATCGGATAACAGTTGGCGAGCTTTTCAACCCGGCAATCAACAATCACAGGTCCGTCTGTTTCGATCATTTTCATAATCGTCGCGTCAAGCTCATCAGGATGCTCAACCTTAAACCCGGTCGCGCCGTAACTTTCAGCAAGCTTCACGAAGTCCGGAAGCGAGGCCGTATAGCTGTTTGAATAGCGACCGTCATGATTAAGGTCCTGCCACTGGCGCACCATACCCATATATTCATTGTTAAGAATAAAAATCTTCACTGGTAAGCCGTACTGCATCACCGTTGAAAGTTCCTGAATATTCATCTGAATAGACGCTTCACCAGCCACATCAATCACCAGCGATTTCGGATGCCCCATTTGAACACCCATTGCTGCCGGGAAGCCGTAGCCCATGGTCCCCAGACCACCGGATGTCATCCATCGGTTCGGATCTTCAAATTCAAGATACTGCGCGGCCCACATTTGATGCTGGCCAACCTCAGTTGTGAAGTATACATCTTTGCCTTTGGTCAGTGCCTGAAGACGTTCACAGGCATATTGCGGCATGATCACATCACCGCGCTGCGTGTATGCTAAACAATTACGCCCACGCCAGCCATCAATCTGCGTCCACCAGCTTTCCATATCGGCGGCATCAAACTTATGTTTGCTTTTTTTCCATAGCTTCAAAAATACTTCAAGCACTTGGGCCACATCACCAACAATCGGCACATCAACTGGAACAATTTTGTTAATTGATGAGCGATCAATATCAATGTGTATTTTCTTTGAGTTTGGCGCAAAAGCATCAATGCGACCAGTTACCCGGTCATCAAAGCGTGCACCGATGCACACCATCACATCACAGTCATGCATGGCATTGTTGGCTTCGAAAGTCCCATGCATTCCCAGCATACCGAGCCACTGTTTATCAGAAGCCGGATACGCACCAAGCCCCATTAAGGTGCTGGTGACCGGAACACCGGACAGGCGAGCCAGTTTACGAAGTAGATCAGATGCTTTTGGGCCGGAGTTTATAACACCGCCGCCGGTATAAAAAATCGGCTTCTTTGCGGTCGCGAGCAGCTCAACGGCGTCTCTAATGGCCGCTTCATCACCTTTAAACGCAGGACGGTAGCTGCGATGTTCTATCGGTCCTTTATGCTCAATTTCGCTGGTCAGGATTTGAACATCTTTTGGAATATCAACAACAACAGGGCCGGGACGTCCTGTTGTCGCCACGTGAAAAGCTTCATGCACCACTTTTGACACATCATCGCTCTTGCGGATTAGATAATTATGTTTTGTGCAGTGACGGGAAATACCAACTGTATCCGCTTCCTGAAACGCGTCTGTCCCGATCAGTTGAACAGGAACCTGCCCAGTCAGACAAACAACCGGGATACTGTCGAGCATGGCATCTGCAAGGCCAGTAATAGCATTGGTCGCACCCGGTCCAGATGTTACCAGAACCACACCAGGTTTACCGGTAGAGCGGGCATAGCCTTCGGCCGCGTGAACCGCTGCTTGCTCATGACGAACAAGGACGTGTGTAATCTTCTTATGATTATGTAACTCATCATAAATCGGCAACACAGCGCCGCCAGGATATCCAAAGATAACCTCCACACCCAAATCCACCAGGGAATTTAAGATGATTTCTGCGCCGCTTTTTGCTTTCGAAGACATAACGTCTACCTTTCCATAGTTGTTCACCGATCAATTTCGGTCTTTTCACGTTCAAAGCATGTAAATTTTTAGGTTAAAGCCTAGGTTTATAATGGGTTCGAGCCTTAATCACAAATAAAAACATGCTTAATTTACATTTCCAAATTTGCATCAACTTAATGATACAATATTATCAAGTCAATGGTTATTATTGAAATATAATTACAATATTGTGAATATTTCTTTAATAATATTACAATTCTTCTATTTTCCAATCGGAAAATTGATTTCGAAACCAGGTCATCTGACGTTTAGCAAACTGCCTTGTCGCGGTTTGAGATAAGCGAATTGTCTCTTCAAGTGACATCCTTCCCTCTATATAATTGATGATCTGCGGTACGCCCAGCGACTTCATCACCGGCAGATTTCTTGGATATTTTAACGCTATTAATGCCCTGACTTCCTCAATAGCGTCACCCTGCTCTATCATTTTCGTAAAACGCTGATCGCACCGTGCGTAGAGCTCAGCTCGGTCCCGAAGAAGCACATGATTGCGCATCTCAACATCTTCATCTATCAGACCGCCGCTCGCAGGTTCGCGTTGCCAATCAGCGAGACTTTTTCCGGTAGAGAGAACCACCTCAAGGGCACGCGATATACGCTGGCTATCGCCCGGTGCAAGACGGAGTGCCATTTCAGGATCAAGTTCAGTTAATTTCTTATGAGCTGCTTCAGCACCGTCTACGGTTACTTGATGTCTTATGTCTTGTCTTATATCGTCATCAATTTCCGGGACTTTGGAAAGTCCGTAAACAAGTGCTTTTAGATAAAGACCGGTACCGCCGACCACGATCGGCATTTTGCCCCGCTTCCAAATGTCATCAATAACAGCGCGCGCCAGATCACGCCAGCGTTCAGCAGAACAGGGATCGTCGCCTTTCAAAACCCGGTAAAGATGATGGGGCGCCACGTCCATTTCATCCGCATCCGGACAAGCAGTTAAAATATCAAGTTCCCGGTATATCTGCATACTATCAGCATTGACGATCTCGCCGTCATGTTGCTGCGCCCATTTTAACGCCAGAGCGGATTTGCCGCTGGCTGTTGGTCCGCCAAGGATCAATATCTTTCTATATTGCAAAATTCCGGTTCCCTATTGCATTTTGATATTGTAGATATAGCAGCTGACGAATAAATTCTACAGGCTAAATCGATGACCCAGGTGCTCACTCTTATCTCCAACACTAAAGATGCGGCGATATCAGACGAAATCAAAGACAAATATGTAAGCGTATTAAATGCCACTTACAGTAACTGGCTAAATAACAACGTTGCGGTGGACATCTTCTTTGACGGCGACGTTCCTGATGAGCTAACGCAAATGCTCGAAGGTGAAAAATTTGATTCTGCCATTCAAGACCCCATCACCCGCCGCAAGATGCTTCTGGTTGCAGATATGGATAGCACCATAATAACCGTTGAATGTATTGATGAGCTTGCAGACTTCCTCGGCATAAAAGATAAGGTGTCTCATATCACGGAAGCCGCTATGCGCGGCGAGATTGACTTCAAAGGAGCGCTTAGGGAACGCGTCGCTCTGCTAAAAGGTTTGAAAGTGTCCGACCTTGAAACTGTTTTTAATCAACGGGTCAAACTTACACCAGGAGCCGAAGCGCTGGTCAAAACCATGAATGCAAATGGCGCAAATACGGTGCTGGTGTCCGGTGGTTTTACTTATTTTACCGGGCGCGTATCCGAACTTACGGGATTTCAGGTAAACAGAGCCAATATTTTACTTCACGAAAACGGCGAACTCACCGGAAAAGTCGGCGAACCAATTGTTGATTCCGATACAAAAATAAATACCCTACGCGAATTCCAGCAAAAGGCAGATCTTGAAGACTTTGAAACCATGGCTGTTGGTGACGGTGCTAATGATATCCCCATGCTCGAGGGCGCCGGAATTGGAATAGGTTATCGCCCCTTCCCGGCAACTGCAGAGGCAGCAGACGTGGCAATCAATCATGGTGATCTTACTGCGCTGCTTTATTTACAAGGTTATGTGATAAGTGATTTTGTAGAAAATTGACATTATGCTACACTCGAGAAAATTTTATCGGGAGCTACATAATGAAAAAAACCATCTTCGCCTCACTCACTTTAACCGCCTTGCTTGCGATGCCAATTCAGGCACAGAGCCAGGAACTCGACAAACTCATATTGCCGGATGGGTTTTCCATCGAGGTTTATGCCAAGGTGCGAAACGCCAGACAAATGTCCCTAGGCGATGATGGAACAGTTTATGTGGGTACGCGCAGCCGCGCTGGTGGCCGCATCTTTGCAATCCCTGACGCGGACGGTGATGGTAACGCGGACGAAGTTATCACAATCGCTGGTGGATTAAAAACGCCGTCTGGTCTGACTTATCACAATGGCGATCTTTACATTGGTGCTATAAGCCGCATCTATAAAATCAGCGATATCGACAACAACTTCCGAAATAGCCCAGACCCAGAGGTGCTTTATGCTGATCTTCCAGACAAAACCCACCATGGCTGGAAATTCATTGAATTTGGGCCAGATGGTCTTCTTTATATTCCTATCGGTGCGCCTTGTAATATCTGTGAGCCAGACGAAGAGTTCGCCACCATTAACACCATGGATGTCAATAATCCCGACGCAGGTATCACTCAATATGCCAAAGGTATTCGAAACACTGTTGGATTTGATTGGGACCCGGTAAGCGGTGATCTGTGGTTTACTGATAACGGTGGTGACGGCCTTGGCGACGAAATGCCGGCGGACGAGCTAAACCGCGCCCCGACAAGCGGTCTTCATTTTGGCTATCCTTACATCCATCAGGGTGATACACCGGACCCAAAATTTGGTGCCGGGAAAAGCCCGACGGACTATACCGCACCAGCACAAAATCTTGCCCCCCATGCCGGTGCCGTTGGTATGGCCTTTTATAAAGGCGATATGTTCCCTGAAAAATATAAGAATAATATCATCATTGCTGAGCATGGTTCATGGAACCGTACAGACGAAGCGGGACACACGGGACACATGCTTACCCTGGTAACGGTTCAGGACGGAAAAGCCGTTGGTTATGAACCCTTTATCACTGGTTTCCTGCAAAATAACGAAGCCTGGGGCCGACCATCCGACGTGCTTGAGCTTAAAGATGGCAGCCTGTTGATTGCAGACGATGAAGCCGATGTGGTTTATAAAGTGACCTATTCTAAGTAACAGGAAGTTATTAGACAGGCGATTTTAAGTAATTGGTAACCCGTTTTGTAGTAAAATGCTGAAAACGAAGGACAAAATTATGAAAAAAATACTCGCACTATCTGCTCTCATGCTGGGTTTGGTTACTCCGCTTCAATTTGCTATGTCACAAGGACAACCATCTGATGGCTTCTATGTCGGCATCGATGGCTCTTTTGACCAGCTCAAAGATAACATCAATGCGACGCCAGATAACATCTATAATGCAGACGGTCCTGCTGTGGGACTTTTTGCCGGATACAGACAATCACAAGGTCGATTTACCGTCGCTGCTGAAGCAAGATATGGTTATAGTTTTGCCTCTGAAGAAACAACCGTTGCTCCAATTGATGGTTTTGCGCTCACCCATGAATTTGGTGCAGCTGTTTTACCTGGTTTCTGGGTTAATGATCAGCTTATTGTCTATGGACGCATAGGTTTTACCAACGCGACCCTGGTTGATACAATTTCCGACATAAAATTCACCAACACCGATAGCGCCGTTGAATATGGTGGCGGTGTTGAAATTTTCGCATCTGAGACAGTGTCCGTACGCGTGGAATACACACGGGTCAAATTTGAAGGCATGCCAATTTTAACATTCAATGCCATAAACTATTCAGATTGGGGAATAACACGAAACCGCTTCAGAGCTGCTATCACCACAGCATTCTGATAAAATCCTAATAAAGTAAAGGCCGGATCATCATCCGGCCTTTTTATTTGCTTTTAAGATTTTAAGTAATTCAGCATGGTATCCGCATCGGATACTTCGAATGGGTCGGTTGGACAGTTATCGTCATAACCAGCTTCACTGAATACCTTAACGATCTCGCCGTCATCAACCAGCATCGAATAACGCCAACTGCGCATACCGAAACCAAGATTTTCCTTATTCACCAGCATACCCATTTTGCGGGTAAATTCGCCGTTACCGTCAGGAAGCAAAAACACATTCTTTGCATTCTGGCTTAAACCCCACTGGTACATAACAAAGGCATCATTTACGGATATGCAAACAATGGCATCGACACCCTGAGCTTTGAAGTCTTCATATAGCTCTTCATAGCGCGGAAGGTGGCTTGTTGAACAGGTTGGCGTAAAGGCACCGGGCAATGAAAAAACCACCACTTTTTTACCTTTGAAGATTTCATCACTGCTTAAATCTTTCCACTCAAACGGGTTAGAGCCGCCGAGAGCATCATTTCTTACTCTTGTTTTAAAAGTCACGTTTGGAACTTTGGTCATCACGATATCCTATTCTATGTTATTTCAGCATGTTATATATTATATTAGAATTACTATAAAGTGTAAAATGAAATAATAATAAAAAATAACTGTTACTTTTGTCTATTGAGTAGAACGCGAGTAATTCGCGATTAAAAAAATCAAATTGAACCGCTGGGTTTATAGTCCAGCGTTCAAGAACATTAAAATCTTGGATTTTAATGATAGGTATGATTATATACTGGAAATTTATTAATCCTATTTTATTATTAATCGAGAGAAGATCATATGTCATCTAACATTACCCGCCGTGACTGGCTCGTTGGCGGCACCGCCCTCGCAGGAACGATCGTTGCTGCAAATATGGCAAACGCACAAACTGTACCAATGCCAAATCTAAATCCTACCCCGCAAAATCCGATCCGTGCGGGATTTAATGAAAATGTTTATGGTCCGTCTCTCAAAGCTAAGAAAGTAATGGAAAAGGCCGCTGAAACAGCTCACCTCTATGATTTTTTTGGTCAACGTACATTAAACCAACTAATCGCAAAAATAGAGGGTTTGCCAAGCAGTCATATCGCCATTGAGAATGGATCAACCCCATTTTTAGAGAAATCAGCCTTTGCCTGCGCCATACAACGAGGAAAAGTTCTCGCCCCTGCCCCAACATATAATAGTGTCATCGGCACAGCAAAAATGATAGGCGTAGATGTTATTAGCGTGCCTGTTGGTGAAGACATGGCTATTGATCTTGACGCCATGCGTGCGGCGATGACAGATGATGTCAAACTTGTTTATCTTTGTAATCCAAACAACCCGATCCCTTCTATAATTGAAAAAAATGCACTACGTGAATTCTGCCTTGAAATGTCCAAAAAGGCACTCGTGGTCATTGATGAAGCTTACTATGAATATGTAAACAATCCAGATTTCGAGTCCATGAAGGATCTGGTAATTGAAAATCAAAATATCATCATTTGCCGAACAGCATCAAAAATTCATGGCTTTGCTGGGGTACGCATCGGCTTTGCCTTTGCTCATCCAGATACCATGAGGCTTATCGCTGGACCATTTAACCTATCGCTTTCCAATGTGGCAGTAGCCGGTGCTATTGAAAGTTATCAGGACACAGAATATCAAAACTTCATTAAACAGAAAAACAGGGAGTCCATGGACATACTTGAAAATATGTTTGAAGAACTTGGACTACACTATATAAAATCAAACTCAAACTTTGCCTTTTTCCACGCTGGTCGACCATCGACGGAAATCGCAACCAAACTCAGAGAAAACGGTATTATGAGCGGCCGACCATTCCCACCGTTTACCGACTGGGTCCGCATGAGCACCGTTAAACCAGAAGAAATGCAGTATGTGGTAGATGTGTATAAGAGAGAATTCGGTTAATAGCAGCGACAGTTATCATGCACACCTAAAATGGCTGGATTATTATCCAGCCATTTTTTTGGCTATTTAATGTTTGCACATTGAATTGGTTTGTGACTATATTTGTTATATTATAGCAATAGACCGTAATGCGTCTGACAAAATATAGAAAAACCGAAAGTATACTAGGTATGACAACCAATCTCACTCGCCGTGAATGGCTTGCTGGCACAACTGCAGCCAGCAGTTTTCTTCTTTCAGGTGCTGCCGCATCAGCACAAAGCTTTATCGAGCCAAATGTGCACCCAACCGCGGATAATCCGATCCGCGCTCATCTTAATGAAAATGTATATGGTCAGTCCTTAAAGGCAAGAAAAGCGATTGCCGCCGCCGCTGACGATTCTCACAAATATGCATTTCGCGACATATTTGCCTTGCAAGCGCTTATGGCAAAGCTTGAAGATATACCTAAGGAATATGTAGGCCTTGGTGCCGGGTCAACCGAATTTTTAGAAAAAGCAGCCGTTTTCAATGCCGTTGCCGGCGGCGACATTTTGCTACCAACCCCAACATACGGCGACATTGCCCGCTTCAGCCGTACTCTTGGATCAAAACTGATTGAGGTTCCAGTCGGCGATGATATGCATATCAATCTTGACGCCATGCGCGCTGCCATGACTGATAACACCAAGCTTATTTATCTTTGTAACCCTAACAACCCGATCCCAAGTATTATCGAAAAAAATGCTCTGAAGGAATTCTGTAATGAGATGTCGGAAAAAGCGACCATTCTTATAGATGAAGCTTATTACGAGTATGTGGACAATCCCGATTATGAAAGCATGATCAGTCTTGTCAAAGAAAACAAGAATATCATCGTCACACGCACCGCATCGAAAATTCATGCGTTTGCTGGTATGCGCATTGGTGTATGCTACGCCCATCCGGACTTTATAAAGAAAAGCTTCGGCCTGTTTACCAACACACTCAATCTTCCAGCCATGCGCGGTGCCATGGAAAGCTATCAGGATTTTGAATATCAAGCTTTTCTAAAGCAGAAAAACAAGGAATCTCAACAAATCATTTCTGGCATGCTTGAAGATCTGGGACTTGAATATATTAAGAGCAACGCAAATTTTATATTCTTCAATGCCGGCCGGCCATCACCAGAAGTGGCAGAGGTAATGAAAAAACATCATATTTTAACAGGGCGTCCCTTCCCACCGTTTACAAACTGGGTAAGGTTAAGTCTGACAAAGCCGGAAGAGATGCAATATTTCACGGAGAAATACCGCGAAGAATTTGGCTAACACAGGGAGGAATAAATGACTAAAAATATCACGAGACGGGATTGGCTCGTTGGAACTAGCGCTGTCGCTGGCGGTATGATGTTAGGAAACACTGTATCCGCACAAACCATGAGCGATTTTACAGCATTTGGCGAAGCGGTCACTCCAGAGAACCCCATTCGAATGACCAACAATGAAAACCCCTACGGCATAAACCCAAAAGCTATGAAGGTCATCATAGAAGCTTACAAGCGCGCCCATACCTACAACTTCACCACAAGGCGGCAACTCATCGAAGTTATTGCTGAAATGGAAAACCTGCCTGTAGATCATATCGCCGTTGGCGCGGGTTCGGGTGAATATCTTGTGGCAACGGGTGCCCTTTGCGGCATGACCGGTGGCGATCTGGTCGCTCCTCACCCCACATTCGGAGGCATTTTAAGAAGTGCGCGAAATTTTGGTGCCAATGTCATCAGCGTTCCCGTTGCCGACGATATGTCGATTGACATGGACGCAATGCGAAAAGCGGTAACCGATAAAACAACATGTATTTATTTCTGTAATCCGAACAACCCAATTCCAAGCATTATCGAAAAAAACGCACTTGAAGAGTTCTGTCTTGAGTTTTCAAAGAAGGCTATGATAGTGATAGACGAAGCCTATTATGAATATGTGCGCGACGATAACTTTTCAAGCATGGTTCACCTTATAAAAGATAATCCGAATATAGTTATCTTGAGAACAGCTTCAAAAATTCATGCTTTTGCAAATGTCCGCGTAGGCTTTGCCTTCGCACACCCCGATACCTTGAAAAAACTACTCATGTTCCGCTCGGGCACCACAGCCTACCCATCACTTATGGGCGCGATCGCCAGTTACCAGGATAAAGACTACCCAAAATTTGTTGTCGATAAGAATTATGAATCGCTAAACATTCTTTATAAAATGTTTGACGAGCTGGATATGCCCTACGTGAATGCACACGCGAACTTCGTTTACGCAAATGCGGGGCGTGACGCGAATGAAGTGCGAAACAAGCTTCGCGAGTCCGGCATTCTGATCGGCAGAAAATACGAACCATTCCCCAACTGGATCCGCATAAGCACGGCTAAACCAGAGGAAACAGAATATATGGTCAAAGTTTACAAGAGAGAATTTGCTTAACTGAAGGGAAGACAAATGAGAGAACTCACAAGACGTGACTGGCTTATTGGCGGCGCGGCAATGGCGGGCGGTTTAGCACTGGCAAATAGTGGAACGGCGCAAAGCTTAACAATCGATGGCTATGTGCCAACACCGGAAAACCCAATTCGATTTAGCTCAAACGAAAATCCCTATGGTATCAACAGGGCAGCACGAAATGCGATGATCAAGTCATTTGATTTTTCTCATCTTTACGGCGGCAAAGGCCGACGTGAACTGACCCAGCTCATCGCCAATCAGGAAGGTGTCGCACCAGAGAACGTGCTAACAACATCCGGTTCTTCTGAAATTTTGCACACACTTGCACTACTGACAGGAATTGAGGGAGGTAGTATCCTTGCACCGGATCCAACATTCGATAATAATTTTATGAAATATGCCGACCGTATGGGCATCAATAAAATCCGTGTTCCCGTCGCCGCTGACATGAGCATCGACCTTGACGCTATGCGCGCCGCGATGACCGACGACGTGAGAATTATTTATATTGTAAATCCGAACAACCCAACACCGACGGTTCTTCACGCTGACGAACTTCGTGAATTTTGCCTTGAAATGTCACAGCGTTGCTACGTATTTATTGATGAAGCTTACTATGAATATGTCAGTGATCCCAATTACGAGACGATGATCCCATTGGCTATTGAAAATGAAAATATCATTGTCACCAGAACCGCGTCTAAAATTCACGGATTTGCCGGTGTTCGTGTCGGATTTGGCTTTGGCACTCCGGCGATGCTCAAAAAAATTAACGACAAAGTCACTGGCACCGTCAGCACCATTAGCATTAACGGTGCCCTGGCAAGCTATCAGGACAAAAATTATATTGATTTTGTCATCCGCAAGAACGCTGAATCCCTTGATATTCTCTATAAACTTTTTGAAAAACATAACCTGAGATATATTAAATCAAATACAAATTTCACCTATGTGGAAACAGGCATAGAGGCCAGTGAATTTGGCCAGAGATTTAGAAAATACGGTATTCAGGTGGGACGTCCGTTTCAGCCATTCACAAAATGGTGCCGAATAAGTACTTCAAAGCCTGAAGATACCCAGTATCTGGCCGACTGTTATGAAAAAGAATTTGTCTAAACTTCAAAAGGATAATTGAATGAGAGAACTCACAAGACGCGACTGGTTAAGGGGCACATCATCACTGGCCGCTGCGAGCCTCGTATATGCAACAACGGCTCAGGCACAAAGCGTCACCGTTAAGGGATATGTACCAACTGCGGAGAACCCCATTCGGATGAGCTCCAATGAAAATCCGTACGGCATTACGCGTTCCGCCAGAAGTGCCATGAATAAGGCATATGATGTTGGTCATCTATACGGTGGTTCCGGTCGCCGGGAGTTAATACAGCATATCGCTGATCTTGAAGGTATCCCGAACAGAAATATTTCATTAGGCACAGGATCAAAAGAATTTTTAAAAGTCTTGGCACTAATCACGGAACTCGACGGTGGCACCGTTATGGCTGCCAATCCAACTTACCATGATCTTGTTCGGTACAGCGGTTGGATTGGTACCAAGATCAACTGGATTGATGTTAAAAAAGATGACATGTCAATTGACCTTGATGCTATGCGCGCTGCTTATACGGATGAAGTAAAATTAATTTACCTATGTAATCCAAACAACCCAATCCCAACGATTATGCACAAAGATAAATTACGTGAATTCTGCGTCGAAATGTCGAAGAAATGTTACGTTGTCGTTGATGAGGCTTACCACGAATATGTGACGGACTCCAATTACGAAAGCATGGCAAAACTTGCCGTTGAAACAGATAACATGATCGTGACCAGAACCGCATCGAAAATTCACGGCTTTGCTGGAATGCGGGTTGGTTTTGCATTTGCCAAAGAAAATCTGCTCAAATTAATGAGAGAACGTGTCACTGGCACCCTCAGTACGCCAGCGGTTCATGGTGCGCTCGCAAGTTACAGGGATCAGGAATATATTGATTTTGTCATACGCAAAAATGCGGAAGCCTTGGACGTAGTCTATAAATTATTTTCTAAGCACAGTGTCAGATACATTAAAGCGAACAGTAACTTCACTTTCTTTGAAACCGGAATTGACTTTGCAGAGGTGAAACAACGCTTCCTAAAACACGGGATCAACGTTGGTCGGCCATTCCCACCATTTCTCGATTGGTGCCGCGTCAGCACGGCAAAACCGGAAGATATGGCCTATTTCGCAGAAGTCTATGAAAAAGAATTTGTAACGTAATCGCGTCTATCATATTGATTTTAAAAAGGCATTGCTAATTCTTGGCGATGTCTTTTTTTTACAAAAAACGAAACGCGTGACATTTTGGAAAATAATGTTACTTTGGTTACATTATTTCATTACATTTTTGATATAGGGAGCACAAAATGGCGAATGATATTTCAAGACGTGATTGGCTTAGAGGGGGCTCTGCATTAGCCCTTGCTATGGTCATGGGAAGTCGCGCGAACGCACAAAATATGGCTGTACCTGGATTTGTTCCAACTTCGGACAATCCACTTAGACTAGGCACAAACGAAAATCCTTACGGTCTTTCCAGAGCCGCACGCAACGCCATTGTAAACTCCTTCGATACCGCCCACCAATATGGTCGCGGCAGTCGTATGGAATTAACAGAGTTGCTAGCCGAGATGGAAGGCGTTGAAACCAAGAATATTACCTTTTCCGCCGGTTCGGGTGAGGTTTTAAAAACACTCGGCCTGATCACAGCCGTTGAAGGTGGCCGCGTTCTTACAGCGGAACCAACATATCATGATCTTACGCGGTATGCAGAGCGACGCGGTGTTCCGGTGACGCGTGTGCCTGTTGATGAAAATATGACTATTGATCTGGATGCCATGCGCGCCGCTTATACAGACGATGTCAGCATAATTTATCTTGTTAATCCCAATAACCCCCTTCCGACAATTATGGAAAAAAACAAGCTTAGGGATTTCTGCATTGAAATGTCACAAAAATGCTTGGTGTTCATTGACGAAGCTTACCATGAATATGTGGATAATCCCGATTACGAAACGATGGTGCCTCTTGTCACCGAACATGAAAACATAATGATCGCCAGAACGGCGTCTAAAATCCACGCCTTTGCCGGTGTTCGTCTGGGTATTGCTTATGCATCAGAAAAATGGATTAGAAAACTTCGTGAATTCATGACAGGTTCCGCTAGTCACTTGGCGATTAGTGGCGCAGTCGCGAGCTATAAGGATACCGAGACCAAGGCTTTCCTACGCCGTAAAAATCAGGAATCGTTGGCAATCGTCTATGCACTGTTTGATAAGCACAATGTCAATTACGTTAAATCCAATGCCAACTTCGTATTCTTTGAAACAGGTATAGAAGCTCAGGAAGTCCGAAAAATGTTTAGGGATAACGGCATTGCAGTTGGCCGTCCCTTCCCACCGTTCACCACGTGGTGCCGCGTCAGTATGGGCAAACCGGAAGACATGGAATATTTTGCTCAAGTTTACGAAAAGCTATTTATAACCAGTTAAACGCACTCAATTATTATCAAAGGCATCGTTCGGTCGGGCGGTGCCTTTTTTTATTTTAAGTGACAAGTTCATATATATTGATATCCTAATTTTGTTCAAAAAAACTGAAGGGAAATAATATGACTAAGATAACCAGACGTGACTGGCTCATAGGCGGCACCGCACTGATCGGTGGTGCTGCACTGGCGGCCAATGCCCACGCACAAAGCATTACCATTGAAGGCTATGTCCCGACACCTGAAAATCCAATACGGATGAGTTCAAATGAAAACCCCTATGGCATTAATAAAAAAGCCAGCATCGCCATGTGCAAAGCTCATAAATATGGCCACCTATATGGTGGTGGTGGCGCCGAAGGACCGCTTACAGAACAAATCGCCGGGATGGAGAATGTCCCGACCGAAAATGTCATGGTTGCTGGCGGCTCCGGAGAAATCCTAAAGACGCTTGCTCTTATGGTTGCTATGGAAGGCGGTAAAATCCTTGCCCCAAATCCGACATACGATGATACCTTCATGGATTATAGTAATCAGCGTGGTATTGAAAAAATATGGGTGCCAGTCGCCGAAGATCTTTCCATTGACCTTGATGCCATAAAAGCCGCCTATACGGACGATGTCAAAATTATATATCTTTGTAATCCTAACAACCCAATCCCAACGGTCATGCACGGTGAAAAGTTAAAAGAATTTTGTAAAGAGATGTCTCAGAAATGCTATGTTTTTGTCGATGAGGCCTATTTCGAATATGTCAACGATCCCAACTACCAAACCATGATCCCGCTAGTCACTGAATATCCAAATGTAGTGGTGACCCGTACGGCGTCAAAAATCCATGCGTTCGCCGGAATTCGCATCGGTTTTGGTTTTGGTTCCCCAGACATGCTGGCAAAAATAAAAAGTCTGATGACCGGATCAATCAATGGTCCTGCCATGTGGGGCGCTATTGAAAGTTATAAAGACACTGAATATCAACAGTTTGTACTGCGTAAGAATGCCGAAGCGCTGCAGGTACTTTATGATTTCTTTGACAAACACGGCATGCGCCACATCAAATCAAACGCCAACTTCACTTTCTTTGAAACCGGCATGGATTCAGCGGAAGTAAATAGACGGATAAGACAGCACGGCATTGCGATCGGAAGACCGTTTCCACCGAAACTGGACTGGATGCGGATTAGTACCGCAAGACCGGAAGATATGAAATATTTCACAGAGGTTTATGAAAAAGAATTCTTCAGTTAAGCAAATAAAAAGGGCGTCCTCATCAAGAAGACGCCCTTTTAAAAATAAGGGTTAAATATTAGGCGTTTTCTTTGATCCAGCTCTCGAAATCGCCTTTTGATGTGTTGCCCACTTTCATAGCTGCAACTTCACCATTTTTAAACATAAGCATTGTCGGAATACCGCGCACACCATATTTTGTTGGTGCTTCAGGGTTTTCGTCAATATTGACTTTTGCAAACGTAACATCACCCATGTTGTTTGACACTTCCTCAAACACGGGACCAAACTGTTTACATGGTCCGCACCACTCGGCCCAGAAATCGACGATCACTGGTTTGTCTGAGTTTAATACTTCCGCTTCAAATGCGTCATCTGTTACTGCAATAATGCTCATCATTTATTCCTTAAAAAAGATATTTCATATGAATAGAACTTAGGAACCCTCACCGCAACCGTCAAGGGGCAAGATCACTAAAAACTGATTTTATTTAACATCTCTTCAGGAATTTCCATCAAGCGACTTATATCTGTCCATAGAAGATAGGTTCTTATCCTGTAATCTGGATATATTTCCCCAAGAACGGCCCGATATGCTGCCATCTGTTTTGTGTAAATCCCAGGAATATTTTCCACGCCGTCCGGCGGTGGTCGATTGGTTTTATAATCAATGATCAGAATCTCATTTTCACGGACAACCATCCTGTCAACCTGACCACTTAGGCTAAAGCTGCCGATCTGGCCAATCATCGGCACCTCAGAGCGGCTATCCGGACCGAACAGTCCTTCTAGATCAGGATTTTCAAGGACCGCGAAGACCTCGTTCGTAATAGTAGCAACATCTTTTTCCGAAAGCTCGTGAACGCCCTGCCTTAAATATCTTTCGGCTGCTGAACGCCTTTTTTCTTGACCTCTTTCCGGAAGCACTTCCAGTAATTTATGGATCAGGCGACCACGATGATATTTTTGTTTATCCCTTTGCATCTGCAGCGCAATTTTAAGGGGACTACGGACAACGTCTTCTTTGTCATCCAACCGCGACGGGCTGAGCGGCTTGCTAGGCACTGGTTCCGCCATCGGCGCATCAAGTGCCCATTTTGGCAGGTCCAAAATAATATGTTGCTCTTCTCGCTTTGATGCCTTTCCGCGTTCTTGCATCTTGGCTTCGTGCTCTCGTCTCAATATGGTATCTTGACCATGTTGGACCTCTTCGGTCCCATCCATTTTTAAAACGGCACTGTGGATTAAATTGTACCAGCAATCATCCTTACGACCATTTTTGTCCTCCCACCCGGTAACATAGAGCCTGTCTTCCGCACGGGTCATCGCCACATAGAGAAGTCGTTTGTTTTCATCTTCAATGGCACGTTTACGTTCCTCATAGGCGGTTTTGCCAGCACCAACACGGCTGTCTTCGTTTCGCACCCACAGTAGATTTTTAGCTCGGTTTTCTTCGTACCAGAAAAGGTTATCCTGCATTTTTACCGACTGACAAGTATCTGGTAAAAAGACAATTGGTGCCTGAAGTCCTTTTGCACCGTGAACCGTCATGATCCTCACCATGTCAGCGCCGTGCTCCATTTCCCGTTTCACTTTAATTTCACCGCGTGAGATCCAACTTAAGAAACCCTGCATGGATGAAATGTTATTCTGCTCATATTTCATAGCCTGATTTAAAAACTCGTCAACAGGATCATTAATTTGTTCGCCCAGACGAGCAATTAACTTTTCTCTCCCGCGAAGTGGGCCGAGCAAATAAGTGAAAAATTCAAATGGTGGATGAAAATCTGCGTAGTTGGTGAGCTTGGTGAGATAATCTACAGCCTTTTGATAAGATGTTCTTTCCGCTCTTCGGCTAAAAAGTGCGCTCCATAATGTCTCTTTATTGCCGCGCGGGTTTGCCAGATCGAAAAGATCCTTTTCACTCATACCAATAAACGGACTTTTAAGGACCACAGCCAACGTCAAATCATCGCTTGGAAGCAGGGTAAAGTTAGCAACCGCCATAAGATCCATCACCGCCAATTGGTCCGTGAGCACCATTTGATCAAGACCCGCTACATTTATGTCTCGTTCTTTGAGAGCTTTGATCATGTAATGAACAAATTCTTTGCGTTTCTGCACAAGGATTAATATATCACCTGCCGTAATAGGTCGACCTTTAGACGCCAGTATCTCTCCGCCTTTAATCCACGCCGCTATTTGGTCCGCTATTTTTTCGGCGAGCTTGCTTTTGGGATCATGGGCGGGCTTTTGGATGACTGGGGCTGACCATCCCTCCTCCTCTTCATCGTCTTCGGAAACAATTGGTTCCCAAAGCTCAATCAGGCCCGGATCACCTTTTCTGTGGGTATCATGTTTGATTTCAGTGTAATCAAAAGAAATTGCTCGTCGATGATCATCCGGGTCAAAGACCGCATCAACCACCTCTAGAACCGATGACGTAGAACGAAAGGAAAGGTTCATAGGAACAACAGAAAATTTAAGTTCAGCGTCCTTCGCCTGTTTTATGAAATATTCTTTATTTTCATCAAATTTTTTCGGCTCCGCTTTTTGAAAGGAATAAATGGATTGTTTTATATCGCCAACAGCAAAAATGGTTCTTGGATTTTCTGAAAGATCGCTTTCGTCATGGGTACCAAAGCCCGTAAAAAATTCCTGGGTTATTTTTCGGATGATGTCCCACTGCACCGGATTGGTGTCCTGCGCTTCATCAATTAATATATGATCAATCCCTTCATCCAGTTTAAAGAGTATCCAACTGGCACTCACATTTTGAAATAACCCGCTTACCTTTGATATAAGATCATCATAATCAACTACATTCCGGTTAGTTTTTCGCCTGTTATATGTTTTGATCAGCTCAAATCCAATGCGCAATATGGTGATGGTATTTTCATAAAGCGTATAAGCCTTTAGGCGTTCAACGACAAACTTGACCCGGTCGGCTTCCTTTGAGATCACGTCATAAATTTCAGGATAATCTTCACTCAGTTTTTTGGTCATAAAACTGGCATAAAACTCATCTTTACCAGTGAGATAAGCCCTCTTATACTCGTCAAAATATTCCACTCTATTGTCAACGGCCTTTAGCCATCTCGAAATTAATTCACCCTTGCCAATATCCGTCTTTGTTCCCTTAAGCAGCGTTTCTGACGCTACTTTTAGGCTGGCCCTGTCAAAATTAGTGTCATCAACTGCCGCCTCCAAGATTGTTTCACGGCTATCTCCACCCGCGAAACCAAGCAGGTCTTTCAAACCTTCAGATACGACAGAGAAAGATGATGAATTTCGTTTAAAGAGCTGCTCGATGCCTCCTCGTTCGTTAGTCAGGTTTTTCATTAATTTTGTAAATGTTTCCTCAGCGAGCGTGCCAGATAGATAATTGAGCGCATCGCTCAAGGTTTCATTGGTTCCACTATCGATATCAAGCAACATCTCATCTTGGGAATGTCTTAGGTGTTCATTTATGGTAATATCATCGAGAAGATCGAAGTTGGGAGATACATTTGCTTCTATTGGGAAACGACCGAGCAATGATTGACAGAAGGAATGAATGGTTTGAATTTTGAGACCGCCAGGCACATCAAGTACATAAGCAAATAACTTTCGTGCCTGCACCATTTGTGTATTCGTCGGCGCCATACCAAGCACATCATTAAGTTCTTTGTGAAGTTTGCTGTCACTTAGAGATATCCAATTGGCGAGCCGCTCATTAACCCTAATGGCCATCTCGGCCGCGGCGGTATTCGTGTAGGTTAGACAAAGTATCTTATCGGGCCTACTACCCGATAACATCAAGCGCAGCACCCGATTAGACAGCACAAATGTTTTGCCAGTGCCCGCTGATGCGCCGACCCATACGGAGGCGCGAGGATCAGATGCTCTAAGTTGTTCAGGCGTCTGCGTAACCATTAACCATCCCCCCACTCTTTGGTGCGGGCCAAGTGATCATATTCCCCATACCCTTTGGAAACAGGATTAGGCTTGTTGAGATACGGTGTCTTGGGAAGATCAAATGTCGTCACAAGCTTCACAAGACCGTCATAGGCGTTGTTCGCCAGTTCCATAGCATCAGCATTCGCCTTTCCTTTTTGTGACGCGCTGAAGTTCTTAATGTCACCCGCTGTCTCGCCGCCCGATAGTTTCCAGTAGGATAACTCACTTACCGTCGTCGGCTCAATCAGCGCAAAGCCACCCTTGGCGGCAATTGCAGCTTCCAACGTTAACTGCGGTGCAAAACCGGCTTTTAATTCGCGAATGGTTGGCGCGCCGCCAGTTTTATAATCAATAATGCTCAATGTGCCATCTTCAAACTTATCAATTCGGTCAGCTTTAGCGGTCAGGGAAAATTTACCAGCTGCTAACTCTAAATCAATTTCCCCCTCTGTTTCCGTGGCAATTGTCTTAATGGTTTCTCTGCGGCTTCTTTCTTCTTCAACGAACCATTTAGCGATTTGTTTGAACCGCGGCCACCAAAAGGCCCTAACCGTTGGCCGATCAATGGTTTTATCAAAGTAATTCCTACCAATACTGACCAACCTTTCTTCAGCATCGTCAGGTAGATCATCTTTATAATGGCTCATGAAATCTTCGAGGATTTCATGGATGATAATGCCTTTATCTATCGCTCCGGGATCCTGGTCAAGGTCATCTATTTTCTTCAAGCGCAGGATTTTCTTGGCATACAGTGTATAAGGATCGCGCATCCATTCCTGTATTCGTGAAACTGACAATTCACGGGGACGCGACGACACCGGCGGTGTCGGTTTCGGCGGATCAATGACAATTGGTTTTTCTGGCTTATCCAGTTTTTCGTACCAGTTTAACCATATATCGCTTATTTTCTCGTGATGGTATTCGCCGACAATCGCATGCAGGCGGTTTAACCACCTTGATTTTACGGTTGGGGTGCCATCAACTTTTTCTGATCTGGTTATCACGACATTTTCTGCCGATGCCGTCTGGACAAAATCATGCGCGCTCAGGCCGATTTTCTGCTCAAGTCCCGGAAGGCCAAAATCCCGGCGCATTGGCCTGCTCATCCACGGATCTGCCGTCGGTTCAGGTGGCCAAATCCCCTCATTTAATCCGGAGAGGATCATAAGGTCCGCATGTTGAAGACGTGCTTCAAGTGGCCCCCATATATTAAGTCGCGGATGTTGTCCATATTTGGAACGGACCGTACCTGAACTCATAAACTGCTCAAACAACGCCGCATATTGATCCGGTTTGAACTCCCTTAAATAGGGCGCTGCCAATTGCAAATCTTCGATCAGTTTTGCCGCTACCTCACCATCATCGCCTTTCCAAAGTCGCGTCGCGCCATTCTCATCGTTTGTTGCTGCAAGCTTTTCCGCCATTTCCATATGGGCGATCAGCAATTCCCCGAAATTTGCGTTACCCTGCATCACTTGATCGAAGGGCTCAATGATACCTCTCAAATCTTGCCACCACTCAAAAAGACGGTCATCAACACTGCTTTCATGGGCAAAAAGTTGATCAATTCCGTCAAGGCCCGGTGTTGGCCTTGGTCCCCGAAGGTATTTATGTTCAAATGTACGGACGGTTGCGCGAAAATCGGCAATATCTGATCCACCTGCCATGAGCGGATGTTTTAGCGCACTCATCAGTGAAATTGGCGTATATTGATCCGCAACCATCTCAGCCGTCAGACGCAGATAAACACCAACGGCAGTATTAAAAAGTGGCGTGCCTGCACTATCATCAATATCTATATTCCAACGGGCCAGTTCCCCCGCCACCTGCCTTGCCAGCATGCGGTCAGGTGTTACTAATGCCGCTGTTTTTCTAGGCTTATTGAGTTGCTCACGCATCATCAGGGCAATAACGCCCGCTTCTTCCCGAACACCGGGTGTTACGATTTGATCAATACCTTCCAGTACCTGATCTTGATCCCAGTCCAAATCGTGCCAACGGTCCGTTGTCTGGGCTGGTCGCATCATTTCCCGAAACAATTGAGTTTTAATGTGATCTGCCTGGGCAGTTTCCCCGTTCCAGTTTTCTACCTCAATCCGGTCAGCGCCGATTACTTCTAGAAGATGCTTCATTGTCGCCTGAGGGTGGGTGTCTTCGATCATATCCCAACTTTCCTCATCAAGATGAGTATCGAGACCCGGCAAAATAACAGCCCCCCGTGGCAACCGCGCGATCACCTGAAGAAGTGAAGATGTCGCCTTGACGGATCCGGTTGAACCAGCAGCAATAATAGGATGCTCCGGTGGTTCATCCAACCAGCTTTCCCGCAAGGCGTATAAAAGCTCATTGCGCCGTGTTGCCGCATCCATATATCCGGTCGTCGCAAGGATATCAGGCCAGTTTTCAGTTAGAATTTCCAGAAAATCAAGCGTCTGTTGCCAATGGATGGCGTATTCTTCTGGTACAATATCTTTTAAATCAGCAAAATTAATCTGTTCAGTTTGCACCTGATCAAGTAAATGTCCGAGCGCCTCTGCAAGAACAGCGCGCGCCGCATTCTCTGGTATATCTTCGCCCCTCTTCATGTACCAGGAATGGATGATATTCATAAGCAGCATTTGCCGTATATGAGGGGGAACCGCCGGCTTCAGGGAAAGATCATCATAGAGCGCGCCCGCGCCCATAACCAGATCATCTTCGTCCACGTCGCCAATCGGTTGAAGACTTGGAAGGATTATCGGGCGGCCATCGCTAAGACGCAGAAACGCTTCACGAAGAGAGCGTACCGCCCGGCGATTGGGCAGCAATACCAACACTTTGCTTAGTGAAAGTGGATCGGAACCAAATCGTTCCATAATACCCGCCGCAAGAATATCCACGAATGAATTATGGGCCGGTATATTATAAACTTCAGGATTTTTTCCAAGGCGTCTTGGCATTACTCCCCCTTAAGAAGCTGCTCCGTTTCTTTCACGGATTCTGGTGTGCCTACATGATACCATGAACCTTCATGAAGCAAACCAAATAAACGCCCCGTCGCTGCGGTTTCTCGGAAAATTTTTCGTAAAGAAAATATATCATCCCCGATGGCCTCAAAACACGTCGGTCTAATGATTTGAATACCGCCGTAAAAATAGTCGCTGTGTGCATCATCACCGCGAAACGTCAAGCGCCCGTCTTGATCCATATGAAAATCACCGGGGCCATCGTGACCGTGTGCTTCGTTCCGTTTAACCAATAACAGCAGCACATCCATATCATCGCACCACGTGGTTGCAAGCCTGCTTAAGGCTCCCGACCCTACATCTTTCCAGATCATATCACTGTTCAATATATAAAAAGGCGCCGTACCAAGCAGTGGCAACGCTTTTTTAACGCCACCACCACTATCAAGTAGTCCACCTGTTTCATCAGACAATGTTATTTCTGGGCGCCAATCTTTGCGGTCATTTACGAACTGATCAATCTGCTCGGCGAAATGGTGTTTGTTGACGACGGCGTTTTTTACCCCCGCCTCAGCAAGTCCATCGAGAGTGTGCGCGAGCATCGTTTTGCCGCCAATTTCTATCAATGGTTTAGGAATATCATTTGTCAGCGGCAACATACGTTTGCCGAGGCCAGCGGCAAGTATCATCGCGCAATTTGGTTTTAGAGGACCGGGATCGAGAACTTGATTTCTTCTGTTTGGAAGCTCCTTGTCCAACCATGTTTTTAATTCGCTGAGCGAAGAGTGTTCAAGACAGCGCTCAAGAAGCCCCCAAACTCGCGGTATCAACGTTAAATAATGATCTTTGCCGTCGCGCAGATAAAGCCGTGCAAAAATACCAATGATTTTCATATTTCTCTGCGCGCCTAAAATAGCATAATGTTCTTTAAATTTCTCAACATCTCTGCCAATTTTTTTACAAAAATACCGGATCATTTCCTCTTCAACAGCCGGGCTAACGTCTCGCCTCGCATCCTGAAGTAAGGAAACCAGATCGTAAGCACTGTGCCCAATAACGGCATCTTGAAAATCGATAAGTCCCACATCGCCATTTTCACATTCAAGCAGATTTTCTGCGTGATAATCACGAAGAGAGAGACAGTCCTTTGCGCCAGCGACAGATACAAAAATATCACGGCAAATACGAATAAACTCTTCTCTTTTAGCAAAAGCTAGTCGCATGCCGGTATTTGCAGGATAATACCAATCTGCAAGCAGAAGGGCCTCATCCAATAACATATCCATTTCATACACTTGAAGGTAATGTGCACCTCCGCCGTAAAGTAGTTCGCTGGGTGGAAGTTCTTGATTTACCTTTACAAGCTCATCAACGGCTTTTTTATAAAGTTGCTTTTCCTTTTCTGGTTCGCGTTCAAGCACTCTTTTGAAAAGATCATCGCCAAGGTCCTCAAGAAGAAGAAAACCATATTCAAAATCTTTCGCGAACACTCTTGGTGCGCCAAAACCTTTACTCAGCAAATATTCAGCGACGGCAACAAATGGCCGTGTATCTTCAAACTCCGTCGGCGCATCCATGAGTACGGCAACCTGATCAACCATTCGGACGCGGTCATATCGCCGGAACGAAGCATCTCCCGCCAACGGCTTGATTTCTGCGCCTCCCCACCCTGCATTTATCAAAAACTGCTTTATATCATTGGTTCTCGACATGTTAGAGCTTTAGCTCCTTAATACGTTGTTCCCAACTTGGGTCACCATCAAATGAAATATATCTGGAACCTTCATTATCACCATGGGAGAGTGTTATTTTAAGATGTTCTGCAGGCAGATAATTGCCCATGCGCTCAGGCCATTCGATCATCGTTACAGCGGAATCAAAACCATCTTCTATACCAAGTTCAAAAACATCCTGAGCATTCTCAAGCCTGTACAGGTCCATATGCCATACCGCCGGCGTTTTAAGGTCTTCAATGCTCGGTTCATAGATTTGCAGGAGATTAAAAGTTGGGCTGGGAACATCTTCGTCGTAACCTAGCGCATGAATAATGGCACGGCAGAACTCTGTCTTTCCCGTCCCGAGATTTCCTTCAAAAGCCAATATATCACCTGTCTTCAACAATGCCGATAATCGACTAGCCAAAAGACGACTTTTAGATAAATTCTCAAGGTAAAATTCTTTCACGGGCTTCCTGATCGATTCTTATTAATGAATGGTTTCTGCGACTGATACTTCATCAGAAATGGGGAGTTTTTTAGGCAACATACAAGTCATTTCGGTTCCAACGCCCAAACTGCTCTCAACTGTGATATTTCCGCCATGTTTTTCAATGAAAATTTTGACAAGTGAAAGGCCAAGCCCAGTACCTTTTCCCTTTGGAACGTTCGATCCGGTGTAGAATTTTTCAAATATTTCGTCAAACTCGTCATTTCCAATGCCAATACCATCATCCTGAACACTGATGAAGTAATTTTCTTGATCCTGCCATGTTTTGATCGAAATATTACCGGAATCCTGGGTGAATTTTACCGCATTACTAAGCAAATTGGATATGGAGTGCTGAATGCGGCGTTGATCGCCATGTACAAATGTGAGTTTCTCATCAAGAGTTACTTCAAGATGGATGGTTTTTTGCTTCACCCGTTCGTCGAGCTTGGTAACGATACCGTTTATCGTTTCATTAAGATCAAAGTCAGCCGCTTCGATGGAAAGGCCACCAGCTTCAATAACAGACAGGTCGAGAATATCATTGATAAGATCAAGAAGGTAATCAGATGCGCTTAATATATTTCTCATATATTGATGCTGCTCATCATTGAGCGGTCCCTGATATTCTTTTTCCAGAAGTTCCGCAAAACCAAGAACACTGTTGAGCGGATTTCTGAGTTCATAAGACATATGAGCCAAGAAGTCAGTTTTAATATTTTGCGCCTCTTCCAATGCTTCATTGTGTTTACGCAGCGAATATTCAACCCTGTAAGAATCCGTTACATCGATGAAAATAACAAGCACCGCACCGTCAGGCAGCGGCACAAGTGAATAATTGATTACTTTTTCATTTTTGAGCTCAAATTGACCGGAAGAAGCTTCCTTCTTAACTTCACCACCAACAATTAGATGTTTAAAATCGTCAATCGGTTCGCTGGTTTCAAACAAATCAGCGCATCGATCTAAAACATCGATCGCATGAGGGTTTGAATTGAGAAAATCTGACGAAACTTCCCAGACATCAATAAAACCATCGTTAAAGAGCTTAAGCCGCCCATCAACGCCAAACACTGCAATCCCTTCATGAAGATTATCGAGCGTCTCACGCTGCACCGCTATCAAGGTATTATAGGAGCTTTCAAGGGCAAAATAATCAGTTACATCTTCATAGAACACGAGCATTCCACCGAGGGGATGATGTTGAATAACCACCCGCAAGGTTTTTCCGTCTGGTAGATGTAGCATCGATTCTACTGGTTCAATGGCTTTCGTGTAAATCTCTAGCTGTTTTTTCTTCCATTCTGGGAAATTTGCTTGCTCGGGGAGCTTTCTTGCTTCCCTCAAAGCTTCAAGGATTTCGCCGTAATGTGGATGGCTAAATAATAAGCTTTCCGGGAGTTCCCAGAGCCGCAGATAGGACTTATTATAATATTCCAGTCGCAGCTCACTATCAAAAATAGCCACCGCAGAAGAAAACTGATCAAGAGTTTCAGCATATGATTCAGTATGATCGGCCAGACTACCTCTGGCTTCTTCAAGTTCGGTAATATCCTGTGCATAACCAAGAATGGCTTCTTTCTGATCATCAATTTCATAGGGAATGTTATGAAAATCCATCGAACGGCGCTCACTATTGATGACAACAAAATGACTTTCCGAGCTGGCTTCACCACTGAGGTTTACATTTTCGGCCATACTTCTAAGGCTCACACCAAGGGTATTGACCGCCAACTCCAGATTGTTTTCAATGACATCTTTATAATTTTCCGCGTCTACTGCTTCGACATAAACTTTATTGACCCAGTGCAGATTAAGATCATCACCCCTGATCCAAATTGGAAATTTTGCCCTATTAAGCGCATTTTCAAGAAGACGCGCCCGCTCCCCGCTTACTTGGGTTTCAAGTGTTTGGTAGCGCTGTATTTTTTCAGCAACGGTATTGTCTTTAATCCATACAACGAAACATTTTTCGCCGTGCACTTCAAGCTCAACGCAATTTCCAGCAATTAACAGGTGCATATTAAATTGATTGAGGTCTATGGTTTGAGAAAATTCAATACCATTTGAAAGTAAATTATGCAAATTAGCATCGAACTTGGCCTGATCAAGGAGCGAAAACCTCGACTTTAAATCTTCGAGACTGTCGGGAACAGTTTCATCTTCAAATCGGACGTCAATCTCTGAACTCAGCAACAAATCCTTATCAGCATTCCAAAGAAAAAAGCTATCTTGCCTCTGAGAAATCATTTTTTTCAAATATTCCTCGTTGATGTGCGCTCTTTTAAGTTCTTTTATGATTGTTCGTCGCTGCCACAACAGCCCCAGAATGAGTGTGATTGTCAGAACGAAGAATATGGTGAGCGCGATCATAAACTGATTGTTTTGATCTGAACCAAAATCGATTCCAGCAATAATATCCGCATAAGCATTGGGTGCCGACATTACAAATGACCAGCCTGTGATGCTCAAGAGTTTAAAAATGTAATTAAAGCGAATTTTAAAGGATCCCTTCACGGATTTAATTCAAACACTTATCGTTTGATAAAATAACCAGTTTGCGAACAAAAGAAAAGCCCGTTGATGAATGAATAATCATCAACGGGCTTAAAAAATACAGCGTCTATCAATTAATAGCGATAGTGATCCGGTTTAAACGGACCATTTTCGCTCACACCAATATATTCTGCTTGTTCTTTGTTAAGTTTGGTAAGAGCAACGCCAAGCTTGCCAAGATGCAGAGTAGCTACCTTTTCATCAAGATGCTTTGGAAGCACATAAACTTTATTCTCATAATTTTCGTTATTATTGTAAAGCTCCATTTGCGCAAGTACCTGATTGGTGAATGAAGCGCTCATTACGAAACTTGGATGACCAGTTCCGCAACCAAGATTAACAAGACGGCCCTTAGCAAGAACGATAAGACGTTTGCCATCCGGGAAAATCACTTCATCCACTTGCGGCTTCACCTCTTCCCATGTGTAATTTTCAAGAGCGGCAATTTGAATTTCTGAATCGAAATGTCCAATATTGCAAACAATCGCTCTGTCTTTCATTTCTCTCATATGATCGATAGTGATAATGTCAAAGTTCCCGGTACAGGTAACAAATAAATCTCCCTTAGAAGCAGCATCGTCCATAGTCACGACTTCATAGCCTTCCATAGCCGCCTGAAGCGCACAAATCGGATCAATTTCAGTAACCAACACGCGCGCGCCTTGACTTCTCAGGGACGCGGCTGAACCTTTACCCACGTCACCAAAACCTGCCACAACGCACACTTTACCAGCAACCATCACGTCAGTTGCGCGCTTAATGCCATCAACAAGACTTTCACGGCATCCGTAAAGGTTATCGAATTTCGATTTTGTTACACTATCATTGACATTAATGGCCGGTACGGTAAGACGACCTTCTTTTTCCATTTGATAAAGACGAAGTACACCAGTTGTGGTTTCTTCGGAAATGCCGCGGATGTCTTTAAGAATTTCAGGAAAATCTTCATAGATCATGGACGTTAGATCACCACCATCATCAAGAATAACATTTGGGTGCCAGCCGTCAGGGCCAACGATGGTTTCTCTAATACACCAATTAAATTCTTCTTCCGTCAGACCTTTCCAGGCGAAAACAGGGATACCTGCATCCGCCATAGCAGCGGCGGCATGATCCTGAGTGGAAAAAATATTACAAGATGACCAACGCACTTCAGCTCCAAGAGCAACCAAAGTTTCCATCAGCACAGCCGTTTGAATTGTCATGTGAAGACAACCGGCAATGCGAGCACCTTTAAGTGGTTGTTCTTTACCAAACTCTTCACGCAGTGCCATAAGACCCGGCATTTCAGTTTCAGCGATATTAATTTCACGACGCCCCCAACCAGCACCGGAAATATCAGCAACCTTGTAGTCTGTAAAATCAGTCATTGGAATGATTTCCTTTCATGTAAATTGAGCAAAACAAAAATAAACGAATATATAATGTCTCTATACTCGCCTTTAATAAAATTGGCAAGTATAAAGAAATCTTTATATATCTATATATTGAAAATTAATTAACAAAAGAATAATAAATCCGCATTAAACTTCTTCACCGAATTTATTGTCAACAAGCTTCACAATTGCTTCAAGTAGTTGATCTTTCTGAGCACCTTCCACCTTTACGGCGATCTCTTCGCCTATGCTGGCGGCTAGCATCATTAATCCCATGATTGAGGTCCCGCAGACGGAAGTTCCGTCCTTGGTCACAGTGATGGTTGCGTCAAATTCACCAGCGACAGTAACAAACTTGGCTGAGGCACGCGCATGCAAGCCTCTCTCATTTTTAATCTTCAATGTGCGTTGATCGCCGCTATTTTCAGAGCTCATCCATTGTCACCGGATAGGACATGTGACGCTATATTAATATATTTACGCCCCGATTCCTGGGCCGCTGTTACGGCCTCCTCCATGGTACAATTCGTGGTTCTGACGCTCGCCAGTTTGATTAGCATAGGCAAATTAATTCCGGCTATAACCTCAACATTTGTGCTGTCCATTATGGATATTGCCAAATTAGACGGGGTGCCACCAAACATATCGGTAAGCAGGATAACACCATCGCCCTCATCCACGTCAGTTACCGCTTCAAGTATATCCTGACGGCGCTGTTCCATATCATCATCAGGCCCGATGGAAATTGCCTGTAATGCGGATTGAGGGCCCACAACATGTTCCATGGCAGCGATAAATTCCTCTGCCAATCTGCCGTGCGTTACAACAACCATCCCAATCATATTTTACCCTTCTATTACGTCTTGGTTTATTGAGTATAATAGCTCTTCACAAAGAGGACAATTCCATTTTAGCAAGATACCTCATTTTACAAAGATAATTCGCGGTGATGCAAATTTATTTTAAAATCATTTTCCGAAAGCAATTTAGCAAGCTTCTCTGCCATGAATACGGACCGGTGCCGTCCACCAGTGCAGCCAAATGCTATTGTAAGATAAGACTTTCCCTCTTTTTTATACTCCGGCAGCAGCGATATAATAAGGGAGGATATTTTTTCCCAGCTACTGTTAAAGACTGGATCCTTCATAATATATTCGCCCACTTGCTCGTCCCTACCTGTCATTTTTTTAAGTTGGCCGTCATAATGGGGGTTTCGTAAATATCGAACGTCAAATACCAGATCCGCATCGCGCGGTAACCCTTTAGGATAAGCAAAGCTGCTGATCGATATACCCAGCCCACCATCCTGAGCACGCACAAAATGCTGTGACAAAACCCGTCTCAGGTCATGAATATTGAATTCTGAGGTGTCAAAAATATAATCACTTTGCGCTTTAATCACTTCCATCAACTCCCGCTCACGGGCAATCCCATCGCTGACAGGCCTGTCTTTTGCTAATGGGTGTCGTCTTCTGGTTTCCGTGAAACGCGCAGACAATATCTCGTCTCCGCTATCAAAATAGAGTATTTTAATAGAAATATTCTCTTGATCTCGCAACTGCGCAAGCACTTTGACAATATTTTCCGGTTGAAAATTTCTTGTCCTTGCGTCGATCCCAATGGCAAGAGCAGGGTTTAGATGATCCGGGTCGTTTTTTCGCGCCAATTCAACTAAACTGGGGAGAAGATTTATGGGTAAATTATCGATCGATTCATAGTCCAGATCTTCAAGTACCGAGAGCGCCGTTGACTTTCCAGCACCAGACATACCAGTTATGAGCAGAACATTAAGAACTGCCGTTTTTCGTTGCTTTATGGATTTGTCATTTGGCATATTAAGTCATAGAGCCTTTCTCAAATAAAAAGTAAGCTTTAATTTGCGCTGCAAGTCAATGTGATTTTTTACAGTGTCCTTAATATCAACCTAATTTTTGCTATCGCCGATGCAGAAAAAGCGTCAAACTCGTAAAGTGGTATTTCGGCACTATTCTCGCTAAATATTTTATGCTCCGGCAAACGTTCGATTTTTCCTGCACATACAAGCTTAAGCGCCAAACCTAAGACCGATTCTTGCTTATATGCGAGTTTTATCAAGCCCACACCTCGCACTTCTATCATGCCTGCTATATTTGGTGCAGGATGGGCATATAGAATATCACCTTCACTGGCAATTTCCACATAGTCGTCGGACACCAATTCTCCACCTGCATCGATGAGCCTGAGTGCAAGATCCGATTTCCCTGAGCCAGAGGGGCCGAAAATAACAACACCCTTGCCTTCAAATTCAACACATGATGCATGATGAAGTGACATAACAGTTGCTCCCTAATCGTCGGCCAGTGGTAGAAGTACAACGAAGCGTGCACCAACTATATTCTTAGATTTATCATATATATTCTCAGCGTAAATTTCACCACCATGTGCATCAACAACTTGCTTACATATATTAAGTCCGAGCCCGGAATGCTTACCGAAAGCCTCGCCTTTAGGGCGTTCTGAGTAAAAACGATCAAAAATACTTTCGAGTTTATCGACAGGGATGCCAACCCCCTCATCTTCAACCAAAATTTCCACCATATTATTGCGGCGTTGCATTTTGATCCAGATATTCCCGTCTTTTTGTGAAAATGAGATCGCGTTATCAATAAGGTTTCTGACCACCTGCCCAAGCTGACCCTCAAGTCCGCGAACGAAATACGGAGAGACGTTCCCATCCCTGAGTTTAAAGCGACGTTTTTTAATTTCGAGATTTATGTTTGGCAAATTATCTTTTTGCGTGGTCAGATAGATATCGATCATCGTTTCCAATAGCGCCGTCAAGTTTACCTGTTTCATCATAGCATGCGACATTTCAGCATCCAGACGCGAAATATCGGAAATATCAGTGATCAACCGATCAAGCCTGCTTACATCATCACCAATAATGGTCCTTAGTTTTTTCCTGTTTTCTTCTGTTTCAGCATATTCCAAAGTTTCTATAGCACTGCGCATGCTGGTAAGAGGATTTTTGAGTTCATGGGCCACATCAGCTGCGAAGCTGGCAACGGCATCAATCTGCTTTTCAAGTGTCTCAGTCATATCCTTGAAGGAACGCGACAAATCACCAATTTCATCATTTCTCGACGACAAATCCGGAATATCTGATTTTCCGCCTAAACTGATGGTATCTGCGGACCGCGCCAACCTGAGAACTGGTCGCACTATCGTTTTGGCAAGAAACATTGACATGAGCAAAGTGATAAGCAAAGACACGCAGAAAAATTGGATAATCGTCAGGCGCACGTCCTGCACCGCCATATAAATATCACTGGTATCAGCGGAAACCATCAATGCTCCGAGCACACGACGAAAGCGTTGAACAGGCACAGCAACAGTAATGATATCCCGATGATTATCCAGTCGTCTGATGCGACTACTGATCTCGCCGTCAAGAGCCTCCAACGCCTCGGGATAGTCTGTGGCCATTTCATTTTCAATCTCATGATAGTCTTCAAGTGCATCTCGCTTTTGAATTTTATCAAGTATGAGTGTGACTTCGCGGTTTACAATTTCCCAAAAATCGGCAACGCCAAGTTCTTTTGGCATCGTGTCTTCAACCACCACGTTATTGATATTGAGATCGCGGCTATCTATAAGCAACTCGTTATTTAAACCAAAGTATCTGGTACGGATGTTGGTCACTCCAACAAGGCGGGTCAGAATATTTTTTGCAGGCTCAATAAGCAGCACCGTAGCGTCTGGATTATCAGTTGCAGACTCGCCAAGCGCCCCGGCCATAATATTGGCATCTTTTACAAGCTCATCAATTCGCGATTGCATCAATGTTTCCTGCACCTGATCAACATAAAGAACACCCACACCAAGAAATATAAGCGCGAAAATATTAACCAGCATGATGCGGATGGTCAGAGGCGATATAAATCGCCGTCTTCTCATTATTTTTTGTTTGTTAGCTCTCACTATACCTATATCCGACACCGTAAAGTGTCTCTATCCCATCGAACGTATCATCGACTTTACGGAATTTCTTACGCAGGCGCTTGATATGGCTATCGATAGTACGGTCATCCACGTAAATATCATCGTTATAGGCCACATCCATCAGTTGATCTCGACTTTTCACATGTCCCGGATGTTGAACAAGCGCTTGTAGAATGAGAAATTCCGTCACCGTTAATTTGACGTCCTTACCGTCCCAATCGCAAATATGACGCACTGGATCAAGTTTGAGACGCCCTCTAATAATAACACCGCTTTCATCTTCGTCATCGGTTTTGGCTTTTTTAATAGCTTCCATGCGGCGCAATATTGTTTTAATTCGTTCAATAAGAAGACGCTGTGAAAAGGGCTTTTTGATATAATCATCAGCGCCCATTTTTAGGCCAAGCATTTCGTCAATTTCATCGTCTTTTGATGTCAGGAATATCACCGGCAGCGACTGCTTTTCACGCAACCGCCGTAGAAGTTCCATGCCATCCATACGTGGCATTTTAATATCAAGAACGGCAAGATCACCTGGATCTTTATTCATTCCTTCAAGGGCACTAGCTCCATCCGTATAGGTGCGAACCTCAAACCCTTCGCTTTCAAGTGCCATGCTGACAGACGCCAATATATTCTGATCATCGTCGACAAGAGTAATTACTGATGACATTGACTTATTTTCCTTTCTTGAACGAATCTTATTCTATCTTAACATGGTTAATTCCATGAGTTTAAAAAAATTGCGTTATAAAAGTGTCATAAATGTGACATTTTTTCCCTTATAAATCAATAGTTTGAAAAAATATTCAAAATGTTTTTTCTTCGTCTGATAAAATCTCTATTAATATAGCCCGATTGAGACAATAAAATATCAATTGAATTAATTATAATTCGATGGAAAAGGAAGTATTATGAATAATGTGGGGAAATATGTCAGCTCACATGGCGTAGAAAACCAAAATATTGATAGTGACAAAAACATTCATTGGAACTTTGGCACTGAACTATTATATGAACACACAATCAAATCTGACCTCGGCATTATGTCCAAGGGCGGCGCCATGGTGGTGGAAACGGGACAACATACGGGACGCTCGGCCAACGATAAATTTATGGTCGACGAACCCTCCTCCCGCGATAACATCTGGTGGGGTAAAGTTAACGCAGCAATCTCTGAAGAAAACTTTAATAAAATCGAAGCCCAGATCTTATCATACCTAAATGAACGTGACCTTTATATTCAAGACCTCTACGGAGGCACAGACCCAGCCCACAGAATTAACGTTAGAGCTATATCACCATCTCCTTGGCACTCACTTTTCATCAGAAACCTACTAGTAAGACCAGATGCCGCAGACCTTGAAGGTTTTGCTCCTGATTTTACTATACTTCACGCACCGGAAATGAAGGTTAATCCTGATGAGGTTGGCACAAATTCTGAAACCGTGATTACCATTAACATCGCTCGTAAACTCGTGCTTATTGCTGGTACGTCCTACGCCGGCGAAATGAAGAAATCTGTATTTTCCATTCTTAACTATCTACTTCCTGAAAAAGGCATCATGCCGATGCATTGCTCAGCAAACATTGGCAAGAACGGCGATACAGCGATCTTCTTTGGCCTATCCGGCACAGGAAAAACAACCCTTTCAGCCGATCCTGAGCGTCAACTTATTGGTGATGACGAGCATGGTTGGTCAGACAACACAATCTTTAACTTTGAAGGCGGCTGTTATGCCAAGGTAATCCGCCTTAGTGAAGAAGCCGAGCCGGAAATTTATGCAACGACAAAAATGTTCGGAACAGTACTTGAAAATGTGGTGATCGACGAAGACACCCGTGAAATTGACCTTGATGATGGTAGTCTCGCGGAAAATACCCGCGCCGCATACCCGATCACATCAATTCCAAATACAACCGAAGGCGCCCCGGGCGGCTATCCGAAAAATGTTATCATGCTAACCGCGGATGCATTCGGCGTTATGCCGCCAATGGCGCGCTTAACACCAGAACAAGCCATGTATCATTTTCTCAGCGGCTATACAGCGAAAGTAGCTGGCACTGAAAAAGGTCTCGGCAAAGAACCCGTAGCCACCTTCTCAACATGTTTTGGCGCACCATTTATGCCACGCCACCCTTCCGTTTACGGCAATCTTCTGCGTAAGAAAATTGCCGACGGTGATGTGACCTGCTGGCTGGTGAACACTGGCTGGACTGGTGGCGTTTATGGCGTCGGAAGCCGCATGCCGATCAAATACACCCGTGCCCTTCTTCATGGTGCTCTTGACGGAACGCTAAATGACGTGGAATTTCGCACTGATCCAAACTTTGGCTTCGAAGTGCCATTAAGCTGCCCTGATGTCGATACTGCGGTTCTTGATCCTCGCAGCACATGGGATGACGTGGACGCCTATGATGCAAAAGCAGCCCATCTTGCTGGCTTGTTCAAAGAAAACTTTGTTGAATTTGAGGAGCACGTAGACGAAGCCGTCATCAAAGCCGGTCCGATCGTCTAAATTTTAAAAATATAAAATGAAAAAGCCCTGTCAAACTGGCGGGGCTTTTTTTACAAATCTTTCTTATAAAGCACTACATCGCCACTATATGGCATATCGGGATGATTCGTTGCTTGTTTTGTACGAACAGGGTAGAAGCCATTTTTCTCGTAGAGTTCAACACCTGCGACATTTTTTGCAAATGCAATCAGATAGACCGAGTTATAGCCCTGCATCCGCGCCTTTTCGATACTATCTTCAAGTAATAAACGCCCAAAACCCTGACCACGAAATTCAGGTAGGGCAGCTAGGCTATCGAGATAGAACTCACCCGGTATTGTATTGGTCAATTCCTTAAAGATACGAAATTCCTCAGGAATAATTTTCATTTCCGCTTCAGTTCGCTTAAAGGCCTCGAAGCAAAGTGACATGGCCGCCACCTTCCCATCAGCTTCAATCACACGCATATTGCGGTAGGAATATATGCCGTCCTCACCCGCAACAATACGGCCACCATAATCAAATGGACCTTCGCCATCTTCAGCCGCAAGGGTCCAGCCGACAATATCAAGGCCTTGATTGTCGGGGCCCGTTCCAGCATGGTTCACGAGTATGGCAAGTTCCTTTGCTTCTTCTTTACGGGCATCTCTTATGATATAATCCATCTTCACTTTTTCCATTTAAACCTTGTTTAGTGCTACTAAAAACTGTTAGTTATGCTCTTTTTACTGTAAGGCGAAGTTTATGTCACGATCCAAATCATGGACATTCCCAAAATGGGGCGAATACACCAGCGAGCGGGACCCGGTCTCTGTGCGTATGTGTGACTATGACGGATGTGATGAACCGGGCGACTATCCGGCCCCCAAGGCACCAGACAGCAAAGATAAATGGTATTTTTGCCAACCCCATGTGGCCCAGTTCAATAAAAACTGGAACTATTTTAATGGCCTTTCCCGTGAAGATGCCCTAAAACGCGCCCAAGAAGAGATGCGTAAAGCCAGCGGATACCGCGGCAGCAGCGCTTATATGGGTGGTGAAGAAACATATGGCAAGGAAGAACGTCGCACCGACGCCCTCGAAATTCTTGATCTCGAAGAGGACGCTACCGAAAAAGACATAAAATCCTCCTACCGCCGTCTCGCCAAGCGTTATCACCCCGACACTAACCTGGGTGACGCAGAAAGCGCCATTAAATTCCAGCAAGTCAAAGCGGCCTATGAGATGTTAACTGTGAAATAGACTATCCAGATAACCGCTCCACCAACGCCTCATAACTGATACGCCAGCTTTCGAAGGGCATTGTAGCGATATTTGCATTGTAGAATTTGCTAAGCTCTGTCACTTCCGGTCCAATCCAGTCCGGCAGGATCACATCCTCATCTACTGTACCAAGCTCCACTTCGGCGATGATCAAGCCTTTATTGGCACCTGCAAATATATCAATCTCCCATATGTGCCCATCGAGTTCATAAATTTCACGACTTTTGATAATCGCGTGGTGGCTAATTGATGAAAAAAGCACGGCCCCCTCTTCTGCGGCGATACCATACTCAAGCTCATTACGGCCGCCAGCGGGATTGCGGGTTTTAATACTGAGGATATAGTCCCCGTCTTTCTCGCGCACCCGGACCGTATTTCCACCCTCACGGGCGATGTAGCCTTGTCTGATTTTATGAACCCGATCAGGGGCGCGGCCCGGCTTGGCACGGATAAGAAATTTACGTTCAATTTCAACTGCAAGCACCATGATTATAGCTCGCTCATGAGCACATCAAACAAGCGATCAATGTCTGCTTTATCATTGTATATATGCGGGGCGACACGGATGCTGTCTCCACGGATGCTGACAAAAATACTCTTTGCGGCTAGAGCGGGGGCAATGTGTGGCGGCACGCCGTCCGCAAAATTTATTCCGATGAGATTCGGCGCCCGCTGATCATCTTCAGCTACACTTAAACCAACGGCATAGGCTCCCTCAGCAATGTAATCCGTCAGCGATTTCAAGTAAGTGGCAATATTTTCAACTCCCAGACTGAGTATCAATCTAAGGGCCGAGGCCGCAATTGGTGCGTTAATAAAATTGCTTTTTTCGCCCATATCAAACCTGCGGGCACCACCCTCATATTCATCCTTATAATCAACAAGGCGGGCAAAATCATGAGCGTCTTTTCGGGCGACCCAGCTTTCTTCGATGGGTTTGCCGCCATGACGGCGCGGGGCCACATACATAAAGCCAAAGGAATATGGACCGAGCAGCCATTTATATGATCCCACGACCATATAATCAGGATCAACATCTTTTACGGAAAACGGCATCACACCAAGGGTTTGCGTTAGATCAAGTACCAGTGCCGCACCCACATCGCGAGATTTCCTGCCTATCGCCACAAGGTCAATTTTTGTACCGTTGGTCCAATGGGCATTGGCGGTCGCAACAATAACGGTGTTTTCATCAATAGCCGCAAGCAACGCCGCCGTCCAGTCGCCATCCGAAGGCCAGCTTACTGTTTCGATAACCGCACCTTTTTCTTCAGCAAGCTCTCTCCACGGATAAACGTTTGACGGGAATTGATCGGCCATAACAACGATCTTCTGCCCGGCAGTCACCTTAATATTTTTGGCGGCTATGGCGGTTCCGTACGAAACAGATGGAACGATCGCCATATCCGAGGCTTCAGCATCAATGAGTTTCGCCGAAAGATCATAAATTTCACCAGGAAGATCAAAGAAATCGCTGATAGCGATAGACCAGGGTTTTAACTTCCGATCCACAGCTGCCCTACCAATGTCCGCTGCTTCTTTGGTTATTGGCCCCATATAGGCCGCATTAAGGTAGGTAATTCCATCCGGTATATCAAATAGTTCTTTTTGGCATTTTATCATTTTTATTATTCCCGTTTAGACTTTGGTATCCTGTGTCAGGTTAAGCTCCGTCACCATATCAAATATCTGGGCGATGTCTCTAATATTTTGTTTGATGAGGTCCGGATCATTTAGGTTAAAACTTCCGCCTTCAAATGCGTTACCGTTTCTTTTGATCGCCATGTAAATCACACCATCTTTAAAGGCCAACTGCAATTGTTTAACACTGGGTAGCCGTGAAAATTCAAGCACACGTTCCATAAATGTTGGTGTGAGCAGATATCTTGCTTCCACCTGATCTGTTGAATAGACCTCAAACTCACTTTCAAAGACACTGTCCTCGAGTTTGACCCGTTCACCGGATCGGGTCCATCCGGTGAGAAAATTGCCGATTACCGTATAGTCTTTGGTTATGATAGTCTGACCGCTGAAATTTTTATGAAAATCAAATTCCACCAGAAACCCATTAAAAACAGTGGTTCTTGACTTTCTGCCTTTACTATCACGAGTGACAGAAATGAGTTTTGCTTCGAGCAGCTTAAACTCTATGTCGTCTACCTGTCCAATGATCTGATCTTCAAGTTTTTTTTCATCGTATGAAGGGACAATCGAAAGCTGATCATAAGCATCAATGGTGTGAGATGGCGGACTTATCCTGTACTCAAGGCCAATTTCACGACATAGCGCCGGCATCAATTCAGCTTTTGCTTCACGCCTCACAGCTGTCATTCGCCGGTAAAAGAAGGCTGATATCAAAAAAGCAACAATTCCAGCCCCTTTCACAATTTCAAAATTTTCCACCAAAAAGAAAATAAGAAATACGATAAAGCCACACACAAATACGACCGCGAGAAACTGATTAAATGCACGCTTGCGTTTTTCTTCAAGTTGATCAAGGAGCGGCGCAAACCCGCTGCCGTCAAACGAATGCAGAGCGTCTCGCATTTCTTCAATGGTCATGGTGTAAAACCTTTAAAGAAACTCTGACGCATCCACGGGTTTTCTTTCGACGTCGTCTGTCTCAAAATATGGCATCGCTCTGATTCCAAGCATGTTGGCAAAAAAGCTGGCCGGGAAAATTTCTACGAAATTTTTAAGATCTGTTGTCGCCGAATTGTAAAAGCGCCGCGCTGCAGAAATATGCCCTTCAACTTCTTCGTAGGTTTCCTGTGCCCGAACCATGGTTTCCTGAGATTTAAGGTCTGGATAATTTTCAGCGACCGCAAAAAGATTCATCATTGCCGATTGAAGCTGCTTATTGGCTTCAAGATGCTGGGAAACCTCTTCGGGATTATTCTTGTCATAATCACTCGTCGAAATTGACCTCATCTGTGTAACTTTTGAAAGAACTGACTCTTCATGTTCCATAAATTTGCCAGCAATTTTCAGAATATTCGGAACCAGGTCATGACGCTTCTTCAACTGCACATCAATTGATGACAGTGCTTCGAGGTTGGCGTTTCTAAGCGTTATGAGCCGTACATACATCCAGTAGGCCACTACACCCACTATCCCTATTGCAATAAGAAAATACACTACTAGTTCCTTTCTAAAAATTACATCGGCGGAATTAATCCCTTGAGTTTATCCCCCACTTCATCAACAACTTTATCTTCCAGGTCCTTGACCACATTGCCAGCGGCATCTTCAACACTGCCCGCTATATCACCAAGCACTTCATTTTGCGCTACTTCGCTGACACTTGCATTTACCACACCAAAAACCTGCTTAAGTACATCCGTGGCAATAGCGCCATTTTCACGTTTACCAATATCGGCAATATGCAGATCAGGAAGCGTAACACCCGCGCCGCGACCGCCAAGCAAATCACTGGCGATTTTCACTTTAGTGCCGTTAATATATACATGATCAATGATATATTTAAGCTCGCTGTCATCACTACTCTCGAGTCCAAGTCCCGCAACATAGGCTTCAACATTTTCTTGAATTTTACCTATATTATTACCATTTGTGCCAATTTCATAAATCATATCCGGCGCATCAAGGCGCACTTCTTTGATGTGAATGACATCCGATGCCAGGGTCGCTACATCAAGGTTCAAACTCATATTATCAATTTTAAAAGCGTGATCTGACTTAAATCCTTCAGGGTTTCCAATTAACAAACCAGAAAGTGAGGCAGCACCGTTGGCTGGGTCAAGGTCAACTTTCGCTAGCGCTACTTCTGCTCCAATTATGGGTGGCACATAAGTTTCGACGCCGTTCTTTATCATTCCACCAGCATTTGATGACAAATAAAACATTGCCCCTGCGCCAATTGCCACAATTACCAAAACACCAATCAAAAGTTTTTTCATTTTCTATCTCCTACTCGCATTTATTTCAGTTTCACTGATTGAGAAGGCAATTGCAACCATTAATCACTTGACCTTTTTGCCGTTAAGAACAACAATCCAAGCGATAATAATAAGACAAATGAGGCGAAACAATGGGTGTGTTATCTTATACGGGCGGACTTGGGCTAATTGTACTCACAGTTTACGTGATGGTTGTTGGCCGTGACCTGATTGTACCGTTCCTGATTAGCGTCGTAATCTGGTATCTTATAAACACTCTCGCTGATTATTATCACAAAGTTAGAGTAAAGAGCTACGCGCTGCCGAAGGCTCTGTGCTTTGTTGCCGCATTAGCGACGATGGTTGTCGCTCTTTATTTTCTTGTTGATATGATTGGCAATAACATCGCCAATGTTAAGGCTGCTGCTCCGATCTATCAGGAAAACCTGCTCAAACTATCCGACCGAATATACACTTTACTTGGAATTGAAAATCAACCAAACCTTACCCAACTGATCAGTCAGATTGACCTTCGCCCTTTTATTAGTAATATTGCAGGAACTATGGCCAGTATTGCTGGCGATGCTGGCTTAATACTTATCTACGTTCTTTTTATATTTCTGGAACAAGCCAGCTTCAAAACGAAACTCAAGGCACTTTTCAAAGGATCAAACCACTCGGAAACGGTCCAGGAAATCATCACTACCGTCTCGGCTAAAATTGAAACCTATGTGGCAATAAAAACTTTTGTCAGTATGCTGACCGGTGGTGCCTGCTATGTAGTACTGATCTTAAATGATGTCGATTATGCCAGCTTCTGGGCCTTCATCATATTCCTGCTTAATTATATCCCCACTGTTGGCTCGATGCTCGCCGTTCTCTTTCCCGCTATACTTAGCCTGGTGCAATTTCCCACCTTTACACCATTTTTAATCATCATCAGCTCACTCGGCTGCATTCAAGTCTTGTTCGGAAATATTATTGAGCCGCGATTGATGGGGAATTCACTGAACTTAAGCCCGCTTGTTGTTATGTTGTCTTTGGCAATTTGGGGGAGCATCTGGGGTATCGCAGGAATGTTCCTCAGTGTTCCTTTTACAGTAATCCTGATGATTATTTTTTCAGAATTCCCCAAAACAAAACCCATCGCCATTGTACTGTCGCACGATGGAAAGATTGGTTCACCAAATTAGGTACAATTAAACTTATAGTAGAAATTTAGAATATTATTATATTCTTACATGCTTGATATGTTGTGAGCTTTAATTATTTGAATAATTATAGATGATTGAAGTTAGTTGTTGTTTTTGTAGAATACTTCGAATGCGACATCGAGAAATTTTCCTACCCGGTCATCATCAATAGAATAGAAAATTTGCTGACTTTCACGGCGTCTCGCGAGAATGCCTTCACCACGCATTCTACTGAGATGCTGTGACAGTGCAGACTGCGAAATATTTAAATTTTTCTCTAGATCACCAACACACAACTCTCCCATTCTTAGACAAAGAAGGATTATTAGTCGATTTGGATTAGCCAATGTTTTCAGAAATTCTGCTGCATTATCAGCAGCTTGTGTAGTTCCTATATTTTTTAGAGTTGTGTCGGCGCCAATTTTATTCATTCAGGGGACCTTAATAAAATCTACTTATTAAACTATCATTAATATGCGTTAATAAAGGTTAATAATTTCTTAATAATTTGTGAATTTATACATAATTTTAAAATGAAATTAATATATCATCTAAAATTACATTTCTTATTTACTAGATTTTTTACCCATTTTAGTCATCTATAATTTCCCCAATTATGACGCATGCGAAAACAATTCTTCATATATCGATGACTAATAAAAACTTCGAATCAGAAAGAAATTAATAAATTTCAATCCGATGAGGAGTATTTAATATATTCAATAGTAATTGCCAAGCCTTTTCTCAAAATTATTTTCAACTTATATTTGTAGAATATTCTAATATATAAAACTAAGTTGTCTCCCCGAACAGCTCTCTGCCAATCAGCATACGTCTTATTTCGCTGGTCCCGGCTCCGATTTCATAAAGCTTGGCATCCCGTAACAGTCGTCCTGTGGAAAATTCATTAATATAGCCGTTCCCTCCGAGGCATTGAATTGCCTGAAGTGCCATTTGAGTTGCTTTTTCTGCCGAATATAGAATACAGCCTGCCGCATCTTTTCGAGTTGTCTCCCCTCGGTCGCAAGCTCCGGCAACGGCGTAAACATAACTTCGGCAAGCATTGAGCTCGGTATACATATCCGCAACTTTCCCCTGAATAAATTGAAACTCCCCAATCGCCTGGCCAAACTGCTTTCTGTCATGAATGTAAGGAAGCACAACATCAAGACAAGCCTGCATAATACCAAGAGGTCCGCCGGAAAGAATAACCCGCTCATAGTCAAGACCGGACATGAGCACACGGACACCCTTACCAACCTCTCCAAGCACGTTTTCCTCCGGCACTTCACAGTCTTCAAAAACAAGCTCGCAGGTGTTTGAGCCACGCATACCAAGCTTATCAAGCTTTTGCGCCGTGGAAAATCCTGCAAAACCTTTTTCAATAATAAACGCCGTCATTCCTTTAGAACCGGCGCTCATATCGGTTTTCGCATATACCACCAACACATTGGCGTCAGGTCCATTTGTGATCCACATCTTTGTGCCGTTGAGAATATACTTATCGTCTTTTTTTTCTGCCTTGAGCTTCATGCTGACCACGTCTGAACCTGATCCACTTTCGCTCATTGCCAGAGCCCCGACATGTTCACCGCTGACAAGCTTGGGGAGATATTTTTGCTTTTGCGCATCATCTCCATTTCGGTTGATCTGATTGACACATAAGTTTGAATGAGCACCGTAACTAAGGCCAACACTGGCCGAAGCCCGCGAAATCTCTTCTACCACAATAGTGTGGGCCAGATATCCCATTTCAGAACCACCGTATTTTTCAGACACTGTCATGCCAAGAAGACCCAGTGCTCCAAATTTTTCCCATAAATCAGCTGGAAATTCATTCTCCTGATCTATAGCTTCCGCACGAGGCGCGATCTCATCATTTGAAAATTTTCTAACCATGTCGCGAAGCATATTTATGTCATCACCGTGATCAAAATTTAATGTTGGATAAGAAACCATATCTCTAACCTTTTCATAATTTAATTATTTGCCAAGCTCGCTTTTAATAAAGCCAACCACATCATTCATTTTTTCCAGATCGACACCTGTATCCACACCCAGCTCATCCAGCATAGTGAGTACGGCTTCGGTTGCGACGTTTCCGCTGGCGCCTTCAGCGTAAGGGCAGCCTCCAAGTCCAGCTACAGAACTATCAAAAGTGTCTACACCATATTCGAGGCCAACCTTGATATTTGCCAAAGCATGACCAAAAGTATCATGGCAGTGAAGCGCCAGCACGCCCATAGAAAGGGATGCGCCGTGTGCGTCAAGCAACTTCTTTATATTCTCTGGCGTGGCCCTACCAATCGTGTCGCCAAGCGACACCTGATAACAGCCCATTTTGATCAAGTCGTCACTCACTCTTGTTGCAGCCGCTGGTTCGACGTTCCCATCATAAGGACAGTGCGTAACGCAGGATACATATCCTCTTACCGGCAAATCTTTCGATTTGGCCAATTCCATGACTGGCTTGAAGCGTTCCAGACTTTCCGCGATGGAGCAATTTATGTTTTTTTGACTAAAACTTTCTGACGCAGCAGCAAAAATCGCCACTTCATCCGCCCCCGCATCAATCGCGGCTTCCATCCCTTTTAAATTCGGAGTAAGAGCCGAATAAATCACACCGCTCTTTCGTTTGATAGACGCCATAACCTCTGCGTTATCGGCCATTTGTGGAACCCATTTAGGAGACACGAAGCTTGTAACTTCTATTTTCTTAAGTCCTGTCGAAGAAAGACGGTCAATAAGCTCGACTTTAATATCGGTTGCCACAAACTGCGGCTCGTTTTGAAGGCCGTCGCGCGGTCCTACTTCGAATAAGGTAACGTCAGCCATTGGCTTCACACTCTGCTATATTTAGCAGCAACTGACCGTCCGACACTTGCATATCCTGCTCTAGGGATAAGAGCTCTACGACACCACTGCAAGGAGCTTTAATGGTATGTTCCATTTTCATGGCTTCAAGCATGAGAAGTGCTTGACCTTCCTCTACATTTTCACCACTTTCGACGAAGAGTTTGGATATTTTACCCGGCATTGGCGTAATCACCCTGCCACTTTTCGATCCAACATTGTCATTGTCAGCACCTGGAATAAAATGATGCAGGTAAGACACTTTTCCGTCGCAGAAAACTGTAAAGTCCTCGTGCTTCCGGATCACTTTTCCGCTCACCTTTTTACCGTCTATCAGGATACTAAAATCGTCTCCCTTTTGTTTTAAGAGAGTAACATGATAGCTTTGATCCCGAACCTCAATTTTAAAACCTTCCTTCAAATAAGTTACTTTAATATCATGTTTGTGACCATTTTCAGTAAATGTTAAATTCATACTCAGATTCATATTAAGCTGCCAGCCATCCGACCAGTCCCAGACATCATAACCTTCGGTATGGGGCATAAGCTCACAAAGCGATGCAAGTACAAGCACGGGGACCGAGACCTGTCTTAGGCGGTCCGTAAGCTCATCACCATATTTGTCAATAAATCCAGTATCAATATCAGCAACATTGAAGGATTGGTGATTAAAGATATTAAAAAGAAATTCAAGATTGGTTTTAACACCAGCGATGGCGGTGTTCTTGATTACTCGGCGCATGTGGCGTAATGCTTCACCGCGACTCGCTCCCCAAACGATCAATTTGGCGATCATGGGATCATAATGAATACTGACCTCATCCCCTTCTTCAATCCCCGTATCTAGACGAAAATTAATATCAGGATCAGGATAAGAAAAATGATTAAGGCGTCCAATTTGCGGCAGGAAACCACTCACTGGATCTTCGGCGTAAAGTCTTACTTCAAAAGCATGGCCATTCAGCTTAATATCGTCCTGTGTCAGCGGAAGGCGTTCCCCCGCAGCAACACGCAACTGCCATTCAACCAAGTCTATCCCGGTTATAAGTTCAGTGACCGGGTGTTCTACCTGTAGTCGGGTATTCATTTCCATAAAGTAAAATGGTGCGTCTTTAAGACCATTTTCCACATCCACAATAAATTCGATGGTCCCGGCACCGCGGTATTTGATGGCTTTCGCAGCTCTTGTTGCCGTTTCACCGAGCTCATAACGCATATCATCGCTTAGATCCGGCGCAGGTGCCTCTTCAACAATTTTCTGGTGACGCCTTTGCAGTGAACAGTCACGCTCATGAAGATAAACCGCGTTACCAACCATATCAGCAAAGACCTGCACCTCTATATGGCGGGCTTTACGAATGTACTTTTCAAGAAGAACCTGATCATTACCAAAAGCAGATTTTGCCTCACGCTTTGCACTGGCAAGCGCCTGAACAAAATCGGAACTTTCCTCAACAAGGCGCATGCCTTTGCCACCACCGCCAGCCACAGCTTTAATGAGAAGTGGATATCCAATCTCATTTGCTTTTTCCAGCAGGAATGCTACCTGCTGCTTTGCACCATCGTATCCCGGCACAACAGCAACGCCAGCTTTTTCCATGGCACTTTTGGCCTGATCCTTTAATCCCATTAACCGTATTGCACTGGCTGTCGGCCCTATAAATCTGATATCTGCGTCTTCGCAAGCTGATGCAAACTGCTCATTCTCTGACAGAAAGCCGTAGCCTGGATGAATGGCTTCGGCACCACTTTTCTTGGCAACATCAATGATCACCTGTGCTTTAAGATAACTCTCTTTGGCTTCTGCCGGCCCAATTTCATATGCTTCATCAGCAAGACGTACATGACGGGCACCTGCGTCTACCTTCGAATAAACCGCAACGGTCTTTATGCCTTTTTTTCGGGCTGTCTCCATAATCCGACAGGCAATTTCACCGCGGTTGGCTATGAGTATTTTGTCAAACATCGCGTTTCCAATCCGGTTTTCTTTTATTCAGAAACGCATTAAGGCCTATCTTTGCCTCCTCTGAAGATCTGGCTTTTGCAATCCGAAGTGCTGTGTCCCGGCGAAGCTCCTCAGAAATTACTACTTGATGATAATCCAGCGCTAGTTTTTTTGCTTCTTTCATGGCTGCAGGTGCGTTTTTTTCGATGCGATATAGCATGGTTTCAAGCAGGCCATCCAAATCATCATCTGAGGTCGAAATTTCGTGGACCAATCCAATTTCCATCGCCTTTTCGGCACCAAATAATTCTGCGGTTTGAAAATAACGCCTTGCTTGCCGCGCACCGATGGCTTTTATAACAAATGGCGATATGGTCGCAGGGATCAGCCCTAATTTAACCTCTGAAAGTGCAAATTTACTATCTTGATCAGCAATAGCAATATCAGCGCAGCTCACCAAACCGACACCACCGCCCATAATTGCACCCTTGGCGCAAACAACCGTCAACTGTTTGAGATTAAAAAAACTGTTGAGCATGTTGCTCAAGTTCATGGCATCTGCAATATTTTTTTCGTTATCATATGTTGCCGCCTGCTTCATCCACTCAATATCGGCCCCTGCTGAAAAGCTCGCGCCCTTCCCTGAAATAATAACCACATCGATCTCTGGACAGTTTTCAAGATCACCAAAGACATCACTTAAATCAGCAATCATCTGAGCATTAAAGGCATTGTGCACGTCTGGCCTGTTCAAGATGATCCGGGCGATATTTTTTTCTTTTTCAAATAAAATTGTCATAATTACATCCTGAATATGCCGAACTTAGTATCTTCTATCGGTGCATTTAAACTTGCTGATAAAGAAAGACCAAGCACGCGCCTTGTATCGGCAGGGTCAATGATACCATCGTCCCAAAGACGTGCCGACGAATAATACGGGTGACCCTGATGTTCATATTGCTCGGTGATTGGTTTCTTGAAGTCTGTTTCCTGCTTGTCACTCCATTTTTCGCCGCTACGTTCAATGCCGTCGCGTTTCACGGTCGCGAGAACGCCGGCCGCCTGCTCACCGCCCATAACGGATATGCGGGCATTCGGCCACATCCACAGAAACCTTGGATCGTAGGCGCGACCGCACATACCGTAATTACCCGCTCCAAAGGATCCACCGATAATCACGGTGAATTTTGGAACATTAGCGCAGGAGACTGCAGTGACCATTTTTGCACCGTCGCGGGCGATACCGCCGGTTTCATATTTTTCACCAACCATAAAACCAGTAATATTTTGCAAAAACACCAATGGTATTTTTCGTGATGCGCAGAGTTCGACAAAATGCGCACCTTTGAGAGCGGATTCTGAAAATAGAACACCATTGTTAGCAACAACCCCAACCGGCATGCCGTAAATATGTGCAAAGCCGCAAACCAGCGTGACACCGTAACGTTTCTTGAACTCATCAAATTCGCTGCCATCGACTATTCTTGCGATCACTTCGCGGACGTCGTAAGGAATTTTAAGCTCTGCCGGGATAACACCATGGAGCTCGCTTGGATCATAAAGCGGCTCTTTGGTCTTTCGAAGCACCAGTTCATGTTTCTTTTCCCGGTTAAGGTTGCCAACTATCGAACGGGCAAGTTCAAGTGCGTGATTATCATCATCTGCCAAATGGTCCGCGACACCGGACACACGCGTATGAACATCCCCACCGCCCAAATCTTCTGCGGAGACCACCTCACCAGTTGCAGCTTTGACCAGTGGCGGACCAGCAAGGAAAATCGTCCCTTGTTCCTTTACAATGATATTTTCATCACTCATGGCTGGCACATACGCACCGCCGGCCGTGCAAGAGCCCATAACCACTGCGATTTGCGGAATATTATTCGATGACATTTTGGCCTGATTGTAAAATATGCGGCCAAAATGGTCCCGGTCCGGAAACACTTCATCCTGATTGGGTAGATTGGCACCACCACTATCAACGAGATAAATACACGGCAAATTGTTTGTAGCGGCAACCTCCTGCGCTCTCAAATGTTTCTTCACAGTGAGCGGAAAATAGGTTCCCCCTTTAACTGTAGCGTCATTACAGATGATCACGCATTCAAGGCCTGCCACACGGCCAATACCAGTAATTATTCCAGCCGCGGGGACATCGGCATCATATACATCATATGCCGCAAGCTGAGACAGTTCAAGAAATGCGCTGCCCTTATCCAGAAGCCGCCTGATCCTATCTCGTGGTAGCAGTTTGCCGCGCTCCACATGACGATCGCGATATTTCTCGGCGCCACCCTTTTCTATGCAGGTAATTTTCATATTAAGATCAGCAACCAATGATTCTGTCTTTATTTTATTTGCCACATATTCTGACCCCGTCAGATCAATATTGCTTTCAAGTACGGCCATAACCGTTCACCCATTTGTTGTTACGGGAGTTAGAATAGCAAATTAATTATCATAGATATAATTAATAATACCTATATTATCTATAGATATTTTCTATTAATGATATCAATAATACCGCCAAGTTCACGTAACCTTTTAATCTCTGTAAAAAGATCGTCGGCCTCTGTATATTCCCTCTTTAAATAAGATAGCCATTGCTTGATACGGTTGGGAATAAAATTTTGATTGCCTTGATCGCGACGGTGCTCGGCATACTCACGGATTGCACGGCAAGTTTGCTGCCAGTTATAAGGCCTGTCATTAGCACTAATGGTATCAGCAAGATTAGGTAACGAAAGTGCCCCACGTCCAATCATTATAATTTCGCAGCCTGTTTCCGCCATACAGTTTAACGCATCCCGCTTTGACCAGATATCGCCGTTGGCAATAATAGGAATTGCCACCTGTTCTTTGATCTTGGCGATCCAATGCCAATGGGCAGGTGGCTTATAGCCCTCAAGCTTTGTTCTAGCATGAACTGCCAAGCTTGTCGCTCCTGCCTCTTCTATGGCTTTTGCGTTTTCGATCGCAAGCGATTTATCCCCATAGCCAAGACGCATTTTGACCGTGACTGGCGTTTCTACCGGTACGGCCTTTCTCACGTCTTTTACAATTGCGTGAACGACATCAGGTTCTTTTAAGAGAATAGAACCCCCCTTATGTTTATTCACTGTTTTCGCGGGACAGCCAAAATTTAGATCGACTCCTAGTGCCCCCATTTCCCAGGCGCGATATGCATTTTCAGCCATCCAGTTTTTCTCCTGCCCCAGAAGCTGAATATAGATGGGTGTGCCAGAGCGCGTCCGGCCGTCCATTAACAGCTCCGGTGCATATTTGGTAAACTGTGATTTTGAAAGCAGATGATCATTAACTCGCATAAATTCCGTAAGACCATAAGTATAAGAACCACCAGAGGTTAGAATTTCGCGCATGGCAAAATCGATAACACCTTCCATGGGCGCAAGAACAATTTTCATAATTGATTTACTGAGACGTGGGAACGCTCATCGGCTTGTCCCGCGGCAAACTAGTACGGGACCAACCCGGTATGTTTTTTGCCTTTGCACTGCCGTTGACTCTGATCCTGGCGCTAGCTGTAACAATCTTCGGTTTTGGCTCGGGTTTGAACACCTCAGCCCAGAACTCTGCATTCAAATCACTACCCATTCGGGTTTCCGCGTTAAGCAGGATCACCAATGCCAGATCTTTTTCCTTTGAATAGGCAACTTCGGTACGAAAACCGGCCACGGAACCTCCGTGGTAAACCAATTCCTGGCCACCGACATCATAAATGCGCCAGCCATAACCGTAATGGGCATTCTTAAGAACTGAGCGCCAGTTACGTTTGCGCATTTCCTTACGGGTGCGGATACGCTTGGTCGTAACCGTATCAATCACAGCTGGTGAATAACTTTCTGGAAATTTCCCCATTTGCGCGAGCATCCATTTTGACATATCGGCGACGCTGGCGTTAACGCCAGCGGCTGGCAAAATACTATAGTAGCTCGGCTTCACTTTGGTTTTAACCCAACCTTTTCGCGTTAGAACATGTGGTTCAGCGTGATTTGGCGTTCCCAAAAACGCTTCGTAACCCAGCGAAGAACGCTCCATTTTAAGCGGATCAAAAATATGATTACTCATAAGGTCTGTGTAAGTTGACTGCGTTGACTTTTCGATCACCGGCTGAATGAGGCTGTAAAGAACATTTTGGTAGCCATAACACTCGCCGAGGCGGCACATAGGATCGATCTCTTTAAACTTGTCAATAATTCTTGGCATCGAATAATTGGCTTCAACCAAATTATCATAGGCGTTATGCACCAGACTTGAACTTTGGCTCATGATGTGATTGACAGTTAGGTTTGATGAATATTTGCTTGATTTAAATCTAAACTCAGGAATGAAGTCGACAATCTTGTCGTCCCAGCTAAATTTCTGTTCTTCCACCAGTTGGGCTGTTAAACCAGCAGCAAAGGTTTTAGAAACACTGGCCAGTCTGAAGACGGTATTTTCATCGACCGGGTCCTTACTACCTAGCGCACGGACACCAATTCCCTCCATGGCGATAACTTTACCGTCACGAATAATAGCATAGGCACCACCGGGGACTTTATTTTCCTTTAATTGTTCGCGAAAATCTTGTTCAAAAGAGGTAACAATATCATCCACCGACGCGGCGGAAGAGACCGAAACCTGCAAAAAAGATAATAAAACAATTAAACTCAAAAAACGCATATGGTGATCCGTGTTAAAAACAATTTATTCTCTGCCCTTACCTTATAGAGAAAGGGTTAATCTTTAAATAATTCATTCGATTTCTGATAACAATACAGCAAATAAGTGAAAATTGGAACCAAAACTGCGACCACAACCGGTCCATAAACTACTTTCGCAAGAGATGGCGAGTAGAAAACCGCCAGAAATGAACATAAATCACCAATCACAAATGCCCAAAATAGCAGTATTTTTGCCCATTTATGGCCTTTACGACTGTAATAAATTACATTCCCGATCACAACTGCAGGAGCAAAAAATGTTGTTGGAATTATAAAATGGTGTTCTAAAACACTCTGTTCAAAAACTTTCCACAAAAGACCTAGAACCAGCAATGACGCTAAAAATTCCGGCCAACTTTTCTTGACGCTGTCCATTTGCACCTCTCCCTTTTATAATTTTCTGGAGCTTATAACAAAATTTCTTAATTTACAAACCCCTTCAGTATAGATATTATCTATGAATAAATATTTTTAAGTAGAAATTATCAATGATTGAAAATTACCAGCTTCGTTATTTTCTTGCCGTGGTCGAAACTGGCAGCTTCACAAAAGCTGCAAAAAGGGTATTTGTCACTCAACCAACGTTATCAGCTGGTATCAAAAAACTAGAAAGCGATCTCGGAAGCAAGTTGTTTGACCGCACCTCCAGACGGGTATTTTTAACGGAAAGTGGCACCCGGTTTGTCCCGCACGCAAAATCGATCCTCTATCAACTCAATCTTGCCGAAGCGGACATAAAATCGACCGGACGCGCGCACCTATTGCGCCTTGGCATTCTTATGACAATACCGGCATCAATTGTTCGGCGCCTTCTTTCTGCCTTTAACCGTGAAATAAGCGGACTAGTGACAGAACTTTTTGAAGGCACAGAACAGGAAATTCAGAACCGCCTCGACGAAGGCAAGATTGATATCGCCCTGACCATCATGCGGCCGACATTAAAACTTGAACAAACGCCGCTCTATAAAGAGGGATATTCACTGGCTCTAGCCGATCATCATCCCTTGGCACAAAAAAGAAGTCCTATTCATCCAAATGAGTTTGCCAGTGAGCCGACAATTGTCCGTTCCCGCTGCGAGATATTAAGCGAAACCAGCCGCTTCTTTACCGACCACAACGTGCGCCCCCGGCTGGTTTTTAACACCGCTCAAGACGAACGTGCCCTATCCATGGTCGCGGCAGGCATCGGCTTTACAACAATGCCCGACCACTACGAAATGGACGGAGTAAAACGCATCAAAATGATCGGCTACGATTTTGAACGGGAAATCGGCCTTGTTAAAACATCCTACCAATTGAGCGAAGAACGTACTAGTCTTCTGGGTCAGTTTACACAGTTCACGCAATCTCACCTTCCAGAGATCACCTACGAAAGTTGATCGCCTATGTTCATAGAACTTTTTAATGTTATATCGCCAGTACTATTACTTGCTCTCGCAGGATACATGTGGGTGAGACTGGGTTACGAGTATCCAACCGAATTCGTTACCAGACTGAATATGAATTTTGGTGCGCCGTGCCTCGTGTTTGTCGGCATTCTCAACCTTGGTCAGGATTTGGGATCCTTATCATATTTTATGATCGCTTCGGCTGTTTCCATTGCATTCATGCTTGTCCTATCGACCTTGTTCGTGTTCGCAACCGGCCTGCCAAAACGCGGGTACATCATTTCGCTCTCGTCTTCCAACTGCGGTAATATGGGGATACCTCTGTGCCTGTTTGCCTTTGGCCAGCCAGGCATGTCGTTGGCTATTGCGTATTTTGCCGTCGGTACCGTCTATCAGTTCACGGTTGCCCTCTTTATTTCACACGGTAATATGAATTTAGTCGATCTATTCAGAATTACTTTTTTATGGGGTATTGCTGCGGCGTTATTTTTCATCCTCACCAATACGGCGCCCCCTACCTGGATTATGAACACAACAGAACTTCTGGCCGGCGTAACTATTCCACTGATGCTGCTGACCCTCGGCGCGTCCCTTGCCACCTTGAAAGTGGTCAAACTTAGCAAGATAGTTTCTATCGGATTTCTCAAAATTGCATTGGGGATGAGTGTCGGCATCGCCACCGCGAGCTTCTTTGGTTTCGAAGGACTAGAGCGCAATGTTCTGATCATGCAAATGTCGATGCCAGTCGCCGTCTTCAGTTATCTACTCGCTTCAAAATATAACCGCAATCCAGATGAAGTGGCCAGTCTGATATTCATCACCACGCTACTCACCTTTTTCACGGTTCCATTAATGCTGATTTTCTTATTTTAATCGCCACTGGCTTTTAAGTTTAGTGATAACGCGTGAACAGGACCGGCCAGTTCGTCGGCGAGAATCTTATACACCATTCTCTGACTTTCGACACGGCTCTTACCCTTGAGATCCGAAGATACCATATTAATATGGAAATGGGTTTCTCCTTCAGGACGGGCCCCGGCATGACCAGCATGCTTATGGGATTCGTCAATAACTTCTAAAAATTCACAATTAATGGCCTTGTTCATCTTTGATTCAATATTTTCTTTTACAGTCATCGACAATCTTTCTAATGAGTATGCTTTTTCATTATAGATGCTATAATGGTTAAGTTGATTGAAGACAATAAGCGAATATAATTATATGAGTAATGGGGCCCAAAAAAGAACCTGTGAATGGAACGACTGTAACAAGGAAGGACGCTACCGCATCCAGACCAGCGCAGATCGGGACGACATTCACTATTTCTGCCAACTCCACGCCCGCACATTTGATCTTGGTGTTGTAAATCAAGGCCCGTTCTTCGGTTCTGCTGGACCCAATTGGACCCAAAAAAACGCGAGTTCTAAAGGTTCTACATTCAATGGCTATGAAAAAAGTGCGCCTGGCGTAGATAAAGACGTTCGCATCCGTCACGTTGGTTCGGATAAAACACTTAACTACACAAAAGAGGACCTTGAAAACCTCAAGACGCTAGGCCTCGATACCGGCTCAACACCAGAAGAAATCAAAAAAGCTTATAAATTACTTGTCAAACATTGCCATCCCGATCAAAATCCCGATCTTGAGAATGGTATTTATATATTTAACCAGATTAACGAGGCTTATAACGCTTTGAAAGACAAAGATTTTAGCTAATTTACCAAGCAAGTGGACAGTATAATGACAACGACGAATAGCACAGACTCCGGAATTCCGGACATGCTTTTAAATGTAAACCAGGTATTTGGCATCGATTCTGACATGGAAATTCATGGTTTTTCAGAACCGAATGAACATGTGCCGGAAATTGATGAAAGCTATATATTTGACCATGATACGACATTGGCGATCCTGGCTGGGTTTGCCTATAATCGCCGCGTCATGGTTCAGGGCTATCACGGCACAGGTAAATCAACTCATATTGAACAGGTCGCTGCCCGTCTTAACTGGCCGTGCCTGCGCATCAATCTGGACAGTCATATCAGCCGTATTGATTTGATCGGTAAAGATGCCATTACTCTCAAAGACGGTGTACAGGTTACAGAATTTAAGGAAGGCATCCTGCCTTGGGCTCTACAGAATCCGACAGCGCTTGTCTTTGATGAATATGATGCAGGACGTCCGGATGTGATGTTTGTGATCCAGCGGGTTCTTGAAGTGGCAGGTAAACTCACCCTTCTTGACCAGAATAAAGTGATAAAACCACACCCGTCTTTTCGTCTGTTTTCAACCACCAATACCATCGGCCTCGGTGACACCACAGGCCTTTACCATGGCACCCAGCAGATCAACCAGGGACAAATGGACCGCTGGTCGATTGTCACTACACTTAATTACCTGCCCCACGAGCACGAAGAAAACATTATTGCTGCTAAAATGCCATTGATGCAAAATGAAGACGATCTAAAAATAATTAGACAAATGGTGCAGGTTGCCGAATTAACCCGTAAAGGTTTCATCAATGGTGATATTTCAACAGTTATGTCACCGCGTACAGTACTCACCTGGGCCGAGAATTTCGAAATATTCAAAGATCTCGCCTTCTCGTTCCGTCTTTCGTTCCTCAACAAATGTGATGAACTGGAACGCCCCATAATTTCTGAATATTATCAGCGCTGCTTCGGTGAAGAGCTAAAAGGTGCGTCGGTTCTCCAGAAGACAGATTTTTAAATAGGTTTAAACGCTTGAGCAAAGGCACCCTAAATAACCTCGAAGATTTTAAGCGCGCTGTATCCTCTACAGTGCGGGCTCTGGCCAATGATGCGGAAATCGATATAAGCTTCGGCACCGCACCGACGCCAGCACCGGGTCAATTGCGTCTACCGATGGTTTATACGGATATGTCCCATGATGAAATTGCCGAACTTCGCGGTAAAGGGGACAGCTTTTCGCTACATAAGCGTTTTCACAACAATAAATTGCATAATAAATATATGCCCAAAGGCGAGCTAGCCCAGCAGGTCTTCAACGCCATTGAAGACGCCCGGGTCGAAGCAATTGGCAGCAATGAAATGAAGGGGGTTGCCAAGAACCTTAAAGCCCATGTTGAAAAATATTATAACGACCACACTATTGAGGATGCCGAATTAATTGACAAAGCGCCTTTGGGTGATGTGCTTAAATTGCTGGTTCGCGAGCGCCTTACTCAAGAACTGCCGCCCAAATCGGTAAGAAAAACCGTCAATAAACTACGCTACGAAATCGAAGAAAAAGCCGGCGAGCATCTCGATGCGCTGGCAAAAAGTGTCAATGACCAGGATAAGTTTTCAATCCTCAGCCGTCAGGTAATCGCAGACCTTGACCTTGCTCGTGAATATGACACGGACGAAGAGCCGGACGATGATGGCGGTGATGATCTTGATGATCAATTCGAAGACAATGATCAATCCGAAGAAGATATCGAAAATGAAAGCGATCAGGGCGAAGATAGCTCTGACGAAAGCGGCGAACCGTCAGACGAACAGGCCGATGATAATGCCAGCGGCGATCAAACCAGCGAGATGTCAGCTGAAGAGCTTATGGAAATGCTCAAACAAGCGCAAAATGAAAACGCCGCACCGCCGCGCAACGACAATGACCCCTTCGGCCTTTATTCCATGGGCCCCGGTTATAAGGTTTATTCGCGCGACTTTGATGAATATGTCGCCGCCGAAGATCTTTGTGATCCTGATGAGCTTTTGCAACTGCGAAAAAAACTCGATCAGCAGCTTTATCATCTTCAGGGTATGGTCTCAAAACTTGCCAATCGGCTTCAGCGTCTTTTAATGGCCAAACAAACTCGGTCATGGGAATTTGATCTCGAAGAAGGAATTCTCGATACAGCAAGGCTTACACGGGTTGCGACAAATCCAATGCATCCTCTTTCATTCAAAGCGGAAAATGACAGCGAATTTAAAGACACCGTGGTCACATTGCTGATTGATAATTCCGGCTCCATGCGCGGACGTCCCATATCTATTGCCGCCATGTGCGGTGATATCTTATCGCGCACATTAGAGCGCTGCGGCGTCCGTGTTGAAATTCTTGGCTTTACCACCAAAGCATGGAAAGGCGGAAAATCGCGCATCAAATGGACCGAAGAAGGTAAACCGGACCATCCCGGGCGGCTCAATGATTTGCGCCACATTATTTATAAATCTGCAGATAGCCCCTTACGTCGCAGCCGCAACAACCTTGGTCTTATGCTACGTGAAGGACTTCTCAAGGAAAATATTGATGGTGAAAGCCTCTTATGGGCCCATAACAGATTAATATCGCGCCCGGAAGAGCGGCGAATTCTTATGGTAATCTCGGACGGGGCACCGGTTGATGACAGCACGCTTTCTTCAAACAGTGCCAACTATCTTGAAGATCACCTGCGTCACGTGATCGAAGTGATTGAGACTAAATCACCGGTAAAACTTCTCGCCATCGGCATTGGTCATGATGTGACAAGATATTATAAAAATGCCATCACCATTATGGACGCGGATCAACTGGGCGGCGCAATCACTGATCAGCTCGCGATGCTATTTGAAGATAATTAGTCATCATTCTTAAAGTAACTACGCAACCATTTTTCAAACAGCAGATCATCTAGCGCATCCTTAAGCGCGTCGCGGAAATTTTCCACTTCCTGGCCAGACATATTCTCGCCTGCGGAGCTTGGGTCTAACTTGTCACCGTCATATCTTTTGTTCAGGGTGCCCTGCTCGTCTATAAACTGGCCATATTCAACAAGCAATTCAGCAATAGACGGTCCCAGAAACCCTATCGAATAGGTCAAGCTCTCCTCGGTAGTCACTCCAGCATGCGCAAAATAAGGCGGAATGTATAATACATCCCCCATCCCCACCTCTATTTCATCACCGACAAAATCCTCAGCAAGGACCTTAAGGTCAATATCAGCAATATATTTTTCGTCCAGTATGGCGTCGCGGCCAATTTTCCAGCGCCGCTTGCCACTGCCCTGGATTAAAAACACATGATAACTATCAAGATGCGGCCCAACACCGCCACCCGGTGTTGAATAACTAACCATTACATCATCAATTAACCAACATGGTGAAAATCCAAAAGGTTCGACAATTTTTGCCGTCGGCGGGTGATGTTTTTCAACATCCTGAATCAAAAGGCTCCAATTTTTCTCACCAATGGTGGAAAACTTTTCTTCTTCAAACGGACCATGCACGCAGGTCCATCCTTCCGTTTGGACAATACGTGAGCGAATATCATCCTCAAGCGATAGTCCCGCAAGCTCGTCAGCACCGATCAGCCCGTCCAATATTGACTCAGGAACCCCGTTTCTGACCAAAAACGGCTTTTTGTTCCAGTATTTCTTATAGAAATCATCCGGCTCCGGAAGTGATGATAACGTTAAAAGTGCTGCGCTCATAAAACCCTGCTTTAAAAATAGAAATAAACATTTAAACTAAGCTATAACACCTGTGAGGAAGAATGAAAATGTCAGATTGGTCCGTCTATATCTTAAAATGTAAAGATGACAGCTATTACACCGGAATTACCAATGATCTCGAAAAGCGTATCGCCGACCATGAAAGCGGAAGCGGTGCGAAATATACCCGTGGCCGCAGTCCTCTGACATTGATGCATACGGAGATGTTTGAAAACCGAAGTGCTGCATCAAAGCGAGAATTTGAAATTAAAAAACTTTCCCGCAAGGAAAAAGAACGGCTTATAACGCCGGATCTTCAATTTCCGTCATCCAGTTTTTAAGAAATGCCTCTAGTACGGACCTTCTAATCTGATGATCCGGGTGACTGATTAAATTACTCATCTCTCCTGGATCAGTGCTCAATTCATAAAGTTCATCAACGAGCTCTGCATCGGCACCCAGCCCAAACCGTTTCACCAGCTTCCAATTTCCGATCCGAACCATACGCAGCTTTGCGATGCCGAAATTCTCCATATTATACTGGGCAAATACCGGTTCATGGACGCCGACGTTGTCCCCTTTTAAAAGCGTGGTCAAATCCCGACCCTCTGCTTTATAGCCGGAGGGCAAATCAAGGCCGACCATTTTGAGGATGGTTGGGAATAGATCTACATTGGAAACCGGTGCTTCAACCACCGCCCCACTTTTAGCAACGCCCGGCCAACGGATAATCATCGGAATTTTTATGGCTTCATCAAAGAGATTGGCAATATTTTCGCTGCCAACCACCTGATCACCAGCAATCGCACCAACGGCACCGCGACCAAAATATCCATGATGGCCGATCAGCATGCCATGATCTCCGGCGTAGATAACAATCGTTTTTTCAGCAAGTCCAAGTCTATCAAGCTCAGCAAGCACCTCACCGACCGCACGGTCGAGTGCGTGAATGGCTGCATAATTGTTGCGTGTCATATCCTTGAGCCACAGCGTATCAACACCCGGTGTTATCGGTACCACGGGGTCGATATGCGCAACTGCATCTAAATCCTTCTGTGGTACCGCATTCCACGGCCTTTGCGGCTCGCGAAACATTAGGGTCAGCGCAAATTTACCATCTTGATTTTCATTTAAAAATTCTTTCGCATGTTCGACGAAAATATTTGATGTATGTCCAGTAACCTCACCAACAACCCCATTATCATCAAGCTGTGGATCAAAGGCTTTCGAATCCTGATCATAACCGACAAAATAATCAAATCCGCGGTTAAGAGGATGCCTTTCCTCTGCTTCGCCCAAGTGCCATTTACCAATTAGTCCGGTTTTATACCCGTTCTCTTTGAGCACCTGCGGCCATAGAACCGCCAATGTGTCCATACCGCGATCCGTATATTTTTCATTGAGCATCAGGAAATCATGTACACCAACCTGACTGGGATATTTTCCACTCCAAAACGCAGCCCTGCTCGGCGAACAAACGGGTGCAGCGGCATAAGCATTATCAAAACGAACACCTTCCGAGGCAAGTTGATCAAAATTCGGTGTCACCGCTTGCGTGTCCCCATAAGCGCCCATTGCCCTCTGCGAATGATCATCCGGGACAATAGCAATGATATTCCAGTTTTGTGCCGACACAGAAGCATGTGCCGCAATAATGTAAAAAATACCTAAAACACATATAAGTAAACGTTTATCCAAACCCGTTCCTCCCAAAACTAGTCACCCTAATCTTTATCATAATATATTTGATATACTAAATTATTATAAAATTATATGACTTCCTCCTCCAATTTGAACGTAATAAAACCATAAAATAATGAGAAAAATTTGATGCAAAAATTGCCGCATTGCAAGCAATTTCCGTTGCGTCCCATAAATACAAAAAATTTTAATTAATTGCCAAAATAGATTTATGTAGGCAAAATACCTCTTCAATTTATAGAAAAGAGAGGAATTAAGAATGGGAATTATTGGAGCAATTATCATTGGGGCGATTGCTGGTTGGTTAGCCGGTAACTTCATGAAGGGGGCCGGTTTTGGTATTGTAGGGAATGTTATCGTTGGTATCGTCGGCGGTATTGTTGGTAGTTTTGCCTTTGGCCTTCTTGGTATTTCACTGGGCGGCGAACTTATCGGCTCACTGATTACAGCAACTATTGGTGCTGTCATATTACTGTTCATTATCGGACTTGTTAAAAAATAATTTTGCAGAGTTCAACCCCACATGGGAGATAAATAATGAATAAACTTGTTGCCGAATGTTTTGGAACATTTTGGCTTGTTCTTGGTGGCTGCGGCAGTGCCGTATTGGCCGCAGGGTTTCCGGAAGTCGGTATCGGACTGCTCGGCGTATCTCTGGCTTTTGGACTTACAGTACTGACGATGGCCTACGCCATTGGTCACATTTCTGGTTGCCACCTTAACCCCGCCGTGTCTATCGGACTATGGGCTGGTGGTCGGTTTCCTGCAAATCAACTGCTACCCTATATCGTCGCACAAGTGATCGGCGGTCTAATTGGTGGCGGGGTTTTATATCTCATTGCTACAGGACAGGCTGGATTTGATGTCGGAGGATTTGCATCAAATGGGTTCGGTGAACACTCACCTGGCGGCTATAACATGACGGCCGCACTGATATGCGAAGTTATCATGACAATGATGTTTTTACTGGTGATTATGGGCGCAACAGATGAACGTGCTCCGGCTGGTATGGCACCAATTGCAATTGGTCTTTGCCTAACGCTGATTCATTTAATCAGCATTCCAGTGACAAATACGTCCGTTAATCCAGCGCGAAGCACTGGGGTAGCATTATTTGCTGGCGACTGGGCAATATCACAGTTATGGCTGTTCTGGGCCGCTCCAATTGTAGGGGCAGTACTTGGTGCCATAATTTATAAATATATCGGCGCCAAAAGCAAATAAAACCAAACCATCTAAGGCGAACGAGTAATGTTTAAACTAACGGTAATCGACCAATCTCCGGTCCAAAATGGTTCGTCAGATAATAGGCCAGCCCCGCAACTTACCGCGGAGCTGGCCAAAATTTGTGAAGATGCGGGCTATAGTCGGTATTGGCTTGCTGAACATCATAATACGTCATATTTTTCCGGACCCAATCCGGGTACAATGATCAGCCATATTGCGTCAGTTACTAAAAACATGCGCATCGGCAGCGGCGGTGTTATGCTGTCTCACTATAGTCCTTACATGATCGCGGAACAGTTCCGACTATTATCGACATTATTTCCGGGCCGCATTGATCTCGGTATTGGCCGTGCTCCGGGCGGTGATGGCCTTGCAAGTCAAGCCTTGGCCTATCCAGGAAACCCCACTCATGGTGAGGTTTACTCCAGGCAAGCCCTTGATTTAAAGAATTTCCTTGGCGGAAACCTCGAAGAAGATCATCCGTTTAAAGAAATGAAAGTGTCGCCGTATAAAGACTATAACCCCGAGCTTTGGATGCTCGGAACCAGCGGCGGTAGCGCCGCTCTCGCCGGGCATCTCGGATATCATTTGTCCCTCGGATTGTTTATCGCACCAACCGGTCAAAGGTATGATATTATAGAAGAATATCTGGATGCATTTGAAGAAGCGGGTCATGATTTCGAACCCAAAATCATGATCGCCGTTGGCGCATACTGCGCGGACACATCAGAAGAAGCGGACTATATCGCAAGCTCACAACTATACAAAAAAACCGTTCAGCAAACCCGCGGTCTGGATAACCCGTGGATACATCCTGATCAGGTCATGGATGAGATTAAAACCTTCTCAGACCGCGAACATAGATTTTATAACCTACTAAAGGAAAGCTTTGTCATCGGTTGCCCTGAAACTTGCGTAACAAAGATGGAGGGTCTCAAATCATATTGGAAAACAGATGAAATAGCCCTTCTCACCGTCACTCACGATTTTGAGAGTCGTGCCCAAAGTTATCGGTTGTTGGCAGAGCAGCTTTCTCAATAGCTATAATTTCTTTATTATACCTGGGTACCAATAAACTGCACTGACACTATAGCAAGCACGGACTTAGACTTTAAACAAACACAGCCAGTGATGGGGCTTTTTATTTGAACCGCTGAAAACGATTTCAAGCCGTCTACGCGTATTAGGTCTCTTTGAAAACAGGAAAATCAACCCAGAATGTTGAACCGACGCCATATTCTGATTCAAAACCAATGGTGCCGTCCATGGCTTCGGTCAGATTTTTACAAATAGAGAGACCCAGCCCGATACCAGCAATATCGGGATTGTGATTATTGCTGCGTTCAAATGGAGCAAAAAGAAGACCTTCCTTGTCTTTTGGAATTCCAACGCCACTATCCTTAATGTAAATTCGCAAGTGGTCATCATCAATATCGTAACAGCCAAACTCGATCATGCCATTGGGTTTGTTATACTTCACGGCATTGGTTATTAAATTAAGCAATATTTGTTCCAACCGGGCGCGATCAACAAATACTTTCTTATCGGTCTTTTTTATACCATTGAATTTAATACTACCTTTTTCGGCAAGTTGCCTGATAATTGGTAGGTTTTTCTTAAAAATATCACTAGGCCAGACAGGTTCCAGCATATAGTCAACTCTGCCCATTTCAAGTTTGGAAAAATCAAGAATGTCGGATATGAGATTGTTGAGCATGCGACCAGCATCAGCAATAATTCTCAGACTTTCGTTTCTACTTTCAGCATTATCAGCACCGACGCCCATTTCAAGCGCTTCTGCAAATCCAATTACGGCGTTAAGTGGCGTTCTTATTTCGTGGCTCATTGTGGCTAAAAATTTTGACTTTTCAGCATTGGCAGCTTCCGCATCATTTTTAGCGGCTTGTAGTTTTGCAAGCTGAATTTTTTGTTCTGTTACGTCGCGCATCACCGCAACAGTACCCAGTGGCATATTATTTTTGTCATGATAGAGAGTCATTGATATCTCGAATGGAAATTCGTTACCATCCACATGCTTTGCCCTGCCTTCACCAATATATTTTCCCGTTGCTGCAATACTGCTAAATGCATCAAGCTGTTTTTGCTTCCAATCTTCTTTGTTGGCAGCAAATTCCATGCTGGTCATACCCATCATCTCTTCGTGGCTATAGCCCATCATTTTTTGCGCGTTGTGATTACTATCAATAATTTTTGCGTTTATATCAAACATCACAATTCCATCATTGACATTTTCAAACACAATCGCGTGGAGTTTTTGCTCGCATTCATTTTTTATAACATGGTCAACATTGCGAAGAACTGATATTGAACCTTGAAACTTTCCGTCTTTTCCAATTTGCGGGGTAGAGAGCAAATCGTAATGATGTAGATCGTCATCATGGTGTTTCAACAATACTCTGCCATTCCAGTGCTTGTTAGCCCATTGTGAAAACTCTGTCTTCTGATTGATAGGTTTCTGACTTTCGTCACAGATAATAAGATCAAGTATATTCATACTCAAAAACTCATCATAGGAATACCCTGTTACATTCTGAATTGCTTCGTTTGCATAACGAATTCGACCTTCTCCGTCACATAAAATGACAATATCTTGGATAGTTTCAATTATTTTTGACTGCAAATTCTCAGTTTCAATCAGCGCAATTTGAGCAAATTTGGCACCCATCAAATTTGCTATTTCTGTAAATATCTGAAGGTCGCCCTGAGTGAAGTAATCAACATTTTCATGTTCGCTGTCGATGATGCCATAAAGAATGCCATTATGGCAGATAGGTACATATAGTCCCGAACCAGGTTTTTTAAGATCATCCATATATAAATCATTGTCTGACATATCATTAACCAGAGTAGCGGTCTTAGTAAGAGCAACCATACCTACAATATTTGAGCCAATGGGAGTTTCCAACGGATTTTTTATCTGGCGATCATGAGAATATTTGGGGCCAATGGCCACTTTTTGAACTATTACTTCTCTTTGAGCATCATACAAACTCACGACACAGTCATGATAACCAAGCTTGCCAGCAACTTCTTCTGTCACATACCAAATCAGCTCTTCTATGTCCATGAGGCCAATAAGGTGAAGAGTAAAACTATGCAGAACGTTTAGATACTTTTTAGTTTTCATGTGGCTAGGTAATACATTCCATAGTCAATTTTTAGATTTATTCCCCACCAATGCACAATAATATCCAAATAATATTTAATAAATTAATAATATTCATAAATATATATATTTTTCACATGTTATAAAAACCTTCTTCCTATCTGGATCAAAGCGCCTCTTTAAAGAGCGGAAGTCTGCCATATATGAGCGTTTCCCCATAAAAACTATTACACGAAAACAAAGAACATCACTGGTCCGGATGAGGATTGCGGTTTTAACAAAAGAGATTATATTGAAGCGCTTGCGGACGATCTAAGATGGCAGTAATGTAGCCACATGAATTTAAAGAACTGCATTAATATAGAAGACCTGCGCCTAGCCGCGAAACACCGCGCACACAAAATGGTCTTTGACTATATTGACGGTGGCGCCGACGATGAAAAAACGTTAGCGCGCAACACCAGCGCCTTTGATGATTATGAACTTCTTTATAAGGTTCTATCTGGCGTCGATAATCCGGACACATCGACCACTCTTCTTGGCGAGAAGATTGATGTGCCATTTTTTCTTTCCCCTTCTGCTGGCAATCGCCTGTTTCATACGGTCGGCGAAATTGGCCCGGCCATAGCCGCCGACAAAGTTGGTACCATCTATAGCCTCGCCACCCTGTCATCAATCAGCATTGAAGACATTGGCGCCCTGACCGACGGGCCAAAATGGTTCCAGCTTTATGTCTGGAAAGACCGGGGACTGGTGAGGGAAATGCTGACGCGCGCCAAAGCCGCTGGATATACAGCCATGTTCCTGACCGTTGATCTACCGATCGCAGGTAACCGCGAACGCGATCCGAAAAATGGCTTTACCATTCCGCCAAAAATCGGCCTGAGCCAAATGTGGGAAGCATTAAAATCGCCATGGTGGGTGATGGATTATTTATTCAGCCCTCAGATCACCTATGCCAATCTCAATAACGCCACATCAGCGATAACCTTAAGTAAATTCATCGAAGATCAAATGGACGCCAGCTTTAATTGGAAGGACGCCGAATGGCTACTCGGTGAATGGAACGGGCCTTCAATACTCAAAGGCGTCGTGCGTACCGACGATGCCGTGCGCGCCGAACAAACTGGCTTTAATGCAATATCCATTTCGAACCACGGCGGACGCCAACTTGATACCTCCCCCGCACCCATATCGTGCCTCGCCCCCATAAGGGATGCGGTTTCAGACAAAACAGAACTGATCGTCGATGGCGGCATCAGACGCGGTACCGACGTCCTAAAAGCCCTAGCCATGGGCGCAAATGCCGTAAGCTTCGCGAGGCCCTATTTATACGGTCTTGCCGCGGGCGGTGAAGAAGGTGCCATCCGCGCTGTCGAGCTGATCCGCGACAGTATCATCCGCGACATGATCCTTCTTGGAGCAAGATCAATCAAGGATATTGATGAGAGCTTTATAAAAAACATTTAGTTGTCTCAAGAACAATTGGCTCGCTTTCAAACCAGATGTTTTTCGGAATTATAGCTTAAACGTGCTTCTTCGTTGGCAGGATAGGATACGTGTAACACTCTTGCCGCTGCGGGCCTTGCGTCAATGGTATCAATCCACCTTTGCAGGTTTAAAACGGTTCTATTGAAATTCCAGCCATGCCATGAATGCGTGCCCACGTCCAATTGGCAATATCGGCGATCGAAAAATCACCGGCAAGAAACTCATGATCGGCCAAGCGATTATCAAGCACACTCAATTGCCGTTTTGTTTCATTCCTTCATTTGTCTATTATTGCTCAATAAGCTCAATGCGGTACCCGTCCGGATCTTCAATGAAGGCAATCACTTCTTTTTCACCCGTTTCATCAACAGCGAACGTCATTTCACCTGGCGCGCGGAGTATGTTTACACCGATGCTTTGTAAATAAGTGGTTGTCGCATATATGTCCGAAACACCGAGGGCAATATGACCAAAGCCAGTGCCGTGGCTATAGGTGTGATCACCCCAATTATATGTAAGTTCTACCGTTGCATTTGTCGCATCGTCGCCGTATCCCATGAAAACGAGCGTGAATTCACCTTCGGTAAATGTCTCGCGCTTAAGCTCCCTCATCCCAAGAGCATCGCGGTAAAAATTTATTGATCGGTCAAGGTCGCTTACACGGACCATCGTATAAAGAATTTTGGAGGGCATGATTTCTGGGTCAGGTTTATTCGTCATAGTCTTCACTTTCTATAAACATTGAATGGGTCCCTGCGTCTAAATAACGATCAGAGACCCACCCTAATTTTCATCCTATTTCTCTAATTACTTCGGTCAAATTGTCTGCAACTGATGTGATCGGGAAATGTCCGGAATTGAGTGTAAATACTTTTTCTACATCCCAATTACCGATCATTTTATCCTGAAGTTCCGGCGTTAGAACTTTATCCAAACTTGCACGAATATAATATTTCGGTACAGATCCAAATTTTCCAGCTGTTATCTGCGCTGGCACTGTGAATGGTTCGATGGCTTGCTTAACCAGAAACTCAGGTACGATCTTGTCCAATCTTGCTTCGTCAGCTACATCATGCAGAAGAAGGTCACGAATCATTTCATCATCAAGTGTGGCGTAGCTTTGGTCTTCTGAAAAAATAATTCTTGGTAGAAGCTGACCATATTTATCGCTTTGCATCAATCCGAGTGGGCTGTCGCCATTTTTAGGAAGCATCGCGGCCACATAAATCAATTTTTCGATTTTTTCAAAATTACCCTCTGCAACTTGCGAAATGATTGCGCCGCCCAATGAATGGCCGACCAAAATGACCTTGCCGTCAATTTTGTTAATGAAATCTTCGATATGCTGCACATATGCATCCATGGTAACTTCAACGATTTCTTTTTTGTTTTCGCCGTGTCCCGGTAGATCGAGAGCGTGAACGGTGCTTCCGTCTTTTGAAAGTAGCTCTTTAACTTCGTCAAACTCCCACGCTGCCCCCCATGCGCCGTGAATGAGAACGTAAGTTTTTGTTTCATTTAATTTATTTGTCATTGTCTTATCCTCTAATACCTTGTTTTGCTTATGCTGCTTTAATGTTCATTGCAGCTTGAATACCAGCGAGCGGAAAAATTTGTCCTGATCCAGCCCAGCTGCCTTCGTCAAGTTCAGTAAGCATGACCCAATGATTTAGGCGTCCTTCAAAAGGACCGACGATGTCGTCGACAAGTGAGCCTATTTCTTCCACCAGACTTTGCCGTGTGGCCGCTGTCAGGGCACCTTCGGGTGTTGTGATAGCAATACGAAACGGTGGGTTGTCAATATTGTCACCGCCAACATAAAGTGTGCCTTCGGCTTGCTCTATATAATAAGCCCAGGTAAGTGACTGTGCACCTGCATCATCCAATGGTGCACGTTCAGCTGTCAGTACGGCGTTGGAAAGACCTTTTACGAGTTTATCTTGATCTTTTTTGTTTAATTTACCCTCAGGGGCAATAACTTGAATTAATGGCATTGTTTTATTCCTTTTGTTTTCTCACAGTTATGTGAGGGGTTGTATTATGTTAAATTATGTTTTATAACGTACGCTATATAACGATCGATATATGAAGTAATATATAACGCTCGTTATATTGTCAATACTAAAATATAGTAATCGTTATATTTTTTAGGAAAGCGTTATGAATAAACAGATTTTAAGTAAAAAAGAAGAAACAAAAAACCGTATGATTGATGCTGCTGGGCGTGGTTTCAGGCAATTTGGCTATGGTGGAATCGGCGTGGATGGAATCGCAAAAGAGGCTGGTGTCACCTCGGGTGCATTCTATGCCCATCTCGGATCAAAGTCCGCCGCGTTTAATATTGCTGTCGTCGCGGGTCTTGACGAAGTGATCGAAGCAATACCGATGTTCAGAAATAGTCACGGCCAACACTGGATCAAAGCATTCGCAGAATATTATTTGGGAAAACCGCACCGGGATGACCTAGCCTGTGGTTGCGCGATGGCGTCCTTAACACCCGAAGTCGTGAAAGCGGATAACGAAATCCATGTTGTTTATGAAGCAAAAATGAAACAAATCATGTCTCTAATAGCAGATGGACTTGAGGGGAGTAGCATCGGAGACCGAAGTTCAAGAGCCTGGTCGTTTCTGTCAATCCTAATCGGCGGATTAAACATAACAAGAGCCATGAACACTCATAAAACCTCCGAAGAAATCGCAAAGACCGTCATAGAGGCAGCAATTGAATTGGCTGGCACAGCAAAAGTCAGTAGTTGAAGACTTTTTTCTTCATTGGCTTGACAAAAATCTGTGATAACGTCTGTGGCTCAACATAACGTACTGGGGTAATAGGAAAAAATATTGACTAATACAACAATATCAGCATCTGGAGATGAAAATTATGCTCACGGTGCAACTCAGGATATGCTGCAAAATAAAATCCTTAACAGTCCAATGAAAACTGTGCAAATAACCGCAATTTTTATGTGTTTTGTCCTCAACATGATTGACGGCATGGATGTTCTTATAGTTTCCTTCACCAGTTCATCACTTGAGGTTGAATGGGATTTATCAAAAACACAGCTTGGTTATATATTCGGTGCCGGCCTTTTTGGGATGATGATGGGTTGCATTTTTCTGGCTCCAATTGCCGATAAAATCGGCCGATTCAAATTGTTGTTTATCTCGACAGCCTTGATCGCAATTGGAATGCTCGTGACCGCCATGATTAATTCACTAGAACAAATGCTGGTTCTTCGTTTTATAACTGGGTTAGGGATTGGTAGCATTTTGCCAACTATGGCAGCAATTGCTGCTGAATTCGCAAATGAGAAAAATCGTAATTTCAGCGTCGGTTTTGTGCAAGGTGGTTGGTCAGTCGGTGCGATACTGACCGGTTTTTTTGTGGCTTGGGCGGTGCCTCAATTTGGTTGGCGCATTGTTTATGCAGCCGCAGGGTCAATATCACTCGTCATGCTGCCTCTTATCTACTTTTTTATGCCAGAAACGCTCTCTTTTTTAACCAAAAACCAACCAAAAAATGCATTGGCAAAGATAAATGAACTCCTTAAACGCATGGGCCATGAGCAAATCGACCATTTACCGAGAAAGCCAATTGATGCGAAAAACAGAACCCCTGTGCGCGACCTTTTTAGTGTTAAGTTAAGGCGAGCGACTTTATTACTCTGGTGCGGGGTATTCTTCGCGTTTATGACGCTCTATACATTAATCAGCTGGATACCAAATATCGCCACCACCGCAGGCATGCCTTTTGAGTTAGCGACCTACGCGGGTATGGCGTTAAACGTAGGGGCGTTCTTCGGAACAGTGGGTATTGGCTGGCTAGCGACATGGTTCAAAATAAGTCGTCTCATATTTATATACATGCTGTGCGGTTTTCTACTTATGTCTATCTATGCGAATTTGCAGATGGACTATGGTGTCATGTTTGGTTTGATCTTCTTTATTGGAATTTCGGCTCAAGGCGGAATCACCGGTTTTTATCCCGCTGCGGCAAGAGTTTACAATTCGCATATACGAACAACCGGCATAGGTTGGGCGATCGGTATCGGCCGTTTTGGTGCGATCATTGGACCTGCGCTTTTTGGTATCTTGTTTGACGCAGGAATTGCAATTCAAACCATGTTTATAATATTCTCATTCCCACTACTACTGGCAGGGATCTGTGCATTTTTGATCCCGAATAAAAATTTGGAATAAGATTATGGGATTAGAAAATAATTTTACAGCAAAGGTAAAGCGCATAAAGGAAAACTCTGGCGTTGTCGTCGCAGTTCTTGTCGATGATCGCTTCACGGGACAAGAGATTGAACGGCATATTAAAGGCGGTATGGGCGTTGCTGAAATCCGCATTGATATGTTTAAAAGTCATGCACCAAATCACGTAAAAAAGGAAATTGAAAAATTCACCGCCTTCCCGACCTTAGCAACCATTAGAAAATCTATCGATGGTGGCCTATGGAATAAACCTGAAGTAGAGCGGATAGAAACATTCAAATCAACAATCCCATATGTCGGGGCCGTTGATATCGAATTATCCGAACCAGAAACACTGGCCGCGTTGAAGAACGTTCTGCGGGATAATGACTGTGACCTTGTGGCGTCCTATCATAATTTTGACCAAACACCGGATGATAAATTTTTGCAGACTTTAATTGCTCAGGCAAAAGACGTTGGCGCAGATGCGATAAAAATAGCGTGCATGGTAAAAAACAAAGATGATAGCACCCGATTAGCCGCTTTATTTGATAAGGATTTAGACATCCCGAAAATCATTATTGGAATGGGGGCGCTCGGAATGGGGACAAGGATTACCTTTCCAGCTCTCGGATCCCTGCTCACTTACTCCCCATCAGACAAAATTCCTGCCGCATACGGACAAATATCATTTTCAGAAATGATCAAACAACTTCGCGACGTTTATCCAACATTTGCCAAAAGATAAGATGACGCTATCTTTTGATCCGTCAAACTACGGGCACAAAAATGTCTAACCCTATCCAATATGCCTAGAAGCTGTAACTGCATTTTAAACGGTGTAGCGAGAGCATTGTTATTTGCTCTATAATGTTTGCTTCATAGAATTTTTGGGTTAATTTAATCATTCTGGGACTAAGGGGTACAGGCAGCTTTATGCAGTATGTTGAATAGTTCAGCAGGTAGCAGAAAAGCATGAAACACAAATAAATTCCAACACATTTATAGCATATTATGACGACGGTTCAGAGATTTCATATTCTTCTTTTAATGCTTTTTCGACAACTCTAGCATCGTAGAAAATGCCATCTGGCTTATCATGGAATAAAACTATGGCAAGCTCACTTTTAGGCCTAGGTTCAGAAATACTCCCGCGCAGCGAATTATCAATTAGAACCTCCGATGGCAGGGGTTTTTCTAGCTCAGCTTTATTATTTTTCGCTTCGTTTATAACGAAATAATTAAACCCTTTTTCCAGCGTTAGCTCAGCGCTTCTAAGAAGAGCAAAATCGTTAATTTTTTCAATTTCTGACCTTACTGATCCTGTATACGCAACGTAATAAGAATCTCCGTCTTGTTGCTCGAATTGATATCCGACACCACTGCTATAACTCTGATAATTACCGGTAACACACCCTGATAATAAAAAGGCAAGCAATACTAGATATGTATATTTCATTCTCTTATCTCTCGGCGTTTATTGCATTCTCCAAAATGCGGACATCATCAACTTGATCGGCGGTACTAACTGAAATTCCGCAACCTGTGAAAACAACGAGCGCAATTATTTTTAAAGAGCGAGAAATGCCCCCTTCTCTATTTTCATTTGTCCCCTTCCCATAAATAATGAAAATTTGTCAGCATCAATAACACAACACAATGGAGAGTTGTTACTTATTTTAATACTTATAGTAGTTTTTTATCAATTATTTATATCAACTGTATATATTTTATGATATAAATGCAACCGCATAGATTATGCCATAATTACTGTTTTTCGAAACCCGAAAATCATGCTAGTTTTGTAAACTGGCGATAAGGGATTACTCATGAAAAAAATAATTCTTTTCTTCGTTACCATTGTTTTATTTGCGTCTTATGCACCACAGTTTGTGTTTGCAAAAAAGCTGGATGCAACGGTTTCGTTCATCTTAGCTCAATCAATGACAAAGGCCGATGAAAAAAGAATTGTCAAAGAATTTGGCAAGAATTTTTCTGTCGTTCAATCATTTGACTTAACAATGCAAGTAAATTTTTATATCTACTACTTTGCCACCGACGAGAATTTTGTGCAGTTTGAAATTACGAGGGGCGACAAAGAGAATCTTCCTGGCGGGAGTGTGTTTGGCGAAGCGAGAGGAGCACCAAGCGATCTTGGATCTGAACGCTATGAAGCATTTAAGCGGGATCAAAAGTTTAGTACGCAATTTTCATCAGGCACACGTGAATTAAAATCATCGGAAATCATAAAACCGTTTAAGGGTAATATGGTGCTTTATAATTCATACGGTACTGAACTAGTACGGGTAGAAAGCAAGGATCACTTTAAAACAGAATCTGGGGCCTTAAAAAATACGATCTCCCAAATGAGACGAGCCATTAACGATCAAAAGCAGAAAATGGCGATACCACAGAAGCGACGGTGCTTATTTTGTGACTACGCTAGTTTAAAAGAGCGCCAGCGAGAAAAGCTCTCACACATAGCATTTATCGCTCATAAAAATTTACTTGAACAGCTTTATGGTGAGGTTTCGGAAAATGAAATTCCTGAAGGACTGGTACCCTATGCAAACCTTTACCTTTCGCGGGCAGATTATAAAACGCTCGAACATATAATTGATACTGACGCGATCATATTTGATAATCAAATCGGCACAAGAAGACTGCCCCGCCATTTGATTAATGAACTTATTAAAGCGCAAGCAACCGAAAAATTAATAGATAAAGTCGCAGCAGCCTATCAGAAGAATGATTTTCAAGAGCTCGATATAAATAACCACACACCGTTATGGTCAGCAATTTCACAAAAAAATGCAGCGCTAATTAGTAAATTGATCTTAATGGGTGCTGATGTAAATAAAATCTCCAAGGTTGGCAATAATTATTTTACGCCACTGATTTTATCCGCCCAGCTGGGCGATATTGAAACATCAAATATTTTATTAACAAGTGGTGCCAAAAAGGCTGTGGCAACAACAAATGGACAGACGGCATGGTCAACGGCTATGTGGGTTGCAAAATATAAACATTCTGAGCTGTTGTGGCCAAGTGAAAGCATAGATCCCAATTCTAACGAAGCAAAAAATTTACTGATACAGGCCGCTTACTTTGGGCAAAAGGATAAAGTAGAAGAACTGCTAGCAAAGGGTGTTTCTATTTCCGCGCGAGGAGTGAACGGCGACAATATCGTTATAGCGTCGATCAAAGGCATTAAAACTTTCGCAATAGAAGAGACTTCGCAATCATCCAGTTCGACAGCGCATAAAATGGAAGAGGCGAATTACTGGGAAATAATAGCTGCGGCTGAAAAGGCAGGGTTAACGGCCCCCCTAATTTCGTCAACCGACAGTAAAAGACAATCATTACTTTTTCATGCTTATCCTGATGGTACTCAGTCGGTAACGGAACAACATCTTGCGTTATTCTCTCGCCTAATTAATGCTGGAATTGACCCAGTGGCCGTTAATATCGATGGGCAGAATGCTGACCAGGTGTACCAAGAAAACCGTCTTGCTTATCTGGACGACTTGCACAAAGAACGCTTGGCGGCGATTAATGATCAACGAAGATTGGCCGCCAAAATGGCTCAAGAAAGTCAAGATGCCGCCATGGAAATCGCGTTAGAAAAAATATCAAATTCTTCTTATAATCGGTCTCGCTCAAGGCAGCAGGCCAAGCGTTTGGAATCGCTAGACAGAAATGACGCGCGCGCGCGCGGGGCAGGGTTTGAGCAGGGGACATCTACGAAATTTATGCGCGACACTTCAGATGTCGACCAGAGTTTAGATTCAGATGAAGCACAAAAAAAGATTGCTAAGGAGATAAGAGATAATTATTCAACTGAGCTAAAGAGAGCCAATGATCATGCGAGGCTGGAAATCGATGAATTAGAAGTATTGATTGCAGGTATAAAGCAAGATGAAATTGAAAATTCTGCGAAGAGGCAAGAACGGATTTCGCAGCTAGTTTCCAATTAATAACAAGTAAATTTGTTTCATTTCAAACATTCTATTTACCACTGGTAACGAGCGGCCTCGTGACTAAAGCTTAGTTCTCAAATAAAGAATTCCCCATTTAAGTACGTACCGACTTTATTCTCTTTTCCTTAGTCTTACCAAGAGATGCCGTCCCAACGCGGCCTACATGCATCACATTAAATTACCCCGGTACATTCACCGCATTTGCCTTTTTTTCCTAAAGCTAACCGCTTCTGAAATATGAACTTTATTTATGTTTTCTGTACCGTCGAGATCAGCGATGGTGCGGGCGACGCGCAGGACGCGGTGATAACCGCGGGCAGTCAGTTTCATCATTTCAACCGCCCGCATTAGTATATCGCGGCTTTCGTCGTCGAGGGCGCAGACCGCCTCTAGCGCTTCACCGTCTACTTCAGCATTACAAGACACTCTGACAAGATCTTTGTAGCGCACTTGCTGCACTCGTCTTGCTGCCGCGACACGCGCGGCCACTTCCGCGCTTCCCTCACTGGCGGGTGGGAGTGCCAAATCGGCAGCTGCCACCGCTGGCACCTCAATATGAATATCGATCCGGTCCATGAGAGGGCCGGATACTTTTGACTGATAATCGATGGCGCATTTCGGCACCCGACTGCAAGCCAAGGCCGGATCATCAAGATAGCCGCAGCGACACGGGTTCATTGCTGCAATCAGTTGAAATCTTGCCGGATATGTCACATGCTTATTGGCGCGGGCGACAACGACTTCACCGGTCTCCAAAGGTTGACGAAGGCTATCCAACGCTGCGCGGTTAAATTCTGGAAGCTCATCCAGAAATAAAACCCCGTGGTGAGCAAGCGAAACCTCCCCTGGCCTCGCCTTCATTCCTCCACCCGTCAGCGCCGCCATCGACGCAGAATGATGCGGGTTTCGATACGGCCGTGTGCGTGAAATATTATGTTCAGTAAGGTTCCCGGCAATACTGTCAATCATACTGCTTTCCAGCAATTCCGCCGGGCTCATAGGCGGTATAATCCCCGGAAGCCTTGCTGCCAGCATTGATTTGCCGGATCCCGGGGGGCCGACCATACATAAATTATGCCCCCCTGCCGCTGCCACCTCAAGGGCGCGTTTGGCGCTTTCCTGTCCTTTGATGTCTTTAAGGTCAAGGTGAAATTCTTCCGGCGCATCCATGGTTGGTTCAGGCGGACTGAGTTGCTGTTGTCCTTTGAGATGAGTAATCAGTGACAGCAGGTTTTCTGGGGCCACAATATCAATATTCTGTGCCCATGCCGCCTCACCGCCGGTCGCGGCGGGACAAATAAGGCCAAGTTCCTCACCGCTGGCTGCAAGCGCGGCGGGAAGCACACCGGGCACCGCCTGAATACGACCATCAAGCCCCAGTTCCCCAAGCACCAGATATCCTTCAAGCGCGTCACTCGGCAGCGCCTCCATCGCGACAAGAATACCAAGGGCGATGGGAAGATCAAAATGGCTTCCCTCTTTCGGCAAATCCGCTGGCGCGAGGTTAACTGTAATACGTTTGGGAGGAAGCGACAGGCCGATAGCACCAAGGGCAGCACGCACCCGTTCACGACTTTCCGCCACCGCCTTATCCGGAAGTCCAACAATAGTAAAACTTGGAAGACCCGATGCCACATGAACCTGAACATCCACAAGTCGTGCTTCAATACCAATAAAAGCAACCGTACCAATATGTGCAACCATCATCTACCCCCAAAAAATTACTCTAGATATTAAAAACCTTCATTGCTGTTGCTGATCGAATAGCCTTGCACTGATCATCTGGCAAGTCGGCAGTGTGCTCCATCGCGCCCTTTGTGTCAAATACCTGATGCGGCCAGTCTGTACCGAACATGACGCGCTCCGGTCCGACGATGGACATCAGATATTGCATGGCTCTTGCATCATAATTGATGCAGTCATAATAAATGTGCTGCAAGTATTCTGTTGGCGACTTCTTCATTACGCGACGTTCCGCAAGCTCAACTTCATCACCTTTTTCAAAACGCCCGACAAGATACGGCAACGCCCCGCCACCATGTGATGCGATCAGCTTCATATTGGGGTATTTATCAAAAAAACCATCAAATATCATCCGTGTGAAGGCAAGCGTCGTATCGAACATAAAGCCCACAGACCAACTAAGATCGTAGCTTCCCATATCCATATCAAGCGCCCCCGGTGGATCAGTTGGATGGACAAGAACGGGAAGCGCCTTATCATCAATCGCCTGCCAGATCGGGGCAAAGAATGGATCGGTGAGGCTACGGCCGGCAATATTGGCCAGCACCATCACACCACAGGCGCCAAGCGCGACTGTGCGTTCAAGTTCCTGAACCGCTTTTTCAGGATATTCCCATGGAAGTGATGTATACCAGCGGATACGGTCCGGATATTTATTTTGTGCTTCGATCATGCTGTCGTTCGAGGCTACTGCAGCCTTGCAACTAATCTCTTCACCGCCCCAATAGACATTCGGGCAGGTCAGCGAAACGATGGAAATATCAATGCCCGTGGCGTCCATTTGCTTGATGCGAAGATCATAATCAAAATGACCTGGCTGTGGAAACGCCACCGGCGTGTCTTTTTTAAATATTTCTTCCTTACCATCGGGACGCATTTGAATATTATAATCACCACCATGGGTGCGCATAATTTCATACCATTCGCGGGTATAGGCATGGGTATGGACATCAATCACAGTCATTGGTTTTCTTTCTTATTGTTATAAATTAAATATACGTTCGGCGTTATCGCCGCGTACTTTATGTTTTACATCCTCGGGCAAGTTATTGACCCGAGCCAGACAGCCTTCCATGTCCCCAAGATTAAATGGGTAGTCAGAACCGTATAAAACATGCTCAGCTGTTGCAACATTAACACAGAGTTCAAGCGCCTGTTGCGCATAAGTCACACTATCATAATAGATATGCTTAAGATATTCGCTTGGACGTTTGCTGATTTTTACCTTAGCTCGTTCGGTGGTATCGAACACTCGGTCAAAACGCCCGGCAAGATACGGCAGTGTCGCCCCGGCGTGGGAGGCGATAATTTTAAGGTTCGGATAACGCTCAAAGAAACCATCAAAAATCATCTTGGAAATAGCAAGCGTCGTATCAATCATAAATCCGGTCGATGCGATCAGCGCATATCTATCCAGCTCCATAAGTTCGGTGCCTATTGGATATGTAGGATGCACTAGCACCGGCAATGCCCGGTCATCAAGTTCCTGCCAGATGGGAGCGAATTCTGGATCGGTAAGGTGACGCCCATTTATACTACCATGGACAATCGCCGCCACGGCACCTAGATCGCACGCACGCTTGATTTCTTCAACAGCAAACTCCGGCGTTTCCCACGGCAGCACCGCCATCCAGCGGATATGTTTCGGATGGTCTTTTTGTGCCTGGGCAAATTCATTGTTGGTCATCTGTGCTGCTTCAAGGCAGACCTCACCTTTGCCCCAAATCACACCGGGAGGTGGCATAGAGACAACGGCCATATCAACGCCAGCATTTTCCATATTTTTCACGCGAAGTTCAAAATCGAAATGCGGCGGTTCCAGCACACAAAAGCTCGCACCCTTATAACAAACCGTTTCGGGACTATCGAGCCCCGCCTCCACCGTGAGATCCGGCCCACCTTTTCGCTTTAAAAGATCTAGCCAACCAGCCGTATACATGTGTGTATGAACATCAATAACTTTGCTCATTTCATCCTCTTCATTTATAATGATTTTATTGAATGAGACATTAGCAGTAAAAAAGGCTTTAAAACAATTGAAATTATCACAAACAACAATCAATGACTTTGAACGCAATGGTGTCGTATTGATCAAAGGACTTTTCAAAGATTGGGTTGAGGTCCTTCGAGCCGGTATTGAGCGTAATATGGCCAACCCCGGTCCAGATCATCACGAGTATATTCCTGATGGAGAAGATGGGGGTTTCTTTGGTGATTACTGCAACTGGCAGCGCATTCCCGAGTTTGTCGACGCAGTTAACAACTCGGACGCAGCGATGGTTGCCGCCCAGCTGATAAAATCAAAACAGGTACAGGTTTTTCATGAACATGTTCTGGTCAAGGAGCCAGGAACAGCGATGGCAACACCGTGGCATCAGGATAGCCCCTATTATTTTGTTGAAGGTGATCAGACGGTCAGTTTCTGGTGTCCGCTTGATCCCGTTAAAGAAGCCGCCCTTCGCTGCATTGCTGGATCTCATAAATGGGAAAAAGCTGTTCTTCCCGAAAGATGGTCATCGGGCGACGGTTTTTTCCCCGCGACCGACGAATATATGCCCGTTCCGGATCCGGATAGTGATCTTGATAAATATAAAGTCTGCGAATGGGAAATGGAACCGGGGGACGTGGTTGCCTTCAATTACAAAACGCTTCATGGTTCAAGGGGCAATAGCACAAACCAAAGGCGCCGCGCCTTTTCACTGCGCCTGATGGGCGATGACGCGAGGTATATTTCCCGGCCTGGCCCCTGCTCACCGCCCTTTCCAGGTCACGGAATGAGTGACGGTGAACGCCTTCGCGAAGATTTATTTCCGGTGATCTATTCCTCATGATCGCCAGCCTGCCCATGTATCAACGGCCAGAGCTTGATCAGGCTCATGATGATTTTTGGCAATTGATCGCCAGCAAACTTGGTTTTGATTTCCCATTATCAAAAGAAGGTCATGAAACAGACCTCTGGCTAAATCCGGAACTTCTTCTCAGCCAAACATGCGGCATGCCTTACCGACTTGACCTCCATGATAAAGTGACATTAATTGGCACGCCTGACTATGGTATCAAAGGGTGCCCGCCCGGCTACTACCGAAGCGCGGTTGTAATCAGACATAACGATCCGCGACGGGTAAAGTCGGAGTTTAAAAATTCTCTCTTTGCATTTAATGGGAAAAACTCCCAATCAGGATACGCCGCTGCGTTTTTTGACTGCCAAAAAGATGGTTTCTTCTTCGAAAATACCGTCTGCTCCGGAAGTCACTTAAACTCAGCTAGAATGGTTGCTAGCGGAAATGCCGATATTGCCTGCATCGACCCGGTATCATTAAGCTATATGGAAGAATTTGACAATTTTTATAATGAGTTACAAATTCTTAACTGGACCGACCCAACACCGGGGCTGCCTTATATATCCGCGAATGGCGCGGATCAAGAAAAGATATTCAATGCCGTCTCCTCTGCGACATCAGAGCTTCCCGGCCAAACACCAGACCTTCTTCGCCTCAAAGGCATCACCTATATCCCTAAAGAAATATATTTAGCAGTGCCAAACCCGCAAGCAATTTATTGACAGGAGCCATTCAATCCGCCTACCCTCATAAATAAAAAAAAGGAGAGTGGAATGGGGAATTTGTCCTGGGGTGTAAAAAGTGCTCATGGAACTCTAAAATCCGTATTGATGCACCGCCCGGGCGATGAGATCGATGTGGTCACACACGAAAACAAAGCCATTTTTAACTTCGATGAGCCAGTTGACCGGAAAACCTTTCAAGCGGAATATGACGTCATGACGTCAGCCTTTAATGATCATGGGGTTGAGCTGGTGTTTCTGACCGACGTGCTAAAAGACGACGAAGACAGTTTAAACTTCATCAAACACCGCCCCAATATGACCTATACCCGCGATCTAGCGGCGGTTTTTAAAACCGGTGCTGTGCTAATGGGACCGCATTTGCTTGGGCGTTGGGGTGATCAGGATATCGTTGGACGAGCGTTGAAGCGGTTGGGCATTCCTATCCTTGGTTCTATTGACTGCCCTTCTTTTCTTGAAGGCGGCGGCGTAACCATGATCGGTGACGATACCGTGGTCGCGAGCATTTGCGACCGCGCCAATCAATCTGGCACCCGTGATTTACGAAATATGGTACTCGGCGAAAATGCAAAATATTTTCTTGAAGTGCCATTGCCGCCAGGACATATCCATATCGACGGGCTTTATATGACCCTCGCTGAAAACCTTGCCATTTGTCACAGTCCAGAGCTCAATATATTACCGTGTCGTATATACGAAGCAGGAAAATCAGAACCCAGTCATATAATGTTTAATGAATTTCTTGCCTTGCGCGGTATTAATGTCATCGAAATAGATGAGAAGGAAATGCGCGGCGGTCATTTAAATCTCGTGGTTACCCACCAAAACCAAAAAGCCATCGGCTTTGAAAGTGCTACCCGATTATCCGCTGCAATGGCACGTCTGGGATGGGACGTTTCCACCTTTCCCTCTGATACACTTTTTAAAGGGAATGGCGGCGCCCACTGTATGACGATGCCAATGCACGTAATTTAAGGAACCTCTATGAGCCTAAAACGAAAACTTGGATTTGCAACAATTTTTTCCATTGTTACTGGCAACATCATTGGCTCGGGTCTTTTCTTTACGCCCGGTGAACTTGCCGCCGTCGCAGAAGCTGAGTGGCAGGTTTATTTTTTCTGGGCCCTTTGTGGCTTCATCGTTCTGTGTGGTGCTCTCACGTTCGCAGAGCTTTCTATTTTATTGCCTCGCCCAGGCGTTATGTATCATTCCTTAAACGAAGCGTACGGTCCGTTCGCGGGCTTTTTTCAAGGCTGGGTGCAAATACTCATTAGCGGTCCCGGCTCAATAGCCGGTGCCGCGATCTTTTTTGGCGAATTGGCAAACCAGATGCTCGGCATTGAAAATAGCGCACTGCGACTCACATGGGGGGCGCTGGCGATAGCATTTTTCGCGGTCATTAATTTACGCGGCATATCACAAGGCGGGAAAACACAGGTCATCATCACCGCCGCCAAATTGACAGGTATTCTCGCGCTTATTTTTGGCGCCATATTCCTTGCCAGCCCCATTGAGTGGAGCGCCACAAGTGAAGTAGCACCTAAAGAAATTAATCTCTGGAGCACTCTGCAATTTGTTGGTCTGGGTGTTGGCATCGTGCTCTTCACCTACGATGGCTGGGCCGATGCGTCGCATCTTGCTGGTGAAGTAAAAAACCCGAAAAAGAATTTGCCGCTTGGCATTGGCGTCGGCGTCGGCGTGGTTATTTTGATTTATCTCTTGATCAACTATGCTTTCCTAAGCGTGGTACCGCTTGAATTCATGCGTGAAAACCCGACCATCGTTGCCACAACGGTGGCCGAAGCCGCGTTTGGTCCTTCAGGAGCGATGATAATTCAAGTACTTATCTGGATATCCATTTTTGGTGCCGTCGGCGGACTGGTGATGTCGATCCCAAGACTTTATTACGCCACCGTTTCCGATTTTCAGGAGGCCGCCGAAAAAACATTCATGAGACCGTTTTTTAATGCCCTTTCCTACATTTCACCAAAAACATCGGTCCCATCCGGCGCAATTATCTATTCAGCAGCCATGGCAATATTCTTTCTGCTGTTTTTTGGCACATTCGCTGATATTGTCACCTTCCTGATGGTGCCGCTTCAGTTTATAAACATTCTGATTGTTTCAAGCATCTTTATTTTGCGGCCACGCCTCAGTAAAGTGGGGGACTTTAAAACACCACTTTATCCACTGGTTCCGTGTATTTTTATTTTGACTATGTCAATTCTGATCATCACTGCGCTGATCTATAAACCGGAACAAAGCATTTACGGGATTGCGCTGTCGCTGACGTCCATCCCAGTATACCTGATCCTCAAGCGGGCGAAGCAAAAATTATGAGCCGATTTTACAATCTTTTTAATTCAGAAAAGCCTATTATAGGCATGATCCACCTGCCCCCGCTGCCAGATTATGATGGCTCCCCCGGGATGGATGCCATTATCCGCAGCGCACTTAACGATTTAAAAATTCTGGAAGAAAACGGCGTTGACGGCGCACTTATCGAAAATGAATATGACCAACCACACCGCGTTAAGGCCACATCCGAAACCATATCCGCCATGACGGACGTGACAAAAGCAGTGGTTGAAGCAAGCAGAAATTGCGCTATTGGCGTCGAGATACTTCTAAATGATCCAAAAGCGTCGCTTGATGTTGCCAAAGCGGCTGGTGCGCAGTTCATTCGAACCGATTATTTCGTTGATCCCATGTCGCGGCCAGAATACGGCGAATTTGACATTGATCCCGTGGGGATTATCAACCACCGCCAAAACATTGGCGCAGATCATATCCTCGTCATGGCTGATATTCAGGTAAAATACGCAAAAATGCTGCGAGAGCGTACAATGGATCAGTCAGCTTCACTGGCGGAAGAGAATTTGGCAGACGTAGTCATTGTCAGCGGTCGTGAAACAGGAGATGCGCCAGTGACCGATGATTTGGACGCCGCTAGGTTTGGATGTAATATACCGGTTATCATCGGTAGCGGAACTGACGCCAGCAATGCGATTGATTTGCTTTCCCACTGCGATGGTGCCATCGTTGGTACCGCATTAATGAAAGACAAGATTGTAAATACTGAAAATACAAGAGCGCTCATGTCGGCACTCGGGAGAATTTAATGAAATTAGTTTGTGTGGGCGATCTCGGTGTTGACCGATATATGCCTGAAAATAAACTGCTTCCCGGCGGCATAACGGGAAATTTTACGAGGCAGGCGCGGCGTTGTTTTAAGGACAGCGATGAAATACAAATTATTTCAGCTATTGGCACCGATGAAGATGAAGCCGCGACCGCGCTGTCTGCCGTGAGTTTACCTGGTATCGAATGCCATATTACTTTTATCGAAGGCAACACCCCTGTTCAATATATTGAAGTGAACGAAGACGGGGAAAAAAACTTCACCAAATATGATCCGGGCGTTCTTGAGCGCTTTAAAATAAATACCCACCAAGCCGCTATCATGGCGCAGGCTGATCTGATCATGACCCCTGTTTATTGGCAAATCCATAACGTCTTCGACGCTGTATTTAGTATTCAAACCAATGCAATTAAGGCAGTTGATTTTTCAGACTTTTCCACAGAGCCGGATTTTGATCTACTTGATCGTTATGCGGACGGGATAGATATAGCCTTTTTCGGCCTTTCTGCTGATCAAACGGACTTGGTTGAAAAAATAAAGGAGGTCGCAGCAGATAAAGGCATCCTTTGCGTTATAACATTCGGCGAAAATGGCAGCATGGTAATTGCGGAGACGATGGTTTTTACAGAAAATGCCGTCCCAGTAAGCAATGTCGTTGATACCACCGGTGCAGGGGATGCCTTCGCAGCTGGTTTTCTATCCAGTCTGATCCATGATAAGAACCTTAAAAACGCCCTCCAGAATGGTGCCAGGATCGCCGCAAAAACTATTCAGCAACTTGGTTCAGTTCCCACCTAAAAGCCGCTTGTGTTTTGCATCCGTAGCATTTACCGTATGCCTTATAAAAATACGGAGGAAATAACATGAAAAAAGACATCACCCGACGCGATTTTCTAAACGGTACACAGGTTGCTATCGGCGCAACATTATTGACCCCCTGGATCACGTCATGTGGCGTTGCAGAACCTGTTGTGGAAACATCACAGTTTTCACTGGGTAAAGGTTATTATCCACCGGCCAAAAACGGGCTTCGCGGAAGCCATGATGGTTCGTGGGAAACCATGCATGCACGCGTGATGGGTGATGAGTGGGCAACAGAAACCATTGATGATGAATATGATCTGGTGATTGTTGGTGGTGGCATCAGCGGGCTTTCATCCGCTTATTTCTACCGCCAGAAAAACCCCGACGCCAAAATACTCGTCCTTGATAACCATGATGACTTTGGCGGTCACGCCAAACGAAATGAGTTTAAACATGGTGACGACATCCGCATCGGATACGGCGGCACAGAAGCTATTGATACTCCGTCCTCCTATTCTCAGGAAGCTCTTGATCTTCTTAAGGATATTGGTATTGATCTCAATAAATTTTATGATGCTTTTGAGCAGGATTTATATTCAAAGCGCGGCATGGGTTTTTCCATCGTCTTTGATGAAGAAAATTTTGGTGAAACAAAGCATGTAACCGGATACGGCGAAAAATCATGGGAAGATTTCGCCGCTGAAGCCCCCTTCACCGATCAGGCCCGTGCTGATTTCATAAGAGTTCAAACTGCAGAAGTCGATTATATGGAAGGCACACCGGTTGAAGAAAAATTTGAAACCCTCAGTAAAACGGGATACTCAAGTTTCCTGCGTGATTATGTCAAAGTCGACGAACAGGTCATTGACATGTACCAACACTGGGGCATGAGCTTCTGGTGTGTTGACATGGAAGAAGTGCCAACAACTTCCGTACAGTATTACGACGGCGGCATCCCGGGCGTTGATCAAACACTACCCATAAAAACTGGCCGTGGTGTCGACCCGTATATTTTCCATTTCCCAGATGGCAACGCATCGATCGCACGCCTGCTCGTTCGCAAATTAATCCCTGAAGCTATGCCTGGAACCACCATGGAAGACGTGGTAACCGCGAAAGCAGATTATTCAAAAATTGACCAAGCGGGCCAGAATGTAAATATCCGCCTTAACAGCACAGTGGTTCACGTTGGCAACACTGATGACGGCACCAATGCTGATGTCACTTATGTCAGAGACGGTAAAACCCATAAAGTGCGCGGCAAAAAATGCATTATGGCCTGCTACAATAGTGCCATTCCCTATATCTGCCCTGAAATGCCGGAACACCAAAAAGAAGGCCTCGCCTTTAATGTGAAGATTCCTTTGGTCTATACCAAAGTCCTGATCAATAACTGGAAGGCGTTCGACGATCTAAAAACCAGCTTTGTTTATTTCACCGGTGGTTTTTATAAACAGGCTGAGCTTGCTTATCCCGTTTCACTCGGTGATTATAAGCGGTCCCAAACACCGGACGAGCCAATGGTCGTTCATATGTGTCATGTGCCACTATTTACAGACATCACCGGAGCCGATCAATGGCGGGCAGGACGTACACAAATTCTCACGACCACGTTCGAAGAATTTGAAGGTCACGTCAGAGATCAACTGACACAAGCCCTCGGTAGCGCGGGATTTGATGCGGACCGCGATATCGAAGCCATTACAGTAAACCGCTGGCCGCACGGTTATTCCTATAGCAACGGCCTTACTTGGGGTGAGAATTTTGCTGAGGAACAAAAGCCATGGGTCATTGGACGCCAACCTTTTGGCAATATCCACATCGCCAATTCAGACTCGGCCGCTTCCGCCACGACAAAAGCAGCCATCAAGCAGGCTCACCGCGCCGTTAAGGAAATAAGCGGCTAGATGAAAAAGGCAACCTTAAGTGATATTGAATGGCCGGACTTTGGCATTGGTGAAAGACCGGCCAACATTTCACTTATGGAATTTCAGGGCCGCCTTGACGCCATACGTAGTGAAATGGCGAAACGGGACTATAGTCATCTACTGATATTTGGTGACCGCGAACATTTCGCAAATATCGCATGGGCTTGTAATATCGATCCGCGTTTCGAAGAAGCGATGTTGATTGTAAGGCTGGATGAAAAACCACTGATCTTAGTCGGTAACGAGTGCGAAGGTTACTTACCCCATAGCCCGCCATATCAAAACGGTGATATGCGCGCTGAGCTTTATCAACCTTTTTCCTTACTCGATCAGGGGCGCGACAATAGCAGGACTTTAGCCACAATTTTTGCAGATGAAGGCATGGACAAAAATTCAAATGTTGGTGCCGTTGGTTGGAAATACTTCACCGAACAGGAAGATCTATCCGCCAGTCACGCCCTTGATATTCCAAGTTTTATCGCCGATGCTGCGAGAAATATATGCGGCTATTCACAAGTCACAAATGCCACTGATATGTTTATGCATCCGGGGCATGGATTCAGAAGTGTTGTATCAGTTGATGAGATAGCCATATTTGAGCATTCCAACATCAAAACATCGGAAGCGGTAAAGCGGATATTGTTTGGCATGCGCGACGGCATGACCGACCATGAAATAGCGAAATTTGTTGAATGGGACGGTGAACCGCTCGGATGCCATCCAACATTTGCCAGTGGCGAGCTACCAGGACTGTGTGGTCCCCAGGGACGGACACTCACCAAAGGCGACGTCTTTTCTTTTAATGTCTGTTATTGGGGTAGCAATATCTGCCGGGCCGGTTGGGTCGCAAAGAATGAAACCGACCTGCCACCAGAAGCACAGGATTATATCGATGCCTTCGCAGGTCCATATTTTGAAGCAATGGCCGATTGGTTCAGCAAAATGAGGATCGGTGCGACAGGCGATAGCCTGCATAAAGCCATCTATGATGTCCTTCCTTTTCACCAGTTTGGCATATTTCTCAACGCCGGACATCTTATTCATCTTGATGAGTGGGTCAGCTCACCGATCTATGAAGGCTCAAGCCTTCCGATCCGCTCGGGCATGATGTTTCAGGTTGACGTTATCCCGTCAAGTGCGGTTTATGGCTCAACCCGTATGGAAGACGGTATTGTTATTGCTGATAAAGAATTAAGGTCTGCGCTAAAAAGCAAGCATCCAGAATGCTATGACCGCTGCCAAAAACGCCGTGATTTTATGATTGATGTGCTCGGCTTTGAACTGCCGGATGAAATTCTTCCGCTATCAAATATCCCCGCGATCGTGCCGCCGTGGTTCTTAAGCCCAACTCAGGTATTCACATTGAAATAAAAAAGGCGCCTGATAGAGGCGCCTTTAATTTACCAGACTATTTTTTCAATATTTTCAAAGTCTATCGATCCGCCGTCATCAAACGAAATGGTACCGCCAGCATCGCCGGAGAGCAACATTTCACCGTTTAATTCATCGGTCGATGTAACTGTACTTCCGTCATTAAGGCTAAGCGTCCAACCGTCTTCACTTCCCTGACCGTCAAAACCGCCAAGTTCCAGAGTATCTGTCCAAGAGCCACCCTCACCACCGTCAACAACATCACTACCCTGATGAGCCAGGAATGTAAGTGTGTCATGACCATCACCGCCATACATGCTATCATTACCAGCGCCACCGTTTATTTGGTCATCGCCTGTTGATGTCCATATGGTATCATTACCGTCACCACCATTTACGGCAATACCCTGATCATAGGTGTATGTTGATGAGGTCATATCGACGATATCATTACCATCACCCATATTTATTTCTTCAACATCCTGTATTCTGGCTTGTTTTGTTGACGCGAAATCACTGAAACCGTCATCCAAGAACAATGTATCATCACCAGCGGTACCTTCAATAGTATCGTGCCCGTCACCACCGTCAAAAACATCATTTGAACGGTTTGATCCAGCTATACCAACATTTTCACCAGTTTCAACATTATGGGCAGAGTATCCCGACCAGGTGCTGTCGGCATTATACATTAGGGTGTCGTCACCGCTACCGCCCTGCATATCCTCAGCACCTACAGTTCCTTCAACTACTTTATCTTCTTCTACGGCCAGAACTCCTGCCTCGACAGGTTCATCAGAGATAGAAACTTCGATATTATCAAGAAGGCCACCAAGTGAATTTGTATCGGTCGCCTGAAATTCAAGCCTGCCTGAATCGCCGTCTGCTGTCACTTCATAGGTGTGATTTTCCCAACCAAAACTATCACCAGGTGTTATGGTGTCGATAAGTTCACCGTCCCAATAAACTTCAACGGCAGAATCGTCACCCCCACTGCCACTTCTTGCTGAATAGTCAAAAGATATCTCAATGGTTTCGCCGGGATTTGTATCAAAATCCTTGTATAAATTACTTTGATCTCCGCTATCCGCCTCTAATTCGAGAACCACATTTGACCCATCAGATCCGCCGTAGGTGGTTTCGTAACCAACTTCAAGCTTATCGCCATCATTGTCAGTTTGCCAACCATCTACACCTTCATCAACTTGCCCCCAACTTCCTGAAAAGCTTACATCTTCAAAATCAGTAGAGCTATAATCAAGTGCCGCTACAGGTCCATCATCAGCACCCACAACCGTAACGGTTTCAGTGGCTGTTTCAACACCACCATTGCCATCATCAGCCTGATATGTGAAACTCACCTCGCGGGTATCTCCCGCGGCCAAATCCTGAAAATCTGCACCAGGATCAAATTCAAAATTCCCGTCTGCATCAATCGTTACCGAACCTTCATCTGGCGCCTCCACGAGCGAGAATGAGATATCATCTCCCTCTACATCGCTTGCGATTAAAGTGCCAGAAACAGCGCTGCCATCTTCCTCAACAATAAGCTCAACATCACCATCTACTCTGATTAGGTCAGCATCTTCAACGATAACAGAGCCATTAAATTCCATATCATCGCTAGCACCCTGATCGATCACCGTGTTACCATCAGATTGGCTAAAGTCATAAGCATGAACAAGACTACTATCATCTACCGCGGTTCCGCCGTTTGACGCGTCCTGCTCGATCAAACCCGCATCTCTTGCTTCATCGAAAATTTGAACGTCTGCTATTTTACCAGAAAATTGTTGATTACTAGCAAAACCACCACCAAGGCTGTCTTGTTCCTGACCAAGTGTCATGGTACCACCTGAGCCTATTGGATGGCCCGTTTGCGCTGTTGCCGTATCTGCCAAATCACCATCAACATAAACCGCTAATTCACCAGTTTCACTATCCCAGGAAACGGCCAGATGATGATATTCCCCATCAAACAGAGAATTCATATCCGCATCCATCCCAGTGCGTTGGCCGTTAATATAAACACCTAAACTGCCAGCAGGTTCTGTGAAAATCAGGAATTCATTTTCACCACCAGGGGCGTTATATGAAAACAGTGATATGCCGTTTGTGTCGCTAGACTGCGGTGCTTCTGTCGACGAGAAATTGAGCTCAACCGTCAATGCTTCTGTCGGAAACCCGGTCATATTTTCGACCATTGCCACATCGCCTGAACGTCCATCTTCATTGAATGACATCGCCATTCCGGCTGTGGTTTCAACTTCATCAAGGCTCCCAACCACATTGGTCATATGACCAATAACCGGCGCATCATTGGTACCCGTAACGGTGACCGTCACGGTCTCGATTGCGGATCCGCCATTGCCATCATTTACTTCATAAGAAAATGACGTCTCTCGACTTTCGCCGTCACTCAGATCCTGAAAATCATTTTCTGGTGAAAAACTAAAGCTACCGTCAGCATTAATCGTCACAGATCCTTCTGTTGGTTGTTCATCAACGCTGAAACTTAAGTTGTCCCCTTCAATATCCGTAGCCACCAATTGACCATCAACGCCACTATCTTCTGCCGTTTGAACGGCTAAAGATTCTGCAACAGGTCCATCATTTTGACCAGTAACCGTGACAGTTACGATTTGCGTATCAGCACCGCCCTGCCCGTCCGTCACTTCAATCTCAAAACTTACATCACGGCTTTCCCCGTCACCCAAATCCTGAAAATCATTTCCTGGATTAAAATGGAATGTTCCATCAGTTTCTACGGTCACGCTGCCCTCCGCAGGGTCATCACTTACGGCAAAATCAAGATCGTCACCGTCCAAATCGCCAGCAATGACCTGACCACTAATTCCACTGCTGTCTTCTTCAATCACGCCGTCCTCGAGGTTGGTAATAATTGCTCCACCATCAAGCGCAAAAGCCTCATCACCGGCAATGCTATTAAGCGGCTCATCCGAAGAAAAATCAAAACCGAGCACGAGTGAACTTTCACCACCCTCTGGTGCAACACCAGCATCACCCGCTATTTTCTCAGCGGTACGCACCTCGGAAAACACTTCAATAGAATGAAACTCTCCTGAAAATTCCTGATTGCTATCAAAGCCGCCACCAACACTATCCTGTTCTTGACCTAACATTAAAGTACCACCAGCCGTCAACGGCTGACCCACAGCCGTCGTCGCTGTATCAGTTAGACTGCCGTCTATATAGATGGCAACTTCGCCTGTTGAGCTATCCCACGAAACCGCGAGATCATGGCTTTCTCCATCAAAAAGATCATTTGATCCCACATTTAAAGGAGTTCGTTGACCGTTAATATAAGCACTAACCGTGCCGCTCGGTTCCGCAAAAAGTAAAAATTCATTATTACTGCCAGATGCAGCATAAGACACCAAAGATATACCATTTGTCTCCCCGGAAACCGGTGGTTGGTCAGAGGTAAAATTAATTTGTATTGTTAAGGCTTCAGTCGGAAAGTCATCCAAACCGGATAACGCCGCATAATCACCTGTGCTGCCCTCTTCATTGAGTGATAAGCTGCTTGTGAATTCTTCCAATTCAACGCGTTCAATATTGGGCGCACTATTTAAAGCCACCTCTTCAGCTGGCTCTTCTGTAGCTTCTTCTGTGGCTTCTTCTGTAGCTTCTTCTGTAGCTTCTTCTGTAGCTTCTTCTTTGGCTTCTTCTCTGTCTTCTTTTATGCCTTCTTCATTGGCTGCTTCTATGCCTTCTTCATTGGCTGCTTCTCTGTCTTCTTCAGTCTCAACGATTTCTTCTGCGATCGCATCTTCTGGCGAAGCAACCTCTACTGCGGCAATTGATTGTTCTTCGGACTCTGGTCCCTCATATGGGTCTTGTTGTGAACCGGCCTGTTCACCTTCATTTTCAGAGGAAGATTGTGATTCACTTGCGAATTTAATGGAACTGGTTGAACGCCCTGAGGATACGACAGTGTCATCAGAATCAGACTGACCATGCTCTTTCTGATCAGCCTCTGCACTTTCCTGTTTTTCGTCATCAGCGACATTTGAATTACGACTTTGGGCTCCTACATTCTCATTTTTATCGCCAGTACCTTCACTGGATTCGTCAGAAATGTGAATATTAGATTTAGTTTTCGTATCTTCAATATCATCATCGCCTTTACCATCGCTCAAACGTCCTGATAAATGGATATTGGATCTGGTTTGCGTATCCTCAACACTCTCTTCGCGTTCTTTGGAAATATGCGCATCCACCTCGCTTTTACTATACTCGCCCGAATGCTTGTCGAAGAACGGATTTTCTTCCGACTGAGGGTTGGTTTTTTCATGATTGTTTTTTGGGGAATGATCAACCATTTAACGCTCCATATCAATAAATTACAAATACCATTATTTTACGAATTAACTTTATCAGAGAATGATGAATATAATGTTGCCAATGATAGTAAACGGAGAATTAATAAACCCGTCAATTTTCATTAAAAATTTATAAAAAAACATTTAAATACAATAGATTAACTATTTACATATCAATTTATTATCCACTAAATTGATAAAATTTTCACTAATTCTAAAGTAATGGAGTAAGAAACAACGCAGAACGAAAAAAGGCGCCTCAATTGAAGCGCCTTTTATCCTAAAAATTCATACTACTACCAGCTGATCTTCTCTATATTTTCAAAAGTAATAGAACCGCCGTCATCGAAGGTGATGGTACCGTCCGAATCTTGTGAGAGAAGCATTTCACCAGCGGCATCATCCGTAGATTGAATTGTGGAACCACCATCAAGAACCAGTGTCCAACCAACTTCATGATCTAGACCACTGAAACCAGTCAACTCAATAGTATCAACCCAAGATGCACCGGAACCGCCCTGAACGAAGTCATCTCCCTCGGCAGAGGTAAACAAAAAGGTGTCATGTCCTCTATTGCCAGTTAAGGTGTCGTTGCCGGTGCCTCCGACCAGAATGTCATTTCCACGGCCACCAATAAGCACATCATTGCCAGTGCCACCGTAAAGTTCGTCATTATGATTTCCGCCGACCAAGCGGTCATTGCCGGCACCACCATAAAGCTTATCATCCTGGTTTTGACCTTTTAGGGTGTCATTGCCTTCTCCGCCAAACAATATGTCTTCGCCATTGCGGCCTCTGATCGTATCGTTACCACCGGCACCATCAATATAGTCTGCTGCAGCAGTTCCGTTGGTGACACCACCGGCATCATCATCGACAATAACATTTACTCCTGCCGGAGTATCCGGAGCAAGATCATAATTCACGACTTCTTCAACCACAACAACTGCCGACGAAGATGTCTCTGCGTCAGAATTACTTGCTTCAGTCGAAGTTATCGATGCGGTTAGTTCAAACTCGTCCTGACCAAGTGGTACAGTCATTTGTAAACCAACAAGTTCAGCCGATGTAAATGCCCAAGTTCCATCGTTATTGTCGGTTCCAACAGGGACCTCAGCGCCGTTGATGAATGTGACATCGTCAGGCACCCCACTTAGCGTAACATCGGACAGGGTCTCAGAACCATCTGTGTCGATTAACGCCGCAACAACGGTCACTGGATAAGTATATGAAGATACAACTTCGGTATTCTGCTCAAACGTCAGTGAATTGATAAACAGATCACTATGTCCTTCCAGCCCCGTTGTTAAATCCGGATCAACTCTGAAGATTATCTCGTCAAACGTTACACCGCCCCCAGGATTGATATTCAGTGTGTGTTCAACGCCACCCGGCACCCCATAAAAAGTTCCACCGCCGACTTCGACACCATCCTCATACAAAGTGTAATGGCCGATTTCATCTTCGGCGCCTCCGTCATCATTTTCGAAAAGATAACTGATATTTACATCTAGAGAAGAAATGCTATCATCCACTGATAATATGAGCTCTTCCGAAAGGCCTTCACTTTCGACATAACCAAGTTGATCATCCGGACCATCATTAACACCGCTGACACCAATAAAATCTGCATCCACATAAATGTTAGCCGCGGAAGCCTCACTCAATGTACCATCAGGATTTACCACCCTGCCCGTTACCGAGTAACCATTATCAGTGTCAAGGACGTTACCAGTATCAATAACCAGCGGACCTACCTCGTAATTATTAACGACATCGCCTACAGTCAATGTGATGATCGGCGTATCAGCGACGCTCGTCACATCGACGGTAAAGCTATGTGACGCACTGGTCGCCGGATCGGCACCATCATCTTCAACAGTAAAGTTGAAGCTGGCATAATCATCACCGCTCGCATTTTCGGCCGGTGTGAAGACCAGATCACCGATATCGGCCACGGCAATTTTATTGTTGTCACCGAGAACAACGGCCGCACCACCAATGGTCAGCGCACCGTCGAGTGGCAAGGACGTGATTGTGACAAAGGCCGCACTGTCGCCCTCAATATCATCGTAGTTTTCCGTGAAGTCGGAAAGCTGGAACGTATGACTGTTGTCTTCAAGGATGGTGGCGTCATTATCATCAAGCGTGGGCCCGTCATTGACCGGTGTCACATCAATAATTGCGCTACCGTTTATGGTAACGAGACCATCGGTGATTTCATAAGTAACGGGAAGATCGATGCCGTTAAAATCTGTAGCGGGATTAAAGGTGTAGTTCCCGCCCCCGTTGTCAGTAATTGTGCCGTAAGCAGGATCAATAGTCACGTTAAAGGCATGGAGCAAATCACCATCCAAATCAGCTGAATTTTCAAGCAGCTGTGCTTCCGTAAAGGCAATTCCGGTATCTTCCGGCGTCGCACCAAGATCGACTAATTCTGTCGTCGGACCGTGCAATATATCGACAGTTACATTTAGCGATGTACTGGCCTGATCACTATTACTTTGTTCTGTGGCCGTAGAGGTTACCTGTACGACAAAATCATCTTGGCCAATAGGGGATAAAACCTTTAATTCATCAAGGTTCCACCCCGATAGATCCGCATCGTTATCAACATCTGTCGCTGTAAACTCATTACCTTGATCGTCACTAAGCGTTACCCCTTCGGGTATAGAAGAAATAGTGACAGATAAAATTTCTGACCCATCGGTATCATTAAGTTCTGTGAGAATGTCCGGAAGACCTATAAGTGTCCCCTCGAGGCCTTGAACAATTGTGTCATCACAAGTTTGAAGCGTGACAGATAGGTTGGCGTTAACATCTCCATAGTCAAAGTCCCCCCCAAACACGACATCTTCCCAGTTCTGATTTCCCAGTTCCTGATTGTTTTCCAAATGGTCCACACCATCGGCATTGAGCGCGGGATCACTGAAAAATGCCGGCATACTATCTTCTTCGCTAAAATATCCCGCGAGTGAAGGTGCACCAGCGAGAGGAGCACCACCAACGAACGGCGTCCAAACGCCGTCAACTTCTGAGAAAGTAACCACATCTCCGTCTTCGAGCGCAACATTTTGCTGGTTGCCGTCGGGAATAATAAAGAAACCAAGGGTAACACCGCCCGGATAATCATCTGTATTAAAGGACACCTCGAAACTACCGCCGTTACTTATGTCATCCTGAATAACTGCTCCACCGATTGGATTTCCGTCACTATCAGCAACATAATACCCGTGGGTATTTTCAAAAAGTGCCGGTGAGGTGTTATAACTGATATCCAGCGAAACAATACCACCGCCCGAAATATCATATAAACCAGTGCTTCCACCAATTGGTCCCAACAGACATAAATCAGGAGTATCCGCATCCGCTGTTACATCAATACTGAAATCATGTTCATCACTATCTTCTGTACCGTCATTGACCGTAAATTTAAAATCACCATAGTTTTCGCCGCTGGCGTTTTCATCCGGTGTATACAGGAGATTGGCTATATCAGCAGCCGCAATTTCATCACCCTGGCCCACCAGATTACCGGAAAGCGTCAATTCCCCATCAGTAGGAAGTTCAGTGATTGTAACATGATGAATTGCATCACCTTCAACATCATCGTAAGCAAAATCCGCTGGTGCGAATGAATATGTGTTGTCCTCAAGGATCGTTTTTTCATTGTCCGCCGAAGTCGGTGCATCGTTGACCGGCGTCACATCAATGGTAAATGTTTGTACCGCGCTGGTCGCCGGATCGGTGCCATCATCTTCAACCGTGAAGTTGAAACTGGCATAATCATCACCGTTTTCATCAGTAGCAGGTGTAAAGACGAGATCACCAAGATCCGCAACCGCGATTTTATTATTGCCGCCAAGAACAACTGCTGCGCCACCGATAGTTAACATACCGTTGAGCGGGAGGGACGTGATGGTGACAAAGGACGCACTGTCGCCTTCAATATCACCATAGTTTTCGGTAAAGTCAGCGAGATCAAAGACATGGGTGTTGTCTTCAAGGATTGTCGCATCATTGTCATCGACCTCGGGCGCATCATTGACCGGTGTCACATCAATGGTGAAGCTGTGTTGCGCACTGGTGGCTGAGCTTGCACCATCATCCTCAACTGTGAAGTTGAAGCTGGCATAATCGTCACCATTTTCATCGTCAACAGGCGTAAAGACAAGATCACCAAGATCCGCAACCGCGATCTTATTATTGTCGCCGAGGACAACGGCAGCACCACCAATGGTCAGCGCGCCGTCGAGTGGCAAGGACGTGATGGTGACAAAGGCCGCACTATCGCCCTCAATGTCATCGTAGTTTTCTGTGAAGTCAGAGAGCTCAAATGTATGACTGCTGTCTTCAAGGATCGTTGTCTCATTATCATCAAGGGTTGGAGCATCATTGACCGCGGTTACATCTACCGTAATCGTTTGCGGGTCACTATCTAGCTCGCCATCATTGACCGTAAAATTGAACGTTGCGTAATCATCGCCATTTTCATCGTCGTCAGGTCTAAAGACAAGTAGTCCAATATTTGCCGTTTCAATATCGTCACCAGGGTCAACCGCTACGCCATCATAATAAAGAGTTCCTTCAAGCGGCAGATCAACGATGGTTATGTGATGCATGTCGTTGCTGTCAATATCGTTGAACGCAAAATCGTTCACTGTAAATGTGTAGTCCGTATCCTCCACCGTTACTACTTCTGCGTCCTCGGTGGAAGGCGGATCATTCACGGGGGTTACATCAATGCTATATGTATATTGTTCGCTATCATCAGTTCCATCGTTCACGGTGAAATTGAATGTGGCGTAATCGTCACCATTTTCATTGGCATCCGGCGTAAAGACAAGAAGGCCAATATCAGAAGCTGGAATGTCATCTCCGGATTCAACGGCAATACCGTCGAAGGTAAGTTCGCCCTCTGCAGGAAGATCGACAATGGTGATATGATCAAGGCTATCGCCGTCAATATCTTCAAATAGAAAATCGTCGCCCGTAAATACATATGATGCATCTTCCTCAATTACTGCACCGTCATCCGCAGATGTCGGTGCATCATTAACCGGCGTTACATCAATACTAAACGTATATGCGTCACTGTCATCAGTGCCGTCATTTACAGTAAAATTAAAAGTGGCGTAATCCTCACCATTTTCATTTTCATCAGGGCTAAAGACCAACAAACCCAGTCCAGACGCTGGTATATCGTCACCGGAATCAACGTTAATCCCATCAAATGTAAGTGTGCCGTTTGCCGGAAGGTCGATTATTGTAATATGGCTAAAATTATCGTTTTCGATATCGCCAAATTCAAAATCCGCCAACCCAAACGTATAAGACGTATCTTCGTCAATCACCGTATCTGCATCTGCGGATGTGGGCGGATCATTGACCGGCAAAACATCTATTATTGCACTACCGGGTATTTCTGTTGTTCCATCTGAAATAATATATTCAATCGGCAGGTCGTCGCCATTAAAATCAGGGGCTGGCTCGAATGTGTATGTACCATCGCCATTGTCGATAATAACACCAAAGTCAGGATTTATCGTAACATCACTGACCGTAAGTGGGTCACCATCTGGGTCAGTTGCATTTGCAAGCAAGTCGTCATCAGAAAAGGTTCGCGATGTGTCCTCATCGGTAGCACCCAGATCAACTGGGCCTGTTTCCGGCGGTCCGTTTTCTCCGCCGTCCAGCGCGGTAATAGTACTGGCTTGCGCACCTGCTACAGATGCATAAGGGTCAATCGTTGGCCGACCATCATTTGTGTCATCAATTCTTACCTCTGGCGTAGCCCGGCCCGACGATTGAAAAGCAGGATCTTCTGGCGGTGTTGGCGTGACAGGAACAAAACCACCGCCCGATGGCTCTATTGGCCCACCGTCTGGAACAGGATAATTGCGACCACCAAGATTATCAAAACCAACTTCCTGAGGCGGCGTACGTGCCTCATCCTCTTCCGGTCCAGTGCCCTTTCCTTCGTCATCACGTCCGCCCAAATGGATGTTTGACCGCGTGTGCGTATCCTCTGTCGCTTCCTGTAGTTCTGAAGCCAGATGACTATCGATCTCTTCTCTGGATTGAACCCGATCTACCCCCTGTAGTATCGGATCATTTTCATCCTGAGATCCGGGTATTCCTCTATTTCCTTTTGGGCTATTCTCAGCCATGCGATCACTCCAACTTACTTAAAAAATATAATACAAATTATATCTAATTTTTACACTACATTATACGCCTGTGCGTTACTTATTTATTAAGACGTTGTTACTTATATCAAAGATTGGTGAACAATTGGTTTCCAGCGATAGTTAATGTAATATAAATTATAGCAATAATTGTGTCTAAAAAAAGCCTATATAATAAAATTAAACAAAATATTAAGATTACCTTAACCCTTTATTTTATATGATATTTAAATTATTTTTTGTGCATTTTAACGAATAATAAATATTACCACGTTACAAAACTGACATATGTAAAATTTTATCGAAATTAAAATAATAGTTACAAACAAGTTCGGAACAATATATAAAAAATAATTATGGTTAATTTTTATAGTTAATATAGGTTAGAAAACAGTAAAAAGAAAAGCTTTATGATACAGAGTAATAATAAATTTTCAAGAGAAGCTGTTGCACAAATCAGGGAGGGTCTAAGGCCGGTATTCAAGACTGATATCATTTTATCCTCGTTGGTGATAAATCTACTATCGCTCGCGCTTCCAATGGTACTCCTACAAGTCTATGATCGGCTCATCCCTAATCAGGCGATGAATACCTTAAGCATTTTGATCATTGGTCTTTTGCTTGTATTGGTGATTGACGTGCTGCTTCGCACAGCCAGATCATATCTCGTTGGCTGGATCGGTGCTCAGTATGAACATGAAACCGGATGTAATTCCATGGGTAATATAATCCGCGGCAATCTGGGCGAACTTGAATCTGTGCCATCGGGCGAACAACTCGACCGACTTAATGCCATCGATTCCATCCGTGATTTTTATGGTAGCCAGGCTAGCTTGGCGATCATTGATCTTCCGTTTGTTTTACTGTTTCTTGGAATTCTTTGGTATATCGGCGGCTGGATCATCCTATTAGTTCCGATTACACTGTTGGTCCTATTAGGATGGATCGCATATAAGCTCGGAGTTCATCTTCGGGAAGCCATCGAAGAAGACACCCTCTGGGAAGACCGTAAATATAGCTTTATCATCGAAGTGCTTCGAGGTGTTCATTCGGTAAAAAGCATGGCCATGGAAAGCCTGATGGATCGCCGCTATGAGAAGCTGATGGAAAGCTGCTCCAAATCGAGCTACAATGTTATTTATCTCAATAGCCTTGCCCAAGGCATTGGCACCACCTTTTCTCAAATCACCATGATCGCCGTCGCCAGTGTCGGCAGTTTGCTTGTTATACAAAACGAAATAAGCCTGGGTACCCTAGCTGCCAGCATTTTGCTCGCTGGCCGCACCGTTCAGCCGCTTCTGCGCGCTCTTGGTATCTGGACACGGTTTCAACACATCCAAATCGCCCATGACAAACTGTCACTGGTTGACGATATTGCTCAGGAAAGAACTGACGAAACAGACGATGTGGACAAGGTCGATACTTTGGAGCTAAAGGATTTCAGCTTCAAATATAATGAAGATGATGATTTTGCACTGAGCAATATCAATCTCAAGCTTAACCACGGTGACATAATTGGCATTCGTGGTGGCAACAGCAGTGGTAAATCCACTCTTCTTTGGGCGATGATGGGAGGTCTCACTCCGACAAAAGGTGAGCTTCTGATTAACGGTGAAAACCCTGAAAAATACAGTACCCACAGCTTACGCAGCCGCATGGCTTATCTGCCCAGTCAACCTGTTATGTTCCAGGGCACAATCCTCGACAATCTTACCATGTTCCAAGGCGATGATAAAATCGACGCGGTCATGAAAGCGGCCGAACATATGGACCTTAGTCAAATTCTCGTACGTATGCCCGAAGGGTTCGAAACCATGGTCGGTGATGCATCGCAGAACGAACTTCCGGCAGGAATCGTCCAAAGAATTGCCATCGTCAGAGCACTGGCCTCAAATCCGGATATCATTCTTTTTGATGAAGCAAACTCTGGTCTCGACAGTAGTGCAGACGAAGATTTGAAAGAACTTATGGAAAAATTAAAAGGAAAGTGCACCATCGTACTCGTCAGTTTCCGCCCATCGCTACTCAAACTAGCAGATCGGTTATACGATTTAAAAGATGGAACGCTAATCGAAAACAGCCCTAATAAATCAAAAAAGGAGCTGACCGATGGCTAATCCGGGAACTCGGCTAATAATTGCCAAAGCCGATCAGTTTGATCATGCCCTAAGAACAGGCGAGATTGGTTCATTTAAAGCGACATCATCATTTGCTGCGTGTATGTTACCACTTCTTCAAGCTCTTGGCTGGCGCGGGCAAACACGCTATCTATTTGAAGCACTGCCCCACTTTGCTGATACGCTAACCTTAACGGAGTTTCGCAATACTCTCGCGCACCTCCATTATAAAACCGATCTTGTTGAAAATGTCGACTTAGCATCCGTTGATCCACGACTATTCCCCAGTTTGTTTACCAACACCGACGGCAAGCCATATGTGCTTCTCGCAAAAGATGATGACAAGATCAGGGTATTTGACAGCGAGCTTAAATCTGAGGTTCACCTGGACGAAAGTGAAATGACCGGAAACGCTTATTTCCTGTCTTCCAAGCACACCAGCCAGACCAATAAAGAAACCGAACAGGCCCCGACAGAAAACTGGGTCATGGATCTTTTCCTTCGCTTTAAAAAGGAAATAAAAGAACTTCTGTGGATGACATTTCTTCTTAATGTATTTGCACTGTTGGTTCCGCTATTTATTATGACGGTTTACGATCAGGTCATTCCTTCACAAAACGGTGTTACACTTCTTTACCTTGTTATCGGGATCACAGTTGCCATCGGCAGTGAAATCGCGCTCAGAGTACACAGGTCAAAATTTGTTTCCTACATTGGAGCACGTGTGGAGAATATTGTTGCCACGGCAACATTTGAAAAACTGCTTGGTCTACCTTCTATCATGACCGAAAGTGCACCAATTGGCACCCAAGTTTCCCGTCTCAAAGAATTTGATATTATTAAAGGACTGTTCTCAAGTACATTGGTCAATGTTGTTCTTGAGCTTCCCTTTGTCTTTATTTTTATTGCAGTTATCGCAGCGATTGGCGGTTATCTAGCGCTTATACCTGTAGCGATGATGCTACTGTTTTTTATCATTGCTGCCATTATGATACCAGCAACAAAAAGACGGGTAACAAAATCAACAAAAGCACGTGCCAAGCGGCATGGTTTTCTCGTTGAAACACTAACGAACCTTCGGACCATCAAACAAACGGCGTCTGAAGAATCCTGGCTTAATCGCTACCGTGATATTTCTGCAGACACTGCTTATGCACAGTTTAAATCGTCTCAGGTATCATTCCTGCTGCAAAGTCTGGCACAGGCCATCATGCTTGGTTCCGGTGTTGCGACGATCGGCTTTGGAGTAATTAAGGTAATAGACGGCGAAATGTCTATTGGTGCTTTAATCGCGACAATGGCGCTGATCTGGCGTGTCCTTTCACCACTTCAAAACCTGTTCTTAACCTTGACACGACTTGAATATACGCTCAACAGCATCAAGCAAATCAATGCGCTGATGAAACTAAAAACCGAAGCAAACCCGAACCCGGACAACCTTAGCCAACGCGAATATGCGGGTCATATTATGTTTGACCGTGTCAGCTTCCGCTACCGTCAGGGCAGCGAACCTGCCCTACTCGGCACCAGCTTTGAAGTTCAGCCAAACGAAATGCTGGCTATTGCCGGACCAAATGCGTCAGGCAAATCGACTATCCTTAAAATTATCCTCGCCATGTATCAAAACCAGGCTGGGCAAGTTATTATCGATGGCATGGATATTCGCCAAATCAATCCGCTTACCTTAAGGCAGAATATCGCGTACGTTCCGCAGGAATCCCGTTTCTTCCATGGAACAATTGCACAGAATTTACGTCTCTCACACCCGACGGCATCGGACGAAGAGCTTTATGATGCCTGTGAGCTGGCTAATTTAACCGCTGATATTGACCAACTGCCGGCAAAACTTGAAACCAGAATTGGTGATCAAAGTGTGCATGGCATGGCTTCCGGCTTCAAACAACGATTGTCACTGGCCAGAGCTTTCCTCAAAAAAGCACCAATCCTGCTTCTTGATGAGCCAGGCCAAACACTCGATTTCGATGCTGACAAAGCCTTTATCGATTCACTGAAAAAATTAAAAGGAACTTGCACGATCATTATGGTCTCGCACCGTCCAAGCCATATCAAGCTTTGCGACACAGTTCTGTCTATGGAAAATGGAATGGTAGTTAGTCTGGGCTCTCCAGACGAATTCTATCCACAAGCTAGCCCCCAAACACCGCAAGTAGAAGATGGGAACCGCGTATAATGACTGAAGAAAACACAAACACAAATGACGAGAAAAACGAAGGCTCCAAAGAAGTCGCCGTCAATCCTGCAAAAAAAGCGTTAACTTCAATTATAAGTGAGACTAAAAAGCCAACGCAATTTTATGCAAAATTTCTTTCGCGTGCGACATTACTCGAAGAATCTGGTCCACCAAAATCATCTGTGACAACAATCCGCATTTTTGCTGGACTAATTATTTTTCTTGTCGGCATTTCTATATTTGCCAACCTTAATGAAACCAGTGTTGCACAAGGCGAGATCGTCCCTGCTACATCAGTACAACCAGTTCAACATTTGGAAGGCGGAATTGTTCAAGAAGTGTTTGTGAAAGATGGTGACATCGTCAAAAAAGGCCAGCCGTTAATTCAGCTCGAAGCGACATCAACACTCTCAGAACTTAATAGAGTGAGAGCGCGCTATGTATCTTTGGATATGCAGATGCGTCGCCTGCGTGATTTCGCGCTAAACGAAAAAGCTGATTTTTCAGATTACGAAGATGAATATCCGGTAATTTCCCTTGATCAGGAAAAAATCCTTAATCAGCAGAAACAATCAAGAGAGGCACAGGAAAGTGTGTTTCGCTCAAAAATTGCCAATTCCAGGAACCAACTTTCTGTTCTTGAACAACAAGAAGCATCACAAAAAGAAGCAATGGGATTTGTTGGCGAGGAACTTGCAATTCGTCAAGAGCTTACCGAAAAAGGATTGGGTTCAAAAATTCGCCTTCTAGAAATTCAACGTGAATATGTTGACGTTAAAGGTGATTACGATACAACGGTTGAGCAAAAAATCGGCATAATCGCCAATATCAACGAAGCCGAAGGTAACCTCGTCCAGCTTCGCGAAAGATTGAATACCGATGCCCTCGATCAGCTAGGTGATATGATTGAAGAAAGTGTTCAACTTCAATCCGAGCTTAAAAGGCTCAATGACAAAGTGGCACGCCTGGCGATCACCTCCCCGGTTGACGGCATCGTAAAAGGGCTTAAATACCGCGCCTACGCCAGTGTTATACCGCCCGGTGATCTCGTTGCTCAGATCGTACCGAACGGCGACAATCTGATCGCGGAAGTACGTATTTCACCGCGCGATGTCGGTCATGTGAAGATTGGTAGTGAGGTTCTTCTAAAAGTCGATACCTACAATTATTCACTTTATGGCGGCATTCCGTCAGCCCTGACAAATGTGTCTGCTTCATCCTTCCTCGATGAAGAAGGCAACTCATATTTCAAAGGCTACATTGAACTGCCACAAACTTTTGTTGGCCCCGACCCAGATGCCAATCGCCTTACACCGGGCATGACACTGGTCGCCGACATTAAAACAGGTGAGAAGACATTGATGCAATATCTGCTCAGGCCGATAAACAATGCGATATCGACCTCGTTTAGAGAGAGATAAGAAAAATAGAGAAAAAAGCCCCGCTTCAAAATGGGGCTTTTTTTTAACCTAGAGCTTAGCTTCAATAGCATCCCAGATAAGCACGGCAATATCGGTACCGTCAAAACGTTTGATTTCCTGAATGCCCGTAGGTGAAGTGACGTTAATTTCGGTCAGATAATCACCGATGACATCGATACCAACAAAAATCTGTCCCTGTTCTTTAAGAACAGGACCAATAGCCTCGCAAATCTCATGTTCACGCGGTGTAAGTTCCGTTTTTCGCGCTTCACCGCCCACATGCATATTTGAGCGTATTTCACCTGCTTCCGGTATCCGATTGATGGCGCCTACGGGCTTCCCATCCACAAGAATAATGCGCTTATCACCTTTACGGACGTCAGCCAGATACTTCTGAACAATGAACGGTTCAGGATAAAAATCCTGAAACATCTCAATGAGGCTGGCAAGATTCTGATCGCCCTTTGTAATCCTGAACACCCCTGCACCACCGTTACCATACAAGGGCTTAACGATGATATCACCATACTCCTTACGGAAAGCCCTCACATCAGTGCTATTGGACGTGATGAGCGTCGGTGGCATCAGATCAGGAAAACGTGTGAGAAAAATTTTCTCAGGTGCATTTCGAACTGATGCCGGGTTGTTTACAACCAGTGTTTTTGGATGAATATGCTCAAGAATATGTGTTGCTGTAATATAGCCCATATGAAAGGGCGGATCCTGACGCATGAGTATCACATCAATATCATCACCTAAATTGATATGCTCGCTGTCCTCGACCGTGTAATGGTGACCGAGCTCACGTCTTAAGGTGAGCGGTCTTGCGTGTGCTTTTACTGCACCGTTTAAGAAAGACATATCATCAACCAGATAATGATACAGTTTATGCCCCCTCTTTTGCGCTTCAAGCCCCATGGCAAAAGTGCTATCTCCATGAATATCGACCTTTTCTATAGGGTCCATTTGCAGCGCTACATTCAAACTCATTAATTATTCACCTTTATCTAGATCGCTTTTAATAAGTTCAAAAACATTTGGCTTATTGTAAGCGCGCATTTCTTTTAGTGTACCAAGGATGTGTTTTCTCATATCCTCATTATTGCTATCCACATTGTCATCCATAAAATCAAGACAATCGAGAAGATTTTTCTTTCCTTCCTCAACGCTTTTGGTATGGATTTGAAGCATTCCAAGTTCATATTTATGCACGATTTTCTCTGGGTCAATATAGATGGTTCTTTTTAATGCATTCATTGCCAAATCAAAATCACTGGCATTAAGACATCTTATCTTGATATTGTTGAGAAGTCTGACAAGAATTGCTCGCTTGCCTAGAGGTGCGTGATGCCACTGTTCAAGCTTTTGATCGCCGCCGGAAATGGTTCCAACCAGCTCCCTAAGATCATGGGCATCCAGTATTTTTCCTTTATGAAAAGGATCGAGAATCACCTGATCATTTTCACCGTAAATTCGGATTAGAAAATGTGCCGGAAAATTAACACCTTCCGCATTCCAACCCTGCGAACGAGCCGCATGGATATATAATATTCCAAGACTGATAGGAAGACCAAGGCGTCGGTCAATCACCGACATCAAATTTACATTTTGCAGATCATCATAAAACTTATCATCACCCTTATATTCGTGACGCCCATACATCACATTAATGAGTGAGTTTGCTCGCTCCTCCGCGCTGCTGGCATTATGTCCTGCGCTTGCAGTATCAAGCTTTAGAATTTCCAAATGGTGGTGATATTTTTGCAGTGAAACACCCGGCCGATCAAGACTTGCGAGCATCAACGCTGTTTCTGCAATATCAATCTCGTCTTCTGGAATTTCACCGACATTTTTTAAAAATTCGATTTGTTTATCTATAGTCGGGATCATTGTTACCACGCATTTTCAATATGAACTGGCCAGTGCCAAGGCAGAACCAAGATCATATCACATCTATATGTTTCATTCTCTATCTTATTGTTATTGTGGTTACTTTTCAAGTGTGCCATGTAGTATTCAGCTGCTCTTGATATACGCTCTTTTTGTTTCGTCGATAGCGATTCAGCGGCACTTGTATAATCCTTGCGCGCCTTTACTTCACAAAAAATGGTCAGGTCACCTCTACGCGCAATGAGATCGATTTCGCCAACTGGCGTCTTATAGCGTTTTTCTTTGATGCTAAAACCCTTTAATCTGAGCATCACAGCAGCCAATCCTTCGGCAAGATGGCCTTTTTTATAGGCCTTTATTTTGCTGCGGCTAGCCATTATCCGAAAGTTCCAAAGCTCTTTTATAAACTTCTTTGCGTTTACGTCCGGTCATATATGTGACAGCGGCAACCGCCTCCTTAACCGTCAATTTTTTTAGTGCATTGATGAGCGCCCCGTCGAGATCGTCGACCAATTCTTCTGCCGCGCCCTGCTCAACCAGTATGACAATTTCACCCTTTGGAGTTGGCAGTTCTTCATAATGTGTGATCAGTGCATCCAGATTATCTTTTTGTACCTCTTCGTATAGTTTGGTGAGCTCACGGCAAACTGCGGCATTGCGGTTTCCTAGTACTTCCCGCAAGTCTCTGAGGCAAGCCAATAGCCTTTTTGCAGATTCGTAATATATCAAAGTCGCTGGAACCCCGGCGAACCTGCTTATTTCTTTTTGTCGTGCGACGGTCTTTGAAGGAAGAAAACCGCAAAATAGGAAATTATCCGTTGCCATGCCCGCACAAGTAAGTGCACATAAAATGGCACTCGCCCCAGGAAGGCTGGTCACCATTATTCCCTGGTCACGACATTCATTTACCAGTTTATAACCGGGGTCAGAAATAAGTGGCGTCCCCGCGTCACTAATAAGGGCGATAATTTTTCCAACCTTAAGTTCATCTATCAATTTTGGCATCACGGCCTGCGCATTATGATCATGATAAGAAATCATTGGCGTTTTAATACCATAATAGGAAAGAAGTTTACCGCTAACCCGTTTATCTTCACAGGCTATGAAATCTGCTGCTGCAAGCACATCAAGTGCGCGCTTGGTGATGTCGCCCAGATTTCCGATCGGTGTTGCCGCAATATAAAGGCCACTATCGAAGGTTTTTTTTACGCCCGAAGTCATTTTTTCGCTATTTCCACACCATTGCCATAATTCAGCACTAGCCTATCTGAATTCCTTTGGTATAACTAATGAAATATTGATTTTGCAATGAAAACAGAAAGAGTAGTGTTGCTTCAAAAAAATATCGCAATTTTTGCCCTTATTTTGGCGTCATCGCTTGCCCTGACAGCCTGTGGTCCAGAAGGAAATTCTCCGCCTACAGACACAGTAAGTAGCGCACCGCCTGCCCCAGAGCGGGATATGAGGCGCACTCGGCCACGCAACATCATCGTCGCTGCAGACGAGGAAGAATTTATTGAAATTGATAATCGCCCCGCCCGTCTCAAAATTAATGTAGGGGTCATGTTACCACTTAGTGGTGAAACAGCACAGGTGGGCCAAGCATTACTTAACGCCGCGACCATGGCACTGTTCGATGCAAAGGACCAAAGGCTTGAACTGATCCCAGTTGATACAGAAGGAACACCGGAAGGTGCTGTTCGTGCCGTAAATTATTTAATCGAAAACAACGTCGACATCATTATAGGACCTCTATTTTCCGAAAGCATCAAAGTGGCACAACCCATCGCCAAACAGGTTGGTGTCAAAATGATAGGCTTTTCCAATGACCATGACGTGGCAGGTGACGGGGTGTATCTACTAAGTTTTAGACCCGAAGAACAAGTGGGCCGCATCATCAAATTCGCGTCAAGTCAGCGCTATGAAAAATTTGCAGCGCTCATTCCTGATACGCTTTACGGAGGCCGGATCATGAGTGTACTTGAGCCATTAGTAGCGACACAGTTTAATGAACTTGTTGCTCTTGAAATTTATCCTACCGATCCCTCCCTGCTTGATGATCCCGTAAAACGCATTGCCAACTATGATTATCGCCGTCAGGAATTCCTTGATGAAATGAGCTTCCTGCGCTCCCTTGGCCGTAACGATGACTTGGGTCAGGAATATATTAATGAAATAAAAAATATGGAAGCGCTTGGCGGCGTTAATTACGATGCTATCCTGCTGCCGGAAGGCGGCTCAATGCTCGGCTCAATAGCACCTCTTCTATCTTATTATGAAATTGACCTAACTAAAGTAAAAGTGCTGGGTACCGGCCTTTGGCATGATCCGATGCTCTTTAATGAACCTCAGTTGCAGGGTGGTTGGTTTGCCGCTCCGGAAGATGATATTGCCAATCAGTTTATTGACCGCTACGAGCGTGATTATTCAAGTACACCACCGCGTATTGTTACCCTTGGCTATGACGCCATGGCACTGGTGGCAAACATTGTTCGCAGCCAGCACGCACCAAGGTTTTCAAATCGCATCATGACGGATCCAGACGGTTTTACCGGCCTTGATGGTATATTCCGTTTTCATCGATCCGGACTCGTTGAACGCGGCCTAGCAGTTTACGAGGTGACATCAGATGCCTTCGTGAAAATCGAAGCAGCGCCAAAATCATTTGTAGAAGAAGAACGACCACTATACGTGGAAGTCCCCATGGACTTTACGCCAAAATTCGACCCAGTATTTGGTTTAACAGGGGACGCCCCTTCTCTGTCAATTGAAGCCGATCTCGAGAGCTTACCGAAACAAAACCTTGAGATTTCAGCAAATCCAGAGAACTCGCCTCAATAAATTCTTCAAGGCTGCTCCCTATTCGGTTTTTGAAATCGGAGTAGCCGACACCTTCTGTTAGGCGAAGCCCCATCATGATCATTTCTTCAGCCATCATCTTTTGATCAAGCGGTTCCATCACCTTGGTGGCATGCCCATTCATTTGAACCGCCCTTAACCAGGTTTCAGGCTTTTTATTTTGCATGGTGGCATATGTCTGCTCACCGCAGGTAATCCGGCCATGCGCCCCGGCACCTATCCCAATATAATCTTCGTATTTCCAATAAGTTAAATTGTGTTTGCTTTGCTCACCGGTTATAGAATAATTGGAGATTTCATATATTTGATAGCCAGCATTTTCGCAAATTTGATTGGTCAGCTCATACATCTCTGCGGATATATCCTCGTTCGGTATGATAAGATCGCCGCTTCGCCATTTTCCGTAAAACGGCGTCCCTGCCTCGATAGTCAGTTGATAGAGTGACAAGTGGCCATTGGCCATCTCAATAGCTTGTTCAAGTTCACCTTGCCAGTCAGAAACACTTTGGCCCATCCTCGCATATATCAGATCGAAATTGGATCTCTTGAAATATTTCTGGGATAGCCCGATCGCCTCCAGCGCTTCTTTCACGGAATGCTCACGCCCCAGCGCTTTAAGATCAGGATCATTGATTGCCTGAATACCAAGCGATACGCGATTTACGCCTGCCGTGGAAAAGTCTGCAAATTTGCCAGCCTCGACACTGGTTGGGTTTGCCTCAAGAGTGATTTCGATAGCATCATCCACGTTGAAACGCTTGGACAGCCGATTAATGACCGCATCGACCGTCGCCGCTGACATTAGTGATGGCGTGCCACCACCAAAAAAGATGCTCTTCACTTGCCGTTTTCCAACAAGCTCCGCGTAATGATCTATTTCGCTCAGAAGAGCGTTTGCCATTTGCTCTTCGTTCACGCTTTCGCGCACATGGCTGTTAAAATCACAGTAAGGACATTTCGACAGACAATATGGCCAATGCACATAGACGGAAACGCTATTAGGATTTAAAGCATGCATTGATCAATTTCTTAAAGGCTTGCGCACGGTGACTGATAGCGTGTTTGGCACTGGCTTCCATTTCACCGAAAGTCTGAGCATATCCATCCGCAATGAACATCGGATCGTAACCAAATCCGTTGTTGCCGCGTGTTGGCCATACCAGCGTACCATGAACTTTCCCTTCGAAGGTTTCCACATGCCCGTCCGGCCAGGCAAGAGATAGCGCGCAGGCAAAATACGCACTTCGGTCCTTATCCCCAAGCTCAAGATTTAACTTATCCATGGCGTAGTTGAAATCACGCTCTTCGCTCCACGGATTATAAGCATATCGCGCAGAATGTATTCCCGGAATTCCCCCCAGTGAAGGAACCACAAGACCACTGTCGTCCGCAAGTGAAACGAGACCAGACTCACCAGTTGCCGATCTGGATTTAATCTCGGCATTTTCTATAAATGTCTGTCCGTCCTCTACCGGCTCAGATAAATCAAGCGCAGCCGATGAGAAAACTTCCACGCCAAAAGGAGCAAGCAAGTCACTGATTTCACGCACTTTTCCCTCATTATGACTAGCGACCACCAGCTTTTTATCAGAAAAGATTCTCGCCATCTGAATTATAATCCTAACGTCTTCCTCTGCATTTTGGTTATTTGTTCAACACCCATACGCGCCAAACGCATCATGCGAAGAAGTTCTTCCTCGCTGAAGGGTTCTTCTTCTGCCGTGCCCTGAATTTCGATGATTTGCCCGCTACCTGTCATAACGAAATTTGCATCGGTTTCGGCGCTGCTGTCTTCATCATAATCCAGATCAAGAACTGGCTGTCCTTTATAAACACCGCAAGATATTGCAGCCACTTCATGTTTCATTGGAATACTTTCCAGTGTTCCGTCAGAAACCATTTTTTGAAAACATTGATAAAGCGCCACATAACCGCCAGAAATGGATGCCGTTCTTGTCCCACCATCCGCTTGGATAACATCGCAGTCAATGCGTATTTGACACTCGCCAAGTGCATCCATATCCACAGCAGCCCTCAGTGAGCGTCCAACAAGGCGCTGTATTTCCTGTGTACGGCCCGATTGCTTTCCGCGGGCTGCTTCGCGGCCCATGCGTCCGTGGGTTGATCTTGGCAACATGCCATATTCACCAGTTACCCAGCCTTTGCCGCTTCCCCGCATAAATGGTGGTGCTTTGTCTTCAAGCGTCGCAGTACAAAGTACATGAGTATCGCCAAATTTAATCATGCACGACCCTTCTGCATATTTTGAAAAACCAAGCTCCATTGAAATGTCACGCATTTGATCTGCGCTACGACCGGAAGGACGCATATATAATCTCCATTTGATAACCAATTAATCTCATGCTTATAGGACCTATTGAACTTCTTTTCTAGTAAATAGAAATGAATTTTATTTTTGCCGCCCGTTGACCTGGTGGGTAAGCATACCTACATTACTTCTGAGAAATATGATGAATGTACTGAACGAAAGATCACGGGAAATATTCCGCCAAATTGTCGACGCCTATATTATGACAGGCGAACCAGTTGGCTCACGCACGCTTTCTAAAAAAATTCAAATGCCGCTATCGCCAGCCTCAGTGCGTAATGTCATGGCGGATCTTGAAGAAAGCGGCCTGATTTATTCGCCCTACACCTCGGCAGGTAGAATTCCCACCGATATTGGCCTGAGGTTGTTTGTTGATGGCCTGCTTGAGGTCGGAAACTTAAGCAAGCACGAACGTACCGAAATCGAGGTCCAGTGTAAACATAACGGTCAGCGTATGGAGGATGTGCTTGTACAGGCGACAAGTATGCTATCGGGACTTTCTCATTGTGCCAGCATGGTTATGGCGCCTAAAAAAAACAATCCCCTTAAGCATATTGAATTTGTTCAAATAGGACCCAGGCGTGCACTTGTCGTCATGGTCAGTGAAGGTGATGATGTAGAAAACCGTGTCATAGACGTACCACCAGGCATCACACCATCCGCACTTACTCAGGCAGCAAACTATATTAATTCAAAACTTCTCAACCGAAATTTTGAAGATGCACGCGACCAGATTGAAAAAGAGATCAGCATACATGAAGCTGAACTTGATAGCCTGACGGAAAATTTGGTAAAACAAGGCCTTGCCGTTTGGAGTGGCACCCGAAACAACCCATCCAAGATCACACGCGAATCACTGATTGTGCGTGGGCAGGCCAACTTGCTCGAAGATCTTGAGGCAAAAGAGGACCTAGAACGAATTCGCTTACTGTTTAGTGATCTTGAGCGAAAAAAAGATTTAATTGAGCTACTTGGGCTCGCAAAAGATGCCGAAGGAGTGAGAATTTTTATCGGTTCTGAAAATAATCTCTTTTCTCTTTCCGGTTCATCTGTTATCGCTGCACCTTATATGGATGAAAAAAACAATTTACTGGGCGTTATTGGCGTTATTGGACCGACAAGGTTGAATTATGCCCGCATCATCCCCATGGTAGATTATACAGCTAAAATTATTGGAAAAATACTCTAATGACTGAAGAACAAGAAAATAATGATAAAGAAACACCCGAAGACAAACTGGTTGATCAACTGGATTCTGGTGGAAACGAAAACTCCGAAGAAGAAGTGACACCACTGTCTGTTGCGGAAGCAGAGATCAATGATCTCCGTGATAAGCTACTGCGCGCCGTCGCGGAAACAGAGAACGTGCGCAGGCGTTCTGAAAAAGAAAAGGCGGACGCCGCAAACTACTCCATGACAAACTTCGCCCGTGATATGCTGGCGATTGGCGACAACCTGCACCGTGCCCTCGAAAGTCTTCCCGAAAACGAAGAATTATCGGACAGTGTCAAAACCCTGATCGAAGGTGTAAAAATGACCGACCGCGAACTTCATAATATTTTTGTGCGTCACGGCATTGATAAAATTGATCCAAAAGGCGAAGCATTTGATCATAATCACCACCAGGCCATGTTTGAAGCAGAAACAGACGATCCAAACGGAACGGTGATTCAGGTAATGCAGATCGGTTATAAAATTAAGGACCGCCTGCTGCGTCCGGCAATGGTCGGCGTTTCAAAAGGCGGCTCTGAAAAACCTCACGAAGGTATTGACACAAAAGCTTAAAAAAAAGGATGGTCACGGTACCATCCTTTTTTTCGCATTTCCGCTTAATTTAGTTTGGCTGTTTCGCCAGTACGTCAAGCTCTTTTTCAACCGTAACACCGCTTTCAAATTTAAGCGTCAGGTCGATCTTATCTCCTGGGCCATATTTATTGTTGGTTTCAAAAAGCATGATATGATAGCCGCCCGGCTTTAATTCCACCGTGCCACCAGCCGGTACGTCTATTGACATAACCTGGCTCATTTTCATCACACCGTCTTTCATGGTGTGTTCATGCATTTCCACTCTAGCGGAAACTGACGACGTTACGCCAATAAGCTTATCGGCCATGGCACCGTTGTTTTTAATATGAAAATATGCTCCACCAGGACGTCCGGCAATGAGAATGGGACGCGCCCACTCGCCGGAAACAACAATATCACCTTGCTGTGCAGTTGCACCAATAGGCAACATAAAAAGTGCCACGATTACTACTAATAGTCTTCTCATTATAGATCCTCATAAAATACATTTATATTCTCAATCGTTATAGATCGGCCACATCCTATAAACAACAGGAATGTGGCAATTTTTAAAAAATTAAAAAACTTGCAACAAAACCCTTGCAGTCATGGAAAACACCCTTATATAAGCACCATGAGTTAAACGCAAAAAGCGTGCAATATTTATTAATTAAAAATACCGTTGCTCCGGGCATAAATGACGTTGTAGCGGTGATTAAATAGAACGAGGATAGTATGGCTAAAGTTATTGGCATAGATTTAGGAACAACCAATTCATGTGTTTCCATCATGGATGGCTCGAAACCAAAAGTGATTGAAAACGCAGAGGGGGGTCGTACGACACCTTCAATGGTTGCTTTTCTTGAAGACGGTGAAAAATTAGTCGGCATGGCCGCTAAACGTCAAGCCGTCACAAACGCAGAAAACACACTGTTTGCGATTAAACGTCTTATAGGACGTTCATTTGATGATCCGGCAACAAAAAAAGATATTGAAATGGTGCCCTACAAAATCATCAAATCAGACAGCAACGATGCATGGATTGAAGCGCGCGGCGATAAAATGAGCCCGTCGCAGGTGTCTGCTCTTATTCTTCAGAAAATGAAAGAAACAGCTGAGCAGTATCTTGGCGAGCCGGTAACACAAGCAGTTATCACGGTTCCTGCCTACTTTAACGATGCACAGCGTCAAGCAACCAAAGACGCCGGCAAAATTGCCGGTCTTGAAGTTCTACGCATCATTAACGAACCAACCGCTGCCGCACTTGCCTACGGTCTTGATAAGAATGAAGGCAAAACCATCGCAGTATACGACCTTGGTGGCGGTACATTTGATGTATCGATCCTTGAAATCGGTGACGGTGTATTCGAAGTAAAATCAACCAACGGTGATACATTCCTTGGTGGTGAAGATTTTGATATGCGTCTCGTCGAGTATCTTGCTGATGAGTTCAAGAAAGAAAACGGCATTGACTTAAAAGGTGACAAGATGGCACTTCAACGTCTCAAGGAAGCCGCTGAAAAAGCCAAGATCGAGCTATCATCTGCTACACAAACTGAAATTAACCTGCCGTTTATTACCGCAGATGCATCAGGACCAAAGCATTTAACCGTGAAGCTTACACGTGCTAAATTGGAAGCACTGGTTGATGACCTGCTTCAACGCACGGTGAAGCCATGTGCCGCAGCCCTTAAGGACGCAGGCGTAACCGCCAGTGAAATTGACGAAGTGGTTCTTGTTGGTGGTATGACACGTATGCCTAAAGTGGTAGAAACCGTAAAAGAATTCTTCGGTAAAGATCCGCATCAAGGTGTTAACCCTGATGAAGTGGTTGCCATGGGTGCCGCAATTCAGGCGGGCGTGCTTCAGGGCGACGTTAAAGACGTTCTTTTGCTTGATGTGACACCACTTTCACTTGGTATTGAAACACTTGGTGGTGCGTTCACGCGTCTTATTGACCGCAACACAACAATCCCGACCAAGAAGTCGCAAACATTCTCCACTGCCGAAGATAATCAGTCCGCCGTGACTATCCGTGTCTTCCAAGGTGAGCGTGAAATGGCCGCTGACAATAAAATCCTTGGTCAATTTGATCTGGTTGGTATTCCAGCTGCACCACGCGGAGTTCCACAAATTGAGGTGGTGTTTGATATTGATGCAAACGGTATCGTTAATGTGTCTGCCAAAGATAAAGGTACTGGTAAGGAACAAAACATCCGTATCCAGGCATCTGGTGGTCTTAGCGATGACGACATCGAAGAAATGATCAAACAAGCTGAAGCGAACGCCGAAGAAGATAAAAAGCGTCGCGAGCTTGTTGATGCGAAGAATAAAGCAGAATCGCTTGCCCACACTATCGAAGGACAGATCAAGGAACATGGTGAGAAGCTTGCTGATGAAGACAAATCAGCAATCGAAGACGCTATTACCGCTGTTCGCGCCGCACTGGAAGGTGAAGATGTTGCTGCTATCACAGCAGCGACAGAGACACTTGAACAAGCCGCCATGAAGCTTGGCGAAGTGATATATGGTGATCAGGCAGATGCTGGAGCCGGTGACGCTGCCGCTGCAGATGAAGCAGCTTCCGCGGAAGAAGCAAACGACGATGACGATATTGTCGACGCTGATTTTGAAGAAGTTGATGACGACAAGAAGTAAGTGGGCGTTAATCTGCTAAACTAATTCTGAATTGCGCCACTTAAAAATAGGTGGCGCAATTCCTGTAAAAAGGCTGATTGGGTTTTAAATGTCGAAAATATGCTATTATGAAATGCTGGGAGTGAGCAAAGGTGCTGATGCATCAGAGCTAAAATCCGCCTACCGTAAACTTGCCATGCAATTTCATCCGGATAAAAATCCCGATGATGCCTCCGCAGAAGCGAAATTTAAAGAAGTCAGTGAAGCCTATGACATTCTCAAAGACGACCAAAAGCGAGCCGCTTACGATCAATTTGGTCACAGCGCCTTTGAAAATGGTGGTATGGGCGGTGGTGGTGGTGGCTTCCATGGTTTTGAAGCATCAGGTTTTTCAGATATTTTTGAAGACCTGTTCGGCATGGGCGGTGGTGGTCGCCGCAGAGACCCTAACGCCGCGAGCCGAGGCGCCGACCTTAGATACAATCTGAGTATTACACTTGAAGATGCTTTTCGTGGCATTTCTGAAAAAATTACAATTCCTACCGACGTAAGCTGTGAAAGTTGCGATGGAAGCGGTGCCGAGGACGGCACCAAGCCTACCGCTTGTACGTCTTGTAATGGAATTGGTAAAGTCAGAAGCCAGCAGGGCTTCTTCATGGTTGAGCGCACTTGTCCAGCCTGTCAGGGCAAAGGATTGGTCATTGAAAACCCATGTAGTGATTGCCGCGGCAGCGGTAAAAAGAAAAAGAACAAAACTCTGGATGTTAAAATCCCGGCCGGTGTCGAAGAAGGCACCCGCATCAGATTAAGCGGCGAAGGAAAAGCTGGCGCAAGAGGCGGTCCCAGCGGTGACCTCTATATTTTCATAGACATCGAATATCACCCTATATTTCAAAGAGATGGTTCAACCGTATATTGCGAAGTACCAATCCCTATGACCACAGCGACACTCGGTGGCACTATCGAAGTCCCCACTGTTGGTGGCGAAAAAGCAGACGTTAAAATTCCCTCAGGCACACCAACTGGCAAACGTTTCAAAATTCCGGGCAAAGGCATGCCGATCTTAAACAGAGGAACACATGGCGACATGGTGATTGAGGTAAGCGTCGAAACCCCTGTGAACCTTAGCAAAAAGCAAAAGGAACTGCTTCGTGCTTTCGCTGACGACTGCGGTGACAATGTAAGTCCTGAAGCATCGGGTTTTTTTAATAAAGTAAAAGAACTTTGGGAAGAAATTATCGATTAGCCGGCAAAAAAATAAGGAGGAAAACTTTCCTCCCTGTTTTTAATTCATGCTTCAATAGTTTTTAATCTTCGGAAAAATGTTTCGCTTGGCGGTCCATTTTATCAAGGAAACTATTCATAAAATCAACCTCACCGCCGTCAACACAAGCCAAAAGTTCCCTGATCCAGACACCATGTTTCTCTTCGGCTTTTTTCAGCTTGTCACGACCTTCATCTGTAAGAGCAACACTGTATATACGGCGATCCGACGGAAGTGATTTTTTTACAACCAAACCAGCTGTCTGAAGACGAGTTGTCATTCCTGTCATGTTAGCATTTGAAACCAAGAGTTCGCGTGACAAATTACTCATCGTAATTTCACCGCCTTCCGCTCGTTGAATTGCTAAGAGGACTTCATATTTCGCAAGAGATATATCAACTTCCTGCGTCATTCGGCGATTAAGTTCTTGCGTAAGACGACTGCTATTACCGATCATGCGGCTCATAAGTATTGTTTTTTGACAAACCCCACCATCATCCTTGGTCATATTCATTGAATTCTACTCCCAGTACTCATACTACAATACCAACCATTACCACATATCTGTCTCTAATCTAAACGATTCTGCTCAGAAATCTAATAGTGGAAAGTACGTTTACGCTTTTATTAACCCGACCCCATTCTATCCCCACCTAAACCAATATATATTAGAAGTCATTGATATAGATCAAATGTGTGATTTAAATTCATCTTATATTGATGTTGGAATTTGCGTTAATAACGATTGATTTGCTCCAAATATGGAAATAAGATTGTATACAAAAATAAGTGTTATTGAAAAACGTTATGGCCGACATAAATTTCGAAAGCGATGCAAAGCATGTTATCGATGCGCTTGCTAAGTATCTCATTGAATGCGAAGATCATTCGCAACAAGTGATCAATCAACCACCTATATTTGACATAATAAATGATCTGGAAATCGATACATTGGTTGCAAACGGGGGGTTGACGGGACACAAGTTGGAAAAATTTGTCTCGGATTATTTGAAATCAACAACCAGACTCCATCACTCTCATTATATGGCCCATCAAGTGAGCGTTCCACACCCAACAGGTGCATTGGGCTCCTTCATTGATGGCCTCACCAACAACGCCATGGCCATTTATGAAATGGGACCGGGAGCAACAGCGATCGAATTTTACATGATCAATTGGATGCTCAAAAAAATCGGGTGGATCCCCTCTCCCGTACCAGGGTCTCCAACAGGCCAGAAACTGACGTCATATGGTGGCGGGGTGATGACCCATGGTGGTTCACTGGCAAATCTGACGGCAATGGTCGCCGCAAGAAGCGCTGCGTTTCCAAATTTCTGGCGTGACGGCAACTCGGGTGATGTGGTTGTTCTTGTGCCTGAACAATCCCACTATTCTCTAAAACGCACCGTTGGTATTCTTGGACTTGGTGAAAGAAACTGCATTTCCATGCCTGCCGACGAAGATGGTCGTGTGTTACCCGAAAGAATACCCGAACTTATTAAAAACCTTGAATGCGACGGTAAAAAAATTATGGCTATTGTTGGCAATGCTTGCGGCACAGCCGCTGGTCTTTATGATCCTCTCGATAAGATTGGCACCATCTGTAATGAACATGGCATTTGGTTTCATGTTGATGCTGCCCACGGGGCCGGAGCAATCGTCTGCGACGAATATCGTTATCTGGTGAATGGTATTGAGAGCGCAGACAGCGTAATATGGGATGCCCACAAAATGTTCAGAACCCCAGTGTTGTCGGCAGCTATTCTCGTTAAAAATCACCGTCACCTTGATCACGCATTCTCACAGGAAGCAAGTTATTTAGTCCATGAAAAGGAACAACCCGGTGTCGATCAGATGATGCGCGCCGTTGAATGCACGAAATCAGGACTTGGTCTAAAAATGTTCATGTCTATTGCAGCTATGGGTGAAGATGGTCTCACTGATTATATCAGTAGCCGAACAAAACTTGCCGTTGAAGCCGCGAACTATATTGAAACACAAAACGATATTCAGTGCCCGGTGACACCGGAAACCTGTATTCTTTGTTTTCGTATTGGTGACGATGATCATCGCCAGCTGGAAATCCGCAAAAAGCTTTTAAAAAGTGGTAATTTTTATATCTCAACCACCGAATATAAAAATGCCCGATGGCTGCGCTGTGTTCTTATTAATCCGAAGACAACATTAGATGATCTAAAAGAATTATTTAACGAAGTCAGAAAAATTAACACTGAACTTGATACTTAAAGCACAGCAATAACGATGTCTGAGGTGAGTATTTGTGGTAAAACCTCCGGATTTGACATATCACTGCCGGCGGGAAAATATAAATAGAGCGGCACGCCAATGCGACCATAGCTTTGCAGCGTTTTTGTAATATCAGGATTTTGATTGGTCCAGTCGCCAACCATAACTGTGATGCCATTGTCACTGAACGCTTTGTGAACCTCAGGCTGTGATAATGCCACCCGCTCATTGAGCTTACAGGTAACGCACCAGTCGGCCGTAAAATATACGAATACCGCTTGTCTATTATCAATAAGTTCCTGTAACTGCACAGAACTAAACGGGACGGCATTTAGTCCACCATCGTCGGCGGCAACTGACGTTTTTTCAATCTCCATATTTGATACTACATATCCAAAATAGAGTACCGCCAGCAAGCATGCGCCTGATAGTATTTTCCAGGCCATTTTATTCTTTGAATTGGCCCACAGCGAAATCGCCAAAAGCAAACTTGCTGCCACAGCAACTGTCATTGCGTTTACACCAATCTGATTGCCAAGTATCCAGAACAGCCACAGCGCCGTCGCCAACATCGGAAATCCCAATATATTTCGCATGGTTTCCATCCATGAACCTGGCCGTGGCAATGCACGTCTGAGCACCGGCGCATAGCATAGCAGTAAATATGGAAACGCCAGCCCTAAACCCAAAGAGAGAAACACGAAAAACCCGCCCAGACCACCATTTATAAACGCATAGCCGAGTGCAGTGGCCATAAACGGTGCCGTGCACGGTGTTGCAACCACAACCGCCAACACACCGGTGAAGAATGTCGAACGGCGATTTGCTGATTTGCCGCCCTCGTTCTGAACCAAACCCTGACCCCACCCACTAAACGCACTACCAAATTCAAACACACCTAACAGATTAAGCCCAATTAACACCATTAGCAGACCGAGAATAAAATTGACGATCGGCATCTGCATATGAAACCCCCATCCCAAGGACAAAGCATTGACCACAACACCAATAAGGCCAAACGAAACGACCACCCCAGCGGTATAAATAAGACCACTTAATCTAGCCTCACGGGGATGTTTACTTGATAATTCAACCACACTCATGGCTTTAAGGCTTAAAATCGGGAACACACAGGGCATCAAATTTAGGATAAGGCCACCAATAAATGCAAATGAAAGTGCCATTGCAAGTCCAAGTTCTGATGACACCTTCGGTTGCACCGCCGCCATCTCCCGAGGCGCCGCAACGGGTTCGTCAGATTTGATCGCGGTTAGCAAATAAGCTTTTTCCGCGCCGTCACCAGTTTTGAACTTGAGAAGAAAGCTAAATTCCTGATTATCAACATATCCGTATGCGTTTTGAAAGCGGCCTATAATATTACCATCAACAAATGACAAATCCTGATGGTAGACATTTTCCATCATCCCTTCAGTATGAGGAAATAAATAAGCACTTTCAATCACCGGATATTCAGCTGGCACCTCTGCCTTTACGGTAAAACTCTGCCCGTCCGTATGAAACTGACTTACCCTATCGGCAGTTAGCGGCATATCTGCCTTTGCTGCCTCAACCAGGGCCATCAGGTCTGGCTCTATGGCACTTTCACCAACGGGCAAGGAAAAGCCGATCTTGGCATCCTGCGGCACACACAGGGCATCCGAGCAAATAAGCCAAAACGCATTTCCTGATATTTGCAGTTGCGAAACGTCGACATCTTCTGCGACGCGCGCATCCGCCAAAATAGTTACTTTACCGTCATATCCGTAGGAGACAATCTCTTCAAACGGAATTAGATGCGGGGTTGTAAACTGCAAGGGACCAATCTCAACACCTTCCGGCACGTCCCAGTCCATCTCTAGTTTGAGGCCTGCGTCGCCAGGGTTTTCCCAGTAGGCATGCCAGCCCTGATCCGGGGTGAGTTCAATGATAATATGAAACTCGTCGCCAGCACTTACCGAGCGGTAATCAGTGCGCATCTCAATTTCTGACAAATCCGTGCGAACAACATCAGCTGCGCTCGGGCATAGAGCGGCTAAAACGAATAGATTTGCGGCAAATAACATCTGCCATATTTTACGACATATCATGTCACTGACTTACACCCTTTTAAATGTCACAGGCAAGTAAATTTTCTGTGTACTGCAAACACTTAATTAATATATAGTTCGTAATATAGCCAAAATTAACTGGACTGGAAATGAATATGAATATCCTGGTAACTGGCGGCACCGGATACATTGGCAGCCACACTGTCTTACTGCTCCTTGAAGCGGGCCATACCGTGACAGTGATTGACAATCTTTGCAACTCTTCACCGGAATCTCTTAACCGGGTTAAAAATATAACCGGGAAAAATAATCTTGAATTTATCGAACTTGATATTCGCGACGTGGGTGGGCTGGAGAGCTTGTTTTCAGCCAATAATTTTGACGCAGTCGTCCATTTTGCCGGACTTAAAGCGGTTGGTGAAAGCACAGAAAAGCCCCTTGAATATTATGATAACAATGTTGGCGGCACCACAATTCTTTGCGAAGCCATGAAGAATTCTGGTGTCAAAACCCTTGTCTTCAGTTCTTCAGCAACAGTTTACGGCGATCCTGAAACTGTTCCCATAACCGAAAGTGCTCCAACTGGTGGCACCACCAATCCGTATGGAACATCGAAGCTGATGATCGAACAAATGCTTGAGGATCTCTATAAGTCGGATAATAGTTGGAATATCGCCCGCCTGCGTTATTTCAACCCGGTTGGTGCCCACAGCAGTGGACTGATCGGCGAAGATCCATCAGGTATCCCCAACAATTTAATGCCTTACATCACTCAGGTCGCCTCAGGAAAACTTGAACAGCTTTCTGTCTTCGGTGATGATTACGATACCCCGGATGGCACCGGTGTGCGCGATTACATTCACGTGATCGACCTTGCGAATGGTCATTTAAAAGCACTGGATAAGCTCATCAGCAATCCCGGGTTGGTGACTTACAATCTTGGTACAGGAAATGGTTATAGTGTTCTTGATATGATAAGGGCCTTTGAAGAAACAAACGGCATCAAAATTCCCCATAAAATCGCACCCCGCCGCGAAGGTGATATCGCCAGTTGTTATGCTGATCCGACCCGGGCGAAAAATGAGCTTAGCTGGCAGGCACAAAAAGACTTACGTGACATGGTTGGTGACGCCTGGAACTGGCAGTCAAAAAATCCAACAGGATATTAATAACCGATTTTAGTGAGCCGCTTTAAACTGCCCGCTTGGCTTATAATGGGTAAGATAATTGGGTATGATCGCCTCAGCAGGTGTTGGAGTTACACCAAGATCCGCTAGAGTTGCACAACCTTCGCCAACAACATTATCATGCTCAAGCAATCTTAGTTGATCCATAGTCACCATCGGATTTGGCAACATTCCCAGGAAAAATGCCTGCAAATAAGCCAACTGTATGGGAATAGTGATCATGGGTACATTTTGTTCAGTCACGCGGTTGACCATTTCAAGCAGTGCTCGGAACGTATAAACTTTGGGGCCGCCAAGTTCATAAATTTTTCCTGCCGCGTCACTATTTCCAATGACATTTGTGATAGCAGTGGCTACATCACCCACGTAAACCGGTTGCATTTTGGTATCCCCGCAAATAACCGGCATTATTTGAAACATTTTTGCAAGCCCGGCAAATTTATTAAAGAACAGGTCATCCGGACCAAATATCACACTTGGACGAACAATGGTCGCATCGGGATACGCTTTAAGAACAGCCGCTTCACCGGCCGCTTTTGAGCGTGCATATTTAGAGGCCGATTCAGCGTCCGCACCGATGGCCGATAAATGAACAAGCTGCTTGGCCCCTGCGATGGCCGCAATTTCAGCAATAAGCGCAGCACCTTTATGATGAACTTTATCAAATGTCTGTGACCCGCTTTCATGAAGGATACCAACAAGATTAATGACATAGTCAGCATCCATAATCGCCGCTTCTAAAGAATGACGGTTTCTAAGGTTTGCTTGTGAGATTTGCACCTGACCAAGATCGCCAAGTGGCTTAACATGAAGGGCATTGTTTGGATGACGAACAGCAACCCTTATGCGGTAACCTGCTTTTGCAAGATGCTGCACCAAGGTTTTACCGACAAAGCCTGATCCACCGAAAATCGTAACCAGTTCACCGCTCATATTCCGCCTCCAATTAAAAACATTCTATAGGTTCTTTTTAGCCGCATTTTAGGTGCTGCGTCCAGCGCCATTTTAATAAAACGGCAGATTGTTGCATTAATACATTATCTGCGGATGGTTGTTCGGAAGTGTTCGTTTGCCAACTCAGTATTTAAAAGCGCTTCTTTAAAAGATACTCCCACTTTGATCTGGCTTGGGACTTGGCATTTTCATCTTTAATCAGATAATATTCATTTGCATAACTATTGGAATAGCTTTCCCAGCCATAATTCTTCATGATCTCTTTAAGCGGTAGAGTTGTTCTCGTTTTTAGATATTGATCAAAATAATCACTTAAATCCAGACCGGTTGAAGTTGACATCGTCTCTATTAAATCGTCTACGCCATAGCGCTCGCCCGTTTTTCCGTATCGCTCGTAAATGGCCTTCATTGCATTATCAAGGGATTTTGCGCCGCCCGAACGGGTCCTTATTTCATCATCAAGTGCAAATGCAAGCACCCAACCGGCATCATAAATGCCAAAGCGGTTACGACCCTTATCCTTTCCTGCTTCAAGTACGCTTAATCCTTCAAAAATGTCTGAAGAATGAAACCATAAATAATTGCCAAATATATTCTCCATGCGACGGCGGAACCAGTCTTCGCTAAGAACTCCACGATTGACCAGCACCAGATTGGCATAATAGTCGGTAAATCCTTCTGAAAACCAATTGCCATCGGCCCGGGCCTTTGCACGAATGCGTTGTCCGTTCCAGAAATGAAAAAGCTCATGAGCAAGAAAATCCGCCCAAAATATCCTGTTATCCGATGACAGATTAAGACTGGTCGTAAAGGCCGCTCCATTTTTAAAGGCCTCTGCATCTTCCGACTGCCCGTTTAGATAAAACATCATATATTTTGAATTTGGCGTATCTGGAAACAAATCCAGATACACAGGAAGAACCTGTTCAATTGTTTCAATCACGAGCTGCGGCGCGCCTTCAAAATCACCCAACAGCACAATTTCAAGATCGAAACCGTTTGCTGTTGCGCGAGCACGTTCAAACGACCCAACTGTTACTGCATTATTTTCCAGTGCGTCCCAATCCTCAACATAGTACGTATGGCTCTTTCCATCCACCGTACGCCACGGCGCCGCGACATCCCAACTAGCTGGCAACGTGAAAAGCACTTCAGCACCTCTGTCGGAACCACCAGACATAAATAGTGGCTTGGTCACCGAATAAAGCCCGCCGCGATAAATTCGTCCTGCCTGCTCATTGCCAAAATCCCATTCGGTTCTTGCGTAGCTTATATCCACCTTATAACTGAGAGTAACACGACCTTGATAAAGCCCATCATCACTTGAAAGTTGCCAGTAGGAATCAAATCCCTCCCCCATTGCTGAAACTGTAAGTGCTCGCCCGTCGCCAGCCACTGCGCTTACATTATTAACAAAATCTGCCCAGCCGCGCTTCCAATCATAGGAACCGCCACCACCAGTTACAATTCTTCCGTTTGGAACTTCGATGCTGGCTGTGACAGTGGCGTGAGATGCGTCAATTGAAGAAATGGTTATTTCAAACACATCCAATTCTGGCTCATCAGCATACGCAAAAATGTTGAAAAATAACGTTATCAGACAGATCTGGCTGCACACTTTCTTTATCATGTTAAAAAACTGACAGTCATTGTGACAAACAATTTATTGAAACCCTTCCTGACTTTCTTTCAGTTCTTCTCTGCTTTTTTTCAATTCTTGCCGTCTAACTTTGAGTTCCTGCAGCTCTCTGCGCATATCTTCTCTCATCTGGTCAATTTCTTCCCGAGAAGGCATACCAGCTCTCGCCTCTTCAATTATACGCTCTAACTCTTCCTTGGTAGGCATGCTGGCTTTCGCCTCTACAACCATACGCTCGATTTCTTCCTCAGTAGGAACTTCAGCCATAGCCTCCTCAACGATGCGTGTGAGCTCTTCCTGTGTGGGCATTTCTGCAATAGCCTCTTCAACGATCCGGGCCCTTTCATCTGCTGAGAGCATGAGTTCTGTTGATTGCCTGATAATTTCCTCGAGTTCCTCTTGTGTCGGCATTTCAGCCTGTGCGTCAGCAAGGATTTCGGCCAGTTCCGCTTCGGTGGGTAAATCAGCATGAGCTTTTTCTATTATTTCTGCCAATTCTCCCTCGGTGGGCAAATTATCGAGTTCAATTTCCACTTGCTCGCGGATACTCTCAATTTCTTGTTCGGAAAGTTCCAATTCTAATTTTTCATCTACCTCCAATTCTAACGCCAGCACACCTGCTTCCGTATCAATATCCGCAAGTGCAAGCACCATATCTTCGCTGATAAATTCTCTATGTCCGTTTTCATCAATGGCTTGTGCAACCATGCGCCCTGTATCTACGTCTAGATCCTGTTCATCGGCAATAGCTGCAAGGGCAAGTCCTTTTTCATAGCCGCTTTCCATTTTATCCAAAGTCGTGAGAAGTCGTGTAATCTGTGGTTGATCCAGCTCATAAACATCAACGAGGCTCTCGGTATAAAGACGGACGGCGTAGTCGCTAAGAAGCTGGTCTATTTCATCAAGCACAGCATCTACGCCGCCTTTTGCGTATATATGATCAACACGCTTCTCGGCGTTAATAGCAGAAAGTCTCAACATCCGCTTCAAATTTTCAGTCTGCCACGCATACTCGGCCTCATCGAAATCATTGGCCGTGCCGTTTATAAAAAATTCTCGGTTTATTTCTCCACCACTACCCTTAAGGATCAGTTTACGTACTACGCCGTCCTGTTCGGTTTCAAGGGACAAATATCCATCATCGTCCATGGCGATAAAATTGGTTTCTTCCTCGTTGAGCACCAGATTGCCCTGCCATTCAACTTCTAAAATCAAATCATCTATTGTTGCTTCCACTGAACTGTGACCATCTCTATTTATTTCAACCTGCCCAACAGCGAAACGGGGTGTGATAAGACCAAGGCATAAAACAGATATGAATACCAACGACAAGTTCTTGCTAAGACGTTTAAGGTTTAATCCGGAAAATACTGTTGTTGCGGTCAACCGCTTGACACGTTTGCTCAATGGGCTTTCTCTTCTAAGCACAGCAAGTCCGAGGATCGGTTTATTTTGCCCGACGATTTGACGTGCTCCTTTCAGCAATGATTTCGCATAAACGATATGATCACCACAGCTTTTCGCGGCTCTGTCATCACAGGCAAGTTCACGTTCCTCGGAAATCTGCGTTGCGATAAAATGCATAACCGGGTTCCACCAGTAAATACCAAGTATAACACGCTCGATAAGGTGAAGAATATTGTCGCGGCGCTTGATATGGGCAAGCTCGTGAAAGAGTAGCGGATTAAGTTCTTCACTATTCATCTCATAAGCAAATCCCCTCGGGATCAACACAGTCGGCTTCAATATACCAACCACAATTGGACCATTAACTTCATCACTTATGGCGATTTCCACACTGTCGGGCCAGTTTCTATTAAACTCCTGATCAACAGGGGCGTAAGGATATGCTGATTTTCTAAGACTTGCTGCGTTGTATCCTGCCAATATCAAGCGCATAAACGACACACCAATACCGCAAAACCAAACAAGCAAAGCAGTACTAAGTAATGCATCCTTTGAAATCACTGGTTTTTCGACCGCCACAGAAATTTGCGACTTGGTTTTGTTCTTTAAGTTGATTTCCGCTGGTGCCACCGCAACAGCGGTCTCAATATTTTTGGCAACATAATTCGGTGCCTCATTTTGCAATTTAATACCTTCACCAGGAAGAAAGGCTGCCATTGGAAGAAGAGCAAGGGCAAATAACGTTGCGCTCCAACTCCAGGAACGTTCCTCCGCGCTTGTCTTTTTGATAATCTTTAGGATCGCAAACACAATGGAAAAAATAATAACGCTTTGCCAAATATTATGACCGGCAAGAAGGCCAAGATTAAAATCAGGATTAATCATTACTATTCTCCTTATTGGCGATTGCCGTCTCAATAGCCGCTTCGAGCGCAGCAATCTCATCACCGTCGATTTCACTATCCTTAAGCAGATGTTGCGCCAGCGCCGATGAAGAGCCACCAAAGGCACTACCGATCAGATGTTTAAGCGCCTGTGTTCTCGCCTCGCCCCGGCTTAAGAGCGGCCGGTACAAAAAGGCACGACCCTCTTTCCTTGTTTCAACAAAACCCTTGTCTTTCATAATACCTAAAAATGTCTGAACCGTGGTATAGGCTTGCGTTTTTTCACTCGCCGTTGCGTCAATAACATCATGGACGCTCGCTTCTCCTTTTTTCCACAAAACTTCCATAATGCGGTTTTCGGCTTCGGTCAATATTGTTGATGGTCGTCTGGCCATAAAACGGGCTCCTCTAAATTTTTAATTACTAATAATTTAGGAGTTAAAGAAAAAAGTCAACAATTAAAACTAATTTTTTAGTTTTTAATCAGAAGTCCTTGATAATGCTAGGTAATTATCATGAATATACTGCTGTGGGTTTTCGCCGTTACAATCCCAAAGGGTACGTTTTTGCGCTTCTAGCTCACCAAGATAAAAATGGAGTCCCTCATTAGGTTCATCATCATGGGTGCAAATTGCATGGACAGTATCAATGGTTAAATCAACCACCGCTGGCGCTTCGAATGTTACCTCACTACGCTTTCTCACGTTTTCGCCATCCCGATCATAAAACACATGCGTTTCTGTACCTTTATAAAGGGCGGAAATAGCGATCATACCGTGTTCATGCGGCGGGTATATCATCTTCGGCGTGGTGGCGATGTAATAAACGGTGACATTGTCATCCACATAAAGAAGCACCTCGTCGCAATCAAATCTCGGCATAGCGGCAATAATTGCAGACGGGTTTTCAGTCATCTTTTTCAAACGTTCTATCATACCATCCAAGTCATCCTGCTTTTGATAGTCCTTGACATCTTCAATGAGTTCTTTAACCGCCTCACCGACTTCAACTTTATACATTAAGACCCCGCTTCGGCTTGCGCCATTTTCTTGAGTGATACTTTATCAATCTTACCTATTGGCAGCATCGGCAGCTGTGGCTGAATGACAAATTTTCTTGGCACCTTGTAATTGGCCATCTGGCTATAGGCGAATTCTTTTATAGCCTCCGGGGTAAGATCAGTGCCGGGTTTAAGAATTATGTAAGCCCACCCCACTTCACCGTAAACATCATCTGGCACCTCGACAACTGCGCACAGCACAACCGCTTCGTGGACTTCAAGCGCCTGTTCAACCTCAAGCGGGTAAACATTATAGCCGCCAGAGACAAACATTTCGCTCATTCGGCTGGTAAATTCGATGTTGCCATCTTCACGAATATTTCCAAGGTCACCACTACGGTACCACCCGTCCTTGGTAAAGGCGGCTTTTGTCGCTTCGGGATTATTAAGATAACCGGATAGTGAATATTCAGGTCTGATCTGAAGTTCGCCGGTTTCACCAACTGCACAAACATCTTCATCGTTGGCAATACGTACGTCGCCTTCCGGTATCGATTTTCCGATGGTATTTGTCATAATCTCCAGTGATGCCTTATCGCTGGTCGCAAAAGTAACCGACGCGCTGCTTTCAGTGGTTCCGTAGGTGGAACCAACCTTGCAACCTGCTCCATAAAATATTTTTACCGCCTCATCAGGCATCTTGGCACCAGACCATAGCAACCAGTCAATATTATCAAGAAGATCAAATGAAAATTTCGGATGACGAAGCATAAGCATATGCATTGCCGGCACAGCACCAAGCATATTGACATTTCCATCAATTAGATTTTGCACATAGTCATCAAGATTGAATGTTTCCATCAGTATAGTCGTGCCACCCCCGACCATCGCATAAAGCGGTAAAACTATAATGCCGCCAACATGGGTGATAGGCAGTGGACACATAACGCGTGGATAAGGATCAATGGGAAACACATCCCATTCGACCAATGCCCTTTTTAAAATTGCTTTTTGTGGCAGCAGAACCCCTTTGGGCGTACCACTTGAACCTGATGTATAAATCAGCATGGTATCAATGGTATTTTCCACACCTGCCTTTGCCTGCGCATAATCTTCCTCTGGGCACTGCTGCCCATTTAACCAATCATCAAAGGAAATATTGTAGGGCTCTTCACTATCAAAGCCGACGAAATTTTCAATGTGTGAAAATTCATCACGCAAGATATTCACTTCTTCCAGATAATCACGGCCATCAAGGCTTTTTATACCGAATAACATCCTCGGCTTAGCGCCCGCCATGCAGTGACGCATTTCCCTGATCTGGTATTTGGGATTTACACCCAACCATAAAAGCCCAATGCGCGCCGCAGCAAAAAAGGTAATAAAGACTTCGCTGCGTGGTGCTGAAAGAACGGCAATACAGTCTCCCTTACAAAGACCAGAGGCGAGCATCACTTTCGCACATTTATCCACCGCATCTGAAAGTTCTTGATAGCTGGTGATCCTGCCGCGGGATTGAAACACGGTTCTATCCGGATGTTCAGCCACTTTCTGATCAAGAAAATCACCAAGCAATAATGTTTCAGCGTAATTTCCCAATAGTTACTCCCGTTTATTCTGTATTTCCTGAATGGTTTCCATTCTGTATTTTGTTGCCTCTTCATCCTTAACGCATAGAAGCAAATCTTCAAGATCCCCATATCCGGATGCCGCAGCAAGCGCATTGGCACTGACATTGACGCCGCGTTTAATAAGTTGCACAGGCAGACGCGGCAGTTCGCATATTTCGGCGGCCAGTTCCAACGCTTTATCCACCGCACCGCAGTCATCCGTAACATAATCCGCAAGTCCCCAGTCAGCACATTCATCCGCCTTATGTTTGTGACACAATATAGACATCAATTTTGCTTTTGGCCCCCCAACCAGATTTGTAAGGCGTGGCAACGAACCCCAGCCAAAATTGACACCAACCTTCACTTCCGGGACGTAAGCATAAGAATTATCCGCCATCACCCGCCAATCGCAGGCCATGGCGACGGCAAGGCCACCACCAACCACGCCGCCTTCAATTGCTGCTATTGTTGGTTGCGGCAGATCTTCCCACGCTTGACAGGCTCTTGATCCTTTACGGCCAATAATCCGTGCCTGATTGGTATCGCGCTCCCCCATTGCCGATGCAAAGAGGGAAAAATCAGCACCGCTTGAAAAATAACCACCCTCACCAGTTAGAACAACCGCCCGAATGCTCGTATCTTCCGCTATTTTTTCTGCGGCAGCGATAAGCTCTTCAAGCACCTCGACAGTGATCGAGTTATAATTTTCCGGCCTGTTTATGCTGACAATCGCTATATGAGGATTATCTTCCATAGTTTTCATTTTAACGGCTTGATTTACCATGGGTTATCTTCCTCCTTAAAAATCTATTTCTCGTTCAACCGAGCCTAAATCCCACAGTATTTTGAAAACTGGTTTTCATCATCTGAACTTCATCTGTTGGCGTGTCATGCTCAACGAAGAAATGTTTTAAACCCGCTTCGCCCCCTTTATCTAATATTGCATTAAAATCTAGCACGCCGTCACCCACATAAACCATATCACCATTACTGGCGCGGTCTTTTATGTGACACATGGGGAAGCGTCCTGGGTACATTGCAAAATATTTATGGGGATCTTCACCCGCGACAGCCATCCAGAAGAAGTCCATTTCCATCAGCATTACATCCTGTGAAAGCTGCTCCAGCAGCATGTCATATGGCCGTACTCCATCAAAATCTACAAACTCAAATTCGTGGTTATGATACGCGAACCTAAGTCCTGCCTTATTACATTCCTCGCCGGCTCTTTGGAATATCTCCGCGTGAGATTTATACTGATCCATCGAAGTTCGGTTTTCTTCACCCAGCCAGGCAAGCGTGATATATTTTTGACCCAAGGTGCTCGCATATTCAATCTCTTTAAAAAGATTATCACCCTCAAGCTGACGAAGATCAACATGAATAGACGGGCTATAAAGTCCGTTTTGATCAAGCATGCTTTTTACGTCCATGGCACTACGACCATAATAATTAAAAAACTCAACTTCCTTGTAGCCGATTTGCGCAACCTGAGCGAGGCTGCCTTCCATATCCGCTTCCATCATATTGCGAATGGTATAGAGCTGGATGCCTACATTTTCGATACCCATTGCGCCCTGAGCATGTGAGGCGAGCAGTCCACTTGATCCCAAGAGTGTAAGTGCGCCAAGTCCGGCGCCTGATTTAAGTAACTGTCTTCTGTTCATAATATTTTCTTTTCTATTAAAGCGTACTGGCTTTCATTTGTGTTACGGCATAATCAACCGCACGAGCCGTGATTGCCATATAGGTCAGTGATGGATTTTGGCACGCCGAGGAAGTCATACAAGAGCCATCGGTGACAAAAACATTGTCCACGTCATGACATTGGTTATGAGCATTAAGAACTGATGTTTTTGGATCACGCCCCATGCGCGCCGTTCCCATTTCATGAATACCAATCCCCGGGTTGGCATCCTCATCCAGATATCCCGTGACATTTTTAAGGCCGATATCTTTGAGCATTTTTACCGAAACATCAACAATTTCGCGGCGCATTGTCCAATCATTATCGCCGTAGGAACAGTCAATATGAAGCTGCGGAATACCCCATTGATCAACCTTGGTTTTATGCAGAGTCACTTTATTATTATAGTCTGGCATCATTTCACCAAAGCCAGCAATATTAAATGTCCACGGTCCCGGTTTATTGAAACTTTCCTTAAAATCAGCACCAAATCCCTTATCACCAAGCTTGTCCTTCCAACCGCGTCTGCTCGCACCGCCTTGGAAACCAAACCCACGGTAATATTTTTCTTTCCGGCCGTCCAAATTTTGAAAACGCGGGATATAGATACCTGTAGCCCGGCGGCCTATGTAATACTTATCCTCGTGGCCTGGAAACTCACCGCTAGCGCCTTGCGCATATAGATGATCCATTAGGTAATGACCAAGCGCTCCGCTGCCGTTGGCAAATCCATTTTGAAACGTTTCACTTGTGGAATTGAGAAGAATTTGTGTTGTTCCAAGCGTTGATGCGCACATAAAGATCACTTTTGCGGTGTATGTTTTCTTTTCTTTGGTCTTGGCATCAATGGTTCGCACACCACTTGCCTTTCCTGTGTCGGGATCATATTCAAGGCTATGAACGATCGTGTCTGTAACGATGGTTAAATTTCCTGTATTATTCGCCGCCGGCAACGTCGCCGACTGACTTGAAAAATAGGCCCCAAATGAACATCCCCGCTGACATTGATTGCGGTTCTGACAGGTGCCGCGCCCAAGCGCCAATTGCTCTTCGGTTGGCTGCGTCAAATGGGCGGCGCGGCCGATAATGAGCCGCCTATCCTCATAAAGTTCTTCCATGCGCGCCTTGATATCTTTTTCAACACAGTTAAGTTCCATGGGCGGTTGAAATTTCCCATCAGGAAGCTGTGAAAGGCCGTCGTTATTTCCGGTAATTCCTGCAAAAATTTCCACATGGTCATACCATTTTTCCATATCTTTATAACGAATGGGCCAATCAATGCCTTGCCCGTCCCTTTTGTTGGCACCAAAATCAAGATCACCCAGTCTGTAACTTTGACGGTGCCACGTCAGTGAGCGCCCCCCCAGGTGATGCCCCCTGATCCAGCTGAAGGGCTTACCGTCTTCCTGGCTATAGGGGTATTCTTTATCATCGACAAAAAATTGCTTGGTGCTTTCAAGGAATGCATAACATTTCTGTTGAATTTCATGATTGCTGTCCGCGGTTTTGCGGTTAACTTTATCACGAAATTTCATTTCCCATGGTCCGAGCCCCTCACCCACATAATCCGTTTGGTGTTCAACATGACGGCCGCGCTCAATAACAAGGGTCTTCATCCCCTTCTCGGTAAATTCCTTTGCGGCCCATCCGCCGGACATTCCGGAGCCAACAACGATAACATCAAATTCATCCGCCATTTATAACTTCCCTAATTTCATATTTTTAACCGCGTAGTCCACTGCCCGTGCCGTAAATGCCATATAGGTGAGCGACGGGTTTTGACAGGCCGATGATGCCATGGCGGCACCATCAGTGATAAACACATTCGTCGCGTCGTGACATTGGTTATAACCATTTACCACAGATTCTTTTGGGTCATTGCCCATGCGTGCCGTGCCCATTTCATGAATGCTTAGGCCCAGACTGTCTTCTGTATTATAGGTGGTGATATTTGTAAGGCCTGTTTTTTCCATTATATCAACGGCTGTTTCACGCATTATTTTGCGGATTTTCTTGTCATTTTCACCGAATTTCGCATCAATATGCAGCTGCGGCATACCCCATTTATCTTTCTTGGTTTTATGAAGAGTTACGCGGTTATCTGCCATAGGGAGCATTTCGCCGTAGCCTTCTAAATCAATAACCCAGACACCCGGCGTTTTAAAACTTTCCTTAAACTCGGCGCCAAATCCTTTTTCGCCCATACGGTCATCCCATCCCTTACGGCGGCTACCGCCCTGATAGGCAAACCCGCGGACAAAATCTTCTTCGTCGCGCTCAAGATTGGTAAAGCGCGGCAAATAAATGCTGTTTGGCTTGCGTCCAATATAATATTTGTCTTCATACCCGTGAAGTTCGCCCCTTGCACCGGTGAAGGCTAGATGATCCATCAAATAACGCCCCACCGCATCACTACTGTTGGCAAATCCGGTTTTGAAATGCTCGCTGGTGGAATTGAGCAAGATTTGCGTGGTTCCCAGCGTCGACGCACAAAGAAATATAACTTTTGCATTATAAGTGGCGGTTTCATTCGTCTTGCTATCTATCACACGAACGCCGCTGGCTTTTTTGCTCGTCGGATCATAAATAACGCTGTGAACGATGCTATCCGTAATGATCGTCAGATTACCTGTGCGCTCCGCCGCCGGAAGCGTCGCCGATTGGCTGGAAAAATAAGCCCCAAGCGAACAGCCGCGCTGACATTGATTGCGCGACTGGCACGTTCCACGGCCAAGATCAGTATGGATCGGTTGCGGTTCTGTAAGATGGGCACATCTGCCCGGGATCAGACGCCTGTCGTCAAATGCCTTTTCAATGCGCTTACCGAACTCTTCTTCGGCACAATTAAGACCGATCGGCGGCAAAAACACACCATCAGGAAGCTGGTCCATCCCCTCTAACGTGCCGCTTACACCAACAAATTCTTCCACATAATCATACCAGGATTTCATATCCTTGTATCTTACCGGCCAGTCTGTGCCATAGCCATCCCTGGCATTTGATGAAAAGTCCATATCGCTCCAACGGTAACTTTGGCGGTGCCAAAGAAGCGAGCGACCACCAAGCTGATGACCTCTGATCCATTCAAAGTTATTGCCTTTTTCCGTTGAATAAGGGTAGTCAATATCATCGGCGAAGAAATGCTTTGTGCTATCCTTAAACGCGTAGCATCTTTTTTGCCTTGGGTAACGTTCGTCGGCAAGTTTCTGATCGACCTTGTCACGGTATTTCATTTCCCAGGGATCTTTATTTTCGCCAATATAATCTTCGCCATGTTCCACATGCCGTCCGCGTTCCAAAATTAGGGTTTTAACACCCGCCTCACAGAATTCTTTGGCAGCCCAGCCACCGGACATTCCCGAACCAACAACGATTACGTCAAAATCCGCATTATCAACCATAACTTTTCCTAAGTTGCCCACGTGCGACTAACTTGCTCAAACGGCACGCATCCCTGATATGGACCGGGATATTGTTCATATCTCAGCTCTTCTTCGGCGCCAATTTGTGACGAGAAATAACCAACAAGCGTTAGTTCCTTGAATTCCTCAAAGAATGTTTTGCCGTCGGCTTCCTCGTTATCCAAGCTAGTCATAATGGCTGTTCGCTCCGCGGCTGAACCGGCCACAAAGCCTGTATCAACGGCCCTGAGCCCCTTCATGAAATTGGCTCGCTCATCATCATAGTACCAGTCACCGACGATGGCGTGGATATAATCGTGAACCAGTGCCGCTTTCGCGCCCGGTGTATCCGTATCCGGAATGATCATATCTGCCATTTCCGCGACAAGTTTTAATTCCGCATCCGAAAAAACCGGATTATCAACGTCAATGGCTTCCTGCGCTAAAGCACCGGACATAATCCCAGAGACAACAGACGCCGAAAGCACCCCACCAGTCATGATCGCAACGTTTTTAAGAAGCTGCCTTCTGTTTAATTCAATATCCTGGCTCATGATTTATATTCCTAAAACTTTTTTGTTGAGTTCTTTATCGCTATCGGCACCAGCGAAATCATCAAAACTTACGGCCGTTGGCTTGATTATATGATCATTTACAAATTGGGCCCCTTCGCGGGCGCCGTCTTCGGGATCTTTAATGCAGCATTCCCATTCAACAACCGCCCAACCATCAAAACCATACTGTGTTAGCTTGCTGAAAATACCTTTAAAGTCGATCTGACCGTCACCAAGTGATCTAAACCTGCCTGGTCTGTCGATCCACGACTGATAGCCACCATAAACACCCGAACGGCCGTTACAGTTTAATTCACCGTCCTTGACATGGAACATTTTGATCCGTTCGTGATAAATGTCAATGAATTCGAGATAATCCATGCCCTGTAATATCAAATGACTTGGATCATATAGGATGTTTGCGCGCGGATGCTGATCCACCGCATCTAAAAACATTTCGAAACTAATCCCGTCATGAAGGTCTTCGCCAGGATGAATTTCATAACAGACGTCAACCCCAACCTCGTCAAACGCATCCAATATTGGTTTCCAGCGTCGGGCCAGTTCAGCAAACCCCTCTTCTACCAGTCCTGCCGGACGTTGTGGCCATGGATAAACCGTGTGCCAAAGCAATGCCCCCGGAAAAGTAACATGCGCCGTGAGACCAAGCCTTTCGCTGGCTTTCGCCGCAAGTATCAGCTGTTCTGTCGCCCATTTTTCTTTTGCAATGTGATCATCCTTGGCATGATCTGGTCCAAAGCCGTTAAACAAAGTGTCATAAGCCGGATGACACGCCACCAATTGTCCTTGAATATGAGTGGACAACTCTGTAATTTCCACACCGTATTTGGCAGCTGTTGCCTTTAGTCCGTCACAATAACCCTGATCGCCAGCCGCTTTTTCCAAATCAAAAACACGGCCGTCCCACGACGGAATTTGAACGCCGCAATAACCAATAGACGATGCCCACTCAACGATACTTTCAAAGCTGTTAAACGGCGCCTCATCGCCGGCAAACTGCGCCAAAAAGAGCGCTGGCCCTTTAATTTGTTTCATATCCATCGCTCCCTAGCATTCAATTTTTGTCCATTTATCATTTGAATTTGTGCTTTTCACCAGTGCTTCAACAAAAGCCATTCCGCGCACACCTTCTTTGATACCGATCAGGCCGTGACCACGGTAAGGCCCGTCGTAAGCGCGAATTGCTTCGGCAAAACCGGTATATAGGTTAGCAAATGCTTCAAGATATCCTTCAGGATGCCCTGCTGGCAACCGACAAGCGCTAGAGGCTTCGGCAGATAAATTGCTTTTATCGACCCCCGCCGTATATGTCTGCATAGCGGCGCCGTGCGGCTTATGAAGCAAGGTATAAGGTTCCATCTGATGCCACTCAAGCCCACCTTTTTCACCGTAGATTTTGATCTTGAGCGCATTTTCCTCGCCAGCACATATTTGGCTGGCTGTCAGCGTCCCACTGGCACCGTTATCCATTTTAAACAGCACCGAACCATCATCATCAAGCTTACGTCCTTCAACATAAATATTCAGATCTGCACAAACATCGCTCATCAGTGAGCCAGAGATATATTCGGCCAGGTTATGAGCATGAGTTCCGATATCGCCCATAGATCCGCTAATGCCTGAGCGCGCGGGATCAGTGCGCCACTCGGCTTGTTTATTTTCACCCGGGTTCTCTTCAAACTGTGAAAGCCAGCCTTGGGGATACTCCACTAGGATTTTTCTGATTTCACCAAGCTTTCCATCTCTCACCATCGCCCGCGCTTGCTTAACCATCGGATAGCCGAGATAAGTATGAGTAAGCCCGTAAAGAAGGCCCGTTTCCTCAACCAATTTTTCCAATGCTTTTGCTTCAGCAAGATCAAGCGTCGCTGGCTTATCGGACATCACATGAAATCCTGCTTTGAGTGCTGCCACTGCTGGTGGGTAGTGCAAATAATTTGGCGTCACGATAGCAACAAAATCCATGCGATCATTTTCCGAAAGCACGGCTTCTTTTTCAATCATCTGTTCGAAATTATCATATACGCGCGCCGGATCCAGAAACAATTCCTCTCCCGCCTGGCGTGATTTTACCGGATCACTACTGAACGCCCCGCAGACCAATTCGATCTGATTATCAAGCCGCGCTGCCATCCTGTGCACCTCACCAATAAACGCACCCGGGCCGCCACCGACCATTCCCATTCTTATTTTACGGTTCATTGAACCCTTGTTATCAGACATCAAAGTTCCCCATTTTATTGCTCCCCAACCCCAAAAATGTAATCAATTACATTTTAATTGGCAAGCTATATTTCCTCGTGTAATATGATATTCCTAAGCAATCAAATAATCTACTTCGACCTAAGCGGGAATTCTCTCATGGCAACAATTCGCGATGTCTCAAAAATAGCGGGCGTATCTGTCGCGACCGTTTCACGAACATTGAGCAAACCCGACAAAGTCTCAGCCAAAACCCGCAAAATAGTCGAAGACGCAATCCAAAAGACAAATTATAAACCTGATATACTTGCCCGTAACTTCAGAACCAGAAAATCTTCTACTGTCGTTGTACTGGTACCCGACATTGCTAATCCCTTCTTTTCACGGGTTATTCGTGGCATTGAGCAAACTGCACAACGCCTCGGATATGCCGTACTTTTGGGCGACACACAGGGGGATAGAAGCCGAGAAATAACCTACGCCAATATGGTTAAAACGTCACAAGCAGATGGCATCATTCAACTGGACAGCCACATCCCTTTTGAAAATAGAAATGACCGAGGCGCCCCAATTGTCAATGTCTGCGACTGTGTCCGCGGTACAGATATCCCGACCATAGAAATTGATAATACCGCCGCCGCCGAAAAAATGACAGATTACTTGATCTCTCTTGGTCATCAAAATATCGCCATTATAACAGGGCCGCCTGATAGCACCATCACCCAAGACCGCTTGAAGGGATATAAACGTGCGCTTGAAAATGCATCAATTAATTTCTCTTCCGGGAATGTTAAAGTCGGGGACTATTCCATTCACTCTGGCACCGCAGCGACATTGGAATTGATGAAAAGCCCGACCCCACCTAGTGCAATTTTTTGCATGAATGATGAAATGGCTATTGGTGCCATTAAACAAACCAAAGATATCGGGCTGGCGGTTCCAGGTGATGTCTCGATCGCCGGTTTTGATGACATTAGCTTTGCTAAATATTTTGATCCGTCGCTAACGACAATTTCGCAGCCCGCAGAAGAATTCGGCTCAAAAGCGATGGCAACACTATTTAATATAATTAACGAAAATGAACCGGTTCGAAAAAATATATTCCTCGATTTTGAACTCATTATTCGAGATAGCACAGGAGCTCATAAAAATGCGCGGTAAACTAATTTTTGCTTTTCTATTTTTATCACTTCAATCCATGTACGCTCATGGGGCAGAAGATAACTGGGTATCTTTATTTAATGGAAAGGACCTCAATGGCTGGACGCCAAAATTTACTGGCTACGATGCGGGTGTAAATTATAAGAATACATTTCGTGTAATTGATGGAAACTTATCTGTCAGATACGACGAATATGATGGTTTTGACAATAATTTTGGCCATATTTTCTATAAACAGAAATATTCAAATTACAACCTCAAGCTCGAATACAGAATTCACGGCGAACAAGTGCCGGGCGGCCCCGGTTGGGGCATTCGTAATAATGGCATTATGGTACACAGCCAATCAGTAGAAAGCATGGAAATCGATCAATATTTCCCGCGCTCAATAGAAGTTCAATTGCTCAATGGTGGCGCCAGCGACGAACGACCGAACGGCAATGTTTGTACACCGGGAACCCATATTGTCATGGACGGAGAACTGATTACCGAGCATTGCATTAATTCGAACAGTGTCACCAATCGCGGTAACGAATGGGTAACGGCTGAAGTCGAAGTCCGGGGAAACGAAATCATTCGCCATAAAATAAACGGCGTCGTGGTGATGGAATATACACATCCGCAGGCAGATGCCCATGACAGCGAAACGCCCGTAACGGATTTGGAACACCTCAGCCCAATCAGCGAAGGCTTTATCGCTTTACAAGCAGAAAGCCATGGATTTGATTTTAGAAATATTATGCTGCTTAATCTAGATAAAGATTAAGTCACCGCTATAAAAACATCCCCGAATAATAACCAGCTGCACCAAATAGTGCTGGTTGTTCTTCGAGGATCATATGGGTTTGTATCTCTTCAACGAACGGAAGCCTTTCGTTTTCTTCAAATTTCGCTCTAAAATCTTCCTCGACGAAATATTTACCGAGTTTTGGAAGCACGCCACCAGCTAGATAGACACCACCCGTTGCATTGAAAGTCCCGGCCATGTCACTAGCGTAACACCCCAGCATGCCAGAGAAAACTTTAAAGGCCTCAATACTGTCTTCATCATTGTCGTCGCTGGCTTTTTCGTTCATCTCTTCCGGATGAAGCTTTAAATAATGCTTACCTTTTATCAATCCGAGCGCATAATATATATTACTGAGCCCCCGCCCAGAAACCAGATCTTCGACGGAAATTCGGTTATATTCTTTGTTAAGCACTCTGGCGATTTCCTTTTCAAGATCACCGCTTGGTGAGAAACCAATGTGGCCGCCCTCGCTAGCAACCGCCTTCCATTTATCTCCCACTGAAACAAGAGCCCCAACCCCAATGCCCGTCCCCGGTCCAACGACGATTTTGTTGCCGCGCTCTTCCATTTCGCTGCCACCACCAATTTGGCGAAGCTGGTCATCACGAAGCAGGGGCAACGAACAGGCTTTGGCGCAAAAATCATTGAGTACCTTGACCTCTTCCATTTTCATAAATGGTGCAAGTTCCGACTGATTAAACTGCCAAGTACCATTGGTCATTGAAACTTCGTCTTTATTAACTGGACCCGCAAATGCGATCGCCGCCCGCTTTGGTTTGGCGCCAACATGTTTTAGATAATCCGCGACCGCATCTTCAAGATAAAGCCAATTTTCAGTCGGCAAGACAGAAAGTTTCTCTAGTTTTATGTCATGATCATCATTTATATAGGCAAGCGCGAAACGCACATTCGTTCCCCCTATATCAGCAACCAGAAATTCCGAGCTCATTTACACTTTTATCCCAATTAAAAACTGTTGCACCATCCTCAACGAATATGATCATAATTCGAAAACCTCTGAAAAATTCTCGTCCAAGACCAAATTCCTTACTTGAAAGATCCTGTGTCAAGTTCAACACTATCAACATATAATGTCAATAATCCATTTATAGCCAGGTAATTTTTCTACTCAGCCCAATATAGAGTTATGGGTACATCATTTTGATGAAGCAGAAAACTTATTGGCAATTGATCAGTTTTTTCTTGAACCGCTTTCTCGAGAACGTCCAGTTTCTTTTCGCCGTAAAACAGCAGAAATACCCTTTTGGCATCCAGCAACGCGTTTAAGGTCATACTCATCCGCGCCACATCACCACCACCGCGCCGCACCGGATGGCAAAGCCGTTTATTTTCACTGCTCATCGCATCCCGCGTGTCCGCAAGCCCGGGGAAAAGTGACGCAACATGGCCGTCTTCGCCCATACCAAGTAGAACCACATCAAGTGGCAGTGGCATGCGCTGCAACTTACGTTCTGTTTCGCTCTGTCCCACCACAGGGTCGGCACCCTCCGATTTCAATCCTATATAGTGCGCGTTTGAGGCTTCATTCTTAAGCAGTGTTTTTCGGATGAGCTTTTCGTTGCTATCGTCATGTGTTGGCGCGACCCATCTTTCATCGGTCGGCGCGAACCAAACCTTATCCCACGCAAAACTCTGTCCGGAAAGCCGTTCGTAAAGTGGGCCCGGCGTCGTTCCGCCCGAAAGCAACATTGATGCGGAGCCGCGCTCATCAATACCGCTGGAAAGCGCTTCAAGAACATCCCCCATGAGAGCCTCAAATAACGCATCGCGGCTATCAAACTTATTTACGTTCAGTGAACTCATCTGCAGCACTCATTTCCTAATCATCAAAATCCGGCCCGTTGGAACCGGCGACATACGTTTTCATTTCCTGATTTGTCGTCGCCCAGGCCTGACGAATGGCATCAATCCATTTCCATGATGCCATGATTTCATCATCACGGACAAAAAACGTCTGGTTTCCTTTAATGACCTCTCCGATCAATCTCTCGTACGCTTCTGGAACACGTTTAAAATTTTCGTCATCAGTGCCGATTTCCATCTGATTAGCATGAGACTCCAATGCTTCGTCCGCCCCCATCAATTGCTTCATCATCATATGAATTGAAACGGTAAGTTCAGGCTGGATCTCAATCACCAAGTGATTACCATGGGCCGTATCATAAAGATCATTGGACGGCGGGTTAAATTTAACACGAATTTCTGCAAATCGCCGCTCCATTCGCTTGCCGGTTTTTAGGATAAAAGGCACTCCACGCCAGCGACCATTATCGATGTTTACTTTGAGCGCAACAAATGTTTCACCTGTTCCGCTGACAATATCGCGAACGGGTTCAAGTTCTTCCTGATAACCCGGCACCTTTTCGCCGTTTATTTCACCGGCCACATATTGAGCACGAACCGCACGACCGGATACATTCTTATCTGTAATAGGACGCAGGGCCTTGATAACCTCTATCTTTCGGTCGCGAATATCATCCGCAGACAGACTTTTCGGTGCCTCCATAGTGATGTAGGTGAGCAACTGCATCAAGTGATTTTGCACCATATCCCTGAGTGTTCCTATGCGGTCAAGAAATTGCGCCCGGCTTTCAACACCGACCTGTTCTGATACGGTAATCTCAACATGGTCAATATGCTGATTATTCCATACAGTCTCGATCAAATGATTACTGAAACGAAGGTGGAGTATATTTTGCACTGCTTCTTTACCCAGATAGTGATCAATACGGTAAATTTGCCTCTCACTAAAACAGGACGCTAGAATGGCGTTTATGTCTCTGGCGCTCTCGAAATCTTCACCAAGTGGTTTTTCGACCACCACCCGGGAATATTCTGGATTGAGTTTGTTATTTTCAAGCTGCGTGCAAATTGGTGCAAATAGCGACGGCGTTACCGAAAGATAATAAATAATGTCGCGTTTATCATCTTCGCTCTTCAGTTCCATAAAACTGATTAACTTGCCCCAATCCCCATCACCCGAAAGTTCAATATCAATATAAGACAGGATAGCTTCGAAATTTTCCCAGCCTTCATCGCTAAAATCGTCGCCGACAAAATGTTCAAGTCTTTCTCTTACCCGCGCTAAAAAAGCCGCCCGCTCAAGAGGTGCCCTGGACACGCAAAGAATTCTAGTCCCATCACGCTTCTTGCCGTCCCTGAACAGATAATAAAGAGACGGCAGTAATTTGCGTAACGAGAGATCACCAACTCCACCAAAAATAACGATATCGAGCATAATGTTTGTGCTTCTTTAATTCCAATATCTAAAAATGTAATCGTTTACACTATCGATTTCAATACATTTTTTCGCACTCATAAAAGTTCCCAAAAACCCTAATTACCACCAGGTGGCATATATGGCAGTAAGCACCATAAATACGGACACCGCGACCAGATTATACCCTGGCGTAGTGTGGAAATCTGCTTTCTCCACCCTATGAATATGTTCACTTTCTTCCTTCACCAGAAGTGATGTACCGATTGCGAGAGCAAGACATATTACAAAAATGAAATTCATACGGTCTAAAAACGGCAGTTCCGGCCAAGCTAATTTAAACGCCAGTGACGCCACAAAAGATCCAATAGCAGCCGCCAATGCCCCAGCAGGAGTTGTCCTGCTCCAGAACATACCAAGGATAAAGATCACGACGATTCCAGGAGTAAAGAAACTAGTAAATTCCTGTACATATTGGAAAGCCTGATCAAAATTACCAAGTAACGGTTTGGCACAAATCATTGCAATAATCAGAGAGGTCAAACTAACCATACGTCCCACCATCACGTAATGATGCTGGCTTTCGTCTGGTTTATAATGACTATAAATATCCATGGTAAATATGGTCGAAATACTGTTTGTCATAGAACCAAGTGATGAGACAATCGCAGCAACGAGAGCTGCGAAAACAAGCCCCATCATCCCCACCGGCATTAAGGTCATAAGCTGTGGGTATGCCTGATCAGGATTTTCAAGGCCCGGATTGATCACTGCAGCGGCGATGCCCGGCAGAACCACAATAATAGGCATAATAAGCTTAAGTATAGCGGCGAAGGCGATCCCTTTTTGCGCTTCCTGGATGCTTTTAGCAGCCAGTGCGCGCTGAATAATATATTGGTTGAAGCCCCAGTAAGCAAAATGAAGTACCCACACGGCACCGACCAAAGCCGTTATGCCAGGAAGATCTTTATAGAAAGGGTTGTCCTTTGCGAGGATCATATCAAATTTTTCAGGCGCTTTTTCTGTTAGCGTTATAAACCCGTCAATAACCCCAGCGCCGTCGCCGATCATATTCAGGGTAATATAAGACAGATAAAGACCACCGATTATCAACAATACCACTTGAATAATATCAGTAAAGGCCACGGCTTTAAGTCCACCGTAAAGCGAATAAGCTGCCGCAAACGCACCAAGGAATATAAGCCCGTATACGATATCAACATCAGCAACAGTGTTGATCGCAAGCGACCCAAGCCACAGTACTGAGGTTAGATTTACAAATATATAAACACCAATCCAGAAAACCGCCAGTACTAGCCTCACATTGTGATTGTAACGGCGTTCCAGGTATTGCGGCATGGTGTAAATACCGTGCTTTAGAAATATGGGCAGAAAATATTTCCCCACAATCATAAGAATAATTGCTGCCAGCCATTCATAGGATGCAATACCAAGCCCCACCGCATATCCGGATCCCGACATACCAATGATCTGCTCAGCGGAAATATTCGCTGCTATTAGTGAGGCACCGATGGCCCACCAGGTTAATGAATTTCCGGCAAGAAAATAATCTTTTGTGTCTTTTTCATGGCCAGCTTTTTCACGGGAAACAAGGCTCGCGACTATAATCAGACCGACCACATACGCGACAAAAATACCAATATCGATCCCGGTAAGGCTCATCAACTATTCCCTTGTTCTTGCTGATTATTCGTGAAATAACATTACTCATAAAAAAATAAACTTACTATCAAAAAATAAAATCCATTTTAAGGATATCTTGGAACAGAAAATGCTCAATCACATCAAAAACTCTATTGCACCTATATTATTTGGACTATTTCTAAGCACCTCCGCATTTGCTGCGGACGGTTTTGAAACGGGCGGTAAAAACCCCGATGACGACAGCGTCATTTATTATTTCGGTTACGGCTCCAACCTTGATGAAAGTTATTTCAAACAGTGGACACCAAGTGCAAAGCGAGTAACGCTTGCCAAACTTCCCAACTATGAAATCCAATTTCGTAAATACTCCACTGATCTTGAGGGCGGCATCAGCAGCATTGTTCCAAAGCCTGGCGGCATGATCCAGGGCGTCGTTTACACCATAGATAAAAAGGAAATGGAAGCACTGGATATCCTTGAAGACGTTCCACTTGGCATCTATAACCGCGAAACGTTTAAAGTTATCGCCACTGACGGTGCGTGGTACAATGCTGATCTTTACTATGTCGCCAATCCAAAAGGACCTTATACACCGTCTGTCAAATATCTTGACTACATGATCAAAGGTGCTAAAGCGCAAGGTATTAATCAGCCTTGGATTGATTATTTAGAAGCACTACGCGCCGAAACACTCGCTAATCAGAAATAAAATATAACAGTTTCCACCCCCTAACCAAAAAAACGCAGCCTGCATTGATACACACAGACTGCGTTTAATTAATTCTAAGAACGGATAATTCTTAATTTTACTCCACTGGTGCCGTTAGTTTGAGAATTTTTGGCATCGGCATATCTTCCAGAACATATATCGCCCCGTCAGCCCCTTCGCTCACATGACGCAACCTATGACCCGGCTCATCAAGAAGCCTTTCTTCACCAACAACACGATCGCCGGAAAGTACAAGTCTCGACATATGCTGTGATGACAGTCCGGTCAAGAACAGATTTCCTTGCCATTGTGGGAACATCTCGCCCGTATAAAACATCATAGATGAAGGAGCCAGTGATGCCGGTCCCCAATAATATATCGGTTGTTCTGTTCCTTCTTTGACCGTGTGATTGCTTCTTGGCGGATCAGAGGGGGGCAACGGACCGTACGCAACATACGGCCAGCCGTAATCTTTCCCCGCGTTGATGACATTTATCTCATCACCTGAACTGCCACCTTGGTCAGCGACCCAGAAGTCACCCGTGGCCGGATTTTTTGCCAGACTGTTTGCATTTCTTAGCCCGACCACATAAGCCATATCATTGACATCATCGTTGCCCACGAAAGGGTTGTCGCTCGGCACCGATCCATCCTTGTTGAGCCTTAGGATCATGCCAAGGGTTGCTTTTAGGTCAGGTGAGCCCATGGGGCTCTTGCGTTGGGTGGTGATCAAGAGTTTACCCGTGTCATCAAATGCCATTCGGCTTGGCACCGTATTAGAAATTATTTTTAGACCAGATATGCTCGTTTCATCTTCCGAAAGCTTCGCACTTGCCACACGCCAGTGTCCCCACGGATTGGCCGCCTTTTCCTCACGGGAAAGAGAATTCCATTCGCCCCGCTCCGCACCAAACCTTTTATAGGTTTCGTCCGAATTGTCACTGTCCATACCATCCGGCACTGCAAGATAGCTGAAATAGATCATACGGTTATTCTTAAAATCAGGATCTAAAATAATGTCATTAAGTCCTCTTGACCCCCACGCCCGAACAGCTGGTATTCCTGAAACCGGATCAGAAACGCTTCCGTCTGGCGAAATCACCCGTATGCGCCCTGGCACTTCGGTAACAAGCATATTACCATTTGGCATATGAGCCATCGCCCAGGGGCGGTTAAGGCCGGTTACAAAGTCGCTCACAATATATTTAGCACTTTTGGGTGCAAGTGGGGCTCTTGTTTGGCCTTCAAAAGCTGGGGTAATATTAGGACTCTGCTGTGCCGCTGCAGGCAGCGCAATTGCTGCCGCGGCAATACAGCCGAGCAAAGTAATTCGAAGATCAGTGTATGACTTCATTTAGTTTTCTCCCTGTTTATTTGTGCCGGAAAGTATAGAAGAAGATCATTTTCAAATCAATGCGAATAGGTTATATATATATAAGAGCAATAATATTCAGGATAAGATATGACGATCACGCTGCATCAAGGCGACCTAAGCAAAGAGGTTAAGTTTTCAGGTTCTGTTGCCATAGATACGGAAACCATGGGTCTTAATCCACATCGCGACCGACTTTGTCTTGTTCAGCTTTCAAGTGGTGATGGCAATGCACATTTGGTGCAAATTGCGAAAGGTCAATCCGAAGCACCGAACCTTAAAAAACTTCTTGAGGACAAAGACCTTATAAAAATATTTCATTATGCGCGTTTTGATGTCGCTGTGCTTAAAAAGTATCTCGACGCAGATGTTGCTCCCTCATATTGCACAAAAATTGCCTCTAAACTGGTTCGCACTTATACCGACAGACATGGACTTAAGGATCTCACCCGTGAACTTCTCGGAATAGACATTTCAAAACAACAGCAAAGCTCCAATTGGGGAGCAGAAGAACTCAGTCCAGCCCAACTCGAATATGCCGCATCTGATGTCTATCATCTTCATAAAATGATGGGTAAACTTGATCAGATGCTCGCAATTAGTGATCGCACCGATATGGCTCAAAAATGTTTTGATTTCATACCCACGCGTTGTGCTCTTGATCTTGAAGGATGGGAAAACACAGATATTTTCGCCCATAGCTAAAATTTGATTTCTAATTCGCTCGTTTTACCTTGAAGCAACCCTTCAGAAGCATTACATTTGATACATGGTTATCTAAATTTCCATCATTTCGCCACGATTGGCCGTTAGCAATGCTGCATCCAGATGGATTATGACAAAAATATTGGAAACAGAATATCGTGAACACTCATCCTGATGATATACTTGAATCAAATGAAGCTGTTTCATTCGACGAAAACGAGCGTCAGATAAACCGGGCTATTCAACTCAAAAAAATGGTTCCTATCTTGACGGTAATCGTATTTTTGTGTCTGATTTTCTATCCAATACTCGCGTCCCGTGAGAATAGTTTTACGCTTGCCATTGATAAGCTTCCCGAACGTGATGAAAAAGCCAAACTTATCAAGCCAAGCTATGTGGACATTGATCGCAACAATAATCCGGTAAACATATCCGCCGCCAGTGCAACCCGCGAAGAAAATGAAGATACCAATTATTTCTTTACGGACCTGGTCGCACAAATGTCACTACCGACGGGTGAAGGCATCGAAGTGCATGCTAATCGTGGCACACTCAATACAAGTACCCAGATCATAGATCTTGGGGGTGAGATAACCATTTCATCGGAAACCGGGTTTTTGCTTCGATCAACACAAGCAACATTTTTAATTGCTGAAAAAATCGCCGTGGGTAAAAACGGCGTCTCCGGAATTGCCCCTTTTGGAAACTTTAGCGCCAATAATTTTAACACCAATGTTGAAAAAGAAATCATCACCCTTGAGGGAAATGTACGAATTAGATTTGATCCCGACAAGCCAATGAATATTTTTACAAACAGTGATACAGAACTTGCTGGAGGAAACAACAATTGACTCTCATAAAGAATTCCAACTTTAAAACCATCATCCTATCCGCTGTTGGATTGATAATTGGATCTACAAACGCACAAGCACAGGTATCCGCACTTCGCGATCATGAAGTCCAAAATCCTGTCGACATCAGTGCCGACCGTCTTGAAGTTAAGCAAAAAGAAAACATCGCCCTGTTTACCGGGAATGTGGTGGTCACACAGTCCGATATGTCACTGGTCTCGGACCGCATCACCGTATTTTATCAAGGCGACCGGGATAAAGATAATTCTTCATCCATTTCAAGGCTTGATGCGTCAGGAAATGTCATAATGACCTCTCCCACTGAAACCATAAAAAGCACATGGGGTGTCTATGATTTTACAGAGAAAATTATCACTCTTGGTGGCGATGTCGAATTTAGCAATGCGGACGGTCAGATAAAAAGCCCCAGACTTCAGGTTAATTTATCAACCGGGCAAATTACCATGGACGGTGGTCAGGACGACGGCGAAAGCTCAAGCCGTGTGAGTGGTCAATTTAGGCCCCCTGAAAATTAAAAGAAAACCAATTGAAGATATTGAAATACATAAAAAAATACTTACTTGTTGTTAATCTCTTTAAGAGTAAAATATAAAACATGGAAAAGATAATACAGCTTTCAACATCTGATCATCACCCTTCCTCCCTGGACGAAGGACTTGTGGTCGACGCCGTTGAAAAGAAATACCGAAAAAAAGTCGTTCTGCGCGGTATATCCATGCAAATCAGAAAAGGTGAAGTGATTGGCTTGCTCGGTCCGAATGGTGCCGGTAAGACCACTTGTTTCTATACGATGGTTGGGTTAGTAAAGCCGGATAGTGGCAGAATACTTCTAGATGGACATGACATTACCCACATGCCCATGTACCGCCGTTCACGGCTCGGAATTGGTTATCTGCCGCAAGAATCTTCTATCTTCCGCGGCATGACCGTTGAGGAAAATATTTGGTCGGTTCTAGAAATTTGCGAACCAAACTCACAAAAGAGGGCAGAAAAACTTGAAACCTTGCTTGATGAGTTTGCAATTCAGCATATCAGGCAGTCTCCGGCTCTGGCCCTCTCCGGCGGGGAACGCAGACGGGTAGAAATTGCAAGGGCGCTGGCCTCCGCGCCTTCATATATGCTTCTTGACGAACCATTTGCTGGCATCGACCCGATCGCGATTGCCGACATACGAAATCTGGTTTCTCATTTGAAAGATCGGGACATAGGCGTCCTGATCACCGATCATAATGTAAGAGAAACACTGGACATCATCGACCGAGCCTACATAATTCATGATGGTCAGGTGCTGATGTCAGGCACACCAAAGGAAATCGTCGAGAATGAAGATGTTAGACGTGTTTATTTGGGTGAAAATTTTAGTTTGTAACAGGAAAGTTTAGATGGCATTAACGCCGCGCCTTGACATAAAACAATCTCAATCACTGGTGCTGACCCCCCAGCTGCAGCAAGCCATCAAAATGCTGCAACTCTCAAGCGCCGAACTGGTTGAATTTGTCGCTGAGGAAGTAGCGCAAAACCCGCTCCTGGAATATGACGAAAAATCCGAAGGAGATGATCGCCGATCAGCAGATAACAGTGACGGCGAACAGAACAAGCAGGAAACCGTCTCGACTGAGGAAGTGCCGATAAAAACGGCCGACGACTTCCTTCAGGAAACCGCACCTGTGAGCACTCAGAATGATGCACCACTTGATACGGATTATAACGAGCTTTACGACGATAATAGCTTCTCGGATAACATAGGCGCCATGCCGACCCAAAATCTTGGTCTTAACGGCAGCAACCAGATCACGGGCGGAGCTGGAAACTTTGACTTCACCGAAAGTTCCGCCGAGCAAAAACAATCAGGCCCGGTTTCTCTCAAAAATCACCTCGAAAGCCAACTTGTCCTGATACAGGCTGAGCCTTACGAAAAAGTTATCATCCAATATCTGATCGGTCTGATGGATGAAGCAGGTTATATCAACGAAAAAACACCACTCATTGCGGAGCGATGTGGCTGCACCGAAGAGGACGTAGAGCGCATATTTGAGATCGCTCAAACCATGGAACCACTCGGCGTCTTCGCACGAAGCCTGGGAGAGTGTTTGAAAATTCAACAGATTCAGGCTGACCGCTACGATCCGGTCATGGCCATTTTCCTTGATCACCTTGAAATGCTCGGCGAACGAAAATTTAATGAACTGCGCCGCCTGTGCAAGGTAAGCAAAGAAGACTTCCTCGATATGATGGAGGAAATTAAAGCACTTAATCCAAAACCGGGCCTGGAGTATGGTGAGGACATTGTCTACACCGTCGTCCCAGATGTTTACGTCAGAAAAACATCAAAGGGAAAATGGTTTGTCGAACTTAACAGCGAGAGCCTGCCCAAAGTTCTGATGAACAACCGCTATCTCAATGAAATTGGCGAAAAGGCGATAAAAAAGGAAGACAAAGAGTATATTGATGAATGCACAACCAAGGCTAATTGGCTTGTTCGTGCACTCGATCAACGAGCAAGAACCATCCTCAAAGTCTCCAGCGAGCTTGTGCGCCTGCAGAGAAAATTCCTCGACGATGGCATCCAGTATCTGGCGCCTATCAACCTCAAAACCATCGCAGAAGCCATTGAGATGCACGAAAGCACAGTGAGTCGTGTAACAGCCAACAAATATATTGCAACACCAAGAGGAATATTCGAAATGAAATTCTTCTTCACCAATGCGATCGGGTCGTTGGATAGTGACAATCAATATTCATCCAAATCCATTAAGTATAGAATCAAACAACTTATTGATGACGAAGACCCTAAGAAAATTTTATCTGATGATAAGATCGTTGAAATGATTAGAGGCGAAGGCATTGATATTGCAAGGAGAACCGTGGCAAAATACAGAGAATCCTTAGAAATACCGTCTTCAATAATAAGAAGAAGAATGAAGAACCCCGTCCTCTAAATAATAATATAGAGAGCTAAATTACAGATAGCGTTTACTCTCATAGGAACGGGAAATATTGAAGTCATAACACAACGTGACTTTGTAGAAAATGCGGGAATTTCGTGAAAACTTGACAGATTGGTCACTTGACACTACTTTCCGCCACCTTATATCGGTGCTGGTTTTTGCACAGAAACATTTTAGCTATCTGAGATAGGATCTGAATCAAAATGAGAATTACTATAACTGGAAGACAAATCGATGTTGGCGCATCACTCAAAGAACATATTGAAGCAAGACTAGAGGGAAGCGTAAAGAAATATTTCAGTCATACAATTGAAGGCGATGTGACGCTGTCGAAAAATGCTCATTTATTCCGCGCTGATTGTAAAATCCATATTGGACATGGCATTTATCTTCAATCAAGTGACGAAGAAACAGAAATTTACGCAGCCTTTGATGCCGCAGCAGATAAGATGGAAACACGGTTACGTCGCTATAAAAGGCGCATTACCAATCATCACAAAGAGAGAGGCAGCGCCAAAGAAGATACCAGAGCCGCCTATAACGTGTTCGACGTTTCAGATACCAAAGAGGTGGAACCAGAAGGCAGTATGCCGGTTATTGTCGCAGAAATGGACATGGATATCCCGGAAGTTACTGTTAGTGACGCGGTTATGAGGCTTGACCTTGGCGAACTTCAGACGCTCATGTTCCGAAATAGTGGTCATGGCGGCATTAATGTCGTATATAGGCGACCGGATGGCAACATCGGCTGGATCGATCCCAAAACGTCATAAATCGCCCCCATAAACAACAAGAGACCTATCCACATGGATATTTCAAATTTGATAAATATGGACACCATCTTTCCAAAGCTTAAAGCAAGCAGTAAAAAGCAGCTTTTGCAGGAACTTGGTAATATTGCCAAGAACAGAATCGGCCGACCAGTATTCGAAATTGCAAACGTTCTCATGGAACGAGAGCGCCTAGGCTCGACTGGTGTTGGTCATGGTGTGGCCATTCCGCATGGCCGTTTTGCCGAGCTGGATCAAATTTGCGGTATCTTTGCCAAGCTTGATAAGCCAATCAATTATGATGCGTTGGATGATCAGCCTGTAGACCTAGTTTTTCTTCTTTTGGTACCAGAAGAAGCAGGTGCAGATCATTTAAAGGCGCTGGCAAAAATATCCCGTGTTCTACGTAATCAATCTGTTTGTGAAAAACTCAGAGGAACCGATAGCGGCGACGCTATATACGCAATCCTCAATTCTGCACAAGCTGCATAAAAAAAAACACTCCGCAATTTGCATTGCGGAGTGTTATAATTTCTCTATCTTAAATTCTAAAGAACACCTTCGTCCTGCAGCTGTGGAGGAAGTTCTTCTCTATATTTAAACTGGTCAGCCAGGTTCTTGTCTTGGTTTGATTCCGGAAGATCACCCTCGGCCACTTCTGGTGGGCGGACCCAACAATCAGTTCCAAGTTCCTGAATCTTCTGACAAGCAACACGGGCTTCTTCATAGCTTGTAAGCGGGCCCGCATTAAGTCTGTAGTAATAACCGTTTGGTTGCGTATCACGGTCACCAAAATCGATCTCTGAACGGCGTGGCTCAAGCTGACCAATAATGTCAAAATACTTGGCCTTAAGCTTGTCCCAACCTGGGCGAAGCTCCGCTTTAGTTCTGTAAGCTGCGATTTGCAACGCCCAACCTTCTGGACCAAGAAGTGCCGGTACACCGTCATCTTCAGGCTCTGGTTCTGGCGTTGGCACAACAATAGCGACTGGCTCTGGCGGTACTTCGACAAGTCGTGCGACCGTAATCGCCTTGGTCAGCTCATTATCATCGTTGTTGTAGGTTTCATTAGCCGCTTTGGTTAAATCTGTCATATCGCTACCAGATTGATTAAGCACAGCATCAAAACGGTCATCAGACGACAGGTTGCTAAGAATGCGGTAATAATTCAAGTTGTCATCAGAAATATCAGGTCCACTATCAATGGAAAGAAGTCTTGCTGACATTAATTCATTTCCGGAAAGTGCGTAAGCCATCGCAAGGTTTTGACGGTGTGTTGCACCGGCATCTTTATGTTGAGCAGCTTGTTTCAGGATTGAAATTGATTGATCATGGCGCGATTGCAGTGCAAGCGATAGACCATAATTATTTAACAGTTTGAGGTTATCAGGATCAACCGCAAGACCGTCTTTGTAAACTTCAAGTGACGCCTCGCGGTGTCCCTGCATGTCCAGAGCAAGCGCGAGTGAACTCATCGCATCCACATCACGCGGGCTCAAACGCACAGCTTGCTGTAAAAACGGAAGTGCACGTGTTGGACGGTTTAAGGCAAGATAACTGGAACCAAGGCCTTTAAGTGCACGTGTATTCGCACCGTTCTTGCCAATGGCTTTCTGATAAGCGTCATTTGCATCATTATATTGACCAATAGCCGCGAGGCTGTCACCCAACCCAACAAGTGGTGCCGCGCTTGAGCTATCCCAGCGATGTGCACGTCTATAAAGTGGTATAGCCGCGTTATGGTCGCCTTGCTCCGCCATCTCACTTGCCAGCGCTAAAAAGCTATTATCCGACATATTGGCTTCAACCGCTTCCATACGTGTCAGGCTATCGTCTTGTTTATAGACCGCTGTAGTCTGGTTACCAAAATTACTACTGTTGGAGCATGCAGTCATAAAAATTGAGAGTGCTAATACGACAAAAGGTTCAAATCTAAACTTTCGTCTTATATCTATTTTTAAGTCTTCATTTACGCTCTGGTTTGTCATAATAAATTCCAATTCGACTAAACTTGTCAGTTTTTCTTGTTAATTTGTAAGACTGTTATAATCACTCAAACCACATACTTTCTTGTCTTCATTCAGATACATATCCAATGCTGCGGAAATAATTTCCTGACAGCTTTTTCTTGAATAAGCGGCATATAACCTCAATTTTAAATGGTCATCCTGCTCCATCCTAAGGGTCATCGCGATACGCTTCGCTGCTTTATCCGTATTCTCAAGCACTGTCTTTTCAACTTTGACAGCAGACGGAGCTTTACTTACCTCTGATTTTTCAGCCACCTTTGGCTCAACTTTTGGCTCGGTAGCACTAAGAACTTTGTTATATTGACGTTTGGCAACGTCATTTATTTCTTTAACCGCTTTTACAAATCCGTTGTGATCTGACGTTTCAGCTTTAAAATCCTGATGAGTTGTACGGGAAACCTTACTCTGTGTCTGCTGCGCATCAAAAGCCTGTATGGTCAGACGGTGATCCGTGTGGGCTGGAAGGGCTGATCCTTTTCTCGCAAGGAGTATACCCGATAGGCGTGCTTCTTTTTTTACTGAACTCATAACTCTACCCCTTATTACCCTTCTGCCTGACGACGACCGAAACCAGCAGCTTGTGACGGAGCACGTCTAAGCTGTTGAGCTTGATGTTGGAAAACAATCCTTCTAAAGTTTTTCTCCAGACGGTCACTGACATAATCCCAAAGATCAGCCACTTCCTTGGCTGATTTTGAATTTGGATTAATTTCCATCACTGTTCTTCCGTCGATCATACTTGAGGCAAAATCCGTCCGCTGATGAATAGTTGCAGGTGATACCGTGCCATGCTGTGAAAGTGCGATAGCTGCATCACTGGTAATTCTTGCACGCGGGGTAGCGGCGTTAATAACAAACATAAATGGCTTGTCACTTCTGTCAGCAAGCTCCACCGTTGCACCAGCAGCGCGAAGGTCATGGGGACTAGGACGTGTTGGAATAACAATCAAATCAGATACCGCAATCACGCTCTGGATCGCTAATGTGATGGCAGGCGGCGTATCAATGATTGCCAGTTTAAAACCCTGCTCACGAAGTTGATCAAGATCGGAAAGAAGTCTGGACACATTGGTTTGTGCGAAGGCCGGCGTCGCCGCTTCACGTTCGTTCCACCAGGCTGTTAAACTGCCCTGCGGGTCCGTATCGACAAGAACAACTGGCCCTGCGCCAGCAAGTTCTGCCTGAACGGCCAAATGTCCACTTAAGGTCGTTTTACCTGACCCACCTTTTTGAGATGTTACTGCTAGTACACGCATTAATCTTACCCCGGTTTAAATTTACTAAATGTGAGAAGTGTGAGAAACCATAGACTCACCCAAACCACTTAACCTTTGCATAATGCATGATATATCTTAATAAATCGTAAAATAGACGAGATAGAACGGCACCCTAAGTCATTGAAAAATATAATTTAATTAATAAAAGTTTAACTAAATTCTATATTGAAGTGTCAAAGAAGATCTAATTCGAGAGCAAGTAAACCGGCACAAGGCCACGGACAGAATTGCACACATAAAGCCGATCTGCATCTTTCAAGTCTTTGGGGTAAATGACTTTTTCATTCACTATAAGGGCATCATCCGTGAGCAGTTTTTGCCTGTAGATTCCCGGCAAAAGCCCGCATTCAGTGGGTGGAGTATAATAAATACCGTTCTTTTCAAGTAGAATATTGGTAAAGCTCCCTTCCGTCAGTTCACCTCGTTCATTGGTAAACAGAACTTCAAAGCACCCTCTTTCGGCCTTATATTTTTTAAACTCGGTCGTGTAATGGTCACGAAACGTTGTTTTATGAAAATAAAGCGGATCATTACTGTTGGTGGCGACATTTGAAACAATCACGGTTTTATCCGTTTCATTCCCGGGCGGTTCAATCTTTTCAGACGTAATGGAAATTGTCCCACGTTTTGAAAGCAACATACGAACTTTGCACATTTGATCTGATATATATTTTGCATGGAGTTCCAACATGCTCTCTGCTGAGCTACGGTCAAAGACAAACGAAAAATACTGCGCTGATTTTTCGAGCCGCTCCATATGACTATCAAGCGAACGATACCCGCCATTCGCTGTCCAAAGAAAACTTTCAATAAGATCAAAGACCGGATATTCCTTGGTTAAAAACTCTGCCTTTAGCAAGCTTTCATCATATTCGCTAGTTGCCTGTGAATCTGCGACGATTGCTCCGCCGATACCAAGCTCCCCTCTGCCCGAATGATCAATGGTAGCAGTCCTGATCGGCACACTGAAACACATATCCCCGTCTGGAGTAAAATACCCAATTGCACCCGTATATATGCCGCGCTCCGCCCCCTCCAATTCATCAATTATTTCCTGCGCCCTTATCTTTGGTGCCCCAGTCACTGAACCACATGGAAAAATTGACGTCATGACTTCAACAGCCGACTTTCCTGCGCTGACCTCAGCTTGAATGGTTGATGTCATGGTAAAAAGGGTGCGGTACTTTTCAACTTCATATAGCTGATTGACATTCACCGACCCACGTTCTGCCAATTTTGAGAGATCATTTCTAAGCAGATCAACAATCATCAGGTTTTCCGCACGCTCTTTATCACTATTATATAAGGTGTCCGCGCATATTTGATCTTCTGCAGGTGTCCTGCCTCTTCTACAGGTCCCTTTCATCGGTTTGACAATGAGTGTTTGACCCTTTTTTCTGATGAATAGCTCTGGGCTTAGGGATAGGACCGTAAGCGCATCACTTTCTATATAGGCCGCATATTCAACGGCCTGGGCCCCTCGAAGAGCCGCATAGAGCGACTTTGTCGATCCTTTAAAATCAAATAAGGCTTTCTGGGTATAATTGACCTGATAAATATCGCCGGCCTTGAGATAGTCCTGAATTCGGTTAAAGGATTTTTCGTAACTTTCTTTATCCTGGCTCATACGTAAATTCGAAAGCTCATACGCGGAACTATCCTCAAAGCCTTGCCAATAGTTGTCCGCTGAGCGGGTATCTAATACTTTTCGCGTTTCATAAACACCCATATGGATAAACGGCACACCTGACTTCTCTGGCACCAGCGGACTTAATTTACCTTCAAAACAGAGACCGGCTTCATAGCTGATCCAGCCAGCGACATGATACCCACGAGCAAGTGCGTCTTTGATGCTTGCTATACCGTCTTTTAAATCATCCGCTTTGGTAATAGAAATAATCTCGGTAGGCTTATCATAAACATACGCTGCCTCACGCTTAGAAGACGTCCGGTTATTTTCCAGAAACAATGAAAGTGTAGCCTTAGTGGCCATCTGATAACCCTGTATTAATAATTAAAGGCGCAGCAAAAACCGCGACTTCAATAGAAATATAGAGAATTCGTCCTTAAGAAAAGACCTATTATAAATCTTCGATAAAAGCGACCATGCGCTTGCGTTCTGCCTGTGTCGGTAAACGCCCACGAAGCGCACCAATATTATCAACCACGTGATAATCATTGATGGTACCGGGGATAATCACCGTTATATCCTCATGACCAAGAATAAACTTAAGGAAAAATTTACCCCAGCTATCGACGCCAAAATCTTTGGCCCACTCGGGGATTTCAAGTCCGGCCCCAGCTGTTGGCCCAAAAAGCCCTCCCCGTGCAAACGGCACATTGATCATGACCGCCACACCATGCTCGCGCGCCGCCGGAAGCACTCTTTGTTCAATAGAACGATTGAGCAAATTATAATGACACTGAATAAAATCTATTTTGTTATTTTCAATTACCTTTGCTGCTTCTTCATTTTGACTGTCTCTGAAATGGGTAATACCCACATATCGAACCTTACCGTCTTCTTTAAGGGCATTGATAGTCTCAAGATGCTCTTCAGTGCCGCGAAGGTTATGAACCTGCAATAAATCAAAGCGATTGGTTTTTAGGTCTTTAAAGGATTGGGTATTTTGATCAATACCGTCCTGCTTGCCCCCGCGAACACTGGTTTTGGTTGCGAGAAAGCATTTATCACGTGCACCCAACTCATCAAGAGCGCGGCCGACGATTTTTTCCGCGTCACTGTAAGTTGGCGACGTATCAATCACTGTACCACCCTCCCTGAATAGAGCTTCAATAGCATTTTTCCGTTTATTAAAATCTGCTGTTATATCACCAAATTCAAGTGCAGTTCCCAGCCCCACAGCGGGAATTTGTTCCCCCGTTGAGTGGATCGTGCGGTGAAGCAAGTCACTCGACTGGGCACTCGCCGAGCTCGCAAGCCCGGTCGTTGCAAGAAGTCCTGCCCCTGCGGCGGCGCCACTTAGTTTCAAAAACTCTTTTCTCGTCATATTTTTATGGTTCATTGTTATCTCCCATTATTCATTATAGATCTGCGATGTATTTTATCATTCTTGTTCGTTCAGCTTCAATGGGCAAACGCCCGCGAAGGGCGCCAAGGTTATCAATAACGTGATAATCATTGACCGTACCGGGAATTGCAACCGTGACATCCGGGTGAGCAAGAATAAATTTCAAGAAAAATTTAGCCCATGTGTCGGCGCCAAATTCAGTGGCCCACACGGGAACCTCTCGTCCTGATACTGCCCTAAACAGTCGTCCGCGTCCAAACGGAACATTAATCATCACCGCAACCCCGTGTTCACGTGCGGCAGGCAGAACGCGATTTTCTATACTTCGGTCAAACATATTATATTGGCACTGAATAAAATCGAGCTTGTTTCTTTCAATAAATCCCACCGCCTCGTCATTAAGGCGCGAACGTACGTGAGTGATGCCAAGATAACGGATCTTGCCCGCTTCTTTAAGGCTGTTTAACGTTTCCAGATGGTCATCTGTATCTTTTAAATTATGCACCTGCAAAAGATCAAAGCTTCCAGTCCTCAGTGCTCTGTAGGATCTTTCGTTCTGCTCAATGCCGTCTTGTTTACCGTAAATGCTGGTTTTGGTCGCGAGAAAACATCTGTCTCGCATACCAAGATCTTCAAGCGCGCGTCCGACCACTTCTTCGGCGCCGCGGTAGGTGGGTGACGTATCGATCACCGTACCGCCGTTATCAATGAGGGCGGCAATGGCATCTCTTCTTTGGTAATATTGTTCTGGCGTACTCATGCGGCCAAAACCATCGCTGGCGGTCCCCAATCCCACCGCCGGGATCATCTCACCTGTAGAATGGATCGGTCTGTGGAGGAAATTTTTCGTCTGTGCACGTGCCATGCTTCCAGGCAGACTTGAGGAAAGCAACCCGGCACCAATAGCTGCACCGCTGAGCTTCAAGAACTTTTTTCGGGTAATCTCGTTTGGCTTCTTTGCCATCATCTTTCTCCGTTTAAATTAAGTACCCTTTTCCTCATGTGTTTTTCCCAGTCTCCATGCCAGTATACCCCAAATTGCCGCAAGAGGCACGCCAATCATGGCGATCACACCAATTGATAGCCCCATAGCGGTATTAAGGACGGTATAAATCCAGCCATTAACCACATCACCGCCCCTGAACACTGCTGTATCAATAAAGTTCTTGGCTTTATATTTTTGTTCACGGCTGACAATACTAAATAAATTTTCGCGGCTTGGTACGAACATGCCATATTCGCTGGCCCGGCGCATGGTCTGGAATATGATAAAGACACCAATGGTCGGCGACACCGCAAGCAGCGCGAAACCAACCACTGTGATTATAGGAAGTATGATGATCCCTGCTTTAACACCATATTTTGATATCACCGGTCCAGAAATAAAGACTTGGAATATAAGCGCACCTATAGACACATACCTCTCAATAAGTGCAAAAATTTTCACCCGCTCCGCCGTATCCGGATAACCATCATAAATAAGAGAACCCTGTTGGAAGTACGCAAAAGTCGCGGTAAGAGAAAGCAGAAACACAAGCGTACTGATCCCCATCAGATAACGGGACTTAAGAATTTCAGTAAGTCCGGCTATAACACTGCCGCCAATCGCTTTCTCTCCGTCCGGTTCAGATCGGACGCTCGCCGCGTCCGAAATATTATCTTTCCTAAGATCAGTAAGTCTCAGTACACAAACAATTGAAAAAACCAGTATGGCCGCCGATATCAGCAACAGACTTTCTGTACCTACTCTATCAATCAAAAAAGTGACTGTAAGCGGACCAACAATACTGCCGATGGTGCCCCCCGATGCGATCAGGCCAAAAAGCTTTTTAGAATCTCCCGCTTTAAATATATCAACCATGAAGCTCCAGAATATGGAGACAACAAAAACATTAAATACGCTGAGCCAGACAAAAAACACCTTGGCGATGATATCCATCATGATGTTATTCGAAAGAAAGTACCAAAACAGCACCAGATTAGCTATGAAGAAGGAATAAATATAAGGGATCAGCTTACGTCTGGGAAAACGGGCCACCAGCGCACCATATATTGGCATCACCGCCAGCATGACAAAAAATGTATAGGAAAATAAATAAGCCAACGATCCCGTGCCGCCCTCAATCCCCATAGCATCACGGATCGGCCTTAATATAAAATAGGCCGTTAACAACGAGAAAAAATAGAGAAATGACCAAACAAATGCCGCGCCTTCGTTTTCGAAAACGCTCATAAAAGAGCTTTTTTGACTATTCTCCACATTCATGATCGACCCCTATATCTTTATAATACGGTACGCGAGACTTTTCCCTGCGTTATTATTTATGCAAGTGGCAAATGTCGGTAGATAGGATTGATTTTTCCCATCCCTCATAGTGGCTGTACTAGGTTAACCGATTTTTCTGAAATACCAATTTCAACAGGAAGGTTTCCACCATAGTCACCATCAATTTGAATTGGCATATTAGCATCATTACATCTAATGATAGCTTTGGTTATGGGCATGGAAATGACGGAATTACAATATGGGTATTGTTGGGTTAACATTAGATATGCATATTTTATCGAATTGAAACGGCCAGTTCTCGTTGCCATCAGTAAATAAAGACACTTTTCATCCAATCGGGCCTCGGGCGCGCAGATATATTGGCCACCGTATAAACGCCCATTGCTTACTATAACATTTGAAGCCGTATGTGTTTTTCCATTCTCGTTGACCTCGTAGCTGACATTCTTGCTTTTAAGCACCTGCCAAAGAAAAGATAAAGCATAGGCCGACTTTCCAATGAGTTTCTTTAATCGGGAACTGACGTGAGCGACCGACAGAGAGTCCAGTCCAGCACTGACCATAAGAAAAAAATATTGATCGTTGGAAACGCCAATCCAAATGGGAACTGTATGACTTTCTATAAGGCAATCCGCAATATCGTCGGCGTTGCATTTTAAATTAATTTCCTTGGCAAGGACATTGACGGTTCCCAGAGGAATAATACCAAACGGTATCTGATGGGGATAGATACCATTGAGAACTTCATTTAAAGTGCCGTCTCCACCTGCGGCGACGACCATATCGTAGTTGTTGCCTACATTCTGTTCGGCAATAAGTCTACCATGTCCAGCATATTCAGTTTCTATAACTGTAATGGTCAGATCGCTTCTTTTCAGTTTATCAACAATATGGCTGAATTTTCTGTTTGCCCTCCCCCCCCCAGCAGTCGGATTTAAAATGATGAGAAGTCTTTTTTTCTTTTTGTAACTCATACAAATGTCCATACTTAAGTTTTTATTAAGTGGGAGTGGTTTATAGATGAAATATATTATATTATTTGTTCGCGATATACAAAAATTTTCTGCGCAATCGGACTTATAAGAAATGCGAACTGGATATTGATAATGACCAAAAAAATGCCCATTTTCTTTTTTATTTTAACCCTTCTGCTGTGTTCGTTCGCAGAGATTATTTTATTGGAAGTTAAATATCAGTTTTTTTCAGGGGGGTTTTTGCAATCTCACGAGATTAAAACGTCTGGTCAAAGAGTAGCTTTTGTTCTCGCATTTTTTACCCTGAATCTATTTTTATATGGTGGCGCATTTCTTTTTTGGCGGTATTGCATGGAAAAATTCAAAGTAAAAAATAATATTCTCGCCTTTAATTTTATGATGATTGCTGGAATAGTGACCGCTGTTTCTCTGGTCGCTCAATTTCAATTGCATAAATACTTTGCGGATGCGATGAACCTCACATTAATGACAAACATTGCAGGTGGCGATTTTAAAGCTGGCCTCCTCTACGTTATGAATGAGGCATCATTATTCATTATTGGAATAATTGGTCTCTGTGCAGTATATTTTGCAATATATAAAATTGCAAAACCGTTTCTGATCAAGCATGAAGCCGAGGCCGCGGACAAATCAAGCGGCAAAATCAATCGTAAACAAGCCTACGTTATAGCTTTCAGCGCACTTATAGTGATAATTCTTATGGTCAACAAAGATGAGAATTTGCGATACAATTTAAATCGAAGCAATTCCTTTTATTTATTATCCTCTGCTCTGGATACGCTGACGGATGTTGACCGTGATGGATATGGCAGTTTTCGTTTCCCTCAGGATAATGACCTTTTTGATGCATCAATTTATCCTAATGCCCTTGATATTCCTGACAATGGTATTGATGAGGACGGTTATTTAGGAGATTTTACGAATTTCACACCTGAAATTGACGTCATAGTTGATGCCGATAACAAGAAAAAGCATATTGTTTTGATTGTTATGGAAAGTACACGGGCTGATATTATTGGTAAAACAATTAATAATAAAATTGTTGCGCCTAATCTTATGGCTCTTTCAGAGAATGGACAAATTGTTGATGAAGCCTATAGCCATACCGGTTATACAATCTCATCTTTAGCCGCTCTCTTTTCAGGAAAAAAGGGCGTTTTTGACAAGAAGAAATCCCTACTACCTATTCTCAAACAGAACGGATATCAAACGGCTGTTTTTTCGGGTCAGGATGCAAGCTTTGGGGGCAATGATGTTACTCTTGGTTTTAGAGATTATACCGATTATTTCTATGATGCTCAACTTGGCATTGATGATAGGGTCTACGCAACAACATTACCAGGCGGCATTCAAGTAAGCGAAGAAACGCTTTGGAATGAAGTTAAAACCTATTCGGATGCTCTAGATTGGCAACAACCACAGTTTATATATGTTAATATGCAAGCCCCTCATTTTCCGTATCACCACAATAAAATGACAATGAATTTAATTGACGAAGCTATTCCCCGTTCAGATATAAATGTTGATAATAAAGAATGGCTTCAGAACACATACTGGAATGCCACTAATTATGCTGATATTTATATTGGCAAGATAATTCAAGAATTGAAAGACAAAAATGTCTGGGAAAATACTTTACTTATCGTTTCTGGTGATCACGGTGAGGAATTATTTGATAACAATCATCTCGGGCACGGTTTCTTTCTTAGTGATGTTCAAACACATATACCTCTTATCCTCAATGATCCGAACTTTCAGCTAACTCAGCCTATCGGACATTCTGATTTCAAAAATATCATTATTTCCAACGCTCTTAACCAGTCTAACAAGATGCAGAATGTGTGGTTACAAGAAAGAAAATCGGTATTCCAATATATCGGCACATTCAATACTCCAGGGAAAATTTCCTTGAAATATCCCAACAAGAAGCAGATCATATTTGATTTGAGCAATATGTTAGTCCTTCCCATTGATCAAAAGGAATGGATTACTTATTCCGAGGCCATGAAAAGGCAAGATGTACGTCCAGAACTTGAAAAACTCATTCATCATTGGGAAAATTTGAGATGGCAAAGCCACTTGAAAGAAAACTTAATCAGTGAGGAACAATAGGATATTGCATACTAAACTTGTACAATATGTTTGCATCTTTTTATAGAAACTGCAGGCAAAGAGCTATTCTGACTATTCAACAATTATTACTACATTTCCCGTTTTATGCCCCTTTTCAACATACTTATACGCCGCCACGATTTGTTCCAACGGAAATTCTCTATCTATCACCGCTGTGAATTTTCCTTGACCTATAAGATCTTTTATCATCGTTAAACTTCTTCTGATATCTATCGGCATAGGAAAAATTGTTTTCTTATAACCAAGAATTGGTTTTATGATTGGTGTAATAAGAGGCAAGAATATATTTTGGGCCATAAACCCCAAGTCCGAAGAAATATAAATACCGCCCTCGTTCAAGAGACTTATACATTTAAAAAACGAACTCTTACCCACGGCATCGAACACAAAATCATATTTACCATCATCTTTTGTGAAGTCATTTTTTGTATAATCGATAACTCTATTCGCACCAAGTGATCGTACTAAATCAACATTTCTCGTATCGCATACAGCAGTAATATAAACCCCCATATTTCTTAGTAATTGAACCGCTGCGGATCCAATGGCACCAGTCGCACCATTGACGAGTACGCTTTGTCCTTCTTTTAGCTCTACTTTATTTATAAAGTTAATGGCATAGTGCGCTCCTTCGGAACTTGCGGCGGCTTGTTTAAACGAGATATTGTCTGGCATTATTACAGCTTTGCCTTCTCCCACAGTTATATATTGGGCATGCGATCCCAATCCTGAATCATCAAAACCAAAAACCCTATCGCCTACCTTTAAAGACGAAACATCGTGACTGTCAAGGGCGGAGTAAAAACAGGCCACAGGGCGGCGTAAAA
>TARA_R110002096_G_scaffold386418_2_pt1 | contig 182205 bp, 155 predicted proteins | sample TARA_R110002096 | Tara Oceans TARA_R110002096 (sample SAMEA4397295) | marine metagenome | biome: Polar Biome; feature: [DCM] deep chlorophyll maximum layer (ENVO:01000326); material: water (ENVO:00002006), including particulate matter (ENVO:01000060) such as... | depth 35 m
GCGGCAGCCAGATAATTTCCCCGGCCCTTTTTATCCAACTAACAAACAAAACCCTCGAATTTCACACCACCCTGTTAGACAATGAACACCTATGAATATGCGCCTAGAGGGCGTTTAAGTTGTTCGAATCAATTCAATATTGCTGCTAGCCAGAAATGTATTATTGATATTAGTACCTTAAGCAAAGTAAAACACAGCCAAAAATGTGAAATTAATAATGAAACTTTTACAAAAACCTTTATCCGACAATAGGCAAATCAAGACTTTATTATTTGGCGTTTTTTTTATTTTAATTTTAGGCCAAAATGCCTGTAAACCAGAGGAAAATGAAGAGGAGCCATATCAACTATGTATTTCCGGAAATACCAGAATTATTGAATCAAATGTAAGTCTGAATAATGTCACAGTAGATTTTTCGCATGCGAGGACTTATATTAACGACCAAAATAAAGTTACTTTTTATTTGTATTCAAGAGACCAATTTCCTTTTGTTTTTGTTTTAGCTGGTTGGAATATCTCACTTGATTCCAAGCATTCACATGAACAAAAATTGCTAATGGGTTTGGAGGATTGTGATTTAATTATTTGCAGCCAAAGTAATAGTCTATTAGAAGGTGATACTGTTTTTGCTGAGATAACCAAAGACAATAATATTCATGTTTTTATGGATGCCAAAATTATTAATACCGATGGCGGTGCTGGGTGTAGTACAATTAAAAATCAATCATTCGATACTGCACATTTTGTTGTAGATATTCTTTTAGAGCAATAAGGAAGCTTAGCGATGATTTCTTTGAATTTGGTATTGAAAAAGAGAAAAACCAATTCATCAAAATTTAATACGGTTGTGGAGCTGGGCTTGGTAGTTTTCTCTGGCGCGCATATTCATGCGTGCCTATCTTATTTGCCAGACTAACTAGGGAAGGCGCCTTTTTAATATTACTAATTTTTGCTAAGGACAAAATTTTCAATACAATGAGCACGCACGAATGTGCGCGCTAGAGGAATGTGCGCGCCAGAGGGACAATGAACTCGCACGAATGTGTGCGCTAGAGGTTTTAAAGTTTAAACTTCTCTGGCGCGCATATTCATGCGTGCCTATCTTATTTGCCAGGCTAACTCGGAAGGCGCCTTTTTAATATTACTAATTTTTTGCTAAGGACAAAATTTTCAATACAATGAGCACGCACGAATGTGCGCGCTAGAGGGAAAATCAGGAAAATACCGTATCAGGTTGAAGCCCAAAATAACTAAAAATCAAAAAGATAGCTTTTGATGGAGGCTTAACTTATTGACATTGGGCGCGCGCCAGAGGGTATCACTACTTTGTAACACTAACTACCAGCCTTCGACCATTAGTATAAACTAATAAAGTATTGTTTAACCTTTCCTTTCTCATTCACATAACAAATTATGGAAAACACATTCTCTGGATATATTCCATGGAATCTATACCAAGTTTCAAGCTCCAGGTTGCCAATTATGGAATCCGTTTTTTCATACCTCGTTTTACCCCATAAAAACCCATTAAATTGATTAAAATACAAAGGTTTAGTCTTCCACTTTTCATCCCATGGATTTATAAATGTTCTAAATTCAAACTCCGGGTCAATTTCAAAACTATCCAACGGAAAGTGATTTACATTAATGCTGTCAATGATAATTGTATTGCTATCAATCCCATCTTTTAGTCGTAATCTTTGAATTCCAAAAGACCTATTTCCTTCTGTAAAATGAGAATTTTGAATATATTCTGTAGTGATAGTTATTGATCTATCCTTTTTCAATAAATCTTGGCATTTTTGGATAACTGTTAAAAAAGACACTCCCACAAGTAAAAATTTCCATTTCATATAAAAGTTAATTTGATGGTTCCTCCTCAGTTGACTCATTATTGTTTGGGACTGGGATAACATTAGGAACAAAACGCTGCTGCGCGATTGCATCGCATGGTTTTACACAACTAAACTATGAAAACCTCAACCAATACCTACTAAAATGATATGCAAGGAATAAATGCACAGCTCAACCTACAAGGATAAATCAAATTTTTTGTCCTTGGAAATACAATTAATACAGCATATCAATCAACATAGCTCGTTGCCAAATTTAAAGCTCTAATTATATTTTGGAATCCCAGGATGGAATCGTGCGATAGCGGGGTCAGAATGATAAGCTACCTAATATTTGAGCCTTAAATCTTTTTCGCCGAAATCCTCCTTTCGATAATATGTTTCAAAAAAAACTATTTCAGTAGTTAGAATCCTATATTCTACTGACAAAAGCATAAAACTAAGTTCAGCATTGGTCATTTCCTCCAAATTACCATTCTTTAAAAAAGATCTAATGTAAAAAGTATCCTTAAAAAGACACTCCACAACAGCCTTGTACATTGCCGATTTTTTGAAAAGCTCATTTTGCTTCATTTTGTTAACATGGTCCTCAACTTTCCTTACCAAGTTTGTTTGATCCAATATATATACAACATCCTTTTCGTAACCTTTTTCAATTTCTCCAGTTTCAAAATTATAACCTTCACTATGATTCATTCCAAAGGCAAGTCCCTTCCATATAATATCATACAACTCTATAATTGAATTTGTAATTCCAAGCGTGTCAGAATTATGGTTTTCGACAATAGTTTCCAAAAGTCTTAATCGGGAATTATATTCAAAGGAGTCAAAAGCTCTGGTTAAGGACATAAAATCTGCCTTAAAATCTTGATTAATATTCTCATTTGTTTGATAACAAGAAGTTTGAAAAATCAATACGGTAATGATTGGAACAATTTTAAATTTTTTCATTTTGATCGTTTTTCTATTGGTTCTTTTGTCGAGAATTCCGCGCTATTCTCCCACCTCTATCGCCTGATTTCGATGCATGACCTTAAGCAACTAAACTATGAAAACCATATAGATTTTCTGCTAAAATTCTAGGACAAGGAACTAATTACAGAAGAGGCCGAAAAGGATGAAAGTAATTTCCAATTTCTATTGGAACATTGAAAATATTCGGCCCTTGAAATGAGCCTAAAATAATAGAATGCCTAAGACTTTGGAAAAACAAGATTTAGTTGTTTGATACCTCAGGGCAACTAGTTTATAAAATTATAAGCCACCTAATTGGGAACCCATACCAGGCAATGGTCCAGTATGCCTTATGCTTGGTAAGTGATTTTATTTATGTGGAATAAAGGTGAATCCAGCCCTTGAGGGCCTTTGAAAATTGATGGTTTCATAAAAATTTATATACGTCATTATACTGTCAAGCCCTAAACCAACAGAATCAGGAACAAAATAAAAAAGGATTTGCAAATTCTCCTTAGGCAAAATTTCGGTTAATTCTGTTCGAACGGTACCGCAGGAAATTTCTGATAAAAAAACACTATCTGAATAAAAAGAAAAATGATTAGGTATATAGCATCCTTTGGCTATGGATAATGGAACAAACAGAGATCTTGTGCTTTCATTTAAAATTTGCATCCTAAACAAACCTGCCGAATCCAAATCCTCAACAGCAATGATTTTTCCATATTCCCAAGAATGAATTCTAAATTCTGGTTTTTCAATGCTACATTGAACAAGGGATAGAATAGAGAATCCAAAAATCAATAATCTAACTAATTTATACTTCATAGTTAAAACTTATAGTCATAGGCAATTGAGCTTGGAAATCTGCATAAATGTTAAAATTTCCTCTTCAAGGCAAAGCTCAACTTCATTGCGCTTCTCTGTTGGCACAAGATTGCCGCTCGTTGTTTTACACAACTAAACTATGAAAACCTCAACCCATTTCAGCTAAAATGTTTTACCAGGAATTAGATTTCAAAATAATTGATATCTTAAATGATCTTTTTATTCTTTCCTTGAAAAGTACAAAAATGCGCCTGAATATTCTTCTTTTACTTTTTATAGCATCGACAGCCTTATGGGGACAAAAAACGCCTGATGATAAAAAAAGGATAAAAAAAACATGGGCGAGAATCTTTAATTCGGACCAAGGCAATAGGGGAAGCCTTTCAAAAGATTCTATCGATTTTAGTAATTTGGAAAAAGTTTGCAAATTGATTGAAAAGTATGGCTATCCTAAAAAAGAAGAAATTGGGAAATACTCTAAGACTCCTTGGTTGGTATGGATTCATTGCAGCGATCGAGAACTAAAGGAACTTACTTTTGGGATTATCAACAAGGGGCTATTGGAAAATGAAATTACCGAGCGTGACTATCACAGATATTTTCTAAGGGCTCTTTTTTTCAGAAAATTTGGGATGTATCCAAAAAGATCAAGGCCAACACTCCAAAACATCAATAATCGTTTGGAAGAAATAGGTGTTACCAAAAGTGTTAAATTGGATATTCTAAAAATTCAAGTCCTTTGCAGGTCGTTCAAAGCCATTCATAAAAATGAATCCAAAATTATTCTTGGAATATGGATTAAGACTGTTGAGCCCTATACTAGGGAAAAGGTTAATATACCAATTGAGTTGTACAAATATGACGATGAATATTTCTATGCTGAAAGACACAAGGACTTCCAGCCGATGCGGTTAGTTCTTAAACGAGAAAAAGGTGATGAGTGGGTTTTTACTTTTAAAAACAACCATAAAGATGAATACTTAGAAATTTCGAATTTATCCACGCTTACAATGTTCAACAAAGAAGGGGAAGTTTTGATTGAATATCTAAATAATAACTAATTATCAATTAGTTAAATATTGGTAAAAAAGGCCTTCACTTCGACCAGGGGGAACAGCAACTAAACTAGCGAAATCCTTACCCAAAATCTACTAAAATGTTTTACCAGGAATTAGTGCACTGCTCAACCCTACGAGGATAAATCAAACTTTTTAACCTTGGAAATACAATTTATCCCAGCTATCGTGGAACCTAGTTCATCGATAAATTTAATCCTCTTTTTATATTATGGAACCACAGGATGCAATTTTGTGGAAGCGGGGGGCAAAATACTAAACCATCCCAGAAGATTACTCTTAGACTTTTTCAATTCCTTTAATAGCTTAAAATTACCTGTTCTAAAACCAAATATTCTGTAGGAAATTATTCTATACTTTTATACTCCTTAGGATATACTTCATTTAGAAAAGTCCTGAGCATTACCTAAACTACTAGAAATACTTATGAAAAAATTAATCTTTACTCTCCTATCCTTTGCTATTAGTAGTCCTGTTTTTAGTCAAGAAAATACGGTAACGCCATTACGAGCGTCGGACCCAACCCAACCTTTTACAAGTATTGATTTCAATGCTGGTTTAAATTTTACTCATTTCGGATCTATGAGCGAAAATTCTGAACTTGACTCTTGGGAGTTTGGTTTGAAAGGGGATTTTGCCATTAAAAACTTTGGCCTTGGTGTTTTTCTTTCCTCCTCCAACAACGGCCAACTAAATCAGTTAATAAATGATGTTAAACTTGATTTCAAATATCAAATTCATAAAAACAGCGGGTTTTACAGCTCTTCATTAATTAAGATTGGACTATCATCACCTACATTTCCAGAAATGGACGACCTCAATCTTTTTAACCCTTATGACAATGCTACAGACTTTTTAGAAATAAATATGACTTATACTGGAGCATTAAGACTTAAGCCGAACTTGTCCTTCTATCCAACCTTTGAAATTTATCATAGATCTAAAGAAAATTCTTATATCCATGTGAACCTAGATTCTGTTTATTTTGCACCTGATATTACTCAAAATGGAATTCGTTTAGGAGGAATGCTCGCCTATGATTGGAAAAATAGTTTTATCCAATTGGGCTCTGGATGGTCTACCGGAAATTGGGATTTTAAAAATGGCAGCATCGCTGAGGATAATAACCAAGAATATAGCGATCAAACTTGGTTTGTTAGACTAAAATACCAATATGCAATTAGCGATTATTCACAAGTCTACCTTAGTTTCTACACGAAAAATTTTGCTTTAAAAAATGGCAATGAGGTAGATCCTATTCGATTTGGTTTGACTAATCTAAGCATTGGCTTTAAGCACTTTTTAAACTAGGTTTTAAAAATCAATTCTCCGGATAAGTCCCAAAGTAATGTCTTTATATTGTGTGATGTGTAATATTCTATTCTAAAGTAACTGGAAATCGGTTGGTTAGAAAGGGCAATCTTTGTTGAGCTCCCCTACCTATATTTTCTTTTTGTTTACAAACCAACAAGCAAAAAATATTGGTATTGCCAAGGATCCCTTCCAGAAAAAATTTGGATTGATCTGATTTGAAGTGAAAACCACGGATAGAATTGCAAAAACCCAGGCCACTAAAATTAATGCTGATGCAGTATAAACAGTCCTAAAGCCAAATTGAATTAATTTTTTCATAAATTTTATTTTTCATCCTTCTTCTTCATTCCTACTATCAGAGTCACTTGGAATTTGATTTAACCATGTTGAAATAACTATAGGACTAATAATATCTTGAGGGATTGGGTTTAAATTTTGAATCTGCCCTTCATTTATTTCAAATCCCCACCGCTACCCCAGGATTAAATCGCATGGTTTTACCAAACTAAAAAAACCTCAACCAATTTCTACTAAACTACCTTTGGCAGAAACCATTGCATGGCTCTCTGGCGCGCATATTCATTCGTGCCTATCTTATTTGCCAGGCTAACTAGGGAAGGCGCCCTTTTAATATTTCTAATTTTTGCTAAGGATAAAATTTTCAATTCCACAACAGCTTGGAAGACAATGAACTCGCACGAATGTGCGCGCTAGAGGTAATTTAATTCACTCTTTATGCCGTGGATCCTTAGGATGCAATTGTGTGCAATCGGTAGGCTTAGCAATTTAGCAACCTTACATTCCTCAATAAAAAAGCTGATTTTTAAATGGTCTAATTTACCTGTCTTATTTTTGATGACTATAGCTATATTTCTCTTTTTGCTATATTCCCCTACGTGAAAAAAGCCTTCCTTGTTTTTAGCCTTTTTATTTCAGTAATGGCTTTTGGTCAGCTAAGCCTTGATCCCTGCATTTTAAACCATAATTTCCATATTGTAGTTTTAGGCTCTTCTACAGCTGCTGGAACCGGACCTAGCCACCAAGACAGTGCCTGGGTAAATAGATACCGTTCTGCATTACAAAAGCTTAACTCGCAAATACAAGTAAGCAATTTGGCACAAGGAGGATATACCACTTATAAATTAATGCCCAATAATTTTGTAGCCGCTGCCAACCGCCCAACGGTTGATACTAATAAAAACATTACAGCTGCCTTCAAGCTCAATCCAGATGCTATCATTATTAATTTACCTTCCAATGACCGGCAATGGCCTATGGCAGAACAATTGGCAAATTTTGATTCCCTTTATAAGCACTCCGTAAATAATGGAATTGCCTTTTTTGTCTGTAGCACTCAGCCTATTGTAACAGCAAGCTTCGCCTCTTATCAGCGGGCTGTACGAGATTCCATCATGGCACAGTATGCCTCCTTTGCTATCGATTTATTTTTACCCTTAAGCGACAGCAACAATACGGTTTTAGCGCAGTATGCTGCAGATGCTGTTCACTTAAACGATTCGGGGCATGCTGTAATTTTTAATCAAATTTGGAATGCAGATGTTTTAAGCAAGTCCTTCATTCCTCGTACTAGTTCGGATTTAGGAATTTCGGGCTTTTTGCCAATGTCAGATTTATGTGCAGACTCCACCAAACTTATGGCTTGGCTAATCACAAATTTTGGGGATACTGTGCATCCAGGAACAATAGGCTATGTGAAAAGCACCGGAACCTTAAGCGACTCCACCAACCTCATCTTAACCAAAACTCTGATGCCATGTAGCCAAGATACTTTATGGACTACAGTGAATGCTGGCTTGCCAGGATCCTATTCTTTTCAGGCGAATATCACATGGCCAGGAGATACATTTTATGCCAATAATCAATACAATATCCTTCAAGATTTGGTGACATCTCCGCGGATGAAGCTTACAAACGATACACTTTGTAAAAATGACTACGCTCACTTTAGTCATCAATTATTGGCAGGTGATACCGTATTGTGGTATAGATCAGCTTTGGATAGTATCCCCATTGCAACTGGAAACAGTTTCCCTTTGGTTAATGATACCAGCCTATTTGCCCAAGGAGTAAGCGGTAAATTAAGTTTTGAAAGTTCCCTTAGCACATCAAATAATGCCAATATTAATTTTCAAGGTAATATGTTCGATTTATTGCCAACTCAGGATTTGAGCTTGGAAAAATTGGAAGTCAGACTATCAGGCACCGGAGCAACACCCTTAAAAGTATATTTTAAACACGGTTCTTACCGTGGCCATGAAAATATTGCTGGAGATTGGTCTCTCTACTACCACGATACCGTAACCATCAACCAAAGTGGAGATTTTGTAGTTGTAGACCTTGCGGACAGCACCTATTTGGCAAATGATACACTTGGCGTTTATGTTCAAGTGTCTAGTGGTTCCAATAGGGTGATGTATACAAGTGGAAATCAAGTAGCAAGCTATGTATCCAAAGCTTTACAATTCATTTCTGGCTCTGGCATTGCAGGAAATTTTGCTAGTTCATATAACCATAGAACACTCAATCTCAAAGCCCATTACAGCTATGGTTTCAACCCTTTAGGTTTGTGTGCTACACCTCGAAAGGAGGTTCGAAGAGTGATAGACACTAGTACTTTAAACCTTGGTCCAGACCTTTTAATTTCTGCAGCGGGCATAATCTTAAATACCGGAGCCACCTTAAGGAATCATTGTTGGATAAATCTTTCTACGGGAGATACACTTTCCAAACAGGCTTTTCTTTTGATAGACTCAACACTTTTCCAATCCGGTTTCCATCAAATTAGGATTGGGTGTTTTGGACAAAGTGAATATGGATGTGATTTGAGTGATAGCCTAATTTGTACTTTGGAGAATATTGGTTTAAGAGAATATGATTTTAATAGGCTAAAAATTTACCCCAACCCTACAAGCTCCGTTTTGAATCTTGATTTTGAAAACACACCATCGCTTATTCAACTGTTTTCACTGTCTAGGCATGAGCTTATTCGTGTAATTCCAAAGACTCCTACAACCCGGCTAAACATTGAAGGTTTGGCACCAGGAGTTTATATAGTTTCGGTTTTAGATGCTGGGGAAACCTTATACCGAAAGGTGATCATAAATTAATATTGGCCTATAAATTAGGTTTTTTAATAAACTACTTCTCTAAGATTTCAATATGAAAAGTTCTAGCATTGCGGAGATTAAAAAGGAATTGCAGTTTTGCTCTAAAGATGAAATAAAAGGGCTTGTACATAGATTAGCCCGATTTAAAAAAGAGAATAAGGAGCTACTTACTTATCTTCTTTTTGAAGCAAATGATGAAAGTGGACATATTGAAAAAGTAAAGGAATATATGGATTTACAGTTTGCAGAAATAAATACCAGTAGCTATTATTTCATTAAAAAAAGTGTGCGAAAGATTTTATCAGAGGTGAAGAAACAGATTCGCTTTTCGCAAAACAAAGAATCCGAAATAAGCCTATTGCTCTATTTTTGCAGTAAGTTAAAGGCAATGAACCCTTCCTATTCTCAAAATCTAGTTTTAAGCAATACCTATAACAATCAATTACGCATGATTAGAACCAAGCTCAGCAAGCTACATGAAGATTTGCAATTTGATTATCAGCAAGAATTGAAGGACTTGTAATTATTCAATTTTTTTGTGTTGTGAAATCGCGAGGGAACGTTGGGGAAGAATCTTTTTTTTAAAGTTCAAGTCCATTAATGGCTCAATGCTCTTCTGTTGTTACCAGTTCCTCTCCCTCATAGTAGAAAATTCTTTCTATTGAATATGGCTTCCTTTTAGAATAAATCACCCGCTTTCTGAGTTTTGCTTTCTCAAAAAATTCTCAATCTTTATTCGGTCCTTGTAAAAGCTCAGCTCTTTGTGAAGGCTATCATATGATAAATAAGCCAAACCTTGTTCCATTTAGAGTCGTAAATATATTCAATGGTATCAATTTTTATATTTGGAACTTTGTCTGGCCTGAATAAACTATCCATGAATTGATCTTCATATAATGAATCACATCCGTCCAAAAGAATTTTAGTCGCGGAATTTTAATTTGATATTCAGTCTTTTAACCAAAAAAATTTGCGTTTAACAAAACTAAGCCATAGTAAACGAGAATTTCCTTATTACATTAATTTCAGAAATGCTGTTCAAGTTTTTTTGGTCAAAGCCAATAAGGGAATTTTGTTCCGAGCTTATTTTTGCCTTCAAGAAAATGGTGATTTGATTGAAATGGAGCCTTAGGGAGATTGGGTAGCTCTGAAGGATGAAGAGATCACCCAACCGAACTTAGGTTCTATGAAAAGCAGATTAGCATTTTATTGTGAGCCTTGACCTTTTTATTCACCTGATTTTATTTTAGGGGTGTTCATGAACTCACTCCGTTCGGTTGGTTCTTATTTGGGGTCAACCGACTTTAGGAGCTCATGAGCGACAGCGAATAACCAAAAAATGAACAGAATTAAATCATTTCTTATTCGCGATAATTTATATTTAGGACACATGTGGCTTAAAATACAATAAGAACCAAAACAACCTATTCATATATCCAATATACCGACTTGTAGAATTAGGCTTGGGAAGTAATTTATCCTAGCCTAATTTTAGTGTTGTCAATTAAAAAAGATGGTCCTTGCCGGCAAAGGAGTTCTAGCTTTTGGCCACTTTAATCCAGGATGAAAATGATTCATCTATTTAACCTTATAATAAACATTATGAAAAAATTACTTTCCTTAAGTCTAATAATTCTATCGATTGGATTTAGTTCTTGTGAAAAAGAAACAAAAATTAAAGATTCAAGCGAAATACAAACAAAAACTGGGGATGACCCCACTGTTGTAGATTGGTCAATGTGCTGTAGCCCAGAATCCTGTATTGGTGAAGAGTTCATTGGGATGCAAGGCTGGGCCTTTAGCGTTGAAATCCATCATACCTATACCAGTCAGATGAATATTTCAGATTTCTATATGTATATACGCCCCTCAGGATCAGGACAAGCTTTTAGCTTGGTATGTCAGGCTCAGAATAATAGCAATCCAGCCTTTTTTGATTTAGGCTATATAATGGACCCCGGCTGCTACGATGTAAAAATAGTTAACTCCTTAGGCGACGATCCTGTTGAATTTTGCTCACCTACAGCTTCAATAGATTTCACCTTCTGCTGTGGTGGCTTAATTGAATAAAATATTGTAGGTAGGGCTTTTTTATCAGCCCTACCTATTTTCTATTTATTTCCACTTCTCAAAAGATCGTTTCTCAAAAGGTTATAAAAATTTGCCTAAGGAAAAAAAAATCCACCCTCAAGCCCCAAAAATCGACAGCCAATCATTTTTCTACATTCAAGACCTAAATCTAATTAATTGGTGTCGGCAAATTCTGCCAAATGTCCATATCTTCTGATCATTCAATAGATTTAAAATAATTGCCTACTTGGGACAGCAACTTTCGGACAGGGAGAAGGCTGTAGGATAATTCTTGTTATGACAAATGCCAGGTCTTGGGCCATTGACCTCCCCTCTCAGAGCCCATATCCCCAAATCCCCGATTCATCTACTTGAAACCGAATATGAAATACCTGATGATGATTATGGTTTAAGCCGTGCCGTTTGTGAAATGGAAAGCTTTTATCATAAGAAAATTCTCAAGCTTTGGTAGAGCGATTAATTCCAATGAAAAGTATATAAAACAGTTGAAATATACTTCCCCATTTTTTAATTGCTATTCAATTTTCTTATCCAAAATTTAATGGCCAATATCAATCAAAACTCTCTGCCAATCAATATTTTCAGCCCGTACAGCTTGGGTTCTAAATCCATTCCTTCTGGCGGTCCATAAACTTTTGGGTCTGGCATTTTGTGCTTTCCTTTTTTAGCAGAATGTTTTTTAGTGCCCAACTCAAACCCTTGTCTTAGTCTACTCTATCCATTCAATGGACTTTTAAAAGCGTAATTATTTTTTCACCAATAGTAAAACAACCAAAAAAGTAAAACTATGAAGTATCCATTATCGACCTTAAGTGCAAATGCCTTTCGCCCCTTTCAAAAAGGCTATTATGTACTACTAACTTTGCTATTTTCCTTTACCTTCCAATTTAGCTATGGGCAAAGCACTTGCAATAATCCCCCTACTGCTTTGGTAAATGGAGATTTTGAACAACCACCTGGGGCCATTTCTACCAGCCATTTATCCATCAATAGCAATATGCCTGGTTGGTTTGTATCTCACGGTACACCAAGCACTTCCAGCAGCCCCCCTCGAGCCATGTGGATATGGTCTAATGGTGGTGTTGGAGAAGGTGTGTTTAATTGCTTTGATTTTCAACAAGGCAAAGAATACCTAATCTGTTTTGATTTGATAACCAATGGTCATACCAGTGGTGTTTTTAATGTGAGGGCAACCAATGGTATAAACCCTTACACCGCAAATCCAACACCTGCAGGTTCTGCTCCACCTTGGCCATCAAGCTCTCAACAAATATTTAATGATGCCTTGTCCCCTTATACCAGCTTAACATCCATTTCGGTTCCCTTTTCTCCAGATGCAGATTATAGCCAGATTTGGTTTTACCCTCTGCAGAATGTCCCTCTTTCTACCCAATCTGAAGCTCAGTTTGACAATGTAGTTATCCAGGAAATTAATTCGGCATCCTATACAGTAAGTTCTGATGTGGTGATCTGTCCGCCAGCCAGTGTTCAGCTTTCAGCAACAGGAGGTACAAGCTATAATTGGTCTCCCGCTACCGGGCTTAGCTGTACCAATTGTGCTAATCCCGTAGCCAGCCCAGCTTCTACCACCACCTATACCGTAGAAATTATAGATCCGGATCTTTGCGGACCTATTATAAGAGAGGTTACAGTAACAGCCGATTGTGATTGTACTTGCGATTTAAGTCCAGATTTTATTTCTACCCAAGAGGCAAGTTGCAGTACTTATACCTTCACCAATAATTCTAGTGGTAATGCTTGTACCAATATTGTAGGAGCCAATTGGGATTTTGGAGATGGTGTTACAGGAACAGGTAATTCTACAACACACACCTTCCCTGGTCCAGGTTCCTATAATGTTTGTATGACGGTGGCAGGGTTTGATGGAGAAATCTGCTGCGACGATACCATTTGTTATACGGTAATTGTGGAGTGTGATACTAATGATTGTGAATGTCCTCTTAGTCCAGATTTTAGTTATAATGTAGATCGTTGCCAAGTAGAATTCTTCGATAGGACCATCACCGATTGTGAGATAATATCTACGAACTGGGATTTTGGAGATGGCACCTATGCCTCTGTTCCAAATCCAGTACATGTTTACAATGCCGCCGGGACTTATACGGTTTGCCTTACTGTAAAAACAATTGACCCTGATTCGGGAGAATGTTGTACAGATTCGGTATGTTTTGATGTAGATGTTGAGGATTGCGAACCTTGTGAATGCGAAATCATTTTAAACCACCTTACTGCAGATATAATGGGCTGCGATGTTAATTTTTCTGCCGATGTAGCAGCGGATTGCAAAATAGTAGATGTCTATTGGGACTTTGGTGACGGAAATACGGTTTCTGGTAATTATAACCCTACCCACAACTATGGATATAATGGAACCTATAATTACTGTGTAACCATTACCTATTTAGTAAATGGTGAAAACTGTACAAAAACCTTTTGCGACATGGTAATTATTGAAGATTGCGAACCTGATCCATGTGCTGACAGAAATGGTGATGCAAAGGATAAAACATCGGGCGTAAATCCTGATGAAGACCCATCATCATCTATGGCGCTCAGTGTTTTCCCAAATCCTTCATCAGGTTTGGTTAGCATCAGCTTTCAAACCGTTTCTTCTGGACAGGTAGAAATAGATGTACACGATGTTACAGGAAAGCATATTACCAGCCTTGCTGATAAAAAAATGGAAGCGGGAAGCCACACTATTAGCTGGGATCCTTCAGACTCTGGAATGAGCTTTGGCCTTTACCATATTATTGTAAAATATGGGGAGAAAGGAGAAACAGTGAAGTTTATGTATGAAAGGTAAATCAACCAAAACCCTTTAGGTAATTGAAAGGCTGTCTCCTCTTGAGGCAGCCTTTTTTTGTTTAGAGATAATAAAGCAAAAACAATCCTATTACATCACTGGGTATAAGCCGAATTCTTTTTGAATATAATGATTAGTGAAAGCTTTCATTTGAAAATTAGAATTAAGGTAAAAGTTGTGGCTGTAAAAATCATTTCATCAAAAAAATATAAAAATTATGTTGGTTTTATTGTGATAATTTTAGCTTCTGATTTAAAAGGAATTAGGATTTTATTTTGTTGTTTATCAGCAGATAGCAGCTAAAACTATTTTGATTTTTCGAATTGCTAAATGTATTTTATCCCTAAAATTCTAGTACATTTAAAGATATCAACCAATATAAAATGAACATTCTTCTCGCTGGCCGAAATGAGCAAGAGTTACAATTTTTAAACACTCAATTTAACCATGTAAAACCGCCAAAATATCACCTGTATGAAGTAGAAAATTTTAGTAAAGCAAAACAGCTTATTCAAAGCTCAAAACCACATTTAATACTTGTGGTTTTAAGCAATTTAATTGAAAAGAATTTAGACCCTAAACAATATATCATAGCCATGACCTTAAACCACCATGGTGCCTCAAATTTTGAGGCATTGCTTGAAGATAGTGATAGAGCCTCAGTCATTCATTCAAAGCAGATGTTTACGAATGAAGAAGCGCTTATTGCCTTAAAAAAGATTTATCATCCCCTGGCCATTCAACTTCCTTTTGAGCTTGACTACCCCCATCGAATTGCCATTCCTGTAAAGGGTGGCTATAAGTTTATGGACCTCGCTGATATTATTCGTTTAGAGGCTTCGGGCAGCTATACTTTACTGTACACGGTGAATGGTAAAAAACTGATGGTAACTACGCGCATTGGCAATTTTGAAAACCAACTTTCCAAAGGTGGATTTATCCGTACTCACCAATCCCATATTGTTAGAGTAAACTCGGTAAGGGAAATGCGTAAGGGCAGCGAATATTACTTGGTACTTAGCAATAACGAAAAAATTCCTGTGGCAAAAAGGCGATTAGCATTTGTAGAAAATGTCTTATTCAAGAGCTATAAAAAGGTTTGGTAGATAGAGTCTGCAGTCTATTAATTTAAACCAATAATGTGGTTCTATAGAAGGAACAAAAAAAAAATTAACTTCAATGGGAATAAGCTAGGATTGCACTACTAAAAATTTAAACCCAGAACCCAAAAAACAAGAAGGCACCCTATTGGGGTTTTACAAAACTTAGATTCAAACAGCCTTTAACTTTTTCAAGCAAAACCTGGGCTGTAAATGGTTTGGTTACATAATCATTCATCCCCAACTCCTTTACTCTTTGTTTGGCTTTTTCGCTTACATCAGCTGTAACAGCAATTTTGGCTATGTTCTTTTTTTCCTCACCTGCTTCTCCAGACCTAATTTTAGTACAGGCTTCATAACCATCCATTATTGGCATTTGAAGGTCCATTAATATTATATCAAAATCTTCGGCTTTAAAAGCATTTAGTGCATCTTCTCCATTTTCAGCAATATGAAAACCGGAGATATTCCAAGTTCCTAAAACCTTTCTCATAATAAACTGGTTTAAGGGGTTATCCTCGGCCACTAAGATTTTGATGCCTTCTAGTCCTTCCTTTTCTTCTTTAATTTCTGGGACAATTTTCTTTTCTTCTTCCCAATGAATCAATTGCAATGGAATTTTTATGGAACAGTTTGTTCCCTTGCCTATGGTGCTTTTCAAATTTAGATCTCCGCCATGCAGTCTTATGAGAGATTGAGCGATAGTAAGACCAAGCCCTAATCCGCCAAAAAGTCTTTTATCATCTATCCTTTCTTGTGAAAAACCCAGATAAATAATGTCCATTTTCTCATCCGAAATTCCCACTCCTGTATCCTCAACTAATATTTCCAAATTAATTTTAGAGTCCTCTGTTTTTTTGGCTTCTATCCTTATGCTAATTTTTCCATGCGAGGTAAATTTTACAGCATTTTCCACCACATTGGTGATGATTTGGTAGAGCCGGTCATAATCTCCCAAAACCATTATTTCGGAGGCCTTAAGTCCTTGAAAGTGAAACTCCAATCCTTTATCCTCCACGTTTAATTTCCAAATGGCATTTAATTCATTCAACAAGGCTTGCAGATCGAATTTTTCTTTGGCGATTCTCAATTCATTTTTTTCAATTTTTGAGAAATCGAGGATATTATTAATGGAGTTTAATAAGATTTGAGATGAATGGCGAATTATGGCAATATCTTCTCTATGCTCTTCGTCTAGGCTTTTATCTTCAGCAAAATTATTGCTAATTCCCATGATGGCATTGAGTGGAGTTCTTAATTCATGACTGATATTAGACATAAAATAGAGCTTTAATTCATTGGCTTCTTCAGATTTTTTCAGGGCCAATTCCTGAGATTTCTCCTTGTCTTCTCTAAGTTGTTTGATAAGGTTGCTCATAGACAGGGAAAGAAAGATTATTTCCAATGCCGATCCGAATTTGGAGCTATTAATGGTGATAATATTACTGGGAACCAGGCTGAAATTATTCAGAATAAACACCGTAAACCCAAGGGTTAAAAACAATATCCCCAAAATAAAAAAACTATCAATTTTCACCTTCCTAATGGAAAGAATGATAATTGAAATAATGATCATTAAAATGGTTAGTAAGCCAAAACCATTGAATAAAGGATAATAAATAAAAATTGATCCTGGGCTAACAAGAAGTCCAATGAATAGTAAACCCACAATACTATAAATCCCATTAAAGGCATACCAGAAAGATTTTAGTCTGGTTTTTAATTCCAAGAAGGAATTGGCATAAAAGCCCAAAAAGACAGTTGAGCAGGCACCAGAAATCAGCACAATTTTGGAATATAGCCAGCCAGGTTCTGGAAATAAAAACTGATGTGTAAAGCCATCTAAAGAAAACTGCAAAAAGCTAAATGATACAATATACAGCCCATAATACAGGAAGGTAGAAATCTTTAAACTCTTATAAAAAAAGGAATAGATAATTGCAGATATCAGCAACATTCCATAGAATAAGCCATAAAAAATATTGTTTGTGGTACTGCGTTCAAAAAAGCTAAGAGAGTCGAACAAGCGCATAGGAAGGAGAATCATTTCCCCATCACTTTTTAAGTGCATGTAAAACTTTGATTTGGAATTTGGAGCTAAAACAATATTAAAAACGGACTCTGCAGACTTTACATTTTTTTGATCAAAGGGCAGGGCATCACCAGTGTGGTAGGAATGGGTTTCACCATTTTCCTGTACTTGATATAGGTCTACATAATCTGTTACTGGTCTTGCCGTGAGTAGATAAAAGTTTAAGCTATCGCTTTTATTATTATTTAGTTCAAACCGAACCCAATGATGGCCATCTGTAAAGTCGATATTTTCATTTGGGCTAGAAACTTCCCTAAAATTGAGCCCTTCTTCAAGTTTCAAAAACTCCTCAAAACTCAAATCCTGCTGTCCTAAATCTACAATTTGCGATTTGCCATACAAATCAATTTCGCCCATGTGGCTAGATAAAGTCTGAGCGCTTCCATCAACCAGCCCGCCTATAGCTAATAATCCAAAAATAAAGCTCCTAATGGCTTTTATATTCCCTTTCATCAATCCTGTTTTAACCTGGTTCTATTAAGAAAATACTTTTTTAACCAAGGACAATCTTTCTTATATATCTGCCAATATAAGTGTGATTATCACAATTATGTTCAGGAATTCGATAATTTCTTGTTTTGTTTGGCTTAGATGTTTTTCTATCCCTAGATTCTTTTTACACCAATTAGGTAAGTCCATAAGGAATAAGCCTTTAGCTCCAAAAAATGTTTATGGAAATTCTCGGGGCTGGCTTCTATTTGATAAAACTCCCTTGGACTAGTATAAATGGCATTGCTAATAACAGCTGCTAAGGGCATGGCCACCAAACTTGCAATACCAGAAATAAGCCATTCCGAATTTTTAAAATTTAACTCTTCTTTTCGGTTCCGCAATATGTTTAGGGTGGTGAAAAAACTAATACCCCCAGCTCCAAATAAAATTAATTTATTGGTTGCCGATCTTTCAAAATCAGACCTAAAGAGTTTGATAATATCAATTTCATAGGATTGAAACTCTATTACACTATCCTTTTTTTCAAAGGCTGAAATAAATAAACTGCTATCATTAGCGTCTATAAGTGGTCCAGAAAACACTCTTCCATCAATTAAGCTTATTTCGCAATGATGGGCATATCTATGGGGTAAAGTAATAGTATCATAAACTTGAGCAGATGTACTTGTCGGGAGCAACAATCCACAAAAAAATAGAACTTTTAGAAATGACGACATGAATATTAGCTAAGCTTAGCAAGATTAATAAGCCAAGATATTGAATTGTTTTTTAGGCCAAAATGGCCATAGGCCGAAACTTAATTTTAAATTGCGAAGGATCAAAACAACTTCCCTAGAAAATGAAATACCTAAAGGAAAAGGAACAAAACAGGAACCAGCATTTAATAATGATGGCTCGAATGTTTTCTCATAATTTAAGGTCTCCTATTGCTGGCCTTAAAATGCTTTTTCCGCTATATGAAATGGAAGAAGATCCTGAGGGGAAAGAGGATATTTATGAAAACATTAAGCTTGGTGCCAGTGAAATGTTTGAAATGATTGAGGATTTATCCAAAATATTAATGGACTACTGGGAGTTGGAAAATCCAAAATCGGAAGTAGAGCTCAAAAGCTCATTCGACAAAAGCCTGGAAAAATTAAAGCCATTGATTCCGGAGGATGCAGAAATTAGTGGAAATTTTGAAGATTGTAAAAGCATCCTTTATTCCCAGAAATATTTAGATTTTGCTTTTGAGGAGTTAATTCAGAATTCCATTCGCTATAGATCTCCGGAACGACCCTTAAAAATTGTGGTAAAAAGCAGTAAGTTGGACGATAAATTCATCTTAAGTTTTGAGGATAATGGCCAAGGAATAGATATAGACCGTCATTCTATAGACCTCTACAAAATGTATAAAACCTTCCACAACGACCCTACTATAAGAACCAGGGGTTTAGGCATTTTTTCGCTCAAAAATCAAATAGAAATGATGGGTGGAAAAATAAAAATTGAAGGTGAAAAAGACTCGGGATTCAAGGTAACCTTAGAACTCATGCCTTAATGGCGAGAAATTCTTTGCATAAGTTGCTTTTTATTGGAGCGGCTAATTGGTAAATTAAAGTATTCTCCAATGGCATAACTTTCTACAACCTCTTCTACCTTATTTATATTTAGAATATAGGATTTGTGTATTCTAAGAAAATCATCCTCTGGCAGTTTAGCCACAAAAGCTTTCATGGTGCTGTGAACAACATAGTTTTTTTCGGAGGTTACCACTTTTACATAATCTCCCATTGCTTCAACATATTCTATAGTGGAGTTTCTCACCTTAATCATAGAACCGTCAACCTTAAGAAATACAAAATCCTCTTCGCCTTTTCCTTGTACTAGGTTTTCTTCGTAGTACATCGCTCTTTCTGCGGCTTTTAGAAATCTAGGGTAATCTACAGGTTTTGAAATATAATCCGTTACATCGTGCTTAAATGCCTCAAAGGCATACTTCTTTTCGGAAGTTACCATAATAACTTGTGGAACATTTTTAAAGGTTTCCAAAAATTGCAATCCGGACATTTCAGGCATTTCCACATCTAAAAAAATAAGATCAATATCCTTTTTATCCAAGGCAATCTTACCTTCCATGGCATTGGAATAGCTTCCTCTCAACTTTAGAAAATGAGTTTTATCCACGCATGTTTTTAAAACATCCCTCGATATCGGATCATCGTCAATTATGATACATTTCAAATCTGTATTCGCCATTTCGAGCACCAAAATAAATAAAAACCAACAAGAAGTTTATTCTACAAAGAAAAAATATTTTCCTTTTGTTTGCTATACCTAATTTTTTGAATGATTTTAGGGGAACAAAGGCAAGGTTTAAATGAGAGTAGATAAATATTTATGGTGTGTTAGAAAGTTCAAAACCCGAGGATTATCTTCTGAGGCTATTAAAAAAGAGAGGGTAAAAATTAATGATGAGCTTGTAAAATCTTCCCGAACTATTAAAATTAAAGATCAAGTAGAAATTCTTCGTGAAGGCATAAAATTTCGCTTTTTGGTGCTCGACATTCCAAAATCTAGGCTTGGTGCAAAACTGGTTGATGATTTTATTAAAGATATTACCCCTAATGAACAATTGGAAAAAGCAGAGTTCATTAAATTAATGAAAAACTTTAACCGCAAAAAAGGGGAAGGAAGGCCTACTAAAAAGGACAGGAGAGATTTAGATCGTTTTTCCGAGGACCCCCATGAAGCTGGCCTCTAAATTTGCTCTAAAATATTTTTTAATACGGTGATATTTATTGCATGGCTGCCTTGGAAAACCTTGCTTTTTGGATCAAATCCTTTTTCCTTTAATTGTTCCAAGTACTCTTCCATTTTTTGTAAGGATATATACTCGTCATTATCCCCAAGAACCATCCATAATGGAATATTGCTCATCTTTTCAATGGCCTTGTCCATTGGTAGATCTGGAGGAAAGGCTCCTGCCCAATTGATCAAAAAATCAAATTTGTTATGGGATAAAGCTAGCCATCTGCAGGCAGTTGCTACTCCTTGTGAAAATCCTAAAATCCCCACTTTTTCGGTCCTTTCTATTAAGGGTTTAAAGTCTAGGAATAGCTGGTCTAGGTATTTTACATAATCGTCTATGTCGCTAAGCCTCGCTTCTTTCGTCATCCAAGACGAGCCAACCCTTCCAAAAGAGTCTTTTAAATAAAATCTATGTAGTCCTTCTGGGCAAATAAAGAGGGTGTCTTTAAAATCCTCCATAGCGAATTTGCGGCAGAAGAAGGATGCTAATTGTCCATATCCATGGAGGGCAAAACAAATCTTAGAGAAATTTCCATCCTCATGAGCGCTTAAAAAATATCTCGCCGTTTTTTGAATTTTTATTTGCCTTTCTATCAATTAAAATTGGCTTTTCTCTTTTCTAAAAATGCTGTTGTTCCTTCCTTAAAATCTTCGGTTCCAAAGCATTTTCCAAACTCTTCAATTTCAATTTTTAGTCCATCAAGGTTTGCTTTATATCCAGCATTAACACTACAAATAGCACTGGAAATAGCCATGGGGGAATTTTTACAAATTTTTGCTGCTATTTCTTCACATTTGGAAATTAAGTCCTCACTTTCCACCAAATGGTTTATCAATCCCATTTCATAAGCTCTATCGGCCTTTACCATATCTGCGGTAAAAATCATTTCCATTGCTCTGCCTTTTCCCACTAGTTGAGCCAATCGTTGTGTACCTCCATATCCAGGAATTACACCTAAACTGGTTTCTGGCAATCCCATTTTTGCATTTCTAGAGGCTACTCTTATATGGCAAGACATTGCTAGCTCCAATCCTCCACCAAGTGCAAATCCATTGATAGCCGCAATTACTGGTTTACTGAGATCTTGAATAAAATTAAATAGCAATTCTTGACCTTTTGCAGCCAACTCTGTCCCTTCATTAATGGAAAAATCTGCAAATTCCTTAATATCTGCTCCAGCAACAAATGCTTTTTCTCCGCTTCCTGTCAATATGATAACTCTAACATTGGCATCATTTTCTAAATCTTTGAGAGCGGCATTTAATTCCTCAATAGTTTGTTTGTTTAAAGCATTTAACTGCTTAGGTCTATTGATACTAAGAAGGGCAATATTATTCGATTTGTTTATTAGGAGGTTCTGATAATTCATATTCATCAATATTATATAATTGGACTTGCAATGTTGCAAAACAATTGGAATCGGCCAAAAAAAAAGAAGGCCCTAAAGCCTTCTCTTTTCAAAAAAATATTTTCTGTAGTTTCTTACATATTGTAGCTTACCAAAACAGAAGATTTGATAATTACTTTTGAAGGAACAAAGCTATTTTCAAGTTCGCCGATAATCTTCATTAATTTTAGGTCGTTCTCGGTAGTTTGTTCAACAACGTTTACTTTTCCTCCTACACGTGTTCCAGATTTTTTGGCAATAATCTCAGCTTTCTCTTTGGCATTAGCCACTGCTTGGGCAAGAAGTGCTTTACGAACACCCGCTTCATCTTCTACCAAATATGTAATATTAGAGATTTGATTGATGCCTTTTCCAGCTAAGTCTTGCATAATTTCATCATAGCCTAGGATACTATCGATTCTAATGGTAAGGGTTTGAACAGATATATATTCATATTCTTCTTCCTTTTTATTCCACTCAGCTTCTATAGACACTCCGGTGGTGGCTAATTTGGCAATTCCTGGTGTTTCGAAGATATATTCTACAATATCTTCAACAGCGTCTGAAGTTTCTTTAAGGGCTTTTTCGGCAGATCCTTCTTTGGTTAAAATAGAAACTTCTACTAATAGTCCTGTAGCTTCTACTGCAACTTCAGCCTCTCCTATCACCTCTATTGAAGATCCTTGAGCGAAGGCAAATTGGGTACTAATAAACAATGCGGAAAGCAAAATGCTAATTTTTTTCATGTCGATTTTAGGTTAAAATGATTTTGGTTTGGTAAAGCTAAACTTTTGACTGAAAAATAAAAAAAGATTTTGGCGAAGTATAAGCCCTTTGTTTAGAGCCATTTATTGGAAACAATGTCGAATAATTCTTACTTCTGTGTTTTTTGCTTCAAATTAGTTTGGTCTTGCTATTGGTAGGGAGATAAAAAATGTTGTGCCTTCATCGGTTTTGGTTTTAAACCATATTTCCCCCTGTAGCCCTTCAATAATATTTTTTACCATCGCTAAGCCTAAACCCATTCCTTTAGTTTTGGTAGTGAAACTAGGTTCAAAGATTTTATTCCATTTATCCTCTGGCACACCTGTACCATTGTCTTTTACACTGATCAAAACACTTTCGCCTTGTTGTTTAATGGACACATCTATTTTAGTCTCTCTTTCTTCTGGTATGGCTTGAATAGCATTTTTTATGAGGTTATTCATCACTCTTAGCAATTGATCTTTGTCTCCTCTTATTTTTAAACTTTCATCCTCACAATTAAAGCTAATGTTTACATCTGTAAACAACAGGGTGCTTTGAAGAATAATGTCTTTGGCTTCTACTTCTTCCATTTTAGCATCTGGCATTCTTGCAAAACTGGAAAATGCACTAGCAATATTGGTTAATGTATCTATTTGGGAAATCATTCCCTGGGTAAACTCCTTTAGCTTTTCTGGCTCCTCTGTCTTCAGTGATTTTTCCAAATACTGAACATTTAAGCGCATTGGGGTTAGGGGGTTTTTAATTTCATGCGCCACTTGTTTGGCCATTTCCTTCCAAGCTTCTTCTCTCTGTTGTTTGGCAAGGTTTGCCGCACTTTCTTCTAGCTCGGTAAGCATCTTGTTGTATTGTTTTACCAGAGCGCCTATTTCGTCGTTATACTTCCATTTCAATGGTTTATAATCATTGATCCGTGTTTCCTTAAGCTTTTGACCAATAGCAATAAGGGAGCTCGTTATATAATTTGATAGTAAATAAGCTATTAGGCCTGAGATAATAAATAAGGCCAAAAAGATTTGACTGAGTTGGATTAAAAAACTTTTTTGTTCTTCTACTATCACATTGTCATTATCGAAATAAGGCAGATTCACAATGGCTACTTCCTTTTCCTCTGCATTTCGCACATAATCGTAGGATACCAAATAGCGCAGCGTGTCTACCCTTCTATCCACTACCAATTGATCTCCTTTATGAGAGAGTTGGTTCATTATGTGGGGGGGAAGGGTATCGGGAATAAGTCCAAGGTGAAATAGTTCGGGATTACTTCCAATGAGTAATTTTCCTTTAAGGCTATAAATATTGATATCCAATCTATTTATATCTGCCAGCTCGCAAATTTTATCATCGAAGAGACTAACAATACTGTCTGTGTGTTCGCTTATTTTTTGATCTCGAAGAAAGTAATTTATAGCTTCATTAACGGCTGTTTCTTTTCTTTTTAATCTCTCTTCGTGGTAGATTTCATTTTCATTTTGGAAGTGTCTGAAATAAATCAAGCCGGTAACAATAAAGCTCAATAAAATCATGAGCAGCATAGAAAAGAAAATTCTCAGTCTGAGGGTTAAATTAATACGCATATAAAATCCTTTTCTATTAAGTAGCTGCTAATTTGGCTAAAATTCTGACTTTCTCAAAAAAAGAAAATCCCATCCTGAAAAACAAGATGGGATTTATATCAAATTTTATTCCTTAAAGTTTAGCCATTCAGGGCTTCAGCACCACCAACAATTTCTAGAATTTCATTGGTAATTGCAGCCTGGCGAGCTTTGTTGTAGGATAATTTCAATTGTCTTACTAATTCATCCGCATTATCGGTAGCTTTATGCATGGCTGTCATTCTAGCGCCATGTTCCGAGGCATTGCTGTCTAGCACACCTTTAAAAAGTTGAGTCTTTAGTGATTTAGGAATTAAATCTTCCAAAATCTCTTCTTTCTGCGGTTCATAGATATAATCACCACCAGCATTAGAGGAATCTGCTTCAATTTCTCTTACTGGAAGGTATTGCTCTTGCTGAGTATATTGAACAGCGGCATTTTTAAATTGGTTATAGAAAATATCCACACGGTCATATTCACCATCTGCGAATTTATCCATGATCATTTGAGAAATTTCTGCAACTTCTTCAAATTTGATTTCGTTGAAGATCTCAAAGTTTTTTCCAACCATATTTAAACCGCGGCGTTCTAGCATTTCGAAACTTTTTTTACCAATTCCGAATACTTCAACACTAGCACCTTGATTTTGATAGGCATTTGCAGCGGCCACAACTTTTTTGGTAACATTAGCATTAAAGGCTCCGCATAATCCACGATTTGAAGAGATTGCAACCAATAATACTTTATTAATATTATCCGAGTTTCTGGCGTAAACCCCTTCAGTAGAATCAAGGGTAGCACTAACATTCATCAAGATTTCTTCAAGTTTTTGAGCATAAGGACGCATTTGCACAATTGCATCCTGAGCCTTTTTCAACTTGGCCGCCGACACCATCTTCATTGCAGAAGTAATCTGCTTTGTAGATGATACGGAAGAAATCCTGTTTCTAAGTTCTTTTAAGTTAGCCATTTTCTAATATCTATAATACGAACAACGCTTTGGGAGGCTACTGCCTCGGCTAGTTTAATCTCTATTAATATTTAGAGCTTAAATCCTTTGCCACCGTTTCTAAAGTTTTAGTAGCTTCATCAGTTAATTTTCCTGATTTAAGGCTATCCAAAACATCACGGTGCTTGCGGTTCAAATAAGAGATGAATTCAACTTCAAACTCTCTCACTTTATTTACGGGTACATCGTTTAATAAACCTTTTGTACCTAAGTATATAATTGCCACCTGGTTTTCTACAGCAACAGGACTATTTACCCCTTGCTTAAGAATTTCCACGTTTCGTTTTCCTTTGTTAATTACAGACATTGTTGCTGCATCTAGATCAGATCCAAATTTTGCGAAAGCCTCTAATTCACGGTATTGTGCTTGGTCTAGTTTTAAAGTACCTGATACCTTTTTCATAGACTTAATCTGAGCACTACCTCCAACACGAGATACAGAAATACCCACGTTAATTGCTGGACGAACACCAGAGTTAAACAAATCTGCTTCTAGGAAAATCTGTCCATCAGTAATCGAAATTACGTTGGTAGGGATATATGCAGAAACGTCACCTGCTTGAGTTTCAATAATTGGAAGAGCGGTAATAGATCCACCACCTTTTACTTTTCCTTTTAATGATTCAGGAAGGTCATTCATTTGAGAGGCAATAGTATCATCATTGATCACTTTTGCTGCTCTTTCTAATAATCTAGAGTGAAGGTAAAATACATCACCAGGATAAGCTTCACGGCCTGGAGGACGTCTCAACAAAAGAGAAACCTCACGGTAAGCTACTGCTTGTTTAGATAAATCATCATAAACGATAAGAGCAGGGCGTCCAGTATCGCGGAAATATTCAGCGATAGCCGCACCAGCAAATGGAGCGTAAAACTGCATTGGAGCAGGGTCTGCAGCATTTGCCGCTACAATAATGGTATAATCCATTGCTCCTTTTTCCTCCAATGTTTTGGCGATTCCAGCAACAGTAGATCCTTTTTGACCGATAGCTACATAAACACAAAATACAGGTTCACCTCTATCGTAAAATTCTTTTTGGTTAATAATGGTATCCAAAGCCACCACTGTTTTACCTGTTTGACGGTCACCAATAATCAACTCACGTTGTCCTCTTCCTACTGGAATCATTGCATCGATAGCTTTGATACCTGTTTGAAGTGGTTCGTTTACTGGCTGACGGTAGATAACACCTGGAGCTTTTCTTTCCAAAGGCATTTCAAAAGTTTCTCCTTCGATAGGTCCTTTTCCATCAATTGGATTTCCTAGAGTATCCACTACACGTCCTACCATTCCTTCTCCTACATTTAGGGAAGCAATACGGTTGGTTCTTTTTACGGTAGAGCCTTCTTTAATACCTTCAGTAGATCCAAGAAGTACGATACCAACATTGTCTTCTTCAAGGTTAAGAACGATACCTCTTAAACCATTTTCAAATTCAACCAACTCACCAGCTTGAGCATTACTCATACCATAGGCACGGGCGATACCATCACCTACTTGTAATACTGTTCCTACTTCTTCAAGTTGTGTTTCGGATTTGAATCCTGCTAGCTGCTGTCTTAAAATTGCTGAAACCTCAGCAGGTTTTACATCTGCCATTTTGTTGACTTTAATTTAGTTCTTTAAAATTCTGGTACGTAAAGGTTATCGCTAAATTGTCTTTTCAGATTATTCAGCTTATAGGCCATACTTCCGTTAAATTCTTTATCATCTAATCTTAGTGTCATTCCACCAATAATAGATGCATCTACTTTTTCTTCTATTTCAATTTGTCTTCCCGTTGCCTCAGCAATTTTGCTGCGAATAGCTTCTCTTTCGCTATCTGATAAAGCTACTGCTGTGGTAACGATAGCCACCGAAATTCCGTTTTTAATACGATAAAGATCTAAGAAACCCTGGGCAATAGCTCCAAGCTTTTTCTCTCTACCTTTTTTTGTGATAATCTCTAAAAAGTTACAAGTAAGCTCACTTAGCTTATTATCAAACAACTCTTTAAAAATTGCAATCTTTTTATTTGGATTAATAACTGGGCTATTGATAAGAATTGAAAACTCCCTAGAACCTTCAATAGCATTTTGGATAGTAGCCATATCGGCTTTTACCTCCTCTACTTTTCCCAATTCTTGGGCAAGCTCTAGAAGAGACTTGGCGTATCTTTTTCCGAGGCGTGTTACTATCATTATTAATTCAGTTTAAAATCGTTTAGCTGCTCATTTACCAATTCCGCTTGCTTGTCTTTAGCTTCAAGCTCTCTACCCAATACTTTTTCAGCAATGGTAATAGACATATCAGCAACTTGGTTTTTAAGCTCTGTAATAGCCGCCATTTTTTGATTGTTGATTTGCTCTTTTGCTTGTTCAATCATTTTAGCGCCTTCTTCACCAGCTTTTGTTTTAGCCTCATCAATGATGGAAGCTTTTATTTCACGAGCTTCCTTAAGAATTGCATCGCGTTCAATTCTAGCTTCACGGATAATAGCTTCATTGTCCGATTGAAGTTTTTTCATCTCCTCACGAGCTTTATCAGCTTGTTCCAGAGCTTGTTCTATTGATTCTTCTCTATCGGTAACTGCTTTCAGAATTGGTTTCCAAGCATACTTTCTTAAAAGAAAAAGTAAAATCAGAAACAATAAGGTTTGCCAGAAAAACAAACCAACTGAAAATTCATTCCATAACTTTTCCAAAGTCCTTCTATTTAAATTCGTTTAATTAAATTAGAATAATCAATGCAGCCAACCGCTGCATTGATTATCCTTGGTAAATTCTACTATCCTGCGAATAAAGCAGCAAAGCCAATACCTTCAATAAGAGCCGCAGCAATTAACATCGCTGTTTGGATCTTGTTAGTAGCTTCTGGTTGACGAGCAATCGCCTCCATTGCTGAACCACCAATACGACCGATACCAATACCAGCACCGATTACGATTAGTCCTGCACCTACAATACTTGGAATTTCCATAACATATATAAATTAAGCGTAAATAAAAAAAACTGTATTAATGATCAGCATGTTCTTCTACTGCCATTCCAAAATACAATGCGGATAGCATGGTAAATATATAGGCTTGTAGAAAAGCAACTAATAATTCTATTAATGATAAAAATATTGTCAATCCGTAAAATGCTCCTTTTGCTCCCCAGTTGTCGAAGATGAACATCAAACTAATTAAACTCATAAGTACAATATGGCCAGCGGTAATATTCGCATATAAACGAATTAAGAGTGCAAAAGGCTTAATAAATACTCCTAAAAGCTCTATTGGAGCTAGAACCACCCTCATCAGATATGGCACTCCTGGCATCCAAAAAATATGTGCCCAGTAGTCCTTTTTGGAAGTGAATTGAGTGATGAAAAAGGTCATCAAAGCTAAAGCGGAAGTAACCGCGATATTATTGGTAATATTCACACCTAAAGGTGTTATTCCGAAAAGGTTTACCATCCAAATAAAGAAAAAGGCTGTAAGCAAAAAGCCCATATATTTCTTATAATGCTTCTCACCAATATTAGGAATAGCTATTTCATCTCTCACAAAAATCACCAATGGCTCAAAAAATTTGGCCGCTTTCTTGGGTGCTAATCCTGTTTTGTAAGAATTAGCAACGGCTCTAAAAATTAAGAACACCAATAAACCGATAAAAAAGATATTAAATACGTTTTTGGTAATCGAAAAATCTAATGGAGTAATATTAGTTGGATGACCATGGCTTTCTGCAGATGCTTCATGAGCCTCTTCACCATGCGCCTCCTCTACTTCAAGATCATTGTGTTCGGCATGGCTAGCAGCATGAGCTTCCTCTAAATGAGAGTCTTCATGATCATAGTTTAATTTACCATCAGCTTCTGTGCGATAAATTTTACCATGGTGTAGTTTATAATACTTCCCATTGCTTTCAACAATTTTATGTCCATGATCAAAAGCTGAGCTCATGAAAAAGTGCAAACCTTCATCCCATAAAATTACGGGCAGTGGAAAACCATAATGTTTTCCTGTAGACTCATCCGTAATTAAATGATAATCGTGAGTATCCTGAAGGTGATGTTTGATGAACTTATTGATCTTTTCCTTCTTGGCTTCTTTTTCTGTTTTTGCTTCCACTTTTGTGGACTCTTCTTTCTCACCACTAGCCAGGGATATGAAAGGAGCTACAAACATAAATGCAGCTAGGAGAAAAGGTAATTTTTTGATTTGCATACTACTCAAAAAATGGGTCGGTTTAAAAATCGGGGCAAAAGTAATCATAATATGCTTATCACCATAACAAATTGAAAAATCTATTATGGCTAATTCCTACACTGCCTTCTAAGCCTTGTTTAGCCTTTGAATTAGGCTGGTAGTTTCCAAAATTAAGCCTACTGAATAGGGAATAAAAAATGCGAAAAACTCCAATTTCGACATTTCTCCATCACTTTGATAACTAGGGTAAAAGGCAATAAAGAAAATTAAAAACTTCAATAAGCTAGCAGCCATAAATATATAACCCATATTGGCTATCCACTTAGGCTTCAAATTCACCAAAACCCAAAAGGAAATAAAGCTAATAGAGAAATTAAAAATATAAGAGGGTATAATCAGGTTTTCCCACAGGGGCTGTTCGTAATAGTTTAGAACCAATAAATGGATGGCAAAGGCCAATCCAAGAGCGGATAGCAGAATAATACCAAAGGTAAAAAGAGACTTTTTCATTTTTTAAAAAAGATCTTTTGGCAACTTATTTATTCAATCGGTTTACTTGGCGAAGGACATTAAAAAGTGAAAGCCCAACAGAAGCTAAGGTGAGTCCGATGGTAAACCACTTTTCCTCTAGGTCATATTTTTGATCTAGATATTTCCCTAAATAGGCTCCTGCAAAAATAGTGGCACCCATCTGAATGGCAATGCTGGAAAACTGAACATAGGACTTAAGCCCTTGCTTGTTCTTTTTCTCTTCTGGATTCTTTGCTTCCTTCATCATTAGACATCTCGCGAACTACTGCTCCCATATTACAAGAGCCTGTAAATTCTGCTCCAGATTCAATTGATAATTTATTGGTGATCACATCACCATGTACTTTTGCTTGTTCTCTTAAACTCAGCAATTCACTTACTTCTAAGCGCCCTTTAAAAGATCCAGAAATAGTTGCATGAGCGCAAATTATCTCACCATCTACATGGCCATTTTCGCCGATAACAAGCTTTCCAGTTATTTCAATTTTACCTTTTATTTTTCCATCAACACGGAAATCTCCATTCGAGTGAATCTCTCCATCAATAGAAGTTCCTGCAAGAATTCTATTGCTCGCTTGGTTTAATTCTGGTCCTCCCTTCTTTTTCATCATTTTAAATAATTGGTTTCAAAATATTTTAAGTATTCTTCCACTTTTTTGGTGGTATAAAATTTTGGGAAATTGTCGGACGAAATTACAAAATGCTCAAAACTCGATTTATCCATTTGCTTTTCTATCACTTTTTGGGAAACTAGGTTTCTATAAAAGTTCATCGCCTCTTTGGCATTTTTAAAATTTCCAATTATAATAATTTGAAACTCCGAACCCATTAATAAGCTTTTGGTATTGAGCTTTGTGGATGAAAAATACTTTTTATTAAAATCGCTTAAGCTTATTCTAAGTTTATTTACGGCTGCTCCATCATTGGGAACCACAACAACATATTTATGTTCTATGTTTTTGCTGAGTTCATAAGGTGTATTCGGACCTTCTTCCTCTTCAATATCTCCAGGGTCTTCGGCCTCTTCTATCTGTGACAATATTGCTATCGCTTCTGTAGCCTCTTCTGTTTCGGGATAGAGAGCGATTACTTGTTTTAAATTGGATACGAATTCATCTTTTTTGCCAAGTTTCGCAAGGCTAAAAGATTTTAATAGGTGGAATTTAGCCAGTAATTTCGACTCCGGGTGATTGCTTATTCCCGCTTCGGCTAAGGAAAATGATTTTGTATAACTTTTGGAATTATAGGCCTCATAAGCCTCTGCGTAATCCTTTTTGGCTTCAGATCCTTTGGTGTTTTCAATTTCCTTTCCTTCATTTAAAATCAGATAGGCATATTCAGAATCAGGATCATTTTCTAGAATTAGCTTTTTATATTTCTCTTTATCTCCGTCTTCTCCTAGGCGAACATAAATTCTATAAAGGGTATACCAAACTCTTGTCCTTGTTTTGAAATTATCATATCTACCCAATAATTCTTCTAAGGATTCAACAGCCGCTTTTAAATCTTCTAGTTCATCTTTATATATTCTTCCACAGTTTTGGTAAGCCTCAATTATTTTTTCATTGCTTGCAGCCAGGGCTTCCGGGTCTAGGGGAATGTTTTTGGTAAAATTTTCAATGGCATATTTATCAGAGGACTCAGCATCCAAAGAGCTGCTATCTGCCTCTTCTTCCCCTTCATTTGAAACAATGTCCGCAATCCTTTCTTTGTTTTTACGCCTCCAGTTATCCTCTAATTTTCGGTCTCCAAATTTGTTGGTGAAATCTCTTATTCCAATGGATCTGATATTTGTATTATAAAAATACCATTGAGCACCTCCTCCGGGAGCTGTTGGGCCACCGGTGTTAATCCCACTATTTGTAGCTCCGTTTAAATTGGCAAAGTCATTCCCTCTAAATTCTGCTTCCTTTTTTGCCGCATCTTCTTCTTTTAGTTTTTCAATTTGCCTTTGAATTTTAAGTGTTCTTTCAGATTCACTCATCTGGGCAAGGATTTGAAGACTATCTTCCAAATTTATTATGTCTAAATTTTTTACCAATTCTCCTAAGCTGGTTTTTCTTTTTTGAATTACAGCATAACGAGGGTCGCTGGCGTCCATAGACTTAAAGGTGCTATCGAAATACGCTTCCGCTACAACATATTCTCTATTGGTAAATTTAAGTTCTGCGAGTTTTAGATAGCTTAAAGACTTTTGCTTATTGTTTACTGTGAAGGATTTAATAGATTTTTTTAAATACTCTTCCATCAAATCCTCCTCTTCTAATTTTTCCGCAATCTCAGCCATGGCATAATAAATTTGATCACGATTATCGTAATTTTTATCATCCTTTAGCATGTCTTCCAGTTCGTCGAAGGCCTTAGATCGGTCGTTTAACTCTTCATCAAAATTTCTTGCTCTATTTAATTGGGCTTGAAATAGCAATGCGTAGGGAGGTCCCTTTTTAATTACCTCTCCAAATATTTCTCTAGCTTCAAAATCATTTCCCAAACGAGCTTGCAGCTGACCACAAATAAACAACCACCTTATTCTTTGGCTTTTACTTCTGCTATGGTTGATCGCTTGTTGCAATAATTGGTAGGCTGGCTTATATCTCCTTTCGTTTATTTCTAACTGGGCATAGCTAGCAAAAATATCGGCCTTTAATTTTTTGTCTACCTTTTTTTCCCTGTAGATATTTTCAAAATCCTCTTTAGCGGCAAGAGTGTTTCCTAGGGCTGTTTTGCATTTTGCTGCCCACATTTTAGCTTCGTAAACGGCTTCTTCTTTAGGGTATTCCAGCAAAACAAAATTGAAGGTTTCCAAGGCTTTTAAATAATCCCTTTGGTAAAATCTCGACTTTCCAATTAAAACGTAGCAATTATCTATATACTTGTTTTTTTGGCTGTTTTTAATCAGCATGGAATGACCCTGAATAACCTTGGATCCCTTTTCTATGGCTTTATCTAAATCAGGCTTTAAAGAGCTTATTAATTGTTCATCGCCGATTTTATAAACTGGTAAAATTTCTTCAAAATTGTCCTTATGCTGGAGCTTCATGCTGTTCTCCGCTTTTAATAAGGCTTGCTCACCATTAAAAAGTGGATTAAACTTAGATACCATATTGTGATAAGTCCTACTAGTAAAAGTGTCTTTTGTTCTTTTACAAGAGGCAATAAAGAGTAGGCCAATGGCCAATAAAAATATGTGAAGATGTGTTTTTTTCACTGTGCAAATATGAAGCAAATAGGCTCTGATAACAGAAAAGTGGCAAAAATATTATAAAAAAGAATGCCTATCCTGACTTTGTTAAATTTTAAGCTCTTAAAAAACTCCTATTCCTTAAAACAGGTTTTCAAAAATAAAATAGTCCTCCGAAGCGAGAATTGTTTTTTTGCCTTCTATAAATAGGAATTGCGATATTTGCGAAGCAATGGCAGAGGACAAACCCAAAGAATCTAAACAGATCATTAAGAAACTTAGAAACAAGTACCGTTTAGTGGTTCTTAATGATGACACTTTTGAAGAAAAGCTATCCTTAAAATTAAGTAGGCTTAATGTCTTTTTGGTAGCAGTATTTGGCGCTTTCATTTTGATTACTGCCACTACTTTTCTAATTGCATTTACGGGCATCCGGGAATATATTCCCGGATATTCTAGTACAGAATTAAAAAGACAAGCCAGGAGTCTTTCCGAAGTTACAGATAGTTTAAAACGGTATAAGGTTTACAATGCAAAATACTTGGCGAATATCAGAAATATAATTACCGGTAAACCGCCCATCAACTTTGCCGATACGGTACAAAGTGATTCTGTAATTAAGGCCCGTCTTGCAAAAGAAATAAGTCCTGAAGAAAGTATGCTTAGACAGAGTGTTGAGGAGGAAGAGCGATTTAATATTAACTCCATCAATGACGAGGAATCAGCAACCCCTTTGTCCTTTTTCACACCATTAAAAGGCATTATTACTTCCGATTTCGACACCAAGGAGTCCCATTTTGGAGTGGATATAGTTGCTGATAAAAACGAAGTTGTAAAGGCTACCCAGGATGGTATTGTGATATTCGCGGATTGGTCGGTAGAAACTGGTCATGTATTATTAATTCAGCATTCCAACAACTTTATTTCTGTTTATAAACACAATGCCTCCTTACTTAAAAAGCAAGGGGAGATAGTAAAATCTGGAGAGCCTATTGCCATTATTGGTAACTCTGGAGAATTGAGTACAGGTCCTCATTTGCATTTCGAACTATGGTTTGATGGCAACCCTGTTGATCCTAAAAATTATATTTCTCTGTAGAAAACTGGGGTAGAGCTTAATCCGCTTCTTGTTTTTCAAAAAAAACATCCTTTTCTAGTTCTTGCTGAAATGATGCTGCAACAGCCAGCTCATCACATCTTTCGTTTTGGGGATGATTATTATGGCCTTTTATCCAAATATACTTGGGCTTAAACCTGCGATGCAGTTGAATGAATTGCTTCCAAAGGTCGGGGTTCTTTTTTCCTTTATAGCCTTTTTTTTCCCAGCCAAAAATCCAGCCTTTATTGATGGTGTCTACAACGTATTTACTATCGGAGTAAATAAAAACCTCGGCATTTTTGGTCTTTAGAGCTCGAAGGGCATCAATTACGGCAAGCAATTCCATCCTGTTGTTTGTAGTATGCCTAAATCCCTTGCTGAGTTCTTTTCGGTGGGAGCCACTTTCTAAAACAATACCATAACCTCCTGGGCCGGGGTTTCCCCTCGCCGCACCGTCGGTGTAAATATTAATTTTCAATCAAGATCTTTTAAAATATACTCTACCACTTCTGGGAAGTGCTTATACTCCAGTTGTTGCACCTTATATTGCACATCTTCGGGGCTATCTTCATAATCTACTTCTACAGATTCTTGAAAAATAATTTCCCCTTCATCATATTCCTCAGAAACATAGTGAATGGTGATACCTGTTTCTTCCTCCTCGTTTTCAACCACAGCACGATGAACGTGAATACCATACATTCCTTCACCTCCATAATCTGGAAGCAATGAAGGGTGAATATTTACAATTCTATTTTCGTAGGCTTCAATTAAAGAAGTAGGAATTTTTTTTAAAAAACCTGCTAAAACAATAAGGTCAATCTTTCCACTTTTTAGTTTTTCAAGTAGAAATCCGCTTTCAAGATCGCTATTGTTGAAAACTAAAAACCTAATTCCAAGCTTTCGGGCTCGGTCTAAGACACCTGCTTTTGGGTTATTGCAAAAAATTTGGCTTACCACTGCGTGGTCATTGTCTTCAAAGTGTTTAACCAGGTTCTCAGCATTAGAGCCGGATCCAGAGGCAAAAATGGCAATTCGTTTCATAATTTTGAAAGGAGTTCGCTTATTAGAAGTCGCATTTTATTACTAGTGAATATAATTAAGATTCTGCGAAGTTAGTTTTTTGTTTGATTTTTGATAAATTTACTTTCTTTGCAGCCGAATTAATTTTAAAAACAAAAACATGTCAGATATCGCTTCCAAAGTAAAAGCAATTATCGTAGATAAGCTTGGAGTAGATGAAAACGAAGTAACCAACGAGGCAAGCTTCACCAACGATCTTGGTGCAGACTCATTAGACACCGTTGAACTTATTATGGAGTTTGAAAAAGAATTTGATATTCAAATTCCAGATGATCAAGCTGAAAATATAGCTACAGTAGGACATGCTGTATCTTATATTACAGAAGCAAAACAGTAAAAAAACTTTATGGAGTTAAAAAGGGTAGTTGTAACCGGAATTGGTGCACTTACTCCACTTGGCAATAATCTAGATGATTATTGGAATGCTCTTATAGCTGGAAAGAGTGGAGCTGCTCCAATTACTTTATTTGATGCTGAAAAATTTAAAACCCAATTTGCTTGTGAAGTAAAGGGTTTTGATCCTGTTGATTATATGGACAGGAAAGAAGCACGCAAAATGGACCGTTTTTGCCAGTTGGCTGTTGGTGCAGCCGAACAAGGTGTAAAAGACAGTGGTTTGGATTCTGCCAAAGTAGATTTGGCACGAATTGGAGTAATTTGGGGATCAGGTATTGGTGGACTAGACACTTTCCTACAGGAGAGTAAAAATTACGTAAGAGGTGATGGTTCTCCTCGATTCAATCCCTTTTTTATTCCCAAAATGATTGCGGACATTGCTCCTGGTCATATTTCAATGAGATATGGCTTTAGAGGTCCAAATTTTACAACCGTTTCCGCTTGTGCATCTTCAACTAATGCCTTGATTGATGGTTTCAATTATATCCGCTTGGGTATGATGGATGCCTGTATATCTGGAGGAAGTGAAGCTGCAGTTACTGAAGCAGGAATTGGTGGTTTTAACTCAATGCACGCTTTAAGTACCCGTAACGATAGTCCAGAAACGGCTAGTCGCCCTTTCGATAATGATAGAGATGGCTTTGTTCTTGGAGAAGGTGGTGCTTGTATTGTTCTTGAAGAATATGAGCATGCCAAAAATCGCGGTGCTAAAATCTATGCCGAAATTGTCGGTGGTGGTATGTCTGCCGATGCCCACCATATTACAGCTCCTCACCCTGAGGGCCTAGGTGCCAAAGCGGTAATGGAAAATGTGTTAAGAGATGCTGGTCTAAGTAATTCTGATATAGACTATATTAATGTTCACGGTACTTCTACACCTCTTGGAGATGTAGCAGAACTAAAGGCTATTGATGCCGTTTTTGGAGATAATGCTTATAAAATGAACATTAGTTCCACCAAGTCTATGACTGGACACTTATTAGGTGCAGCAGGAGCCATTGAAACTATTGCAGCCATTATGGCTGTAAGGGAAGGAATTATTCCTCCTACTATTAATCATTTCACAGATGATCCGAATATTGATTCAAAATTGAATTTAACTTTTGGAACAGCACAGAAAAGAGAGGTTAATTGCGCTATTAGCAACACCTTTGGTTTTGGTGGGCATAATGCTTCCGTTTTAGTAAGGAAACTCCAGTAAATGAATTATTGGATAAAAAAATTAAGTTCCCTCCTCAAAAAGGATGGGAACTTTTTTTTTGAAATTGAAAAACTTACCGGCTCCCTACCCAAAAAAGCGGCACCTTATAAACTTGCTCTTAGACATAGTTCGGCTTCCCAAAAATGGCAAGGAACAAAACTCAATAATCAAAGGTTAGAATTCCTTGGTGATGCCATTTTAGGTGCTGTGGTCGCTGATTATTTATATCAGAAATACCCCAAGGCCGGAGAGGGTTTTCTTACCAATATGAGGAGCAAAATTGTAAGCCGAAAAAACCTTAACAGCTTGGCTGTAAACATAGGCTTACATAAGTTAATTGTTAAAAAGACCACAGGCAAAACTCAAGCTAAATCCATCAACGGTGATGCTATGGAGGCTTTAATTGGTGCACTTTATATTGATTTAGGCTACAAAAGCTGTCAGAAGTTTATTGTTGAAAAACTACTAACTCTGGAGCTTGATTTGCAAAGCCTGGAAAAAAGAATTAGCAGCCACAAAGGAGCGTTATTAGAATGGGGGCAAAAAAACAAAGAGTTTATTTCTTTTAAAATGACCGGCTGTTGGGGTGAAAGCCATGCCAGAAAATATGAGATTTGTGTTTTACACGATGGAAAAATAATAAGCAGAGGTGGTGGCTCTAGCAAAAAAAGAGCAGAAGAAGAAGCGGCAAAAACAGCCTGGAAAAAACTTGTTCAATAAAATGGCATTGCAAAAACTTAAGCTCGAAAGTACATTTTATCACGAAGATGTAGTTATCTTTGGGCTAGTTTCTACATTGCCCGCATATCGATTGGCCTATTTTATAAACCAGGGCTTGGATCTAAGTTTGCAGCGATCAAAAATTGACAAACCCTACCATTATAAAAATACGCTTCTTTACTATTCAAATTTTGAATATGAAGATGTGAAAAAAGGTGTTAATTGGTTCCTTACAGCCAATAAAAACCCTGTTGTTTATGAGGAGAATGCAGAAAGTATGGCAGGTGAAATACTGGAATCTAGGATAGTTTCAGGCCTTCCTTTGGTTTCCAGTTTAAAAATAATTGACTTTTTTATTGGCTACTATGGTGAAGAAAACTCCAGCTTAAATAAAAATATTAACCATCAGTTAAAGGTACTTTCCTACGTTAGCACCTTTCAAAAAATAGATCTTGAAAAGACTAGAAATATTGATAACCTATTAATTACATAAAACATTTTTGATGCCCATCAACAAAACTAAAATAGTAGCCACTTTAGGTCCAGCCTCTGGTAACAAGGAGATGATGCAAAAACTCATCGAGGCAGGGGTGAATGTATTTAGAATAAACTTTTCACATAGCAATCATGAAGATGCCGAAGAGCTCATTCGCATTGTAAGAGAATTAAATGTGGAAAATGATGGCAATACAGCCATTCTTGCAGATTTACAAGGTCCTAAACTTAGAATTGGTGTGGTGGAAGAAGGTGCCGAACTTCAAATTGGTGACACTCTTTATTTTTCTCCAGTTGATGAAATTGGAAACTCCAAAAAAGTGTATATGAATTATACCCAGTTCGCACAAGATGTTAAAGTTGGCGAAAGGGTTTTAATGGATGATGGTAAGTTGGTTACGGAAGTATTAGAAACTGATGGAAAAGAGGTAAAAACCAAGGTAATCCAAGGTGGGCCTTTAAAGTCTAAAAAAGGGGTAAACCTTCCTAATACCAAAGTTTCTCTTCCCTGTCTTACCCCAAAGGATTTAGCAGATTTAAAAATAGCCCTTAAGCACAATGTAGAATGGATTGGGCTATCCTTTGTTCGTAGCGCAGATGATGTAAAAGAATTAAGAGCTTATATAGAAGAAGCAAACGCATCCTGCCGAATTATTTCAAAAATCGAAAAGCCTGAAGCTGTAATTGAAATCGATGAAATTATTGAAGCTACGGATGCTATTATGGTGGCACGAGGGGATTTAGGAGTGGAGGTGCCGATGCAAGGTGTACCCTTAATCCAAAAGATGATTGTTAATAAATGTCATAAAATGGCCCGCCCAGTGGTAATTGCCACTCAAATGATGGAGAGTATGATTGAAAGTATGTCTCCAACCAGAGCCGAAGTGAATGACGTTGCTAATTCCGTTTTGGACGGTGCAGATGCAGTGATGTTAAGTGGAGAAACCTCAGTTGGGAAATACCCATTAAGCGTAATAGAAGCCATGTCTAAAATTGTAGCCCATGTTGAGGAAAGTGGCCAGGTTCAGACAGAAAGTGAAAACCCTCCAAAATATAAAAGCGATAGGTTTATTACTGATTCCATCTGTTATAATGCCAGTAAAATAGCGGATCAGGTTGGAGCCAGCGCAATTTTAACCATGACCTTTAGCGGCTATACTGGTTTTAAAATATCTTCACACAGACCAAAAACAAACATTATCGTTTTTACAGCAAACCGCTCCATCCTAAATATGCTTAGTTTAATTTGGGGGGTAAGAGGTTTTTATTATGATAAAATGGAGAGTACAGACTCCACCTTTGAAGAAATAAAACAAATTGTTAAGAATAAAAATATTGTAAGCGAAGGTGATTTGGTTATAAAAATAGCCAGTATGCCTTTACAGAATAGAGGTACTACCAATATGTTGAAAATTAGCGAAATTCATTAATAATGGCTTGGACTGAAAAAGGGGGAGCCCTCGAAAAAGAATTTGAATTCTCAAACTTTATTGAGGCTTTTTCCTTTTTAACCAAGGTTGCCATAATTGCTGAAAAGCAAAATCATCACCCCGAAATTATAAACGTCTACAATAAGGTGAAGCTGAGGTTAAGCAGCCATGATTTGGGAAATATAGTTGGCGAAAAGGATCATGCTTTAGCAAAGAGCATAGATCAAATACATCATTAAAGCTCCGAATGAAACTGCTCTAAAAACCGCATGTCATTTTCAAATAATAGACGAATATCACTTATTTGATAACGCTGCATAGCAATCCGTTCCACCCCCATACCAAAGGCAAATCCAGAATAAACCTCTGGATCAATTCCACAGTTTTTAAGAACATTTGGGTCTACCATTCCGCAGCCCATCACCTCAAGCCACCCTGTTCCTTTAGTCATTCGATAATCGACTTCATTTTCTAATCCCCAATACACATCTACTTCAGCACTGGGTTCGGTAAATGGAAAATATGAGGGTCTTAATCTAATTTTTGTTTCCTTTCCAAAAAACTCTTGAGCAAAATATAGAAGTGTTTGTTTTAAATCTGCAAAACTTACATCCTTATCTACGTATAAACCTTCAATTTGATGGAAAATACAATGGGAGCGAGAAGAAATTGCTTCATTTCTAAAAACCCTTCCCGGTGATATGGTTCGTATTGGTGGTTTTTCATTTTCCATAACCCTCACCTGAACACTACTCGTATGAGTTCTCAATGCCCAATCTGGATCTTTAGCCACAAAAAAAGTGTCTTGCATATCCCTTGCCGGGTGTTCTTCAGGAAAGTTTAAAGCCGTAAAATTATGCCAGTCATCCTCCACTTCTGGACCTTCAGAAACATTGAATCCTATTTTTTCAAAGATTCCAACGATTTCGTTTTTAACAAGATTTACAGGATGACGGGAACCTAAAAAATATTGTGCCGCCGGTTTTGTGCTATCAATTTTATCTGTTGAATCATCATCATTTGCGGATAATGATTTTAATTCTTCAATTTTGGATTGAGCAAAATTCTTTAAATCATTTAGGCTTCTACCAATTTCTCTTTTTTCTTGTGGGGCTAAAGATTTAAACTCCTCAAATAACGCGGAGATAAGACCCTTTTTGCTTAAAAACTTGATTCTAAGTTCTTCAATTTTTTGAACATTAGAATCATTAAAGCTTTTTAATTCTTCAAGATATGCGTTAATTTTCGAGTTCATAGAGGCGAAATATCTTACAAATACGTTATTTGTTATATTTGGGCCTGCAAAGATGTGAATTATTTAGCATAAAAAATGAAAAAACTAATTTCAAACCTATTCATCCTGTTTGTTGGCTTAGGTCTTTTTAGCTCTTGTGAAAAAGACGAACAGATTTATGAATTAACCGTTGTGGTTACCGTGGATGGTGGTGATAGAGTTCAAAATGCCTTGGTTCATATGTATGCTCCAGTTACAAATGCCTTTCTAGATTATTATGCCTATACAAATGATGATGGAGAGGTCTTTTTAAAACTAAATAATAAGGCTGTAGTTGAGTTAGTTGCTGCAAAAGGTTCTTTTAGAGCTTGTGGCTTTGCAGAAATAAACCGAGGAGAAAACAGATCTACCATCGACCTTAAGCCTTTTGGAGATGAAGAAAACGGTTGTGTTACCAATTAATGGTGAAAAAATATCTGCAAATGAAAAGTAAATTAATCTTCCTTTTTTCAGGCTTAGCCCTTTTAGGAATCCTTAGTATTTCTTGCAAAAAAATTGATCAAAACCCTGATTATCCTTTTGTGATTACTGTTAAAACTGTGGATGACAGCACTGTGGTGCAAAATGCTTTTGTGGAAGTAGGTGTTCCTTCACAAGTTAATAGTGAATTAAAATTCCGTGGCCTTACCGATGCTGATGGTGAAATTTCTTTTGAATACGATAACGATGCTGTTTTTAGAGTTAGAGCAACAAGAGGAAAAGATCCTATCAGCTATATTGGATGTACATATGTTCGATTAGAACCAAATGAAACTGTGCGTAGAACCGTTTATATAGAACCTTGGGATGTTCAATCTCCAGGCTGTGACCTAATTTTCCAGTAGTTTATTTTCAATAAAATATTTTACAATAGCTTCCTTCATTAGGATACTTTGCTCTCCTGGTTTTAAGAAGGGTAGGTTTTCCTTTTTCTGAAAATGGGGCCAACCGTCTTTATCCTGGCCTTCAAACTCATAATATCCATAAGGTTCTAGCAAAGTACAAATAGCAATATGCATAATGTTTAGCTTTTCATCCTTCTTATATTTTTTAAAGCCCCAACCTAACTCTTGAAGGCCAATTATAAATATAATGGAATCTAAATCCAGCAATTCTCCTTCGGCAAACCTTTGGGATACCCATTTCACCACTTCTTCCCAGTTTTCTTTTAAATTTTCAGACAGCATAATTATTCATAGTCATTATCTTCACCGCTAAAATCAGCGGATTGAATTTTTTAGATTTAATATTATTGACCCCTATTGTATTTGGACTCGGTAGAGGTTTGTATAAAGGACTAATAAACGAACTTGCCTCGCTTATTTCCTTAGCCTTAGGTGTTTTTTTAGCTTATCAATATTCCGATTTGCTGTTTCAGTTATTAAGCCAATATATTGATGAAGCCGGAAAAGGCATAATGCTGCTTTCCTATGCCCTAATATTTATAGCAAGCAGCATTCTTGTATTATTAATTGCCAAAGCCCTTACAAAGCTATTAAAACTAGTAGCACTAGGCTTGATGAATAGAATTCTCGGTGGAATTTTCGGGGCATTAAAATTTCTATTGATCCTTCTAATCCTGATTCATATTTCCCATCCTTTTTTAGAAAGTCAGGGATTTTATGAAAAGGAAAGTTTTGTTTCAAGTTCTTTTTATTCTCAATTTCTTGAAATGAGCAAAATCATTGGTGTTTACTCCCAAGAAATTCCCGAAATTCCCGATGAAAATAGCTTGGGGATCTAGCCTTCTGAAAGCGCTTTTATTCCTGGCAATTCTTTTCCTTCCAAGTATTCTAGCATGGCCCCACCACCTGTGGAAACATAACTAACTTCATCCTGGATATTAAACTTTTTCACGGCCGCAACAGAGTCTCCACCTCCTACTAAACTAAAAGCTCCATTTTTTGTGGCTTCAACAATCATATTACCTATAGCTTCTGTTCCTTGGGAAAAGTTTTCAAACTCAAATACACCCATCGGTCCATTCCATAAAATTGTTTTTGATTGCTGTAAAACATCCTTAAGCTCTTCCAATGTTTTTGGCCCTGCATCCAAGCCCATATCATTTTCCGCTATTTCATTAGCTAAGCTAATACTTCGTTTTGCATCATTAGAAAAAGCGTCTGCGTTTACAGAATCGATGGGTAGATAAACATCAACATCATATTCATCTGCCTTTTTTAAAATATTTATAGCGGTATCTAAATAATCATTTTCCACTAGACTTTTTCCTATCATTCCACCATTGGCTTTAATAAAGGTAAATGCCATTCCACCTCCAATAATAAGGTTGTCGAGCTTGGGAATTAAATTGGAAAGAATATCAATTTTGGATGATACTTTGGCTCCTCCAACAATTGCTGTTACTGGTGATTTCCTTTCATTTAAAACCTTGTTTACATTTTCAATTTCTGCAGACATTACTAAACCTGGAGCTTTGTTTTCTTTAAAGAACTTTGCAATTACCGCAGTACTTGCATGGGCCCTATGAGCCGTTCCAAATGCGTCGTTTACATAAAAGTCGCCATTTAAGGAAAGGCTCTTTGCAAAATTTTCATCGCCATCGGTTTCTTCTTTATAAAACCTAAGGTTTTCGAGCAATAAAATTTGATTTTTTCCCATGGTTTCAGTGGCATCCACTACATCTTCACCTATACAATCTTCCATAAACACCACTTCCTTTCCTGTTAAATCCTCAAGGTGTTTGGTTAAATAATTTAAGCTCAAGTCCAAATTTCTTTGTCCTTTTGGTCTTCCTAAATGCGACATAAGTATTGGTCTTCCACCATTGTCCATTATGGTCTTTATCGTTGGTATACAAGCCTTCATACGGCTATCATCGGTAATGTTACCTTCTTCGTCTAGGGGTACATTAAAATCAACTCGAACTAAAACTCGTTTTTCCTCAAAGTTAATGGTGCTAATACTTTTCATTTTGAATAAATTTAGGCCGCAAAAGTAATCACCAAAAGTTATTTATTAGCACGATGAGGTTTGAAGATGTACTAGGTCATGATAATTTAAAGAACAAGCTGTTAAAGAGTGCTAAAGAGGGCAGGGTTAGTCATGCTCAATTGTTCCATGGGCCAGCTGGTAATGGCGCTTTATTGTTGGCAATTGCCTATGCACAATATTTAAGTTGCTCTAATAAATCCGAAGAGGACAGCTGTGGAAGTTGCTCTTCTTGTAAACAGTTTCTTTCCTTTAATTATCCTGATCTACATTTTATTTATCCTGTTGCGAAAACGCAGAAAAGCGGAGATAAGCCTAAAAGCGCTGATTTTATAGAGGATTGGAGGGAAATCATAAAAAGTGAAAAATATTTTGGGCTTTTCCGCTGGCTAGAGTATTTGGGCGTTGAAAATAAGCAAGCTCAAATTAGTGTTCATGAAAGCTCTTCTATCCTAAAAAACTTAAGTTTAAAATCCTATTCAGGTTCATTTAAGTTTATGATAATATGGATGCCGGAAAGAATGAACGGCAGTTCGGCGAATAAACTTTTAAAGGTGATTGAGGAGCCTCCTGAGAAAACAATATTCCTTTTGGTATCAGAAAATACAGAGGCCATACTCCAAACTATTAGCAGCCGTTGTCAAAAAATATTAGTTCCGCGATATGGGACTCGTGAAATTGAAGAGTATTTAATTGATAATGAAGATGTTTCCCAACAATCAGCCCATATTGTTGCCAAATTATCGGAAGGAAATTTAGCCCAGGCTCTTAATCAAGCTAAACGCTCGGAAGCTTATAAGGATTATGCTATTCATTTTAGCTCCTGGATGCGCAGTTGCTTTAAAGCCGACACCAAGGAAATTATTGCTTGGGTAGAGGAAATGGCCAAGCTCGAAAGAGAGAAGCTCAAAGACTTTTTACTTTTTTGTAGTTCCATAATTAAAGACAGCTTTAATCTAAACTATATTATTCCAGAAGTAAATAATGAAACCTTCAAAGAAATAAAATTTGAACTGTCAAAATTCTCACCTTTCATACATCTAAAGAATACGTCGTCTATAATGCAAATTATAGATTCGGGAATTTATGATATTGGTAGAAATGGTAACCCAAAGGTAATTTTAACAGACATTAGCCTTAATCTAGCCAGACAACTTAGGGTTAAGTATTGATAATCAGTTCTTTAACAGTGGTTTGTGATTGTTTGTTTCTCTTGGGATTTTTCTAATTTCTAATCTTAGGACACTAGCCAAGCCACTTAAGCTCTTAGAGGGCTTTATTTTGCCTTTTTTAGAATATAAATCAAGCTACTAGCGTTTTTGTTGGCTTTTCCTTTTTGATTACTCACAAAACCTCTACGAAAGGCAGAAAACAAACTCCCTTTGCCATTTTTAATTTTTTCACTAATCATACTTACATAATAGGAATCAAAAGGCATATTTTTAATTTCGATCAAATCGAAACCAAAATCTTTTGCAAGGTCTTTTATATTATCCTTTTTAAAATGATATAGATGTAGGGGAACATCTAGGGCTGCCCAATTTTCACCATAATATTGAGCGTCATAGGATTCATGATTTGGGACAGCAATAAATAAATGCCCTCCGGTTTTTAGGGCTTTTGTAAATTTTTCAAAATCCCCTTTTAGGTCGGAGAGGTGTTCGAGCACATGCCAAAGGCTTATGGCATCCAGGCTATTATTCATTGTTTCCCAGTCTAGATTTGCGGGATCCTCTAGATTTAGGCCATGAACCTCCTTAGCATTTTTTCTGGCCACTTCGGATGGTTCTGCTCCATAAACTTCCCAAGCATCTTTTTTTGCTGCTTGTAAAAAGAAACCCGTTCCTGCACCATAGTCTAATAGACGTCCTTTATTTGCAAATCTTCCGATTAAAGCCACCTTACTTTTCACTGCCTTGGACCTTACCAAATGATAAACTTTATCAATAAAAGATTCCTTTTTATCGGTATGGCTTACATAATCTTCAGATTCATAGTAGGCAGCAAGTTCCTCATCATTTGGTCTAGGATTGGTAAACCACAGCTCACAATTATGACATTCTTGGATGGAAAATGACTCAGGTTTCCCCCTGAAATATGAGCTTTTCAGTACTTCAGAGAATTTTGACCCTTCGCAAATTGGGCAGTTTTTTAATTCCATAAATAATTATGTTTCACGTGGAACAATGATCATCGTCCCATATAAACTAAAAGAACATTAATATCAGAAGGGTTCACCCCACTAATATTTTTAGCTTGTTTTATACTTTCAGGTTTTACTTTAGTTAACTTTTCTTTGGCTTCATGACTCAGGCTTTTCAAACGCGAATAATCAAAATTATCAGGAATACTTAAATCCTCCAGCCTACTCAATTTATCCGCATTCTCTTTTTCCTTATCAATATACCCTTGGTACTTAACGGAGATTTCTACCTGCTCCCAATCCGTTTTTTGTATAGCATTATCCAAAACAAAATTCGCCACTTCAGGCAACTCCATTAAATTTTCAAACTGTATTTGAGGACGAGACAGAATATTAATAATTTTTACTTTCTGACGAATATCACTTGACTTATTCTTCTGCAATATGGGGTTTACAAATTCTGGTTCCACACTAAAGCTCTCCAGCCATTTACGCAACAAATCTATCCGAGATAACTTATCCCTTAAGATAGTCATCCTTTCTTCAGCAACAAGACCTAATTCATGACCAAGGGCTGTTAACCTTTGATCAGCATTATCCTGTCTCAATAGAATTCTGTATTCGGCCCTGCTCGTAAACATTCTATAGGGTTCTTTTGTGCCTTTAGTTATAAGATCATCAATTAAAACACCTATATAAGCCTGCTCACGACCTAATACAAAGTCGCCTAAACCATTTACTTTTCTATGTGCATTAATCCCAGCAATTAAACCTTGGCAAGCTGCCTCCTCGTAACCCGTAGTTCCATTTATCTGACCAGCGAAATATAAGCCCTCTACAAGCTTAGTTTCCAAACTGTATTTTAGCTGAGTAGGCGGAAAATAATCATATTCAATGGCATAACCTGGGCGGAAAAATTTTACACTTTCAAAACCTGGGACAAGTTTTAAAGCCTCTACTTGAATTTCATATGGCAAGCTAGTGCTAAAACCATTCACGTATACTTCAACGGTATCCCAGCCTTCTGGCTCTACAAAAACTTGATGTCTGCTTTTATCTGCAAAACGGTCTATCTTGTCCTCGATACTTGGACAATACCTTGGCCCAGTACTTTGAATCTGACCATTAAACAAAGGACTTTGATCCAGGCCTTTCCTTAGCAAATTATGAACCGCAGGATTTGTATAAGTGATATAACAACTTCTTTGAGTTTTTAAGGCTTGAGTAGCATTAGAAAAACTAAATTTCTCTGCCTGCACATCTCCAGCTTGCTCCTCCATTTTACTATAGTCTAAAGACCTACCATCTACACGTGGAGGGGTGCCTGTTTTCATGCGGCCTGTATCAAATCCTAAATTCACCAAATCTTCAGTAATTCCCGTTGAAGCTCTCTCTCCCGAACGTCCTCCACCAAATTGCTTCTCTCCAATATGAATCAGACCATTTAAAAAGGTGCCATTAGTTAAAACTACCGTCTTTGCAAAAAATTCTAAACCAATACTTGTCTTCACACCCTTTACAGCTCCCTTCTCGGTTAAGAGACCATTCACCATATCTTGATAAAAGTCCAAACCTTCAATAGCTTCAAGGGCCAGTCTCCATTCTTCAGCAAAGCGCATTCTATCACTCTGAACTCTTGGCGACCACATAGCAGGCCCCTTACTACGATTTAGCATTCTAAACTGAATCATGGACTTATCGGTTATAATACCACTAAGCCCACCAAGGGCATCAATTTCCCTTACTATTTGACCTTTAGCAACACCACCCATAGCTGGGTTACAGGACATTTGAGCAATGTTCTGTAGGTTCATGGTAATTAATAAGGTCTTAGATCCCAGTCGCGCAGAAGCAGCTGCAGCTTCACAGCCGGCATGCCCCCCTCCCACAACTATTACATCATATTCTTGTTCCATAAAATCAATGTTTCACGTGAAACAAAACCTAAGGTCTTAATTTTCAGTGATTTGAGAATGCAAAAGTAAACATTTTTCCTCTTCTTCTCTCATTTTTTGTTTTTCTTCTTTGCTACTATCATCAAATCCTATCATATGCAATAAGCCATGTACAATAACCCTTAGAAATTCCAATTGCAAATCCACCCCTAGCTCATCGGCTTGAAGAGCAACCTGATCCGAACTAATAAAAATTTCACCCACAACCTTTCGGCCCCTACAATAGTCGAAACTTATAATATCCGTGAAATAATCATGATTTAAAAATTGTCGGTTGATTTCCAAAATCCTTGGATTATCAACAAAGGTATAGGACAGGTCCTTGATGGTAAAACCGGTATTGTCCGCAATCGTATTTAGCCAAAGAAAAAGGCCATCATGGCTGCCGATAATTTCAGGTGCATTTTCAAACTTAATCAAAGCCTCTTTAAATACTGGTTACTTTGTTGTTTATAATATTGATTCAAATTTAAAGGCGCATAAATAATATTCTCATATTCTTTTAATTTTTCTTTCAAATATTCCTCTCTTTCCTTTTGATAAAGCTGATCCAAATCATCACTGGACTTCGACTCCCTTTTTTCATCTTGCTCCCTTTCCAACTCCGACTTTTCAAATTCTAGTAGTTTAGACTCTATTTCTTTTACCCTTTCTAAGCTTTCCAAAGTCAACTTATTATTCAGCAGATCCTCCTCAATTTTTTTCATTTCTTCAATAGCTTTAGCCATATCACCATTTCCTCCTTCACCAGCCTCTTCTTGATTTTTTAAGTACTCTTCCAGTTGCCCCCTTATTTGCTCTTGTCGGCTGAGCATTTCCACAATCTCCTTTCCGTTTCTTCCCTCAGACTTACCTGGGTCTCCCTCCCCTTTTTGCTTACCCTTCATCATTTTAGACATCTTCTCTCCTAATTCCCCTTGAAGCTTTTTCATATTGGAAGGGCTAGGTTTTCCAGAACCTGGCTTCTGACAAGTTTGGTTACCTTGAGATTCACTTGCCGCTGCCTGTTGCATATTCCTTAAGGCCTTATCTAATAATACCGCCAAGTTATTTGCGGCTGTCATGGCAAATTGCTGTTTGGCGGCAGATTGTCCTCCCTGTTGCTCCTGTAAATGGCCTATGCTAGATTCTAAATTTTCATTAATGGCCTCTAGCTCCTTATAAACAACTTCCTGAATTTCGGGTACCCTTTCACCCAGGGCCACAAGACTATCCTCAATAATTTTTGCTCCATCAATTAAGCGCTTTTGATCTTTTAGCAATTTCCTATATAAGGGATCACTCTTTTGGGAAATCTTGCTTAATTCACTCAAATATTCCACATCAAAAGATAAAATCTCAAGGTTTTCAAGAATCTGACGTAAAGTTTTCATATCCTCTTCTCTCTTTTCCCCTTGCATCTGCATCATGGATTGCATCATTTGCTGACTCATCTCCTGCATTTTTTCTGAAGATTTCTTTTGGCTTTCATTTGCCTTTTTCTGTTTGGAGTTTTCCATTTGCTCTTCTGATTTCTTCATCTCCTCCTCCACTTCATCTTCAGTTTTCTCCAGGTTCTGTTCTTCATTTTCCTTTTTAAATTCAGGATTTTCTTCTTCTAGTTTATCTATTTCCTTTTTTACCTCTTCAAACTTTTCCTCTACCTTTTCCTGCTCCTCCTTTTCTTTTCCATCTTCATTATTCTCCTTACTAAGCTCATCTAATTTTTGAGCCAACTCTTCGAGCTTCTCTACTTCTTTTAAAACATCCTTTTGAAATTTCAAATTTTTAAGCAATTCATCAAGCCGGTCTTCTTTTCTTTGATTTTCTTTGGATTTCTGTTCAATCTCCTTCATCTTCTCCGTCAACTTTTCCATGTCGAACTTATCCATCAATTGGCTCACCTCTTCAAGAAGTTTTTCCAATTCCTTTTGCTTTGGATCCTCTTTAAGCTTATCTATTTGCTCTTCTTTTTTCTTTAATTGGTCATTTTTATTCTTGGGCTCTTTGTCCTTTTTTTCAAGCTCCTCTCGCTGCTTGTTTAATTCCTTCCTTTTCTGCTCAATTTCCTTTTGCTTATCCAATAATTGTTCAATCCTTTCTTTATCCTTCCAAGAGCTCTTTTTCTGATTTAAAAGTTTTTGCCTTAGCCTTTCCAATTCTTTTAGAAGTTCTTGATTCGCCATATTGAGCTCTTCCTTTTTAGAAAAATAGCTTTCATATTGCTCTTCCACTTCCTGCTTCCTTTCGGCTTCGTTTAAAAGACGGATATCAAAAGATTTGCTAGTAGTAAGTTTGGCGCCATTTACCTCATCATTATCCCATAAGCGGAAGTTTAAACTTAGCTTACTTTGATCAGTGGCCAGCTCATTTAAATCTAAAAAGCCAGAAATTTCCTGAGCGGTATTTTCCGGACTAGAAATTGGGATGTTAATCCTCATTAGCTCCTTTCCTCCAGATTTCAGAAGGACATCCATCTTACTAAAGCCATAATCATCCCCTATAAAAGCGCTATAATAGACCAGGTTATCTATCAAGCTATCAATATCCACTTTAACGGCCAGTTCTGGGAACTTATCTTTAATAATATTGATTCGGTTATTTGATCCGCTCTCCTTTTTCAAAAATTCATTTTCCGATACTATGCTATATTCTAAACTTTCCAACAAAACCTTTTCAAAGCTAAATAGGCCATCCCCCACATCTTGAAAATTATAAGCGGTATCCTTGGTAAGAATTTGGGCTTTGTTTGCAGAAAGGGTCTTTAAATCCCATCTCAATTTACTTCCTTCAGGAATATCCAATATAGACTTTGACTCAAAGAAAGGTGGGTTCCTAGTGTACTTAGGCGGAATTACTTCAATCAAATAAGATTTTATTCTCGGCACCGGAAGAACTTCGATTTCATATTCTTTGCTAGAAAAACCATTTGCCAAAAACCTAAACTTAATATTCTCCCTTATTCCCTCTATAGAATAACTAAATATGTCCTTCTCATTTCTTGTCATTCTTCCCTTAAAAGCCTCAGCCAAAATTTCTGCACTCTCGGGGATAAGATCTCCTTCGAAACCCAATTCTAAAGTGAAATTCTCACCTTCTTCAGCAAGTAATTCTTTGTTCAATACTCGAAACTTAAAGGGGGCTTCCCTAATAAAATCTTTATTGAAAGAAACAATTCTGGTACTACTTTCTGAAATCAAATTCCAATTCCCGGATAGGGCAACAAAAGCAAAAATCAAAATAGGGACAACAAGAACTGGCCAGTATTTTAGGCTTTCCCTAAGATTTACAGCATTTGAAAAAACCAAGGGTCTAAAGGCCTGAATTTTTTGTTCAATACTCGCTTTTACCAATGAACTTTCACCTTCTGAGAGTTTGCCAAGATCGAGGGTATTGATAATTTTATCGTCTATCTCAGGGAAAAACCTGCCTATTAATTTTCCTGCTTCTTCGTAACTTAAATGTCTCCCAATTCTAAAAATTCCGGCCAGGGGAATAAAAACATTGAAAACTAAATTTATTCCTAGGCCCACTATTAAGGCTAATAATAAAGCCAGTCTAATCTGCTGGTTAAAATGTCCGAAATGTTCGAAAAGACTGATAATCAAGAAATAAACTAGGCCAAAGCCAATAAAATAAATACTTCCTCTAAGAAGTTTATTCAAATAGTATTTGCGGATAAATCTATCCAGTTTATGTTTTAATTCTCCTTGAATCATTTTCGTTTCGTAGTTCTTGCCAAAGGCTAAGGCAAAAAATTATTTGCAATTGCTTCTCTCAAAGGTACAAAGCCTAACAAGATAATTATCTTTGCCGCCTCAAATATGTGATAGAAATGAGTGATAGAAAAGTTAGAGTACGTTTTGCGCCGAGTCCTACAGGCCCATTACACATGGGTGGTGTAAGAACTGCACTGTATAACTATTTGTTTGCCAAGAAATTAGGTGGCGATTTTATTTTAAGAATTGAAGACACTGATCAAACTCGATTTGTTCCGGGTGCTGAGGATTATATTAGAGAATCTTTAGAATGGTGTGGACTAATACCAGATGAGGGACAGGCTTATGGTGGAAATTTTGGCCCATATAAACAATCCGAAAGAAAATCTATGTACCGCCAATATGCAGACCAACTCGTGGAAAGTGGCTATGCTTATTACGCGTTTGATAGTTCAGAAGAGTTAAGTGAAATGAGGGATCTTGCCAAAAAAGCGGGAACTCCAAATTGGCAGTATAACAACGTAACTCGTGGGCATATGAAAAACTCCCTCACTCTTTCGGAGGAGGAAGTGAATAAACGTATTTCCGATGGTGAAGCCTATGTTATTAGAGTAAAGCTCCCTAGAAATGAAGAGGTAAAATTTGAGGATATTATCAGAGGCTGGGTTTCTGTAAACACCAATAATTTGGATGATAAGGTTTTGTTTAAATCAGATGGAATGCCAACCTATCATTTAGCCAATATTGTTGACGATCATTTAATGAATATTAGCCATGTGATTAGGGGGGAAGAGTGGCTTCCTTCTGCACCATTGCATATTCTCCTTTATCAATATTTAGGTTGGGAAGAATCCAGACCGGAGTTTGCTCATTTACCGCTTTTGTTAAAACCAGATGGAAATGGCAAATTGAGTAAAAGGGATGGAGATAGACTTGGCTTCCCCGTTTTTCCATTAGAATGGACAAACCCAGAAGATGGAGAAACTTCTTCAGGATACAAGCAAAAGGGATTTTTCCCCGAGGCTTTTGTAAATATGTTGGCATTTTTGGGTTGGAACCCAGGAACCGAGCAAGAATTGTTTTCCTTGGATGAACTTATTCAATCCTTCAGTTTGGAAAGAGTAAATAAAGCCGGTGCGAAGTATGATCACGATAAAACTAGATGGTTCAACCAACAATATTTAAGATCGAAAACAGATGGTGAATTAAGTGAATTGCTGGCTAAAGCAGCTCAAGAAGCTGGCTTTGCAAACTATGATTCTGATTACCTTTCTAAGGTGGCTGGTCTTATGAAAGAAAGGGCCTACTTTATAAAAGATATGCTTTTAGAGGGAGATTATTTTTTCCAAAAGCCTCAAGAATACGATGCTAAAACTCTCCAAAAGAAATGGAATGCCGATGCTAGGCTTCATGTAGAAAAATTATTAAGCCTTTTTCAAAAGACTGATGATTTTAGCATGGAAAACTTAGAGTCTATTTTTAAGTCTTATTTAGAAACCAATGAATTGGGTTTTGGAAAAGTTGGTCCTGGATTCCGACTTGCCGTTACTGGAAAAGGTATGGGGCCGTCTATGTTTGAAATTTGTTCTATTCTTGGTAAGGAAGAAACATTGGAAAGAATGCAAATAGCCTTAGATAAACTAAGCCTTTGATGGATAAAATTAAAGTTGAAGGAATAAAGCTCTATGGATACCACGGCTGCCTGGCGGAGGAAGCAAAAATCGGGGCTGAATATTTAGTTAACGTTTGTGTTTGGACAGATCTAGATAAGGCCTCACAAAGTGATAAGCTTGGAGATACGGTGGATTATGTACTAATCAATCAAATAGTGGCAGAAGAAATGGCTATACGGGCAGAATTAATTGAAAATGTAACGGAGCGAATTCTGAATAGGCTAATGAATGAACAAGCAGCTATAAAAAAGGCTGAAGTGGAGCTTTCTAAAACTATTCCTCCAATAAATGGCAATGTAGAAAAGGTAACAATTGTAATGAAAAGAAAAAGATAATTGCAAGGGAGAAGATAATGCTTATCTTTGCCGCCCAAATGGTTCCGTGGCCGAGCGGCTAGGCAGTGGTCTGCAAAACCATCTACAGCGGTTCGAATCCGCTCGGAACCTCCAGAAAAAACTCAATCTTAATAGATTGGGTTTTTTTTTGCCCCAAAACCACTCTTAGCATTCCCTTCGATTTTGATTTATCTAAGCCAAATATTTCCCTATAAAAAGCCTTAATTTCTAAAACTTTATCTATTATATTTGCCATTATTTTTAATTGGTCTAAATAAGTTGTCTTGAAGATTTCCAACGTTTTTCTATACTTTTTACTTCTTTTTTCTGCCTTATTAACAGCAAACACGAGCAAAGCTGAAAGTGCTGATGCCAGAATGATGGTTCACCTCCTAGACTATATCTCGGTGGATTATAGCATGGCTGTTAAAGCAAATACCATCGTAAATGAAGATGAATTTGGAGAGATGCAAGAGTTTGCTTCCACTGTATCTAAACTTGCCAAAAAGGAACCCGCTTTGCTACAAAAGGAAATTCTATCCTTACAAAAGCTAATAGACTCTAAAGCATCAGGATCCCAGGTATCATCGCTCGCCCAAAAAATAAAGAAGGGTTTAATTGAATTCCATAAACTTTCCGTTTCACCCAAGGAGTGGCCATCACTGCAAAAGGCCAAAATCCTTTACCAAAAAAACTGTCAAACTTGCCATGGAGTTGAAGGAAAAGGTGACGGAGCGCTATCAAAAGGATTAAACCCCAGCCCCACCAATTTCCACGAACCGGATAAGGCAAATGGACTTTCTCCTTTCCAAGCATATAATACTATAAAATTAGGCGTAGCGAATACGGGTATGAGGGCCTTTAATGAGCTTACAGAGTCTCAAATTTGGGATCTCGCCTTTTACACTATTAGCCTATCAAGGCAATCTAAAACCACAGCTCCCAAGGAAGCTTATTCTGCAAATACAAAAGTGGATTTAGAATTATTGGCAACAACAAATAATACAGAGCTTGAAAATGTACTTTTTAAAAATGAAAATATTCAAGCCTTAATTACTTCTTTACGTCTTAAACCCAAACAAAGCTCCAAACTAGCTGAGGTAGATTTTATTGAATTAGCCTTATCCAACATTATTGCCTCTCAAAAGGCCTATCAACAAGGAAATAAGGAAAAGGCTAGAGCTCTGGCATTAAGTGCCTATTTGGATGGGGTGGAACCTATAGAAATGCAGATTAGAGCCAATGATGCGAACTTTGTTTCTGAACTGGAAGCACAGCTCACCAAAATGCGTGCTGCCATTGAGGATGAAAGAGATATAGAAACTGTAAATAAACTGTCTGAAGAAAGTAAAACCATACTTTATAAGGCCCAGGATATGTTGAGCAATCAAACCTTTTCTTCCTGGCTTACTTTTACCTTGTCCTCCACTATAATCTTACGAGAAGGATTGGAAGCTTTTCTTGTAATCATCACGATTTTAGGAATAATCAGAAACCTAAAACTACCTAAAGCTGCTAAATACATTCATTTGGGCTGGGTTTTAGCCATTCTTTCTGGCTTTTTTATGTGGTGGGGAGCTGGGCACCTATTTAATTTCTCCGGTGCTCAAAGGGAAATTATGGAAGGTATTATTGCTCTATTTGCTGTTGCTATTTTAATCTATGTAGGATTCTGGATGCACAGTAAATCTGAAGCCAGTAAATGGCAGGCTTTTGTGAAAAATAAAATTCAAAAAATTACTAGTAAAGAAAGTTTATTTGGCCTCGCCTTTCTATCCTTCATTGTCGTTTTTAGAGAAGCATTTGAATCCGTTTTATTTTTATCCGCTCTTAGTTCAGAATCTGGAAGCGACCATAGTGTAGCATTTGTTTCTGGGATAGTATTGGCCTTTGTATTATTGGGAGTTTTATCGGTGCTACTATTGAAATATTCCAAAAAACTACCTGTCTCTCAGTTGTTTAAATATTCCGCTTATATAATGGCATTATTAGCTGTTGTTCTTGTGGGAAAAGGTGTTCACGCCCTCCAAGAGGCAGGACAAATTGGAATTAGCAGCACACCCTTTAACCTTAGGTTAGACCTTTTGGGCATTTATCCCACTTGGCAAAGTATCATCTCTCAGCTGCTAATTATTCTACTTCTATTTATACTTTGGAATATTGCCAATAAACCAATTGTTAAAAAAGTACAAGCTTAGTATTCTTTTTTCTGGCCTCCTATTTGATTGCTCCCTTTCATGCCCAACTAAATCTGTGCTGCTTTTATATTTCCTCCAAATCAATTAACCTTGGATGAAATTTCACATTAAAGCAAAATAAAAATCCTTTTGGAGCAACTATTATTAGAATTAATCATCCAATAAAAAAGAAAAAAAATGAAACCATTCCTACTATCACTGCTTGTTCTATTAAGTAGTATTTCTCATGCACAAAAAACAATTGAGCTCAATTCTAAAATTGAAAATGTTACCGTTTTTCTCAATGGTGCACAAATAAAAAGAACTAGTTCCGCCAAGCTTGTGTCGGGAAGAAATATTATCCATTTTACTGGTTTACCGCTTAGCTTAGATCAAAAATCAATTCAATTTAATACCAATGCACCGGTTACCGTTTTCTCTATAAACCATCAAATTGCTTATAAAGATGAAAGCGCTAAAGACTCCAGTAAAATAAAGGTCCTTGAAAGTAAATTAAAACAACTTGGCTATAAAGCCAAAACACTGGAATCTAGCTACGCGGTATATCATCAAGAAAAACAAATATTAGCTAAAAACACTTCCTTCGGCGGAAGCCAAAATGGGGTAAGCGTTTTAGAATTGGAAAAGGGGGTAAACCTAATCAGGAATCGTCAATTGGAACTAAATCAAAAATTGCAATCCATAGACAAGGAAACTGAAGCCCTCAATTTTGAAAGACAGAAGATAATTATTCAACTAGAAAAATATAGAAATCAATCTGCCATTAAAACCGGTGAAGTGGTGGTGGTTTTAAATTGCGATGCAGAAATGAAATCTGACTTAAACCTCACCTATACGGTAAAACAAGCTTCTTGGAAACCCTACTATGATCTAAAAGTAAAAAACACGGACAGCCCTTTGGAATTGGTCTATAAAGCCAAAGTTGTTCAAAATACAGGGGAAGATTGGGACAATGTAAAAATTAGTCTCAGTACCGGAGACCCTTCCAAAGATGGTCAAATACAAATACTAAGACCTTGGTTTTTAAATTTTACAAATCAACGTTATTCCTCCCGAGGAAATAGTGTAAACATTTCTTCACCTGGAATTACTGGGAAAATTACGGGTATAGTAACTGATGCTGCAACTCAAGAGTCCGTTCCCATAGCCAATATTATTGCTAAAAACAACCTTGGTGAAATCGTTATGGGCAGCACATCCAATTTTGATGGCAAGTTTAGTTTAGACTTAAATCGTCCTTGTAATATTCTGGAAATATCCAATATAGGTTATGAAAAACAAGTCATATACCTCAACGCACAAGTCCGAAATTATAGAATAAAATTATTTGAGAGCAGCCAAGAACTTAATGAAATTGTAATAGTGGATGGTATACAAATGGAATCGGAGGATGAAAACCGCTATTACAACTCACAGTCAGCCCCAACGAGAAGGGAAAGTTTTGATCTTTCAAAGGTATCTTCCGGTGTAATAAGCATGGATAGAAAGAATCACAATTTTCAAAGTGCTCAAATGACCCGAAATCCAACCACCTTTAATTTTACGGTTAGCGAAGCCTACGACATACCTTCTGATGGTAGCGACTATGTGGTAGACTTACAATCTTTTAGTTTAAAAGCAGATTATCTGTACAATGCGGTTCCAAAAATGGAGGAACACGCCTATTTAACGGCTTCCATTAGCGATTGGGAAAAATTGAATTTAAGAAATGGTAGTGCTGGAATCTACTATGAAGGAACCTATATGGGAGAAACCTTTTTAAATGTGGAAACAGCTGGCGACACTCTACAAATAAGCCTTGGCAAAGATGAAAATATCATCATCAAAAGGGAAGAAATAATTTCTAAAGAAGATGTAAAACTCATAAGTGGAAATAAAGAAGAAAGCTTCCACTATCGCATATCTATTCGTAATAACAAACAACATAAAATCCGTCTTTCCATAAAAGATCAATATCCCATTTCTGCAAATGATGATATTAAGGTAAAGGAAATGGAAGATTCTGATGCCAAAGTAAATTCCGAAACCAAATTGCTGGAATGGAAAATAGAACTTGAACCCAGCGAGGAAAAAGAATTGGATTTAAAGTATAAAGTGCTTTACCCCAAAAATAAGATTATTAATCTTTATTAAATATCAGCATCGATAATTTTAGCCCTAGAAGGTTCTAGGGCTTTTTTGTGTCCTTCCCTTTTTTAGATATAGTATTTATCCATTACCAAAGACTCTTTTTTGATTCCAAAAATCCTATTTTCGCCAAAAATAAATTGAATCATGAGTGCTATAGATATACAATCTGTCTTGAGTAAACTAGGTGTAAAAGATGTAAACCCTGGAAGCTCTACCGGTCAGAATCACTTTGGAAAAGGAGAATTAATTTCCTCCTACTCTCCTGTTGATGGACAACTAATTGGTAAAGTTAGTACCACCACCAAAGAAGAATATGAAGAGGTAGTAAAAGCCGCCCAGGCAGCTTTTAAAGATTTTAGAATGATGCCTGCTCCACATAGGGGTGAGATTGTAAGGCAGTTTGGCGAAAAGCTTCGCGAGAATAAAGAAGACCTCGGAAAATTGGTTTCCTATGAAATGGGAAAGTCTCTGCAAGAGGGATGGGGTGAAGTTCAGGAAATGATAGACATCTGCGATTTTGCAGTAGGCCTTAGCCGTCAGCTTCATGGCCTAACCATGCATTCCGAAAGACCCTTACATAGAATGTATGAGCAATGGCATCCTTTAGGAATTGTAGGAATCATTTCAGCCTTTAACTTTCCTGTTGCTGTTTGGTGTTGGAACACAGCATTAGCCTGGATTGCTGGCGATGTTTGTATTTGGAAGCCTTCTGAAAAAGCGCCAATCTGTGGTATTGCTTGTCAAAATATTTTTGCTCAAGTATTAAAAGATAATGATCTTCCTGAGGGTATTTGTGGCCTTATTAATGGTAAAGTTGCAGAAGGGGAGTGGATGACTAATGATGAAAGAATACCTCTCATTTCTGCAACTGGATCTACAAGAATGGGAAGAGCTGTAGGCCAAGCTGTAGCTAAAAGATTTGGAAAAACTATTCTTGAACTTGGTGGTAATAACGCAATTATCCTTACTGAAAATGCAGATTTAGAATCCACTCTTGTGGGTGCTGTTTTTGGTGCTGTAGGAACCGCTGGTCAGAGATGTACCTCAACCAGAAGACTTATCATTCACGAAAGTATTTATGATGATGTAAAAAATAGGTTGCAAAAAGCATATGGTCAATTAAAAATTGGAAACCCTTTAGACACCAACAACCATGTAGGTCCTTTAATTGATGAAGCAGCAGTGGAAATGTATGAAAGAGCAATTGAAAAAATTGCTGAAGAAGGAGGAAGCATGTTAGTTGAAGGTGGTAGAGTAGAGGTAGAAGGTTTTGAAAATAGCCAGTGCTATGTAAAACCATGTATTGCAGAGGTTAAAAATGAATATGAAATTGTTTGCACCGAAACATTTGCTCCAATTCTATATTTAATAAAATATTCAGATTTAGATGAGGCTATAGAAATGCAAAATGCTGTACCTCAAGGATTATCATCAGCAATTATGACGACCAACCTTCGCGAAGCAGAAAAGTTCCTTTCTGCCCAAGGAAGTGATTGTGGAATTGCCAATGTGAATATTGGTACCTCCGGAGCAGAAATTGGCGGTGCTTTTGGTGGTGAAAAAGAAACTGGTGGTGGCCGTGAATCTGGTTCTGATGCCTGGAAAGGATATATGAGAAGACAAACAAACACCATTAATTATTCCACCGAATTGCCTTTAGCACAAGGAATACAGTTTGACTTATAATTTTTTTTAAATTGAAATTTTTAAAAGCCCTTTCATTTGATTGGGCTTTTTTAATGCTTACAATTTTAATTAGCTCTATTTTTAAACCATGAAGTTAATTGTGTTTTCCTTAATTCTACTGCCTTTTACGGCATTTAGCCAGCAGGATAGTAGCTCTAATTGGTCTATTTCCATAGGAGCGGGCTATTATATTTCTGGCGAACAGCCTATAGATTATTATACAGGAAAGGATAATTCACGATTGGCCTTATTATTCAATAAAAACACACAACAATACAATCAAATATTAGACGATTTTGATGGCTACCCCTTCTTTTTAGAAAGTGGTCCTTCAGATTTAATTTATCGGAATACGGGCTCTTTTGAGCTTCATTTAGAATATAAACTGGCCAAGAATTTTTTTCTGGACCTTAGCTTTTACAATGTAACTTTATACATAAGTGGTTTATTCACCATTCGTGTAGAAAGAGCAAATCAAAATGGAAATCCCGAACCATTTCAATCCATTGGAGAAATAAAAGGTAGAGAGAAAAGGTCTCATATTGTCTTGAGTATTGGAAAGTCTTTTCTCCTAAAAAATAATTTCTACTATAACCTTAGCGCTGGCGTGGATTTAAATTTTGTAGAAAGCCTTAGCCACCAGGCTCAAATTGAAGGAAGAGATTATAATATACAAAGGGCAATAAGTCTTAGCCAAAGAGAATCTGGAATAACAACCATTGGTTATGGCCTTTTAGCTGATCTTCGTTTTGGATACCAAATTCCAAGTGGATATGGATTCTTCCTTAAAACTAGCTTTTTATATTCTCATATCAATGTGAATGATATTTCCAGTGGACAAAGCCCGATATTTATTCCTGGATTAGGATTTACAAAGCAATTCTAATTCTGTTTTTCCACTATATAACATTGGATTTCTAAGTCTACATCCCTACCCATTAAGAATGAGCCCTTATCCCCAATTTTAAAATCATAGCGGTCTATTTCATACTCTCCTTTAAGTAAATATCCATCGCTAGTTTTAGTATAAGAAAAAGGAATAGTAATAGTTTTAGATTCTCCTCTAACACTTAGTTTACCAGTAATATCAAATCCTTCAGCCGTTTTATTTACAAAACTTGAAGTAAAAACTGCATAGGGAAATTTATCCTTGTAAAAATAATCTTCGGCCATCAGGTGTTTGTCCCTTTCTTCATTATCTGTATCAATACTGGCCACCGGTATTTTAATTTGAAACCTCGAATTCTCCATTTTATTGATATCAAAAAATACCTCACCACTAAAATCTGTAAAACTCCCTTCCACAGTATTTACAATCATATTACTAATGGAAAAGCTAATTTTTGATTTGGATGGCTGTACTTCTTGACTGGGGTTTGAACCGGCTTTTACAAAAAAGAATAGAGCAGATAGGAATATATATTTCATGATTGCTATTTTAAACAAAAGGTTTTATTAAAGTTCAATAGAGCAAATTTGGTTAGCTTTAACGGATAAAACAAAACTAAATGATATGAAAACTAAAATATTTGCAAGTGCCCTCTTGAGTATATTTTTAGCAAGCAGTGCACAAGCTCAAAAAAAGGAAAAAAGAGAAAGTCCACCTGCTACAAGTGAGGCTACAATTGGCAGTACTACTGTGAAAATTGATTATAGCCAGCCTTCTGTAAAGGGAAGAAAAATTTTCGGAGACCTCGTTCCATTTGGAAAAATTTGGAGAACAGGAGCAAATGAAGCTACTACTATTGAGTTTAGTAATGATGTAATGATTCAAAGTAAAAAACTGGCGGCTGGTAAATACAGCTTATTCACTATCCCTGGAGAAAAGGAATGGACCATAATCTTTAATAGTGTAAGTAGCCAATGGGGAGCCTATCGGTATAAAGAAGATAAAGATGTACTGCGAGTAAAGGCTGGCGTTTCTAGCCACGAGGCAACAGAAAAATTGAGCATCACCATCGATAGTAAATCAGGAATGATACATATTGATTGGGCAACAACAAGAGTGAGATTTGAAATTAAAGAAGCTTAATCAAAATAAATTCTCAACACAATTAAACCCTCCGCTAATGGAGGGTTTTTTGTTTAATACCAATCCGAGTTCAAATTAATTTGAATTCCAATATTTAGAATCAAGGGATTCCATTCAATAAAGTTCCCATTTGGGTCATCCGGTATGTTTACAATAGGCAAGGAAAGGCCTAATTGGCTAGTAAATTTTATTCTTTCGGAACCCAATCTAAATACCAAACCGGGTTCTAAAAAAGTTTCAGAAAATGGCCTTGGATTATCATCTAGCATTGCAGTAGAAGGAATCATTACTCTAGTAAACCTACAGGCAAAAGCAAATTCAAATCGATTTGAAGCAATACCTATGCTAGGCTGAAAAATTAATCTATGTAAGATGCCATTTACTTCTCCAGAGTTCGTATATCCTGTACCATATCCTCCATAGATTTCCATTACGCCGATTTCACCAAAAGGAACATAATATCCTGGCATAACATCAATTTGAAAACCTTGGGAGCCATCATCGCTAATGGTTCCACTATTTGTAGTGATACTTGGCCCTCCCACAAAAAAACCATTAAAAGAAGCCGCTAGAGCAAATTTATCTGTGATAGCCGTGCTTCCCTGAAGATTTAATGAATTAATATTTCCTGCAGCATTAATCTTTGTTTCACCCTGCTCACGGAGTAAAGGCGCATTAAATTTTTGAGGGTAATAAGAGGGTGAACAAGAACTTATTATTGCTATAAATGCAATGATAAAAAGACTAGAGTATTTCATATTTAGCAACTATAAAAATTAAAAAACCTCGACCTTTTATGCTAAAGATCAAGGTTCTATTTTAAAATGAGTTCTTATTTTTCTCCCACATAAAATTCTACAACCTTCTCTGATTGATTATTTAACTTGTCTGTAGAAACAATTCTCACCTTGTATTTTTTTATCGTCTTAAACCTATCTAATTCGGAAATATCCAATGTTCTTGGAGATGAATATAAAGCCAAAGGAGCATCGTCTATAGAATACATAACTTTCTCCGTTCCTACATGCTTATCAGTAGCACCAATATACATTCTTACATAATTAGGATATATATCCAATCCATCTTTCTTCCCTATGGGTTCTATGGAGAAATTAATATAAATTGTTGGAGGAGAATTATCTACAAAAACTCTACTTGATTTTTCATCCTCCTTATTATTCACATTATCTACCGAATTAAAAGCTAGCGAATGATTTCCTTCTCCTGGAATTGTAAATTGAGAATAACTAGTCATAGATCCATTGTCAATTTTATAGGAGGTGCTTTTTATTCCAGAATGAGCATCCGAATACCTTAATTTAACTGGTGTTTGGCTAGTAATAAAAAGAGTATCTCTATGGAAAAATTGAGGGCTTCCATAAATAATTCCAGTTTGAGGAGCTTTATTATCTACAAATACAACCAAAGTTTTGCTGCTTGCCGTATTCTCTACATTATCTACAGCATTATATCGGATATAATGTACACCTAAGACATTAGGTACTAAAAAGTCTCCTGTATAATTTGCTTTTCCATTTCCATCCACCCTTTGGAATATTTGCTTTACTCCAGCTTTATTATCCGTGGCAGAAAGGTTGATTTTTGTTCTACCAGAAACATATAAATAATTGCTTTTATACTGATCTCCCAACACCTTATTACTTACAACTGGAGCAATTTTATCTAAATAAAATTTGAAACTTTTCTTTGTGGCTGTATTGTTTACATTATCCGTACTATAATAAAATAAGGTGTGCTCACCATCGGATAAACCGCTCATATTTATATTGGAAGAATAGCTTCTATCATTAGCAGCATCAAAAGAATATTTTACATTTCTCACTCCTGATAAATTATCCGTAGTAGATAAATTAAATTTTGTGCTTGGGGCCAAAATAGTACTGTTATACACTATTCCAACTATAGAATGATTAGATACTGGTGCTGTAAGATCCAAGGTAAAAGTGCTGGATTTTGTAGTTTCAGAATTTCCCACATTATCTGCGGAATAATAGTAAAGGGTATTTACACCTTCCTTCCCAATATTTACAGTGCTGGAATATTTTGTAAATGCTCCATTTAGAGCATAGCGAGTTTCAAAAACTCCAGAAACACCATCGTTAGCGTTTAAACTAAAATTTAGTCCTTTCCCAAAATAGGTGATACCAGCAGATCTATAACGAGGAGCTCCACTAAATGTCATTCTAGTTATAGGGCTTAATCCATCCGCATACAATTCCATTAAAACTTCTCTTTGAGGACTAATGGTTCTTCCCGTTGTAGGATCCACAGCCCATTTACTCCTAATATAATTAACACCCTCAGTATCTAAATACATAGGATTTGCATCTGTTGGATGTTGATTACTTTTTAAAGGATAGCTCTCCCCATTTGGACTCGTAGAAAAATTTAAATAAACGGGTAGAGACTTTTGAATATAATATTTACCGTCTTTGATAAAGACCTTATTTTCATAGCTCGGTTTGCTCGGTTCTTGAGCATATAAACTAGATAAGAATGCTAAATTCAAAGAAAATAGTAAACTTGATTTAAGCAATTTCATAATTATTGGTTAAGGGTTTTTAATTTGGTTTTGGCTCTTAAAAAGCTAAATGTAACAAATTAAATAATTGAAAACTATATACATAGGATTCTATCCACCCTTAGCAGCCCTTCCAGCAAGGAAACCACTAGTCCAGGCATTTTGAAAATTAAAGCCTCCTGTTAATGCATCTACATTCAATAATTCCCCAACTATAAATAGATCTTTTATCTTTTTACATTCAAAACTTTGGAGTTTAATTTCGGAGAGTTCAACTCCACCACAGCTTACAAATTCCTCTTTAAAGGTGGTTTTTCCCTTTACTTGATGTTTATCTCTCAATAGTGTTTCCAAAAATTTATTCATAGATTTTTTGGAAAGATCCAAATACAGCTGCTCTTCTTTAAGCCCAGATTTTAGGGCTAAATGATGCCATAATCTCGATGGAATTCCAAAAAGGGGATTACTACTAATTTTCTTTTTAGGATGTACTGTTTTATACTCTTCAAAAGCTATTCTTAATTCCTCTTCTTTATTATTGGTCCAATTGATTAATATTGGAAAATTATAATCCATATCGTATAAATCTCTTGCCGCCCAAGACGATAACTTTAGTATGCCTGGTCCGCTAAAACCCCAATGCGTTATTAATATTGGTCCAGACTCTTTCCATTTACTACCAGGAATTTGTACTGATCCATTTGCCACGGATAATCCCATTAAAGATTTCATTTTATAATCCGGACAATTGAAAGTAAAAAGGGATGGAATAGGATCAATAACCTTTAAGCCTAAATCTTTTATCCATTGATAATTTTCCTTTTTTGGATTTCCACCACAAGCCAAAATTACTTTGTCAAAATTTTCTTCTGAATTTCTAAAACCTAAGCGAAAACCTCTATTCTGAACTTCAATTTGTTCCAGACCTTTTTTAAGATGAATATGAATAGCTTTTTTATGGGCCTCTTTTAATAAACATTCTATAATAGATTGAGAATTATCGCTTTTTGGAAATACCCTGCCATCAGCCTCAACTTTTAAGGGAACATTCCTTGTTTCAAACCATGAACGAGTGTCTTTGGTTCCAAATATTTCAAATCCCTTTTTTAAACTCCCTCCTCCTCTGGGGTAATATTGTATTAATTGACTAGCATAGTCACAATCGTGGGTAAGGTTACAACGTCCGCCACCACTTATTTTTACCTTACTTAATAGCTTATTTGATTTTTCAAAAAGATGGACTTCAGAATGAATGGATGCGGCGTGAATGGCAGCAAAAAAACCAGCTGCTCCACCTCCTATAACAGCAATTTTATTATTGGCCATTTAATTAAAAGTTTAAACTTTAAATTCTCCTCTATTCATCATATCTTTTAGTCGCAATACTCCCACTACGCTTAAACTATCTACTATTTCACCTTTAATTACCTTTTGATATAATTCATTAAAAGAAATCTTCTCCAATTTTAAATCCTCGGTTTCATCAGGATTGCTTTCGTGAAAACTTAAATCTCTAGCCAAGTAAATTAAAGCCTTTTCAGTTGTTGCTGAATTACTTAAGTCCATTTCTTGAATTAAAGTCCATTCTTTAGCTTTTAAACCTGCTTCTTCTAATAATTCCCTTTTAGCAGATTCTATAGGTTCTATTTCTAGAGGACCTCCACCTTCTATAATTTCCCAGGTAAATTTCCCTTCAAAAGGAAATCTATCCTGACCAACAATCCAGGTATTTCCTTCATCATCAATAGGAATAATTCCAATGGCTAGGTTTTTAAAATGTACAACACCATAAATACCCTCGCCACCATTTGGATTTAGTATTTTACTTTCACTGAGTTCAATCCATGGATTGGAATATTTTATTTCTCTATTTAATTCTGTCCAAGATCCTTTTTTCTTTGGAAAATCATTCATAAAAAAAACCCTTTTCAACAAAGAAAAGGGTTTTGTAGTAATTACTGATATAATAAAATATCTATGTTTTAAGGTTTAGATTCTTCTGCTTCTTTGGCTAATTCCCTATCTAATTTTCTTCCGTAGGATATTTTTTCACCATTGTATTTTATTTCCACGCCCCCTGCATACTCGATGCTTACTAATTTCTTTCCGTTCTTCTTATAATAATCCCATATACCTTCCTTTTTTCCAGCTACATACTTTCCTCTTCTCTTTTCTTTACCATTTGGGAAATAATAAATATGAAGTCCATTTTCCAGTCCATTTTCGTAATTACCTTTAAAAATTACCATTTCTTCATCATCATCTAATTTTTGATAATGAATCCATTCTCCAGTTCTTAATCCATCAAAATATTTCCCAACTTCTCTGTAGTCATTTTGCTGATAAATCCATTCTCCATCCTTTAAATCTTCAATATAATTTCCTTGGGCAATTACAGATCCAGAATCACTATATTCTACAAAAGGACCATCACGCATGCCATCCACATATTCTTCCTGCCTTAAAATTTGATTATTTTCATAATACCAGAACCATTCTCCTTCAGCTCTACCTCTTAAATAGGATCCTTTTTGTTCTATTTTACCATTTACAAAATAATACTCCCAATTTCTTACCTTAAGATTATCTTTATAATCCCCTTTAGATTTTAATTCACCTGTAGGATAAAATTCTTTCCAGGGCCCTTGTTTTCTACCTTGATCATCAACTATACCTTCAAATAATACAATCCCATTTTCATAAATCTTAGATGAAATAACATTTCCATTTTCATCATAAATTCTATGAACTCCTTCCTCAATACCATTTCTATAGGAACCTTTAAAAGCTAATTCACCAGTTTTTGGATTTAGTTTTTGAATAACTTCAATTTTGGCTACTTCTTCAGCATTCTCCTGCAGCACACCCATTATCCATTTTTCAACCTTTATAAGACTCCCTTTGGCTGTATAATATTTCCAATAGCCATTTTTTAAATCATTGATAAATGGTCCTTCTACCTTTAGAGCCCTATTCTTATAAAAGCTCATCCAGGTGCTTTGTTTTTGTCCCAATTCATCATATTGATTAATTTTTCTCCTCTTGGTTAAAACATCAGCTTTATAATTTAATAGGCCAACTATTCTTCCACTTTTATCATATTCAAAACCTAGACCTTCCTTCTTATCCTTTACATATGGAATATCCCTCTTTAACTCTCCATCAGGGTAAAAATATTTGGATAAACCTTCGATATTATCCTCTACAAAATTGTCTATTCTAATAATATTTCCATTTTCATACGACTTTCTAGGACCGTGTTTTAGACCTTCCTTATAATTTATTTCAACTGTAAGATTCCCTTCTTCAGAATAAAATTTCCAAGGACCGTCTAATAAAAAATTTTGTCTGTTACCTTCGGTTTTTATTTGCCCATTGGGATAAAAGCTTTTCCAATATCCTTCTGGCTCACCATTTTTTAAATGACCTTCGCTAGATTTTGTACCACCATCGAAATAAAAGGTTTTAAAAACTAGGCTATCCTCACTTTGACCCTTCGAAAATAGAAAAGTGAAAACAAAGAGGGAAAGAAGCAAGGTTCTTAATAACATATAATAGTATTCTTTTAAATTATTTAAATATATAATGATAATAATGTCCTGTTCATAGTTTGGATAACTTAATTGAACTTTAGTTGCTTTTATCAACTATTAAAGCTTATCAACAGTTTATAAGCATTCTTTAGTTTCTTAATCCATTCAATTACAAAGCTCAACGAATTTAGTTAACAATTGTTAGGAAGCCTTGCTAAGTATCACTTTTTAAAAAAATAAATATCCGCTTAGCGTTGATAAAGCCAAAAAGTAATGTTTGAAAATAGAAGGAAACAAATCATTACTTATAGTTGGTATTTAGATTTTTGGTTTACTTGAAAAAATATTTTTACCAAACAAGAATCATTTTTAATAAGTAATCAACAATGGTCGCCAGTTTTTATTTTTCAATTGTTAATTAAAGTATGTTGAAAATCAAAGGAATCTGATTTTATACACATTTATTAACAAGCAATTTATTATCCTTTATAGCTTAAAGTTTAAGTATTTTTGCATTTCTAATTCACAAATCATGAAAATTGCCATAGCTTCAGATCACGCTGGATATTCTTTAAAACAACTTATAGTTGAACATTTAAAAAGTAAAAATATTTCAGTTCAGGATTTTGGCCCCCAGAATGAAGAGAGTGTAGATTATCCAGATTTTGGTCATCCTGTTGCATCTTCCGTAAAAACAAATGAATCTGATTTAGGAATTGTTATTTGTGGAAGTGGAAATGGAATTAATATGACTGTAAATAAGCATCAAGAAATTAGATCTGCTTTAAGCTGGACGCCAGAAATAGCTTCTTTAGCTAGGCAACATAATAATGCAAATGTTTTAGCAATACCGGCCAGGTTTATCAGCGAAAACTTAGGCTTGGAAATAGTAGATGCTTTTATAAATGCTGAATTTGAAGGCGGTAGACATCAAAGGAGAGTGAATAAAATTGCGCTTAATTAATTTAGTTTTTCAAGGATAATTTTTTGGAGCTGGAGAATTTGATCTTTTTCTCTAAAATCTCCATTACCCTTTATTTGTTCTAAAGCCAATTGGCTAAGTGGATTGGTTTCAATCATAAATTTTAATTGCGTTTTACTATTATCACTAATTAGAGGATAATCTTCCGAAAGTATTATTGTACCCTTGGCAGCTGTAATAGCTAAATCGGGATCCGTAGGGTGTTGGTAGTATTCATTCCAATAAAAGTTTGTTTTATTTCCTAAGGCATTGTTATAATTAGGATGGTTTTTTACCTCCTTAATAATGGTCTTAAGCTCATCCATATTTTCGATTCCAAAATATCTCAACTTAGGATGATTGAGTATGGATTTGTTTTTTTCGCCTACTAAGAGTTCAAACTCAGACAATGGTGAACCTAAAGCAGCATTGATCATAAAAAATTGATTTACACCTGCTAAATGATTTGCTAAATAAGGTACTATGTAGGCGCCTTCACCAAAACCAATTAATAAAACTTTAGCGCTACTGTCAATTTCCTTAGTTGAGCTTAATTGAAGATGTAAATTGTTCAGATTATTAATTCTTCTTTTTCTAGAATCTAAATGCATTTTAAGCGATTCACTATCTCCCAAAATTTCAGGAATAAGGATTCTGTAGTTTTTCTTTTTTAAGGTTCTGATCAAAATATTTTCCTCCCAATTTATGGAGTCTAAATTGTCAGGAAGAACAATAGCCAGGTTTTGATCTTTGTTTTTTTCGGTATTAATCCAATAATGGCCAGAGGAAAACTCATCAACAATTTTAAAGGACCTTTTTTCCAAAACCAGTTGGTTTGCACAAGAGCTGATTAGCAGAAAAAACAAAAAGAAATAAAAGCTTTTCATGATTTTTTATTGGAGTATGCAAGTTAATTGATTTGTAAAATCAAGGGAATTTATTTTTTATGGAGCGAGGCTTTTTTATTTATCTATTTTTGAAATTCAAAATCCACAAAAATGAAAATTCATCCTTTAAATACTGGAAATTTTAAATTAGATGGAGGAGCTATGTTTGGTGTAGTTCCTAAAAGTATATGGCAAAAAACAAACCCTGCCGATTCTAATAATATGTGCTCTTGGAGTATGAGAAGTATATTGATAGAAGAAGGAGATAAATTAATTTTAGTGGATACAGGAATGGGAGATAAACAATCCGAAAAATTCTTTAGCTACTACTATTTATTTGGTGATGATAGCCTAGATGGAAATTTAAAAAAATTGGGTTTTTCTAGAGATGATATTACGGATGTTTTTTTAACTCACCTGCACTTTGATCATTGTGGCGGTGCAATAGAAAAATCAAATTCTAAGCATTACCAACCGGCTTTTAAAAATGCCAAATTTTGGTCTAATGAAAGACATTGGAAATGGGCAACAGTACCAAATGGAAGGGAAAAAGCCTCCTTTTTATCCGAAAATATTTTACCGATACAAGAAAGTGGGCAGCTCAATTTTGTTCCTGAAATTAGTGAAGAAGATGGGATTTATAAAACACCTCTTGGCTTTGAAAGTATTATTGTGAGTGGCCATACCGATGCGCAAATGTGCCCAATTATAAATTACAAAGGAAAGACCCTAGTTTTTATGGCCGACCTTTTACCAAGTGTAGGTCATATTCCACTGCCCTATGTTATGGGATATGATACTCGGCCATTGATAAGCTTGAAAGAAAAGGGTGAATTTTTAAAACTCGCTGCCGAAAAGGATTTTTACCTTTTCCTTCAGCATGACCATGTAAATGAAATTTGCACAGTAAAAGAAACAGAAAAAGGGGTGAGGTTAGACCAAACCTTCAATTTCAAAGACATATTTTAAATAGAAGACAACAAACCATGAAAAAGCTTATTTTTTTAATTATACCCATTTTTGGATTTGCCCAAACCAATGATTCTTATTGGCAGCAAGAGGTTCAATATATAATGGATATTGAAATGGATGTAGAAAAACATCAGTTTGAGGGAAAACAAGAATTACATTATACCAATAATTCACCAGATACTATTTATCAAATCTTTTATCATTTGTATTTCAATGCTTTCCAACCTGGAAGTATGATGGATAATAGAGCTAAAAATATTGTTGATCCAGATAGAAGAATAGGAAGAAGGATTGAAGCTTTAGGGCCTGATGAAATAGGTTTTCACAAGATTAAATTTTTAAAGCAAGGAAAAAAAGAATTGCAATTTCACATTCAAGAAACGCTATTGCAAGCAGAATTAATAGAACCTATTCCGCCAGGAGAGAGTACGGTTTTTAGCATGAAATTTAATTCTCAGGTTCCTGTTCAGATAAGAAGAAGTGGTCGCCATAATAAAGAAGGAGTGGATTATACCATGACACAATGGTATCCAAAACTTGCAGAATATGATGCTGATGGTTGGCATCCAGACCCATATGTTGGTCGCGAATTTTATGGAGTATTTGGAAGTTTCGAGGTAAATATTTCCATAGACTATAGATATAAAATTGGAGGAACAGGTACTCTTCAAAATTCAGAATCTAAATGGACCGTACTAGCTGAAAAAGAAGGCCTAAAAAGCTATGAGCTCAGCTCTAATAAAAAGAAAATGAGAAGCTGGAAGTTCAAAGCGGAGAATGTTCATGATTTTGCTTGGGCTGCCGATCCAGATTTTATTAGAACTTCTGTAATGGGACCAAAAAATACCGAGTTGAATTTTTATTATTTACCGGGAGACTGGCAGGAAAATTGGGAATTACTTCCTAGTTATACCCAGTCTTTTTTCGAAAATATGAACCGCTTGTTTGGAGAATATGCTTATCCCCAATTTTCGGTAATCCAAGGAGGTGATGGAGGTATGGAATACCCCATGTGTACCATGCTGAAAGGTACGGGAAAATTAAATGGATTAATAGGGGTAATGGTTCATGAATCAGCACATAATTGGTATTATGGAATGCTAGCCAGTAATGAATTTCAATATCCTTGGATGGATGAAGGATTTACATCCTATGCTGAAGAAGAGGTATTAAATATTATTCTAGAACACAATAAGGCCAATCCACATGAAAGAGCTTACCTCAATCATAACTATTATATGGGATTACCAGATAAAGAACCATTATCTACACCTGGAGATTATTTTGAGAAAAATAGACACTATGGCATTTCTGCCTATTCAAGGGGTGAAGTTTTTGTTGCTCAATTAAAAAATATTGTAGGTGATGAAAGCTTTTCTAGAATTATGCTCCGCTATTTTGAAGAATGGAAATTTAAACATCCTAAGCCACAAGACTTTTTAAAAATTGCCGAGGAAGAAAGCGGAATTCAATTGGATTGGTATTTGAATTTTTGGATGAATAGCAACAAAGAAATTGACTATGCGATAATGAATATTGAAGAAGGAAAAGATATGTTTAGCATTAATCTACAGAGGCTTGGTGAAATGCCTATACCTTTGGATATAAGAGTAGAGCTAAAAAATGGCCATATCAAAACCTACAATATTCCATTGTTGTCCATGTTTGGAAATAAAAATGAAAAGGATATGATATTATCCAAGGCTTGGCCATGGACCAGTATTAATTATCAGTTGCTAGTAGATTTAGATTATAAGGATGTAGAAAGAATAATAATTGATCCCGGACAGTGGGTAGCTGATATTAATAGAGCTAATAATGTTTGGCCACAACCAGAAGTAGAAACTGAAGAAGAGGAAACCGAAGAAACCGAAGATTAAGGCAGTTTTTTAATAAAGGATGCTGCTTTATGAAATAAAAAAATTAAAAGACCCTAATTTAAGGGTCTTTTTAGTTTTCACCATTAGATTCTTCTGAAGTAGATTGAAGATCTTCCAATTCCTTAATTTTTAAGTTTAATGTAGAAATTGTTGCTTGGGATTCGGAAAGAGATTTGTTCAAAGCTTGGTTTTCTTCTATAAGTTCTGATTGCCTTTTTTCAAGCTTGTTAATAAATTGATCTTTTTCCTGAATAGTATCTTTTAAGGATTTTACATGATTGTTTAGTCCTCTAATTTCGGCATTTAATTTTTTGGTGCTCATCATAGAGTAGAGGATATAGATCAAAAACCCTAGTGCAAATACCATATTGGTATAAAAGGCGGATTCTCCTGTTGGCTCTGCCACTAAATACATGAACAAAGCGAAACCGATAATTCCGATTCCGAGAATTAATACAATTGTTTCTAAGCTGCTTTTTTTCATTTTGATTCAGTCCTTGGTTATCTATTTGAGTCCTTTAAAATTAGTTAATTTTAGATTGGAATGAAATCCAATTGCTTTTTCTCCAAATCAGCATGTTTTACTCTGATCATAATGCTGTCTCCCATTTGGTAAACTTTTCCATTTCTCTCTCCTACGATACAGTAATTTTTTTCATCAAAAATATAGTAGTCGTCTTTAAAATCACGAATTTTTATCATTCCTTCACATTTGGAATCATTGAGTTCAACATAAACACCCCATTCCATAGTTCCAGAAATTACACCCATAAAATCCTCTCCTATATGTTTCTCCATAAATCGGACTTGCATATATTTTATAGACTCTCTTTCAGCTTCTGTTGCTAATTTTTCACGGTCTGAGGAATGTTTGCAAAGGTCTTCATAAATTAATTCTGAAGGTGGTTTTTTGCCATCTAAATAATGCTGCAGTAATCGATGCACCATCATATCCGGATAGCGACGTATTGGAGAAGTAAAATGGCTATAATAATCAAAAGACAAACCGTAGTGGCCAATATTTTTGGTACTATAAACAGCTTTGGCCATGGTTCTTACCGTAAGCTTTTCTATCATATTTGCTTCACCCTTTCCCTTTACTTGTTTTAGCATTTTATTAATGCTTTGGGAGGTGCTTTCTGTAGTTTTAGTGTTTAGAGAATATCCAAACTGCTTTACAAAATTGTTGAGGTCAAAAAGCTTATCGGGATCAGGGTTATCATGAATTCTATAAACAAAGGTTTTTCCTGTTGGTTTTCCATCTTTAGCTTTTCCAACAAATCGAGCTACGCTTTTATTGGCTAATAGCATAAACTCTTCAATCAAATGATTGGCGTCTTTACTCTCTTTGAAATACACAGAAATGGGCTCCGAGTTTTCATCTAGATTAAACCTAACTTCCAAACTATCAAAAGCAATAGCTCCTTCACCCATTCTATCTTGCCTCATTATTTTGGCAAGGCTATCTAAAAGGAGTACTTCCTCTTTAAAATCTCCTTCACCATTTTCAATAATTTCCTGTGCTTCTTCATAGGTGAATCGCCGGTCGGAGTTTATTAAAGTTCTTCCAAACCATTCCTTCAAAATATTGGCCTCTTCATCCATTTCAAATACGGCTGAGAAAGTATACTTTTCTTCATTTGGCCTTAGGGAACATACTTTATTGGAAAGCTTTTCAGGAAGCATAGGAACAACTCTATCCACTAAATATACGGAGGTAGCCCTTTTTAAAGCTTCTTCCTCAAGAGCAGAATCCTCTTTAACAAAATGACTAACATCTGCAATATGAACCCCAATTTCCCAATTTCCATTCTTCAGTTTTTCAACTGATATGGCATCATCAAAATCTTTAGCATCCTTAGGATCGATGGTAAATGTGCAAACATCTCTAAAATCGCGTCTCTTCTTTACTTCCTCTTCTAAGATATGCTCATTTATTTTTTCAGCTTCATCCTCTACTTCTTTTGGAAAAAATCGTGGTAAATCATAAGCCGCAAGAATAGAGTGGATTTCTACATCGTGGTTTCCTGGTAAACCCAATACTTCTATTATTTTTCCAAAGGGATTTTTTGCATCTTTTGGCCAGTCAGACAAGCTTACAATTACCTTTTCTCCGTCCTTGGCACCATTGATATGTTCTTTGGGAATAAAGAAGTCATATGGCATTCTACGGCTATCGGCAACAACAAAAGCATGATGAGCTGCAAGTTGAACTATGCCAACAAATTCTGTTTTATTTCTTTTTAGTATTTCAACAATTTGCCCTTCGGGCTTTTTATTTTTCTTTTGGGCATATCTCAATACCTTAACCGTATCACCATGAAGTGCCCCACCCATATTTCTTTGGGAGATGTATATATCTTTATCACTATCTGAAGATATGATATAAGCAGAACCATTAGAAGTAATGTCTACCGTGCCAATTATAAAATTATCTTGATGCTTGTAGCGATACTTTCCTCTTGCTACGGACTCAATTACTCCTTCTTTAACCATATTCTCTAACAACAAAAGAACTCTTTGCCTTTCGTTGCGGTCGTTAATTTTAATAAGGGAGGAAATTTGTTTGTAATTGAAACTTTTAAGGGGCTCTTTTTGTAGGACACGAATTATACGATCGTCCATCTTTAACAGGCGGCCCTTGCCTTTATTATATTTACTCATATTTGATTACAAAGGTATATTATTAGTTTTTGTTCAATGCAAGGACTTGAATTAAGATATAATAAAGAGAATGTTAATTCGAAACAAATATTTTTTTCACTGATAATCAGAAAGTTTAAATAAAAACAAAAAAAAATTAGAGCCTTGGGCAACTATTGCATAGTTAAGGCCTGTCATAAAGGTAACCAAGGCCAATAAAGAAAAATGGGATTACTATTACGCCTACCAACATCAGAACAAAAGCTTGTTAAGCAATGCCTCCGCGGAGACAGTCGTGCGCAGCGAGAATTGTATGAGAAATTTTCTCCTCAGATGTTGGCCGTGTGTAGAAGGTATGTAAAAAGTATCGAGGATGCCGAGGAGGTTCTTTCAAATGCATTTATCAAAGTATTTAATAAGATAGATCAGTATAGTGGTGATGGAGCCTTAGGGGGATGGATTAGAAGAATAATGGTAAATGAATCTTTAAATTTTATCCGCTATCAAAAGAATCTTTTTGTTGAGGTAGAAGAAGAAAATCACAGCCATTTTTCACATGAAGATGTAGGGGAACAAATTGATGCTGACCACCTAATGGCCTTGATAGATGAGTTACCCCTAGGGTATAAAACCGTATTTAACCTTTATGCAATTGAAGGTTTTGGACACAAAGAGATCGGAGACATGTTGGGAGTCTCAGAGAACACCTCTAAGTCCCAACTGAGTAAAGCAAGAAAACACCTACAAAACAAACTAGGACAGAGACAACTTTTATATAAGGAGCAATGAAAGAGAAAAATCCAATAGACGAGCTTTTTAAGCAAGGATTAGCGAATAAAGAAATTAAGCCATCAGATACCGCTTGGACAAAAATTGAAGAGGCGATGGTGCCTGAAGACAGTAAAAAAGGAGGTTTTTATTTTATGAGAGCCGCTGTGGTTACTTTATTAATAGGACTTTCATCTTGGGTTTATATTAGTAATAACCCAATTGATTTTTCTCCTAAAAACCCAATTCCAGCCACCACCTTAGAAAGCCCTAGTGTAAGCGCTGTAGAAGAAGGAAACCCTAAAAAAGGAGATAAACCAAATCAGGGAACTAAAACAACCATCAATAAAAACACCTCTCCAAAAAAATCACCTACTAAAAGCGTAAAAAAAATTGTTCCCATATTAAAAACTAGTGGAAGCACCTTAGGGAAATATGTAAGCAATGAGCCAAGTATTAGCCCTGCAGAAGAAGATTTTTGGATGATGGATGAAGAGCTAATCGCCTTTGATGATTTGATTACAGAAGATAAGGATAAGCTCGATAGAATAAAAATTAGGGTGCCAGTAACAGAAAGATCTTTTTATAAAGACAATGCCGAACAAGAGGATAAACAAGCACCCAAAAAATTAAAATTTAAGGAAAAGGTATTTGCCTATGCCAGCGATCAGTTTGATAATTTAATTAAAGGCGAGCCACTAGAACTTCCTAAAACAGAAATTAAAGGAAGGCCAAAACTGGAAATAAGCCTGGGAAATTTTTTAAGGAAAGAATAAATCATGAAACACAATATTAATTCAAGCAACAACAAACAAAACAAACCAAATTCAAACTATTACATTATGAAAAAGCAAATTTTATTAGCCTTTGTTTTTATCCTCGCATTCGGGGTAGCAAAGGCCCAGGTAGAAAACCCACAAGACTCTGTGGAGATTGAAATTGAAGGGAATAAAATAACCCTCGAAGCAGACAACCTAGCCAAGCTCTCTACTTTAGATTTAAATAAAATTATAAGAGAGGTATTAGCAAAAACTAGTGAAATTAAAAGCAAGCAAAAAGAATTGCTTCAAAATGTTGATGCTCAAGAAAGAGCTGGAGAAATTAGCGCTGAAGAGGCTGAAGAAAAAAGGGATGAGATAAATGAGAATGCCGAAGAAAGCATGGAGCAAGTTGAAGAAATGATGGAAAGCTGGGGAGAGGCCTACGGCGAAAAATGGGAATCCTGGGCAGAAGAATTTGAAGAAAAAATGGAAGATTGGGAATCACAGGTAGAAGCCAATGAAGAAGCAGGAGATGTTCCTCCTATGCCAGACCTCCCTCCATTTCCAGATGCAACAGCTCCTTTAGATACCAACAAAAAGAAAAAGCCACAAAAAATAATCATCTCAGAAGATGGTATAACGATCAAAGATGGTGAAGAAGGAGACCGACCATTTGCACTAGAATTTGATGGTGATGTTTTGGACGATGATGATGACGAAAATAAAACAGATAAAATAAAAAGAACGGAAGGGTATTCCGATATCAACTTTGGATTCAACCAGCTTTTAGAAGATGGACAATACCAGGTGATTGATGAGCCAGCAGAACAAAAATTTTGGAAGTCTACTACCTTTGAATTAGGTGGAGGCTGGAAAACCAGAATAGGATCACCTTATAGTAAAATGTATTTGAAATATGGTGGAGAGTTTAGCTGGCACAATTTTAGGCTAAAAGGAAATAATGTTATTAGCAAGGAAGCCGGAGCAAATACGGGTGCTTTATTTAGCGCAGATTCTAATAGTATATCTAAATCCAAATTCGAAATTGTGTACTTCAATATTCCGGTAATGTTACAACTGGACCTTAGTTCTCTTGGAGATATTGACGAATCTTTTACCCTTGGAGTAGGTGGGTATGGAGGAGTGAGGTTAACCTCAAGAAGAAGATTGGAGTATAATGATTTTGAAGGATCAACAGTAAAATCTGAAATAAAAAACGACTTTTATTCAAACCCGTTTAGATATGGAGCCATGGCCCAAATTGGATGGGGAAGTTTTAAAATTACCGCTAAATATGACTTTAGCACCTTTTTCGAAATTGACAAGGATTTTAATAAAGATTTTCAAATGGCAAGTATTGCTATTGGATGGACTCTATAAACCAATAATCATAATCAAACCAAAACAAAGCTTCTTCACCGAAATGTGGAGAAGCTTTTTGTTTTAAATTAAGGCTCTAAAAAATTTGATAATGATTCTTGTTTGCAAAACCTTTAAAGAATTGACACTTACCGAACTCTATGATTTGCTAAAATTAAGAACGGATGTGTTTGTGGTGGAACAAGATTGCGCCTACCCAGAGCTAGACGACTATGATCAACAAGCATTACATGTGTTGGGAAAACAGGAAAATAAAATTATTGCCTATTCTAGAATTCTTCCAAAAGACACAGTATATAGCCAGGTTTCCATAGGAAGGGTGGCTGTTCGGGAAGAGTATAGACAAAAGAAACTTGGGCAAAGATTATTTGAATTTAGCCTAGAGAAAAGCAGGGAAAAACACCCAAGAGAAACGATTAAAATCCAAGCACAAATCTATTTGGAAAACTTTTATGCCGCTTTTGGTTTTAAAACTATTTCGGAACCATACCCCGATGTAGGTGTTTGGCATGTGGATATGATTTTGGAAGTGAATTAATGAGCAAAATAGGCCTCTAATTCTTTAAGTGTTTCTGAAGTAGTATACAGATCTTTTGCAATTTTTCCTTTATCCAAAATAACGATTCTCTGGCAAAATTCAGTTACATGAACAAGGTCATGACTGGAGATAAGCATAGTGATTTCCGTTTCTTGATCAAGGCGTTTTAACTCATCACGAAGCTTATATTGAGTGGATGGATCCAGATTGGCAAAAGGCTCGTCCAAGAATAAAATTTCTGGATTCCCCAAAAGGGCTCCAGCTATTCCCACCTTTTTTTGATTTCCTTTTGATAGGTCTCTAATGTATTTTTTTTTGCCATGTATTTCACCCTTAAAAAATTCTTCAAAGGGAGATAGTCGGTTTTTTATCTCCAACTTATCCAGGTTAAATAGACCCCCAATAAAATGGAAATATTCGTCGGCAGTTAGGTAGTCTATTAAAAAGCCTTCATCCAAAAAGCTACCAGTAAAAAGCTTCCACTCTTCACTCCTGGCTACATTAATATCCTTACTTTTTACAATACCCTGATCGGGCTTTATTAAATCTAATAAAACTCTAAACAAGGTTGTTTTTCCGGCACCATTGTTACCTACAAGGCCTAATGATTCTGATTTAATTAAATCAAGACTAGGTATATCTAAAACTTTTTCCTTGCCATATGATTTACTAACATCTGAAATACTGATTATACATCCCATGCTATTTCCTCTAAGCTGCGCTAAGATTTTTCTCTAAACCCAGCAGCGTTAATATATTTTTTCTCTTTAAAATTCTCTACTATTCCTTTTAACCAAAGTTTGGAAAAGGCAAGGCTTAATAATCCAAAAGCACCAACTCCAATAAAACCAGCATTATCTCCCCAAAAAACCTTGAAAGAGATAAAAATTAAAAAAGGTAAAACCATAGTAGGAATGGCTATTAAGAATTGAATAGTACTTGTTCCCTGGTAATTGAAAGCACTTCCCTGACTAAGATCTATTTTCTTTTTATTGTAGGTAGCAGCAAATAAAATGAAGAAGGAATTAAAACCTAAATTAAAAAGGAAAGCCGCACTATGTGCTAGAAAAACATCCATTCCAAAATAGATATATGGACTTATAAGAGTATAAGAAATTACACAACTTACAGCGATAAGCAGAAATTTGGCTTTGAAAAAATCCATCAATGAATAGGACCGTGTTAAAATACCATCGAAATAAGCACCTTCCCAGCCTATTAAAAACTGGCCGTAATTTATTAAGAACATTCCAGTCATAAATATTCCACAGAACAAATACCAGGAGGCCTGGCCCTCAAAATCTGGGTTTAAATAAAAATAGAGGCCAAAAAATAGAACTAGGACATTCATAAAAAGTACAGACTTGGTCCTCTTATTTCTAATGATAAGCTTAAGTTCATTTGCCAGCATCTGACCTACCGCTCCTTTAGACTCAATAAAGCTAAATCGCTCTGTATTTATTACAGAGTTTTCATTTTTATGGGTCCAAAGATCCAATTGGGTGTGGTGAATTAAAAATTTAAAATTCAAAAAGTACAAAGCCAAAAAACTTGCTATTGGAATAATAATCAGAAAATAGCTGCTAGAATAGCCAGCAAATAAAAACTTAGAAAGCTCTCTTAAAGAAAACCACTGAAAAGCATCACCCAAAATAATTCCTATAACCAAGGCGGCGAATGCCATAAAAACTTTTTGGTTTACAGCGAGGATGCGTTTTACATAAATTGCTAAATAATGATTGCTGAGGCAAAAGAGAAACATGCTACAAAACCAAATAACAGCCTCCAGAGTACCATTTTCTGAGCTTATTGTTTTTATAGCAAAAGGAATCAGAAAAAAAAGGGGCACTAAATTGAAAAAGCTGAAAATAGAGCCCTGTAATAGAAAGTGGACTACCCTGCTTTTTTTAATTGGAAGAATTAAATAATGCCGAATACTGATTACAGAAAGCTCTTGAAGAAAAAAGCGAAGGCTTAAATCCATAAGGAGATAATACAAAAAGAAACTGGCAAAAACAGGACTTAAAAGCTCCTCGTTTGGAAAAGTGTTTCCTAATAATTCAGGTAAAAATATACCGAGTAATAAAAATGATCCACCAAAGTAAATCATCATAAAAAACAATAATAATTTTACACCTATTCCTTGGCTAAAGAAGCCAGAACGAAAGGTTCTTTTCCATTTTTGAGAGATGAGGTAGCTGTACATAATTTAAAAAAAGCTCTTGTTTTCCATCGCCATTTTTCGAAGCAATGGACTGCAACGGTATCTATCTTCCAAATATTGCTGATAAAGTTCATCCATGTTTGCTACGCATTGTTCTATGCCTAATTCGTCTGCCCAATGGAGGAGACCTTTAGGGTAATTTACCCCCTTAGTCATAGCCAGATCAATATCTGCTGCATTGGCAATGTTTAAATATAAGGCATCTGCAGCTTCATTAATAAGCATGGCTAAAATTCGCTTTAGAATAGCTTCGGCAAGAGCCGGATCTTTATTCGGTTCTGGTTTAGTGGATCCTTCATGATAATTGTAAAAACCCTTTCCCGTTTTACGACCTAGCCAACCGGCTTCAACCATTCTTTTTTGAGAAAAATTAGGCTTATATCTAGGGTCGTAGTAAAACTCTTTAAAAACAGATTCTGTAACGGCGTAGTTTACATCATGACCAATAAAATCCATTAAAGTAAAGGGTCCCATCCGAAAGCCTCCTAATTCTGTCATTGCCCAATCTATGGTTGCAGGATCTGCAATACCTTCTTCGTAAATTCGTACAGCTTCTCCATAATATGGGCGTGCTACACGGTTTACAATAAAGCCCGGAGTGTCTTTGGCCAAGACAGTTATTTTCCCCCAGGAGTTAATTATAGACCGAGCTTTTTCTACAATTTTTACATCAGAAGAAACAGCTGGAATAATTTCTACCAAGGGCATTAAAGGAGCAGGGTTAAAAAAATGAATACCCAATAATCGCCCGGGGTTTTTTATTGCTGATCCAATTGAAGCAATGGATAAAGAGGAGGTGTTGGAAGCTAAAATGCAGTCTTGTCCACAAATTTCTTCCAGCTTTTGAAAGACTTGTTTTTTTATTTCAAGCTTTTCAATAATGGCTTCAATAATTAATTCACAATTTTTAAAATCATTTAAACTTCCGGAATATTGAATTCGGGATAATATGGTTTGGTCTTCACCAGCATTTAACCGTCCCTTTTCTACCAGTCGGGAAAGGATCTTTTCATGGCCAAATTTTGCTTTTTCCAAAGCAGAAGCTTGAGTATCAAAAAGGTATACCTGATTTCCATTTTGGGCTGCTACTTGTGCTATTCCAGCACCCATCGCTCCAGCTCCGATTATTCCTATTTGCATTCTAATTTTGTTTGTAAGATTATTTGCCTTTAAAGCTGGCTGGTCTTTTTTCCAAGAAGGCATTTACTCCTTCTTCATAGTCGTAACTTTTACCTGCTAGACTTTGGTATTTGTCTTCTAATTTCAATTGCTCGCTTAGTGAATTTTGAAAACTTTCATTTAGTAATTTTTTGGTATAAGCCAAGGCTTTAGTTGGCATAAGGCTTAGCTTTTGAGCAATTTTCATCGAAGATTTTTCGAACTCTTCATCTTCAAAAACCTTATAGATCATACCCATTTCTTGTGCTTCTTCTGCTGCAACTTTATCGCCAAGCATCATTAAGGCAGAAGCTTTTTGAAGACCTACTAAGCGAGTTAAAGTATAGGTACCGCCACTATCGGGAATAAGTCCAATTTTGGAAAATGCCTGAATAAAACTTGCGCTTTTTGTGGCCACAACAATATCGCAGGCAAGCGCAATATTTGCCCCGGCACCTGCCGCTACACCGTTTACCGCTGCTATAACAGGCTTATCTAAATTTCTAATTTGCTCAATTATCGGATTATAATGTTCCGAAACAATTTTAGTTAATTCCGGACCATTTGGATCAATAGCTTCGGCAAGGTCTTGCCCGGCACAAAATGCTTTACCATTGCCGGTAAGATATATGGCCCTAATTTCCTCGTTTGAATTGGCATTTTTAAGTTCGGATTGAAGGGCTAAAGCCATTTCTCGAACAAAACTATTGTATTTGTCGGGTCTGTTTAGGGTGATTTTTAGGATGGCTCCTATTTTTTCACTTAGTATAAATTGAGACATTTTTTTCGATTTGTTCAAATGTAATTTTTATTGTTATCACCTCAAAAATGAAACTTAAATACATTTAAAATAATCGAAGGGTTCTAAGCAAGATTTGCATTTATAAAGTGATTTACAAGCAGTAGAACCAAACTGGCTTATCATTTCTGTATCTCGAGATTTACAATGTGGGCAACGAACTTTTTTGGCCTCTCCAAATAATACCGACTTATCTGCTGAACTTCCTTCTGGTGGGGCAATGCCAAATTCTCTTAACTTTTCTTTGCCTTTCTCGGTCATCCAATCTGTTGTCCAAGCCGGAGAAAGAATGGTTTTAACTTTTATTTTTTCTACACCTTTTTCTTTTAATACGGCCAGGATGTTTTCTTCAATTTCGTTCATCGCTGGGCATCCAGAATAAGTAGGGGTAATGCTTACAATACACAGATCTTCAACAAGCTCTACTTTTCTTACAACCCCGAGATCAGTAACTGTTAAAACAGGAATTTCAGGATCGCTTACTTCTTCTAGCCAAGACCATATTTGCTTTTCTTCAGGAGACATCCTTTACCAATTTGCCTCGGGGTAGGTGCGTGGTAAGGATTGCATTTCGGCAAGAATAAAACCTAAATATTCTGTGTGATCCCCTTGTTTACCACCAGACTGCATCCAGCTTCCTTCAGGTTTTTTCAATTTGGCGATTTCAAGAATTTGATCCACCTTTTGATGCCAATTATCTTTAATAGTATCTTGATTTGGGCCTATATTTTGATTTTCGGCATACAGATCTATTTCATCTTTGCTAAAAAGTTCACCAGTCCATTCCCAAAGCTCATCAATAGATTTTTGGATTCTAGCATGACTTTCTTCTGTACCGTCGCCAAGTCGAATAATCCATTCAGCACTCCATTGAGCATGATAGGTAATTTCTTTAATAGCTTTTTGTGCTATGGCCTTAATATTATCATCGGAACTTTTTAATAGTTCAGAATAGAGAAAGTAATTGTAAGTGTCAAAATAAAACTGACGAGCCAGTGTAAAACCCCAGTCTTGATTTGGAAGTTCCACGATCAAGGAGTTTCTAAACTCATTATCTACTCTAAAAAAGGCAAGCTTGTCTTCTGTAAACCCTTCACCTTTTTGTTCGGCAGCATATTGAAGAAGCATTCTGGCTTGTCCTAATTGGTCGAGGGCAATATTAGAAAGAGCAATATCTTGCTCCAAAACAGGTCCGTGGCCACACCATTCCACTAATCTTTGCCCTAGGATTAGGGCATTATCTGCAAGGCGAAGTGTATATTCAAGTACTTTAGAATCCAATAGAATCTTTTTAAAAGGTAAATTACATGTGACCTATTTCATCGGGTATTTCATAAAATGTGGGATGACGGTACACTTTATCATCCGCGGGAGCAAATAGAGCTTCGTTTTCATCTGGGCTTGAAGCGGTTATCGACTCCGATGGGCAAACCCAAATGCTAATACCTTCACTTCTACGGGTATAAACATCTCTAGCGTTTTTAATAGCCATTTCTGCATCAGGAGCATGAAGACTACCTACATGTTTGTGGCTAAGACCATTTCTGGAGCGAATAAATACCTCCCAAATTTTCCAATTATCCTTATCAGACATAGACCTTATAATTAAGTAATATTAAGCTGCTTGGTGTTTTTTTCTTTCGGCTTGTTTTTTGGCGTAGGCATTTGCGGCTTCTCTTACCCACTCCCCATTATCATGTGCTTTATTTCTAGCCTCTAATCTTTGGGTGTTGCACTTACCATTTCCTTTGATAACATCATAAAACTCCTCCCAATCAATTTCACCATGTTCATAATGCTTGGTTTTTTCATTCCATTTCAAGTCCTTATCTGGAATACTTAGACCCAAAAACTCCGCTTGAGGTACAGTTTTGTCGATGAATTCTTGACGCAATTCATCATTTGATTTTCTTTTGATTTTCCATTTCATGCTTTGAGCAGAATTTGGAGATAAATCATCCGTTGGTCCGAACATCATAAGGGAAGGCCACCACCAGCGATTTAAGGCATCTTGGGCCATTTTTTTCTGAATAGGGCTTCCATTGCAAAGGCTAATCATAATTTCATAACCCTGTCTTTGGTGAAAACTCTCCTCCTTACAAATCTTAACCATGGCTCTAGAATATGGGCCATAGGAAGTTCTACAAAGCATTACCTGATTGGCGATAGCAGCACCATCAACCAACCAACCTATGGCTCCCATGTCTGCCCAAGAAGGGGTGGGGTAATTAAAAATACTGGAATATTTAGCTTTTCCAGAAAGCAAATCTTTTACCATATCCATTCTGTCTGCCCCTAATGTTTCCGCTGCGGAATATAGGTAAAGACCATGACCAGCCTCATCTTGAACCTTGGCCAATAGAGCAACCTTCCTTCTCAATGAAGGAGCACGAGTGAGCCAATTTGCTTCGGGTAACATACCCACTACTTCGCTGTGTGCATGTTGACTTATTTGTCGGATTAAGGTTTTCCTATACTTTTCAGGCATCCAATCTTTTGGTTCAACCTTGTTTTCAGCATCAACATAATGCTGAAAACGATCTTCCAAACTCATTTCTTTTGTCATAGCTTTTGGACTTTTGAGATTTACAAAGATAGCACTCATTTAGTTTATAAATATGACGAAAATCATCCGGAAAAGTTCATTTCCCTGCAGAAAAGAAGATGGAAGAGTCTAGACTGGGTAAAAATCAACCACCTATACTCGCAGAAATACCGATTCTAAAACCAAAGTTTTTAGCTTTTGAATCTTCAAAAGATTGGATAAGCTCCAGGCGGAAAAGGTTTAAAATATTATCTACAGTATAACCAAGCTCAGTATAGTTGGGAGAAAATTCGCTTTTTAAATAATTCACAAAAAAGTTTTCCTTTACTCCTAGCAACCTTAGTGCGGGTATTTGGGTGATGAATAATTTTCGAAAGCGGATATAGCTCAATGCTGAAATATAGTTGTTTGATGTGCTGTAATTGTAATAATCTAAAAGCCTGTAATTTCCTGTTAAACTCAAAGGTGCAAACTCGGTTAATAAACCTTGAAAGTGCTTATGATCTATAAACTGTAGCTCATTGGCATAAAGAAAGCTTCCACCTTCAATTTCAAAATCTAGAGTGGCTTTTGCTCCAATTTTTATGCTCGATTTTAGGCTGGCCTCAATTCTTTGAAATTCAGAGCTACTTTCAAAAACGCCCTTCCAACCCGAGAAATAACGCAATGAAATTATAGGTGAACTGCCAGCTATTGGAAATTTATGGCCATTGTATTTGCGGTATTTCAACCATGGCTGAGCGGTAAATTCGAAGGAGGTGGTAAAGGCCTTGGCATCCGTAAACGCTTGAAAACCACCTTCCCGATTTAAGGGCTCATTGCCAAAATATTCTGTGTCTTTCCAATTAATTAAAGACCAATTACTATTATTAAAAAGCTGATTTCTATTCGCCCACTCCACACTACCTTTTACAGAATACTTTGTATTCAAGTTTTTCGACCATTCCCCACGAACATATTCTTTTTCGTAAAGCCTCATATAATTCCTTTCCAAAAGCAATGAATAAAGGCTGTTTACAAATGGGTTTATTGAGTTTTTTGAAAACTGATTAATATATTTTCCACCTTCAATTTGGAAAATGTGTTTTGGTCTTTTCTTGCCTAAACCAAAGCGAAGCTCAAGTTTTGGATATAGAGTATTACTCGAAAAACCATAACGCAGGTAAGGTTTGATATTTATGCCATAGACACTGTCGTCCTTCCAGAAAATGTTGGCACTAAAGTCTAGATTTACTCCTTCAACAGTATTATACCTTAAATTTGGTAAAAACCCAGGAAAGCTCAACCTCATCCTATCAGAGATTTTATAGTAGCCACCAAAAAATAAGTCTGCAAAACCTAAAGTATCTCCATTTGCCTGTCTTAAACTATCGCGGTTTCTAGTTTTTTTCTGAACCATATAAAGGCTGTCATCTATGACATAGCTCTTTTTTTCTTTTTCGGTTAGAGGTACAGATCTAATATCTGCCCAGTAAAGGGAGTCTTTTGTTTTTGCAGCACTATCAATTTCAAAGGTGTAATCGTAGAGAACGTCTTTCTCCTCAGTCTTTTCTAGTTCTGATTTTTCGTAATCTTCAATTAAATCAAAAAACTGCTTGTTACTAACAGATTTCTTTTTGTCAAAAACATCATCCAATCCATCATCAAGCTCACCATCTTTGATGGATTCTAATTTTTCAGGGGCCTCTTCAACCTTTTCATCCACGAGGTTTACAAGAGCATCAAGTTCACGGTTTTTAACAATAATATAATCCTGAACAGATGCGAAATAATCATAAACACCATAAAAGCCGAAAAGGCTGAATTCGAATTTATATTTTTGGGTAACAGGCATCCAAATATCATCCAAAACAGGGGCAAATATTTGTTCTATGCTCACATCATACATATTTATTTTGGCTTGGAGGTTTAAACTGTAAAGGCTCCAAAAATCCTCACGAATATAAATTTCACCTTCAAAAACATTCTCTCCAGGTGATCGGGGTATTACCTTAATTTTATTAATCTCAAAACCACGGTCTAAAAAAGTTCCCAAATATTGAAATTTATAATATCGAAAAGCGGATGGAGATAAAGGGGAGATGGCACTCATCACATTTGGTTGGTAAAAGGACGAGCTGATATAGCTTCCCGGGTTTGCATTCGGATCATCCTCCCCAGAAGCCCTGATAGAGATGATTTTATTTCCAAACTTATTAGGCCTTTCAAAATATATTTCCATCACCGATTCAGAGGTAAATGCTCTTCCCGTATCTACACCTTCATCTTCAAGCATTTTTTTAAAAACACCGGGAATTTTTTTTACTTGGCCAGTTCCCTTGGTATAAACTGTTGCATCATAGCGATCACATTGCAATAGGTGATATTTTGATTTGGCAATAGTCTTTCTCATTATAGTATAGGCGGGATCTTCCTTGCCCCTTACAATGGTTACCTCATTTACCTGAAAGTTTTGTGGTGTCATGGAAACATTCAACACCATCACTTCATTTCCAATTTTCACCTTTTTTATTTCCGGATCATAGCCCATAAACTGAAAAACAATTTCATATTCACCCGGAGCTAATTTTAGCTCATAATAGCCATCAGCATTACTGGTGGTTCCTGAACTTTTTTCCTTATTGTAGATGGATGTATAGGGTAGAGCCAAACCATTTTCGTCGCTAATTACACCCTTAAGACCTTGCCCAAAGCATGTTTGAGCGAAAAGAAAAATACTTAGGGATTGAAAAAAAACATAGTATTTCATAAATGAAAAAGGGCTGGTTTTCAAAAATTCACAAGGCTAAAAAGATATTCTATTTAATTAGACAAGGCAAATGCACAAATGAGTTGCCTGGCAGAAAATTATTTTAAAGATTATTTAATTGAATAGAACAATTCCAGATCTTTTTTGCCTTTAATCTCTATTGCTTTATATAATATCTTTGCCCCCTTAAATTTTATAACTATGTTGAAGTTCTTTAAGAAATCTAGTGCTAAAAAAGAATCCTTATTGGCCTCTGAAAAGCCCGCGGGAAGAGCGCGTTTTCATAGTCTTAAAGTCCAGGATATTTGCCTTGAGACCTCAGACTGTGTTTCCGTTGCTTTTGAAGTACCCGAGAACCTAAAGCAGGATTATAAATTTATTCCAGGCCAATACCTAACCTTGGAGCATGAAATTGAAGGAGAAAAAGTAAGGAGATCATATTCCCTTTGTTCAAGCCCTTTGGATGGAGAATTAAGAGTGGCCATCAAAAAAGTTGAAGGCGGAAAATTTTCAAGCTGGGCAAATTCTGATTTGAATGTTGGGATGGAAATGCAAGTAATGACTCCTGAGGGAAATTTCCATACACCTATTAAAGAAGGACAGGAAAAAAACTATGTAGCTTTTGCTGCAGGTTCTGGAATTACTCCTATTTATTCTATAATGAAGTCCGTTTTGGAAGTTGAGGAAAAAAGTAGCTTTACTTTGTTTTACGGCAACCAAACCAGCAAGACCGTTATTTTTAAGAATAATATAGAAGGCCTAAAAAATCAATATATGAATAGGTTAGAAGTCCATCATATATTGAGTAGAGAAGATCAAGGTTCAGATTTGTTGAAGGGGAGAATCGATGGGAATAAATGTCAATCATTTTCAGAGCAGTTTTTTGATCCTAAAGAAGTAGATGAATATTTTATTTGCGGCCCAGAGGCAATGATCAACAGCGTAAATGAAAATTTAAAAGGCCAGAAGGTGGACCCTAAAAAAGTTCATTTCGAATTATTCACTTCTCCGCTTCAAAGTGGACCAGTAAAAGCCAAGGCAGGAAATTCCGAGTCTAATAAAGTTTTAAATCAGGTTACAGTTATTTTGGACGGTGAAGAAACTCATTTTGATTTGTCTAAAGGCGGGTTTTCAATTTTGGACGCAGCCTTAGATGCTGGAGCCGATGTTCCCTATGCTTGTAAAGGTGCGGTTTGCTGTACCTGTAGAGCCAAAGTAGTGGAAGGTAGCGCAGAGATGGATATGAATTATGCTTTGGAAGAAGACGAAGTGGAAGAAGGATATATACTCACCTGCCAAAGCCATCCAACAAGTAAGAAACTTGTGGTTAGCTTCGATGAATAATACTTAGCATCAATTTCTAAAGCTCTTAATCAGGCAATTTAGGCCTTGATTAAAGGTTGAAATGGCTTTTTTATTTGGCCTTTTTATAATTTTGAGACTCAATACATATTAATGAAACAGGTAAAGAAAGATTTCGTAGCTCAATCTATATTTGACTATGAGGCAATGAACGATGGAGAGCAAGGAAAGCTAATTCTAGAAATCCTTGAAGACCAACCGGTATTAATGGGTTTTGTGACTAACCTTGCCGATGATTTTAGCGATGCCGAGCATGAGACCATTGTTGATTCGATCGCTATTCTGATAAATGCTTTTATCGCAGCAGGGATACCCGTTGATATGATTCCTCAGGAAATTGTTGATGATGTAATTGAAGAAAAGGTAGAGGGCTATAATAAGGAGGAAAGTGAAAATGAGGAAGAACTAATTGATAGCCCTTTAGTCTATGAAGATCTCCAAGCAAGAGCAGTTATCAAGTGCAAATTTCAGGCAGATGATGATCTTTCCAAACAAAACTTCAATATGATTTTAAACACCGTGATTTCTATTGTAGAAAGGTCGGTAAGTTATAGCATGCAAAAAGCACAGGCCAAATGAAAGCCAGTGAAATTGTAAATAAAATGATGGCAGAAGATGCCTTTAGCCAATGGCTAGGGATTGAGGTATTGGAAAAATCTGCAGGCTCCTCTCGCCTAAAAATGCTGGTAAGAAAAGAGATGGTTAATGGGTTTGGAGTCGCTCATGGTGGAATTACTTATTCCATTGCCGATAGTGCTTTGGCATTTGCCAGCAACTCTCATGGGATAAAATCTATGAGTATTGAAACCTCAATATCACATAGTAAGCCTGTTAAAGTTGGTGATACGCTTATCGCTCATGCCACTGAAAAAAGTAGGGGAAATAAAATTGCGATTTATGATATTCCTGTTGAAAACCAAAATGGAGAAATTGTAGCCTTGTTTAAAGGAACTGTATACCGTTCTGGAAAAAATTGGGAAGAAGAAAATTAATTTGTTTAAAGAAATTTAAAAATGAAAGAGGCTTATATAGTAGATGGAATAAGAACGGCCATTGGAAGTTTTGGTGCTAGTCTTGCCCCCGTGCGAACAGATGATTTAGCCGCTCATGTTATTCGTGAGTTGATGGCAAGAAACCCAAGTTTAGACCAGGAAAGCATTGCAGATGTTATTATGGGTTGTGCTAATCAAGCAGGAGAGGATAATCGAAATGTAGCAAGGATGGCCTCATTGCTGGCAGGTTTGCCTTTTTCTGTTCCGGGTGAAACGGTAAATAGACTATGTGCTTCCGGTATGAGTGCTGCTGCTCATGCCTTTAGAGCAATTCGAAATAATGATGGAGATGTTTTTATTTCTGGAGGAGTAGAAAATATGAGCAGAGGACCCTATGTAATGAGCAAACCTTCTAAAGCATATGGTACTGATTCAAAAATGTATGACTCTAGCTTTGGCTGGAGGTTTGTAAACCCTAAGATGTTTGAACTTTATGGTACTGACGCGATGGGAGAGACTGCGGAAAACCTTGTAGAACAATATGGAATAAGCAGAGAAGACCAAGATAAATTTGCAGTGAATAGTCAGATGAAGGCCGTGAAAGCTAGGGACAATGGAAGACTGGCAAAGGAAATAGCAGCAGTTTCAATACCTCAAAGAAAGAAGGACCCAATAATTTTCGCTCAAGATGAATTTATCAAAGCCAATAGTTCGCTAGAAATACTTTCTAAATTAAGGCCTGCATTTAAAAAAGATGGAAGTGTAACAGCAGGAAATGCTTCTGGCCTAAATGATGGAGCAGCTTCATTACTCATTGCTTCAGAAGAAGGAATAAAAAACAATAGCTTAAAACCCATGGCAAGAATCGTTTCTATGGGTGTAGCTGGGGTGGAGCCAAGAATAATGGGAATAGGACCAGTTTATGCCTCCGAAATAGCATTGAAAAAAGCGGGGCTAAGCTTAGACCAAATGGATATCATTGAATTAAACGAAGCTTTTGCAGCTCAGGTTTTGGCTTGTACGAGAAAAATGGGTTTAGCTGATGATGATGAAAGAATAAACCCAAATGGTGGATCAATAGCTTTAGGTCATCCTTTGGGAATGAGCGGGTCTAGACTTTTGCAAACGGCGGCTATACAATTACAAGAAACAGGTAAAAAATATGCACTTTGTACCATGTGTATTGGAGTTGGTCAAGGTTATGCGGTAGTATTAGAAAGGTCTTAAAAGAATCACCATGATTTACGAATTTAAAGGCTTTAAGCCAGTTATTCATCCTTCGGCATTTATCCATAAAACGGCGAGTATTATCGGTAATGTTCACATAGGGAAAGATGTGTATGTTGGCCCAGGGGCGGCTATTCGTGGAGATTGGGGAGAAATTATTATTGAAGAAGGTTGTAATATTCAGGAAAACTGTGTTGTTCACATGTTTCCTGGGATAAGCATTCGATTGGAAAAAGGAGCTCATATTGGCCACGGAGCAATTGTTCACGGAGCAAATATTGGAGAAAATTGTTTGGTGGGTATGAATGCCGTTATTATGGACAAGTCCAAAATAGGAGCCGGAAGTATAATCGGAGCTTTAAGTTTTGTAAAGGCAGATAGCAATATTCCAGAAAGGAGCCTAGTGGTGGGCAACCCTGCGAAAATTATTAAATCTGTTTCTGATGAAATGCTAGAATGGAAAACTAAGGGCACAGAATTATACCAGTCCCTTCCCTTAGAATCTCACCGGTTTTTACGAGAATGCGAACCACTTTTAGAAGCTGAAGAAGATCGACCAAAACAAGAGGAGTTATTCAAAACTTGGAACCAAATTAAAAGTTCAAAACAGGACGAAAACACGTAGGATTTCCACTACAAAACCCCTAAAAAATTGTTAATAACTATTTTAAATAGTCCTGCAAATCACCGTGATTTGGCAAGTGGCTTTGGGTTGGTGTTTGTCAGAAATATCCTATAAACATTGCTCTTCAATTGAATTGGGCTAGGTCTAAATTGCTTGTTGCGGTAAAAACAAAATTGTTAACAAATCTCAATTTTTTCAATGTTGCAACACCGAAACGGATGTTTTTACACGTGTCTATTTATCTGAAAAACAAGCTATAATATATTTCAAGAAAAAAAATTGCCCTAGGCAGCTTGTTATTTGTTAATATTCTCTTAATTTCCGAGTTCCTTTAAATAATTAATTATTACCTAACACTAATTACTATGAGAAAATTACTACCCTATGGGGCGAAGGCTTTTCTGTGCCTTTTGCTCGTGGGAATGTCTTCTTGGTTGTACGCGGGCTCGCCTTTAAGTGGTGCCTATACAATCAACACGGCAAACCCCGCAAGTTCCACCAATTTTACATCCTTTACAATGGCAGCAGATTCGCTGACTACAAATGGTGTTTCTGGAGCTGTAACCATCACGGTTAGCGCGGGCGTATACAATGAATACATGACACTTGGTGCTATTGCCGGAGCAAGTTCTTCCAATACTATCACTTTTGATGGAGGAGATACTGCTACCACAAGTATTGTTCATGATGGCTCAACTGAAAACCATACCATATTATTAGATGGTGCCAAATGGGTTACAATTTCTAATTTGAAAATTGTAAACTCTAAAACCATCGATGATGCTTGGGGTATAAGAATAGCTAACGAATCCGATAATGCTACTATTTCGAACTGTAGAATTCAAATGGGTGTAGTTACCGCTTTTGAAGATATAGTTGGAATTTTGGCTAATGGTAGCGCTACTTCATCTTCTACCGAGGGTGCTTTTGGTGATAACCTTACCGTTATCAATTGTGCTATTTTAGACGGTTATTATGGAATGCGTCTAGAAAGTCAATCCACCTATCAAGACACAACTATCACAGTAAATAATACTTGGTTTAATGGCAATATTGGATATGGTTTTTATTCAGACAATATCGTTGATTTAAACCTATTAGGTAATAAAGTTGAAGGAGCAGGCCTTACTTCTAAAGACGGCTTTTATATTTTTGATTTAATTGATTTTAATATAGTTGCAAATAAGATTGATGTTCCAGATTTTGGAATTTATATTTCCGATGGAAACTTTGACTTAACACTACCAGCAACAAGAAGTCAATTGGTGAATAATATGATCGCTAGTTCAGATGACGAAGCGATTTATTTGGATGATTTTCAACAATGTGATGTGTTTCACAACACTTGTGCTACATTAAACCCTAGCCAGGCTTTTGCTTATGGTTCCTACCTTAATGATTTGGATGATGTGGTAATTAAGAATAATATTTTTTATTCTGCAGGGTCCTATGCATTTTATTCCTTAGACGACCTTTCTGCTTCAACAACTGTTACAGTTGATTATAATAATTATTTTACAGGTGGAGCTAATCTAGCCTACTTGTCATTCTCCAATGTATATGCTGATCTTGCCGCTTGGCAGCTAGGAGATGCTACCAATAATGTTAATTCTGTTGAAGGGGACCCGGTATTTGGAATTGGTACCGACCTACACGTTTCTGGAGCAACTGCAAATGACGTAGGTGATAACTCCGTAGGAATTACAGTGGACATTGATGGGGATACAAGACCTTTGGCACCCTCTACAGTTGTGGATATGGGTGCAGATGAGTTTGCTGCAGCAACCTGCCAACAACCATCTGCTTTATCAGCGTCAAACATTACTTCCTCATCGGCAGATCTTACTTGGACAACTGGGGGAGCAAGTAATTGGCAAATTCAGTATGGAACTTCTGGTTTTACAATTGGATCGGGAACCGTAATGAGTGCTGCCGCTATTCCAGCAACTATTTCTGGCCTTTCGGCGGATACCGATTATGATTTTTATGTGAAGGACTCCTGCAGCACCACTGATGTTAGTGGTTATTCTGGACCTTTTAGCTTTAGAACTCTATGTGTTGCTTATAATACATTCCCTTGGGTAGAGAATTTTGATGCTGCCGCAAGTATTCCTAACTGTTGGGAAAATGAAGCTGGTGATAATAGCGACTGGCTTTTTAGATCTGGAAACATTGGACACGGTTCTACTAGTGATAATACAACAGGATCCGGAAACTATGCTGGTGTAGATGATTCACATTCAAATGCGAATGATACCGTTAATAATTTATTAACACCTTCTTTTGATCTTACTAGCCTTACTAGCCCAAGATTAAACTTTTACCATTTCTTTGGAAATGATAACGTCTTAACTTCTACATTATATATTGATGTATACGATGGAACAAGCTGGAATATGGCTGTTGCAACCATTGGATATACCATGGCTGCTTGGCAACAAGAGTTTGTAGACCTTACGGCTTATAAATCTACTAATTCAAGAATTCGTTTTAGAGTTCACGAAACCACAGATTTTAATAGTGATGTTTCTATTGATGATGTAACTATTGAAGAAACACCGGCTTGTATAGCTCCAACAGGGCTTATGACCTATGGAGTAACTGCAAATGACGTTTGGGTAACTTGGACTTCTGCTGGGTCTAGTTTTGAAGTTGAATATGGTCCTTTAGGATTTACTTCAGGAGCCGGAACTACAATGTCAAGTACAAATGACACTTTAAATATAATTTCATTGAACGCTTCTACAGATTACGATGTTTATGTTCGTGAGATTTGTGGAGTTGGTGATACTAGTGCGTGGGTAGGACCTGTAAGCTTTACCACATTATGCTCTACATTCCCAGCACCGTTTTTGGAATCTTTTGATGGTTCAAGCACACCAAACTGTTGGTCACAAGCTTCAGTATCTGGAGGTCCTTGGGTTTTTGGTAGTGGGTTTAACTCAGTTACCTGTGCCGCTGCAACAGATAATACCGGAAATGGTGGAAGTTATGCTTGGATGGATCAATCTGGCGGAGATGCTAGTGTTTCTATTAGCACACCAGAAATTGATGTTACAAGTTTAACTGTTCCTTACCTAGAGTTTTATTATTGGATGTGCGGTGTGAGTTATACACCTATCAATATGACTATCATTGAAACTTGGGACGGAACTGCATGGGTATATCTTGATACTTTAGATTTTGCTACTGCAGGATGGGAAGCTCAAGGATATGACCTTACGGGAAGAACCTATGGTTCAAACCTTGTTAAAGTTAGATTTACAGCAGAATCTGGTGGTTCTACATCGGATTTCTACGGAGATAATGCACTAGATGATATTGCTATTAAAGAAGCTCCATCTTGTATTGCTCCTAGTAATCTTTCTGCTTACAATATGAGTGATACCTCAGCTATTCTTACTTGGACAGGCGGAGGTGCTAGTAACTGGAATATTGAAATTGGTTTGGCTGGTTTTACACCTGGAACAGGAACCATGTTAACCGCAACTAACGACACATTAGGTCTAATAGGCTTTGCAGCTGGAACTCAATATGAATACTATGTACAAGATAGTTGTGGAATTGGTAATGTAAGTCCATGGGTAGGACCCTACCTTTTCACCACTACAAATAGTTGCCCTGCAATTGAGGCTATTCCTTATTTTGAAAACTTTGATGCTAGTGAAGGATGCTTTACATCTATAGATGGAGGTGTTGGTACTGGAGATAGTTGGGCACACACTATTAATGGAGGACAAAACCTAGACGGAACTGGATACATGAGAGTAGATAGTGATGCCAATGGTAATGGTACCCATATGATAGAAACTTTAGAATCTCCTGTTTTTGATGCTTCTGCTATAGGAAATGGATTATTACTAGAGTTTGATCATTATTACAGAGCAATAGGAGCGGATTCAGGAACGGTACAAGTTTATGATGGTACAGCTTGGGTTAATGTGGCCACATTTACAGCTTCAACAGGAGCTTTTGGAGCCCCAACTCATGAGATAATTGATGTTACGGCTTATGCAAATGCTGCATTCCAAGTAAGATTCCATTATGACGATGCAAATTCATGGGCATGGTACTGGGCAGTGGATAATTTCTCCTTAGAAGATAAATGTCCTGTTCAGCCTTTACCATACACCAATAATTTTGATGCCGATGCAAGCTGCTTTAGAGTAGGTGATGGTGGTGGAGCTACTGGTGATACCTGGGCTCATACTATAAATGCCGGACAAAACTTAGACGGAACTGGTTACATGAGAGTAGACAGTGACGCTAATGGAAATGGTGTTGAATTATTTGAAGTATTGAGAAGTGCTGATATTAACGCTACTGGTATTACAGGAACTTTAATGTTAGAATTCGACCATTATTTCAGATCTATTGGTGCTGCCGATACTGGTTGGGTAAATGTTTGGGATGGTAGTGCATGGAACAATGTATTACTAGTAACAGCTACAACTGGTGCTTGGGGAAGCCCAACACATGAAATGATTGATATTTCTGCCTATGCAAACGATTTCCTTTCTGTTGAATTTATTTATTCTGATGGAAATAGCTGGGCCTGGTATTGGTCTGTAGATAATTTCTCTGTAGCTGAAGTAGGTTGTTTACAACCAACTGCCCTAGGAGTAACAAATGTTGCTCAAACTACAACTGATGTTTTCTGGACAACAGGTGGTGCAAGCAATTGGAATGTAGAATATGGTCCTGCTGGATTTACTCCTGGCACAGGAACAATGGTGGCAGCCACAAACGATACCTTAAACCTAACAGGATTAACTGCAGCTACAACTTATGATGTATATGTTCAGGATAGTTGTGGAGTTGGAAGTGTTAGTACCTGGTTAGGGCCTATTTCTTTTACCACTACTTGTGCTGTTTTCGCAGCTCCTTATACCGAGTCTTTCGACGGAACAAGTACTCCTAACTGTTGGTCTGAAACCGCAGTGTCTGGAGGTCCTTGGTTATATAGTACAGGAAACAATTCTGTAAACTGTCCTCAAGCAACTGATAACACAGGTAATAGTGGAAATTATGCCTGGATGGATCAATCTGGAGCAGATGCTAGTGTGTCTCTTATTACTCCAGAAATAGATGTTACTAGTTTAACCGTTCCTTATCTAGAGTTTTATTACTGGATGTGTGGTGTAGGTTATTCACCTGTAAACATGACCATTGTTGAAACTTGGGATGGAACAGCATGGGTATACCTAGACACTTTAGATATCGCTACTGCAGGATGGGAAGTTCAAGGCTATGACCTAACAGGAAGAACCTATGGCTCTAACCTTGTTAAAGTTAGGTTTACTGCAGAATCAGGTGGTTCTACATCAGACTTTTTTGGTGATAATGCCATTGATGATGTAAGCATAATGGAAAAACCATCTTGTGCTGCTCCTAGTAATTTATCAGTATTTAATATAAACGATACTGCAGCAGCATTCGCCTGGACTGGCGGTGGCGCTAGTAACTGGAATTTTGAAATCGGCTTAGCCGGGTTTACTCCAGGAACAGGATTCTCATTTGCATTTACAAATGACACTGTTGGTCTTCAAGGATTTGCTCCAGGAACTCAATATGAATTCTATGTTCAGGATAGTTGTGGACTTGGTGATGTTAGTGCTTGGGTAGGACCAGTCCTATTTGCAACAACCATTTCTTGTCCACCATTAGAAACCATTCCGTTTTACGAAAACTTCGATATTAGCGAAGGATGTTTTGATACCATCGACGGTGGTGCTGCTTCAGGTGATGGATGGGCTTACACTGTAAACGCTACTCAAAACCTTGATGGAACAGGTTATATGAGAGTGGATAGTGATGCTGACGGTAATGGTGTTCACTTGATTGAAACAATGGAGTCTCCTGTATTCGACGCTTCGTCTTTAGGAAACGGATTAATCCTTGAATTTGATCATTACTATAGAGCTATCGGATCAGATTCTGGTGCGGTTCAAGTATATGATGGAACAGCTTGGGTTACTGTAGCAACTTACACGGCCTCAGTTGGAGCCTTTGGAGCACCAGCGCACGAAGTAATAGATGTTACTCCATACGCAAATGCTGCCTTCCAAGTAAGATTCCATTACGATGATGGTAATTCTTGGGCTTGGTACTGGTCTGTAGACAACTTCCAATTAGAGGATAAATGTCCAACACAACCACTTCCATACACTAACAATTTTGATTTAGATGCTAGCTGTTTCAGATCAGCAGATCTAGGTGCTGCTGTAGGTGATGGATGGGCTCATACAATTAATGCCACTCAAAATCTTGATGGTACCGGATATATGAGAGTAGATAGTGACCTTAACGGTAACGGAGTTGAAATGCGTGAATTGTTATTCTCTCCTTCTATTGATGCTTCCTCAATTACTGGAACTTTAATGCTAGATTTTGATCATTATTACAGAACAATTGGTTTGGATACTGGTTGGGTAAATGTTTGGGATGGTTCCGCTTGGAATACAGTGGCCATGTTTACAACAAATACCGGAGCATGGGGTGCACCAGATCACCAATCTATTGATATTACAGCTTATGCTAATGATGACCTTCAAGTAATGTTTGAATATTATGATGGTAATCAATGGGCTTGGTACTGGTCTGTAGACAATTTCTCTGTTGCTGAGGTAGGTTGTGTAGCTCCTAGTGCTTTAGGAATGTCTGCTGCTACCCAAACAACTGCTGATGTTTATTGGACTGGTGGTGGTGCTGCAAACTGGAATGTGGAATACGGCCCAACAGGCTTTACTCCAGGTACCGGAACATTATTAGCCGTTACTAACGATACCATTAGTATTTCTGGTTTAATGGCAGCTACTTGCTACGATTTCTATGTTCAGGATAGTTGTGGATTAGGAGACGTAAGTTCTTGGACAGGACCATTCAATTTCTGTACAGCTTGCGGACCGTTTATAGCGCCAATTACTGAATCATTCGACGGAACAAGCACTCCACTTTGTTGGACTGAATATGCCGTTGCAGGTGGACCATGGTTGTACTCTACTGGATTAAACAGTGTTAACTGTCCAGGAGCACCAGACCATACAGGAAATAATGGAAATTATGCTTGGATGGATCAGTCAGGTACAGATACTCTTGTTACTCTGGAAATGAATGACGTTGATGTTTCGGCATTAACCACTCCATACTTAGAATTCTTCTACTGGATGTGTGGATCTGGATATACTCCAATTAATAAAACGATTATTGAAACTTGGGATGGTACAAACTGGGTATTATTAGATACTCTTACTTTACCAACCGTAGGATGGGAGCGTCAAGGTTATAGCCTGGCTGGCCGTACATACGGAGCTAACTTGGTAAAAGTTAGATTCACTGCCGAGTCTGGACGTTCTGGATCTGATTTCTTTGGAGATAATGGATTGGATGATATCAGTATCATCGAAGAGCCTGCTTGTTTGAACCCAACCAACTTTATGGTTACTGGAAACACTATTAACACCATTGACTTAATGTGGAATAGTGATACAAATATCATTTCTTCAAATATTGAATATGGACCAATAGGATTTACCCCAGGAACTGGTACTAGTACAACTTCTTCACCAGGATCAACAACAATTTCCGGACTAAGTCCAGGAACATGTTATGAATTCTATGTTCAAGATGTTTGTTCTGCAAATACTGCTTGGGTAGGACCAATAATTGGATGTACTGGATCCATTTGTAGTGTTACTACAATGCCAACAACCGTTGGAGATTCTGCAAACTGTGGTGGAGGACCAATTACTTTAACAGGTACTGCTGGTTCTGGAGATATTGCTTGGATGTTGAATGGAACTGTTTTAGGAACAGGAAACTCTTATTCTGACAGTATCGGTGGAACCACTTTATATGACGCTGCAGACTATAGTGTAGTAGCGCCAGCAGTTCACCTAGGACCTTTAACCAGTATTGCTGGTGCAGGATTTGGAAACTTTAGCAACGGTCAATATTTTACCGTAATGGATACTATTTATATTGATAGTACTACAGTTAGAGCTAATGGTTTTGTAGAAGGAAGTGTAATTATCCTTGATGATGCAGGTGGTAACCTTGTTCAGATTGGAGATACCTTTACTACAGGAACAACTCTTGGAGATTACCAAGTTCCAGTTGGAATTCTATTAACACCAGGAAACTACTTCATGGGAATTGATTTCCATGCTAGTACTACTGGTCAGTTATTTAGAGCTACATCAGGAGCGGCTTATCCATATGTTTTACCAGGGTTAATGTCTATAGACAGTGTAAACTTCGCTGGAGCTCGTTATTACTACACCTTTGACCTTGTAGTTTCTGGAGCTTGTTTAGGAAGCCCTGTACAAACTATTGGATATGTGCCAGGAGCGAATTCTGGAACTAGCGACACTGTAGATGTTTGTGAAACAGATGCTGCAGTTAACCTTGCTTCTTTCTTAGGACCACATGATAATGGTGGAACGTGGGTAGATCTTGATGCATCTGGAGCATTAACCGATAGTATTTTCAATGCTACTTTAGCGGATACTAATAACTACTATAGTTTCAACTATATATTAGGTGCAACCGGTGGATGTTCTTTCGGAGATACAGCTACAATTACGGTATTAGTAAACTTCCAAAGAAGCGCAGGTACAGATGGTGCAGACACTCTTTGTTCTGATGTTACTCAGCTAATTAGTCTTAACCAATACCTAGGTTCTCATACCGGAGGTGGAAGTTGGACAGACCTTGATACATCAGGTGCTTTGTTAGGAATTAGAATTAGACCTTCTAATGTAAATGCTCCAGGAACCTACAGATATAGATATACTGTAGCTTCAAATGGCGCATGTCCAGGAGAATCTTCAATTGTAACTATTACCTATACAGATCCAGTTGATGCTGGAATGGACAACTCTGTTACAATTTGTAATGATACTTCAGTAGCTGTAGATTTAAACGATTACCTATCTGCTGGCGCAAGCACAGGTGGAACTTGGTTAGATCTTGATGCTGCAGGTGGACTAGCAGGATCTATGCTTACAGCTTCAGTACCGGCTCACACAAACACCTATACTTTTGCTTATGCATTAGAATCTGCAGGTTGTGGAAATGATACTGCTTTCATCTCAGTATTTATTGAAGAGTGTGATATTAGCTTAGACGAGCAAGATTCTTATCAATTCAATGTTTATCCAAACCCAACAACTGGAGTATTCTTTATAGAAAGCTTAGGTTCTACAGCGAAGGATATGAGAATTGAAGTATATTCTGTTAATGGTCAATTATTGAAGACCAATAAATTCGTAGGCTACAACGAAACCAATACAGTTGATCTAACAGATCTAGCTAAAGGTGTATACAATGTAAAAGTGTTTACAGAGTATGGTGTTGAAGTTCACAGAATTACAAAACAGTAAATAGAATAAATAGGAAAGGTTCCGACCTTCCATAAATAAAGCCCCCTCCATATTTGGAGGGGGCTTTTTTTTTAATGGTATTGAAAATTTTTAAATCGTAAATCCTAGACTAGAAAATGGGAAATAGTACTCTCAAACCGAAAAGCTAGAGGAAAAATATCTTCCTCCATGTAAAACGGTTTTTACAGCAAAAACGGTTTCTTGTTTACTGGCACTTTTACTTACAAAACCCTTAACATTGATTTCTTTAAGCTTTTGAACCAGTTCATTATCTGGGCTAGCAGTAAAAACGAGAATTCGAATATTTGGATTTAAATGACGGATTTCAGGAATAAGATCGAAAATGGAATAATGCGGTAAATGAACATCCAAAAGGAGCATATCATATTTCTCCTTTTGCAATTTTTCAAGAGCACCAGCTCCACCTTCTACCTGATCAATTTTAATATCGTTAATGGATTTCATTAAAAGCATATCCATCAACATGCTCATTACAGGTTGATCATCTATCAAAAGTATTTTTTGGACTTTATCCATTCGTCAATTGCTATTGTTCTAATTTAAGAATTATTAGAAGTATTTTACACTGCTTTTCAGCAAAGTTTAATTCAAACCTTACAAAGCTTATATTTGTGTTCTCCCTGTTCTGCGCTTTCAAAAAAATCAATAATTAATTTTCATGAAAACAAAAAATTTCATTCCCCTTTTAGGTTTGGCTGTAGTTTTTGCGGCCTGTAATGAGGAACCTCAATCAAAAGAGAGTAATTCTGAAAAAGTAATGTTAGAATATCCACAAACCAGAAAAGACACTTCTGTTGTCGACGAATATTTCGGTGCAAAAGTTGAAGACCCTTACCGTTGGCTGGAAGATGATGAAAGTAGCGAAACCGGAGATTGGGTAAAGGCTGAAAATAATGTTACAAATTCCTACCTCGAAAAAATACCCTACCGCGAATCTATAAACTCAAGACTCACCGAGCTTTGGAATTATGAAAAAATTTCAGCTCCTTTTACTAGAGGTGATTATACCTATTATTTTAAAAATGACGGGCTTCAAAATCAATCTGTGGTATATCGAAAAAAAGGTGAAGGAGAGGAAGAAATTTTCCTTGACCCTAACCAATTTTCCAAGGATGGTACTACCTCAATGGCCGGTCTTAGTTTTTCTAAGGATGGCTCAAAAGCAGCCTATCAAATCTCTGAAGGTGGCTCCGATTGGAGGAAGATTATCGTTATAGACGCCCACTCAATGGAACAAATAGAGGATACTCTAATTGATGTTAAATTTTCTGGAACATCATGGAAGGGAAATGAGGGCTTCTATTATAGTAGCTATGATAAACCTAAAGAGGGTAGTGAACTATCTGGCCTTACCCAATTTCACAAATTGTATTATCACAAACTAGGAAGCCCACAAAGCGAGGATGCTCTGATCTTTGGTGGTGATATTACCCCTAGAAGATATATTAGTGGTGGTGTGAGCGAAGATGGAAATTACCTTATTATCAGTGCCGCGACTTCTACCTCTGGAAACGAACTATATATTCATGATTTGAGGAACCCAAAAAGCCCAATTCTAAACATTGTGGATAATTTTGAAAATAATCACAGTGTTATCCACACCGAAGGAAATACACTTTATATTAAAACCAATCTCAATGCCCCTAATGGAAAGGTTGTAAAGACTAGCATCGATAAATTAAAACCAGAGAATTGGCTAGATTTTATTCCAGAAACTGAAAATGTTTTGAGAATAGGTACAGCTGGAGGGATGTTTTTTGCTAATTACCTCAAAGACGCTTGTTCTAAAGTATATAGGATAAACTCCAATGGTGAAAATGAAGGGGAAATTGAATTACCAGGAATTGGATCTTCAGGAGGTTTTGGTGGAAGAATGGAAGATGAACAGCTTTATTATACATTCACTTCTTATGTTTATCCACCCACTATTTTTAAATATGATATAAAAAGCGGAAACTCAGAATTATATTTAAAATCTGGAGTTAAATTCAAGTCCGAAGACTTTGAAAGCAAACAGGTTTTTTACACCTCAAAAGACGGGACAAAAATTCCAATGATCATTACCTACAAAAAAGGTCTTGAATTAAATGGCGAAAACCCAACAATGCTTTATGGCTATGGTGGATTTAATATTAGCTTAAGCCCTTCTTTCTCTACTTCAAATATTGTTTTTTTAGAAAATGGAGGCATATATGCTGTGGCCAACCTTAGAGGTGGTGGTGAATATGGTGAAAAATGGCATCTTGCTGGAACCAAAATGAACAAGCAAAATGTGTTTGACGATTTTATTGCAGCGGCTGAATATCTTATTGAAAATAAATATACAAGCAAGAATAAACTAGCTATTGCGGGAGGATCTAATGGAGGCTTATTAGTAGGAGCAACCATGTGCCAGCGCCCAGACCTTGTGAAAGTTGCTTTTCCTGCGGTAGGGGTGCTAGACATGTTACGCTATAATAAGTTTACCGCCGGAGCAGGTTGGGCTTATGATTATGGAACAGCCGAAGAAAGCCAGGAAATGTTTGAATACCTTTTGAATTACTCACCATACCACAACCTAAAGGAAGGAGAGTCATACCCTGCAACCATGGTGTTTACAGGAGATCATGATGATAGAGTTGTTCCTGCACACTCCTTTAAATTTGCCGCAAGATTGCAAGAATACCACCAAGGAGAGAACCCTGTCCTAATCCGAATTGAGACCAATGCTGGGCATGGTGCAGGAAAACCTACAAGTATGATTATTCAGGAACAAGCCGACAAGTGGGCCTTCCTTTTTTGGAATATGGGTTATGAACAAATGGATATTGTTGGAACAGAAAACCAATACTAGAACTAAGTTTTATTTTAAATTTTTAAAAGCCGCAAATCGCGGCTTTTTTTTGTTCCCTACCAACAAAATCAAAAATATTCTTGGTCTAGGAGTGTTTTAATACAGCAATTTTTTGCTTTGCCAATTGAACTTCCGTTTCAAAAAATATTTCCAAACCATTTTTTGAAGCTAATTGACTCAAATAATTTTGAGATACGAATGTAAGTCCATAAGTATTGTCGTCTGCCAATCGATCTGAAACCCGGAAAAAAGAATCCTCAGATTGGCTGGTATAATGAATATCAGGATTATGAGGTTTTGCAATCCGTTCTATATTATTATAGGAAAACATTACCATGCCCTTTGGGCTGATGGATCTACATAGAACCCTAAACCAATTTTCAAATAGATCTTGAGGTAAATGAGTAAATACTGAGCCCGCAATAATAACATCGAAACTTTTTTCGGGGAAGCTTTCTGCCAAATGACTATGAGTGACTATGCCAAATCCAAACTCATCCTTTTGAAAAAGTAAGGCATCTGGCTTTATCTCCGAAACATGAATTTTAGCATCTGGGAAATAAAAAGGTAAAAATCGCGAAACCCTGCCATAACCACTTCCAAAATCTAAAACACTAGAAGTATCAGCCTGGTGTTTTTGAATTAAGCCAGCGCAAGAACCCGCAATATTTAGCCCTACATTATAATAACTTTTAAACGCTTCTTCTGTATCAGACTCGTGATGGTATAAATGATATAAAAACATGATGTCGTTCTTATGAACTGGAAAATACAGCTCCTCTAAACCCCGCTCCTTTTGAAAGTAGGACATTAATTTATCTTTTAAAGTGGGGTTTGGCTCCATTCTATCCTTCCCTGAAAAATTGACTAAGGCAGATAAAAAATGAATTTGCTTTTGCAGGTGCTCAACATCACCATCGATGTTTAATTTTTTACGAGCGTAAATTTTAAGCTTGCTGAGAATGGACATCTAGAAAGTAAAATAGGATCAGTTTATTAAAAATCCAAAGTACTAAAAATGCTTCATTTATAGTTTTAAAATTTAGCTTCAAAAAACTTATAAAAAATTAGGCTGGTTCAGGGAATTCTGTAAATTCCGTCTCTTATTTCAGTCAAAAGAGCAATTATAAAAAAACAACTATGGGTGTGAAAATCACAGGTTTGGGATCCTATATTCCTGAGCTAACAGTGAAAAATGAAGAATTCAAAGGAAACACTTTTTTTAATTTGGACGGAAGCCAAATAGAAAAAGATCCTGATGAAATTATAGAAAAGTTTAAAGCCATAACCGGTATTGAAGAAAGAAGGTATGCTAGAGATGACCAACAAACATCAGATATAGCCGCCATAGCCGCGGAAAGAGCTATCGAAAATGCAGGGATAGATAAAGAAAGTCTGGACGGTATAATAATGGCCCATAATTTTGGGAATATACCTAAGGGAAAAGTTCAAACGGATATCCTCCCTAGTTTAGCCTCGAGAATAAAATATAAATTAGAAATTGAAAACCCTTTTTGTGTGGCCTATGATATATTATTTGGCTGCCCAGGTTGGATACAAGGCGTAATTATAGCACAGAATTTTATTAAAGCCGGAGACGGAAAAAGGTTTTTGGTGATTGGCGCTGAAACTCTTTCCAGAGTATTAGATCCTCACGACAGAGACTCTATGATATATTCAGATGGTGCTGCAGCCTCAATCATAGAACACAACCCGAATGAGGAAAAGGGCCAAGGAATTTTGAGCACGGCTTCCATGTCATTTACAAAAGAACAGGCCTATTTTTTATACTATGATAAGTCTCATAATCATGAGATAGGCCATGAAACTCGTTATATAAAAATGCATGGCTCCAAGATTTATGAATTTGCCCTTACTCACGTTCCTCAGGCAATGAAAGCCTGTTTGGATAAAGCTAATGTTGATGTATCAGACGTAAAAAAAGTGATCATTCATCAGGCGAATGAAAAAATGGATGAGGCCATTATAAAAAGGTTTTTTAGACTATATGGACAAAAACCGCCCGAAGGTATTATGCCTATGAGTATTCACAAACTTGGAAATAGCTCCGTAGCCACTGTTCCCACTTTATTTGATTTGGTAAGCAAAGGGCAATTGGAAGGGCATGAACTGAAAAAAGGAGACCTAATTTTATTAGCCTCTGTAGGTGCGGGAATGAATATCAACGCGATCACCTACAGAGTTTAAGAGCCTTTTATTTCCCTTCTTATTTAAACTTTTTATTGGCAATGCTAAGCCCTGTTTTTCTTAGGATAATGGAACTTGGTCATTACTTTTAGCATATAGCTTTTTTTAAAGTGAGTGCTAATATTGGCTAAAGGCAATCTTGTAGGTTAGGCTCTATTTCAGTTTTGAAAGGTAGAGCTATGAATAATTGCTAGTTTAAAATACCACTGGTTTCTCAGTTTGAATCCCTTAAATTAGCGCATCCAAAATTTATAAATCAACCCTAGGGTTTAGAAAATATATCATATGCAGCAAATTCAAAATTACGTTCAAGGAACCTGGAAGATTGGAGATGGAGAAGAACTAAATGCCATCAACGCTATCACCGGAGAAGAAATAGGCTTTGTTTCTAGCGCTGGTTTAGACTATGAATCTATTCTTGAATATGGCAGACAAAAAGGAGGTTCTGCTTTGCGAAAAATGACCTTTCAAGAAAGAGGAAGAATGCTAAAAGCCCTAGCTCTTTTTTTAATGGAGCGAAAGGCAAAGTTTTATCAATTGAGTTATGCTACTGGCGCCACGAAAATAGACTCTTGGATAGACATCGAAGGAGGAATAGGAAACCTTTTTGCCAATGCTTCCTTGAGAAGACAATTTCCAGATTTACCTTACTATGTTGATGGACAACATGCGGCATTATCAAAAGGAGGTAGTTTTATTGGGCACCATATTATGGTACCAAAAAGAGGTGTTGCGGTACATATCAATGCCTTTAATTTTCCGATTTGGGGAATGCTAGAAAAAATTGCCGTAAACCTAATGGCCGGTGTAGCCTGTGTGGTAAAGCCTTCTGAATTTACCAGTTACCTCACCGAATTAATGGTAAGAGAAATTATTGATTCTAAAATTTTACCAGAAGGTTCATTACAGCTAGTTAGTGGCTTAGGAAGAGGAATTCTAGATCATGTAAAAACTGGAGATACAGTTACATTTACCGGCTCTGCTCATACGGGAAAAAAATTAAAGGCACTTCCCCAAATAGTTGAAGAGTCTATAAGCTTTAATTTGGAGGCGGATTCATTAAACGCCGCTGTACTCGGACCAGATGTAGAGCCAGGATCTGCCGAATTCGATATTTTTGTGAAGGAAGTCCATAGAGAAATGACCGTTAAAACGGGCCAAAAATGTACTGCTATTCGTAGAATTATTGTTCCAGAAAATAGAGTTGAAGCTGTACAAGAAGCCCTTATCGGGAGATTGAAAAAAACGGTGATTGGAGACCCTCAAATAGAAGGAGTACGAATGGGAGCCTTGGCCTCTCCAATGCAAGTGGGAAGAGTGAAGGAAAATGCCCAGATTTTAATGGCCAGCCAAGAAATGGTTTATGGAGACCTAAATAGCTTCGAAGTGATGGGTGCTGATAAAAACAAAGGGTCCTTTTTTAGTCCAATTTTGTTTAGAAACGATGATCCTTTTACGAAAACCGATGTTCACAGCATAGAAGCTTTTGGGCCAATTTCCAGTATTTTACCCTATAAAGACCTTGGTGATGCTATTGAACTTGCAGCAATGGGTAAAGGCTCTTTGGTTTCGTCAATTATTACTGCAGATGATAAAATAGGAAGGGAATATGCTATTGAAGCTGCACCGATGCACGGTAGGATTTTGGTTTTAAATGCCAAAAGCGCAAAAGAAAGTACAGGCCATGGCTCTCCCATGCCACTTTTAACTCACGGAGGACCTGGTCGTGCTGGTGGAGGAGAAGAAATGGGTGGAAAAAGAGGTGTACTGCACTATTTGCAACGTACTGCAATTCAGGGGCACCCAGATACTATTACTGAAATCACACAAGTATACCAGCCAGGAGCATCCCGCCCTGAGGCAAACCCCCATGTTTTCCGCCAGTATTTTGAAGATTTAAAAATTGGCGATACCGTTTATACTCATAAGCATACCGTTACCGATGCAGATATTGCAAGTTTTGCTCAGGTTAGTGGAGATAATTTTTACGCCCATGTGGATGCTACCTCATTGGATGAAACCATATTTGAAGGTAAAGTAGCTCATGGCTATTATGTTTTGTCAAAAGCAGCGGGAATGTTTGTAGACCCTAAAAAAGGGCCCGTTTTATTGAATTATGGTTTGGATGAATGTAGATTCACCAAACCCGTATACCCTGGAATGACCATAGGTGTGAAATTCACGGTGAAGGAAAAAACAGATCAGGAAAAGAAAAGTGAAGATGATATTGCCAAAGGAATTGTAAGGTTTCAGGTAGATGTATATGACGAAACTGATGAAACAGTAGCCTTGGCCACCATCCTTACAATGGTAAAAAAGAAAGATCAATCAAAATAAGTGGGGAGATACAGGATTCCTAAAAAACAGAATCAATTCAAGAATAATAATAAATGAGTGAAGCAATAAAACAAGGAGATGTAAAAGTGGATATAACAAAGGGTTTAGCCACGATAGAATTTTTTCATCCCCTAAGTAATTCCCTACCCGGAAGAGTATTAGCGAAACTGGCAAATACCATTGCTGAGGCAGGAAATAATGATGAGGTAAAAGTTATACTTTTAAAATCAGCCGGCGATAGAGCCTTTTGTGGAGGAGCTAGTTTTGATGAGCTTATTTCCATTAATGACATGGAAACGGGCAAAAAGTTTTTTAGTGGATTTGCCAATGTAATTAACGCTATGCGCAAATGCCCTAAATTGATAATAGGAAGAATTCAAGGAAAAGCAGTTGGAGGTGGTGTAGGTTTGGCCTCTTCGGTAGACTATTGCTTTGCTAGCAAGTTTGCCTCTGTTAAGCTTTCAGAATTGGCAGTAGGTATTGGGCCTTTTGTGGTTGGACCAGCTGTAGAACGCAAATTGGGATTGAGCGGAATGAGTGAATTAGCAATAAATGCAACCGAATGGAGAGATGCTAAATGGGCCAATGAAAAAGGTATTTACAACCATATTTTCGATACTGTAGAAGAAATGGATGAAGCTATTGAACAGCTTGTAGAAAAATTAAGAAATAGCAATCCGGAAGCAATGGCGATGTTAAAACAAGTGTTTTGGAGAGGCACAGAAGATTGGGACGAATTATTAGCAGAAAGAGCTGCTATGAGTGGAAAATTGGTATTATCCGATTTTACAAAAAATGCAATTGCTAAATTTAAAAGCAAATAATATCAATTAAACCAAAATAGCAGGGACTTGGTCGAATGGTCTTATAATTACAAAGACAAGAGATTAGTTTTGCCAGCCCTTAAAACCTAATTTTAAATTATGAAAAGAATAGGACTGTTATTAAGCGCTTGTTTACTAAGCCTCATAGGATATTCCCAAACAGATACCACCTGGAAAACAGGAGGAAATTTCAATTTGCAATTTAGCCAAGCAGCCTATAGCAACTGGCAAGCTGGAGGAACAAACTCCGTTACCACCAATGGTTTGGTAAGTTTATTTGCCAATTATGAAAAAGGAAAATGGGCATGGAAAAACCAATTGGATATGGCCTATGGTTTGAGTTTTCAGGAAAGTGTTTACAATAAAACAGATGATCGCCTGGAGCTAAACTCAAGAGTAGATCGTAGTTTTAGAAAGCACTGGAGCTTCTCTGGGATTTTTAATTTTAGAACACAATTTACGAATGGATATTCTGAGCCAGGCACTACCGAAGATAGCCTTAAAGTTTCAGGATTATTTGCACCGGCATATACTCAGTTAGGTCTGGGTTTTACTTATAAACCAAATGAAAAATTTGATTTATTTCTTTCTCCCTTAACAGCGAAATTCACCATTGTAAACGACACCAGGCTTTCCACAATGGGAGCTTTTGGAGTAGAACCAGGTGAAAAATTTAGAGGTGAAGGTGGTGCATCCTTAAATGCTACTTATAAAACGGGGATTGTAAAAAATGTGAAAATGCAATCCAGATTGGGCCTTTTTAGTAATTATTTGGAAAACCCATTCCAGTTTGTAGATGTTAATGGTGAAGTATTGTTTTTCCTAAAAGTGAATAAATATATAAGCGCCAACGTTTCCTTTAATCTTATTTATGATCACGATGTGAAATTTGATACAAATAACGACGGGAATGCAGATGCTCCAAGAACCCAATTTAAAGAAGTAATAGGTGTTGGTTTCGTATATGATTTTGGAGATGTGAAAAACTAGTCTAAACAGTAAAAAAAACCTTTATGCAGCGCCTATTGATTTTCAATGGGCGCATTTTTTTTTGACAAAAAGGCTAGCTGGATTAAACCGTAGTAACCTGTAAAAAGAATATTCCAAACACCTTTTCGAAATGCTGAATTTGCTTCATTTCATTCGAGCTTAGTAAGCACAATGAAATCCCTTCTTTCCCAGCTCTAGCGGTTCTACCACTTCGGTGAGTAAAATATTCGTCCTGGTCGGGCAACTGATAGTGAACCACATAGGCTAAATCCTCAACATCCAATCCTCTAGCGGCTAAATCGGTAGCCACCAGAATCTGCAAACTTTCATTTTTAAAAGCTCGCATTACCTTATCTCTTTCTTTTTGCAAAAGATCACCGTGAATAGCATCTGCAGAAATATTTTTAGCTTGCAATTGCTTGGCGAGTTTTTGAGTTGCGGCTTTGGTTTTACAAAAAACAATTCCCCTTTTGTCAGCATCATCTTTTATCAGCTTTTGCAGCCAATAAAGCTTTTCCGATTCATCGCAAAGTAAATATTGATGTTTGATATTTTTATTGAGAGTATTATGCCCAGCCACCTCAATTCGGTGAGCATTTTCACGTAAATGCTCGTTTACTATTTGGCGAATACCGGCAGGCATTGTCGCAGAAAAAAGCCATTTACACTGGGCTGAAGCCAAAGATTTTAAAATTTGATCCAAGTCCTTTTTAAAGCCCATGCTTAGCATCTCATCCGCCTCGTCTAATACCACAGTTTTAACATGAGAAAGATCCAAAGCCTTTCGCTCCAAAAGGTCTAATAGTCTACCAGGTGTAGCTACAACTATATGAGTGGTCCTCCGTAAAGCACTTATTTGTCTATCAATTGGAGCCCCGCCATAAACGGCCTCTGTAAATATTTTTTCAGTGTATTTGGTGAATTTAAAAAGCTGCTTGGCTACCTGCTGCCCCAACTCTCTTGTAGGACAAAGCACCAAGCCTTGGATTACATCCTGCCTTGGGTCTATTCTATGTATAAGAGGTAGTCCATAAGCGGCTGTTTTCCCCGTTCCCGTTTGTGCTTGACCAACCAAATCAATTGGCCCTTCCAACAGAATAGGAATTACCTCTGACTGAATTTCTGTGGGTTCAATAATGTTTAATTCCTTTAACCCTTTTATTAATTTGGAACTAATACCCAAGTCCTTAAAACTGCTCACCTTAAAATATTTATTTCTGCAAAAGTAACTTTATTTAATAGGACCTCCACGGCCTTCCAACGCTCAATCGTTTTATGGAGGAATTTAGATGAATAGTGAAGAAAACACCTCGTTTTTTGCGAGCGGATATATTTCCATTGCACAAATTCTTGCTTTATCAGCTTATTTCTTTTTTGATCTAAAATCTTTTGCCCTTGTGTTTCTCTAGCGCTATCATTGTTTCAGTATTTTTAAATTATCATAATAACCAAACCCTTACTATATGTATTATCAAAATCAAAAAAATCCTAAAGTCCTAATATTAGCCATTGCCTTTCTATTTACCTTTTCACTTAAAGCTCAGAATAGTAGAAAAGTTGCCAAACTGGAAAAGAGAATTCAAAAGGTTATGGATTTAGCTAATTGTGCTGGAATGGCTGTTGCCGTTGTAGAAAAGGATAAAATCATTTATTCAAAAGGATTTGGATTTAAAGATTATGAAAACAAAAAAAAGGTAGACACTGAAACACTTTTTGCCATTGGGTCTTGCACTAAAGCTTTTACAGGAGCCCTTTTAGGCCAGTTGCAGGAGCAAGAAAAATTGGATTTAGATGCCAGCCCAAGGGAGTATTTACCCAAACTGAAATTCTATAACCTTCAAATGAATTCGTCGATTACTATTCGCGATATGCTTAGCCATAGAACCGGGTTGCCTAGGCATGATATTTCTTGGTATATGTTTCCTAGCAATTCACCAGATAGCCTTTTAGCAAGGATTCAATATCACGAACCAACTTTAACGGTAAGGCAGGGATTTCAATATAATAACTTCATGTATTTAGCAGCAGGCTCTTTAGGTGCAAAAATTACGGGTAAAAGCTGGGAAGAGAATATTAGAGAAAACATTTTTAAGCCACTAAAAATGTCTAAATCCAATCTTCATATTAATGAATTACTGAAGGAAGATAATATTGCCAAAGGCTATGGCTACACTAGCAAAAAGGGAATTTTCGCCCAAGATTATTACCGAATTCGAGGAATGGCTCCAGCGGGAAGTATTAATAGTAATGTTCTGGAAATGGCCAACTGGACAATGGCCTGGATTAACAAGGGGAAATTTCAAGGAAATCAGATAATCCCAGAAGAATATAGAAGGGAGGCTATAAGCTCACAAATGATTTCCAAATCGAGCTTACCTAGCGCCAAAAGGGCAAATTATAATTTTGGAAACTATGGCTTTGGATGGTTTCTAAGCTCCTATAATAGCCATGTTAGAGTAGAACATGGTGGAAATATTAATGGCTTTTCAGCTAATGTTTGTTTTTTTCCAAACGACAGTATTGGGATAATAGTTTTAGTAAATCAGAATGGTTCTGCTGTGCCTTCTATCGTAAGAAATATTATCGCAGACAAAATGTTAGGATTAAAATCTGTAGAGTGGGAAGAGGGATTAATCAAAGCTCAAGAATCTAAAAAAGAGAAGAAAGAGGATGAAAATGTAGATGAGGGATCTTCTATTAGAGTAAAAAACACAAAACCCTCCCACAAAATAGAAGAATATGCGGGCTTGTTTTCTCATCCTGGATATGGAAAAATTCGAATTTTAGTAAAAGAGGATTCCTTATTTGCCAAGCTTCCAGATGAAACCTGGTATTTAAACCATTTTCATTATGATATTTTTGAACCTATAGAAAAAGGAGAAGAAGTGGATAGCAATTCTTCCGGTGGGGGCTTCATGTTTAATTTTAGTAGCAATACAGTAGGGGAAATTGACGGAATCCGAATAAGTGTAGAAGCTGGTCTTGACCCATTGCTATTTAAAAGACAAATCGAAGAAGTTGAAATAGAAGCCAACGAATTGGAAAAATACACCGGTGAATACGACCTAGGTGGAGCATCTGCAAAAGTTTATATTAAGGAAGAAGGTCTGAAGTTGTTTGTCCCTGGACAGCCAGAATATAGCCTGAAAGCCACCGGAGATGATAAATTTGTTTTGGATGGTTTAGAAGGTTATTCGGTACAATTTGATGTAAAAGATGGAGAAGTAAAAGCCCTAACCTTTATGCAACCTAATGGGAACTTTAGAGTGCCTAAAAAATAATTTGTAGTTTGAAAATAAACCCAAAACAAAGCTTCCCCAAAAAGTGGCTAGAGCAGCACAAGAAGCAGCTTCCCATAATAATCACATTTTTTGGGCTGAACCTCCTTTTAATTTTAATTGATCACGGATTAAATCCTGAAATTGGCTCCTATGAAATATTCCTGGCCGAAATGGTTTGGCTGAGTGATATCTTTTTCTTGCCACTTGCAGGCCTTAACGCTGTTTTATTCGGGACTTTGCTTTTGGATGAAAAATGGAAAACCAGTTGGAAATATATTTTCTATAGGCTGTTTTTTGCTGTGGCTGGAGTAGCACTGGTAAGTACTGGCTTGGAATTTTTTTATGCCTCATTAGGGTATATTGACGATGATCATATTGTTTTAGGAGATTTTAAAGCCGATCCACTATGGACGAATGTGATTACCTATAGTTTTATTGCCCTGGTAATTGCCCTACCAGCTTTGATATGGAGAAGGAGACTAGACCGCCTCAACAGCATCATTGACGAGAAGGAAGTAGAACAGGAAAAGCTTACACAATTAAAGGTTCAGGCAGAATTGCATGCTTTGCAGTCGAGGATAAACCCACATTTCCTATTCAACTCCTTCAACTCTATAGCCAGTCTTATTTCCATTGATCCCAAAGGTGCTGAAAACATGGTGGTAAACCTCTCAGAATTGTTTCGCTATAGTTTAAATTCTCAAGAAACTAATTTTGTAAGTATTGAGGAAGAGCTAAATATTGTTGAGATTTATTTAAATATTGAAAAGGTGAGGTTTGGAGAAAACCTTGCCTATGAACTGGATGTAGATAAAGACCTTTACCAAGAGAAAATCCCCAGATTTCTATTGCAGCCTTTGGTAGAAAATGCGATTAAACACGCGCTTTCCAAAATCAAAAAAGGAAAATTAAAAGTTCAAATCCAAAAAGTAAATGGTCTTTTAGAAATTAAAGTTTACGACAATGGTCCAGATTTTCCAGTGCCTAAAAAACTTGGTTATGGATTAAAAAGCACCTACGATAAATTAAAACTTCTTTATCCGGATGGACACCAATTGGGTTTTAATAATGGTAGCGAAAAGTGCGTTTATATTTCCTTAAATCAAAATAATAAAGAACTGGAAAATGTATAAATGCCTTATTATAGATGATGAGCCACTAGCCAGAACAAGGCTGAGAAAGCTGCTTCAAAAATTTGAAGAGCAAATTCAAATAATTGGCGAGGCTAGCGATGGTGAAGAGGGCCTAAATGCTATTAAAGATTTAGAGCCAGATCTTGTTTTTCTAGATATTCAAATGCCTGTTCTCAATGGTTTTGAAATGCTCCAAAAAATCTCTAAACAACCCAAAATAATATTTATCACTGCCTTCGATCAATATGCTATTAAAGCTTTTGAAGAAAACTCCATAGACTATCTATTAAAACCCATTGAAGAAAAAAGGCTGGAAAAAAGCATTGCAAAACTTCTGAGTTTGGAGATGGAGCCAAAGGAAAATAATATTGAAAATTTGCTAAGGCAACTGATTGAGCCAACCTTGGAAACCGTAAGCATAAGTTTAGGAGACAGGCTGTTTTTGGTGCCGACAAAGGATATTGTTTTTATAAAAGCAGAGGATAAATATTTGAACCTTTCAGACAAAGTTGGCAAAACCCACCTGCTATCCGGTTCCTTAACAGATTATGAAAAAAAATTAGGCTCAGATTTCATCAGAATCCACAGGGCAGTATTAATCAACAAAAAATACATCAAGGAAATTCGCAAGGGTTCAAAAGCCAGTCTGATATTTATAATGAATGATGCATTTTCCTCCGAATTTAAAGCGAGCCAAAGTCTTACTCCGCAAATTAGAAGACAGTTATCTTTATAGAGACGCAACTTCATGTCTTAATTCATCATCATACAAGGGTAAAAAAAGAAACTATGAAAAAGGGCTTATTGAGAATTGCCTTTTCCCTTCTGGCACTTTCCTGCTCAAAATCAAATGAAGTTGAAACACCAAAAGAAGCGGAGAATAATTCACTAATTGGCAAATGGAAATTGATAGAAACCTACTCAGACCCTGGAGATGGAAGTGGCACATTTCAAGCTGCTAACAGCCAAAAAACATTTGAGTTTTTTAGCAATGACAGTGTTTATTCCAATGGAGAAATTTGCTCACTTTCAACCGATGCTCAGAGCCCAAGTTCCAGCACTTTTTCAGATTCTACAAAAACCATCAACTGCCCAAACAGCTACCGACTTTTTTATGAATTCAAAAATCAGCATTTAATGCTGTACTTTCCCTGCATAGAACCCTGTATATTTAAGTTGGAAAGGATTTGATAAAAAACATTCTAAATGAAAAACCACCTACTAATAGTTCTCTTGTTTTCTACCGGCCTTCTCTTTTCCCAGACCAAAAGTAGAAGCGCTTTGTTTTTAGGAAATAGTTATACCTATTCCAATAATATGCCTCAAATGGTTCAATTAATTGCGCTATCTGTTGGAGACAGTTTGGAATATGATGTTAATGCTCCAGGAGGTTTTACCATGGGAGGGCATTTTTCAAATACAGTTTCGCTACAAAAACTATCTCTCGGAAATTGGGATTATGTGGTTTTACAAGATCAAAGTCAGTTCCCAGCCGTTATGAATTATAATTACCAAACTCCACACTTGGTAGATTCCTTATGTAAAGCATTGAATCCCTGTGCTACGGTTCTTTTTTATATGACATGGGGAAGAAAAAACGGAATGTTTTCCACTTCAACATGGCCTTATACCGCAACCTATTTAGGAATGGACAGTGTATTGCAATCTCGATATAGAATTATGGCACAAATGAATAATTCTGAAGTATCACCAGCAGGGGCGGTATGGAGATATATTCGCGAAAATTATCCAGATATTGAATTATATCAAGCCGATGAAAGCCACCCCTCTTTTGAAGGTTCTTATGCTGTGGCAATGTGTTTTTACACCTCGATATTTAGAAAAGATCCAAGGCCCGTAACTAAAAATTATATGATTCCAGACTCTACCGCTGCCAAAATAAAACAGGCGGTTAAGCTGGTGGTATATGATAGTTTGGCCAAGTGGGGAATTGGTGAATATGACTATTTAAAAAATGATTCATGTGATAATAAAACCTCCCTTATCGAATCCAATAAACAGCTCATTCAGATTTTTCCAAACCCTGTTTTAGATATTTTGAAATTGGAATTTGAAGATGATGCACATCAAGGATTAGAAATTTATAATATGCTAGGTTTAAAGGTGAGGGAATATGAAGCTTCGGATCAAAAAGAATATGATTTAAGTGATTTAAAAAGAGGACAATACCTTATCCGATTAAAAGCTGAATCCGATAGAGCTTTTAGGTTTATTAAGGAATAAAGAAATTAGTTTTTCATTTTGGTTTTTCCCATTAATACACTTACTCCAGGATGGATGGGATTGCCAGCAGACCTGCGCTGAGAAACGATTTGTCCTGTATGATAAATCGCATCACTTAGTGGACCATTGATTACATTCCATAAAGGAAGCTCACTAGTAGATTCTTCCCTTTGAAAAATAAGCTTGCAATTTTCCAAATCCGAATCTTTCATATTTCGCAGAATTTGGCTTGATTTCCACAGATTGCTTAAAGTTTTTTTTCGCTTTTCTTCAAAACTACCTCCTTCACCTGGCCGAGGACGAATATTTGGCTTTTGATTTAAGGCGTTCAAAACCATTTCGGAAAGTATTACAAAGTGGTCCATCATTTCTCTAGGACTTCTATTGCCATTGCCAGGGTCAAAATCTAAGCTCTTGTCATCTAAGCCCTCAGTGGCCCAATAAAAACGATAACCCAAGCCATCCACAGTTCTTGCTAAAATATTTGCAGCCGAAATACTTGAGGGAGGAGCTGGAATTTCATGATAATACAATGAGTCAGTCATACTGTTAGTGATGGTGTTTGTTAATTCCATTTCATGGGATTCAGAGTTTATAGAGGAAAAAAACAGTAATGCGAATCCTGAAATAAGTAGTATACTAAGGCTGATTTTTTTCATTTTAATAAAGGCTTAACCAAAAGTAAGAATTCATTTTATAGAGAGAGCCAAAACCACTGGGAGCTGGGTTGGCGATACTATAGGGCTTCAATTTTTAGCTAAAAAAATAAAAGCCAATTCATTAAATTATGAAAAAATAAAAAGTTCATTTCAGATCAGAGGAAAATTAAAAGCCCCGAGATATAAGCTTTAGAATTAAAATCTCGTTTGTTTATGGTATAATGAAATTAGGGCCTATGTCCTTTAGCCGATAAACCAAAAAACCATGACTCGAATATCTCTATTAATTGCTCTATTTTATTTATTCGGCATTTCTCCAACTTATAGTCAGGAGGAAAAGCCTAGCGCAAAGGCTATTGTAAATGTTAGTGATTTTGAAAATAAGCCTAGAGAAGCTGAAATAATTCTATTTATTGATAAGGAATCTGGGAAAGTATTAGAGGGACTTACAAAGGCTAATGGTAGCTTTGAAATCCAATTGCAAGGCGCTAGAACCTATCAAATTAAAATTAAGGGTTTTTCTAAAGATGAAGAGTATTCGGAAATAGAAATTCCAGAAATTAAAGAAGGACAGAAAGTCACTTTCACCATTGATATTCAGTTTGAACCTGGAAAAAGTTTTAGCCTCGACCATGTACATTTTGAATCTGGAAAAGCAAGTCTCACCAAAGATTCCTATTCGGAACTTAATGAATTGGTGGATTATTTAAAGCTCAAAAAACAAATTAAAATTGAAATTGCTGGTCATACCGATGATATAGGGGAGGAAAAATCAAACCTTAACTTTTCTCAAAAAAGGGCGGATAGGGTTCGGAATTATTTAATCTCCAAAGGCATAAAAGCCACGAGGATAGTTGCCAAGGGCTATGGTGAATCCAGACCAATTGCAGACAATAGCACAGAAGAAGGAAGGCAGAAAAACCGTAGAACGGAAGTCCACATTTTAGACTAAAGCTACAGGCTCATCGCCTTTCTGAGGAAGGTTTTCATTATTTTCCCTTTTTGATATTGACTCATACAGTGCTCCAATAGTTTATCACTCAAAACCAGATCAGCATCGCTTTCAGCCATATAATAAAACTGTTTTCTAAGTAAAAGAGGTTGGCTTTTGGCCGCTTCCATTAAATCTTTATTGGGAAGTCTTTTATTTTCCTCTCCCTTTAGTTCACCATAGGTAGATTTAAAGCCTTTGTCATTTATACACGTTTCAAACTCTTTGGGATGAGCCATAATATAAGTTCTAAGCTTCATTAAAGTTTCTGGGGGGAGGGCGTATGCTCCGCCACCCACCATTAATTTCTCTGGCCCAAGACTAACATAAAAACCAGGGTCTGAGTGATCTTTTCTGCCTTTTGGAGAAATAGCTGCGGTTCGGTCCAGTTTATAAGGGGATTTATCCTTTGAAAACCTAATATCTCTATTAATTCTAAAAATTGCGTCTTTGGCTTTTATCTGCACAGAAGGATCGTCTTTTTGAATTTCAAGAATTAAGGCATTTACAAAATTCTCAAAAGGTTTTTTCACCGATTTTTCATAGCGCTTTCGGTTTTCATCAAACCAGGCTTTGTGGTTGTTTGCTGCTAGTTCAATAAAAAAGTTAAGGAAATCGGAATCGAAATATTTCATGGATAATTATTTGAAAACTTGAAAATTACTAAAATAAATGCCTTCACCTTACTAGGGTAATATGATTGGAAAAATTAAAAACTTTGCCGAGAAAGGTTCCACTAGCTACATAATAGTAAACGCCTTCGCTAACAGGCTTACCATCATAACTTCCATCCCAGTATCCCGAATTTTGATCGGTTTCAAAAAGCAACTCCCCCCATCGGTTATAAATTTTATAATGTAGATATTCTAAACATTCACTTTCGGAAATTTCTGAAGGTTGAAAATAGTCATTGATTTTATCTCCATTTGGTGTAAATATATTGGGGAAAAGGCTATTAATATCCATTTCAGGGTTTTCTATAAAAACGTCTATATGTTTGCTAGCATGCTGAGGTGCAAAACAACCCAAAGACTTCAATTTTAATTCAATATGTAAGGTTTGGTCTCCTATCATTCCCAAACAATTTGGTTTCCAGCATACTTGTCCTCCAGCACTGCCAAAGCCTACTCTATAAAAATCTTCCGGTCCGTCAACATAGTCCATTACACTACCTGAATAAATGGCTTCAAAATAAAGGGTGTCCACTAAATTTGAGTCTAATGCATAAAAGTCGAGGCATAATTCTTCATTAGCGTTCATATTATATACATCAAAACTAGGTTCCACAATTTCTGGCTTTGCACCAGGGTTGCAGTTCAGAACTTCCAATTGAAGGTCTCTTACAATTTCCCCTATTTTTTGGCCATTTCTATATTCACTTACTCTATAGGCAAAGGCATAAACACCTTGCTGGGAAGCTTTGCAATTGAGCATGCCATTTTCAATATTTAACTGTAATGAAGGATTGCCATGAATAGCATTTTGGGCTGAATATCCTTGCTTCCAATTTACTTTTTGAAAAGGAGGAACCGAATAAGCATTTTGATTGGAGTTGCTCGGTGAAGGGGCATTATAAGGAGTAATTAGTTCGTAGGTTAAACTATCACCGTCCATATCTGTAGCCGATAAATCAATTTGAAAATCTGTTAAAAGGCAGAGAAATCCCAAAGATGGATAGGCCCCTAAATCTGGGCTGGAGTTAGAATTTGTTAAAGCGGGATCTGGGATGCTGGCCTGCCAGGTAATTCCTGTTTGGCCAGGTTCTACCAAATTAAGCACGGTGTGGTTTCTACAGCATGACTGTGCCGCTATTATATACCCATTTGGATTGTTGGCCAGACTTATTTGCTTAAAAAAATGATATTCTTCCACACATAAATTGGGAGGGGAATAGCAGGAATTTCCAAGGTTAACGGCGGCTCCAGATTCTCTAGAAAAAGTTTCGGTAAGAATTGGAGCGTAGTTTAGAGCGTCATAAACTCTAATAATGATGCTAGACTGAAGTGCAACGGGGTCATCGGACCTGTCATTAGGGTCTCCAATTCCACAATCTCTAAAAACGGCGAGATCTACTAAAAATGAGTTGGCTGAAACTTGTTCCACTTTTAAATTACCTCCAATGATATGCGTAGCACTTGCGGCAGATGCAAGGACAAGAGCGCATATAATTAGAGAATATCTGAGCATAAACTTCAAATTTTTCGAGCAGATTCTATTTAGTCAATCCCAGAAGGAAAAAATCGTGACCAAAACTGGGTTTAAATTTAGGTTTAATACGGAGCCATTTTTAGGAAAAACTGTCTAAATATCATAGAATAAAATAGTTAAAGCAAATATGAAGGGCATTATTTACTGGTAAATGAGAATTCGCCAGTCCATTTTCCATTTACGATATTTGCCAACCAGAAAATGGATTTATGAAAACAAATGTCCCTGCCATTCCCAATGATATTTTGAAAGAAGCATTTGCCCTTATGTGCACCGCAAAGGCAATGGCCGAAATTTATGAAGAGAATAAAGAATTTACCTCTAAATATGTTCATGCCACATCACGAGGACATGAAGCTATTCAATTGGCTTGTGCTCTTCAGTTAAAACCTCAGGATTTTGTTTCACCTTATTATCGCGATGATTCCATTCTTCTTGGCATTGGAATGAGTCCTTATGACTGTATGCTACAGTTAATGGCAAAAAGGGATGATCCATTTTCTGGTGGTAGAACCTATTATTGTCATCCTAGTTTAAAGGATGAGGATAAGCCTAAAATTATTCATCAGTCTTCAGCAACAGGAATGCAAACTATACCCACAACGGGAATAGCCCTAGGGATGCGTTATAATGAAATTCACAAGCTCAATCAGAACCATGAGGAAAAACCCTTGGTGGTTTGTTCTATTGGAGATGCAGCCATGACAGAAGGTGAAATTGCCGAAGCATTGCAAATGGCAGCTTTGAAACAATTGCCAATAATTTATCTGGTTCAAGACAATGAATGGGATATTTCCGCTAATGCTGCGGAAACAAGAGCTCAAAATGCAGCAGAATATGCTCTAGGTTTTAAGGGAATAGAAACAAGGAGTATCGACGGAAGTGATTTTGCCGAAAGCTATTCTACCCTCCAAGAGGTAATGGCAACCGTTAGAGAGGAGAGAAGACCATTTTTGGTTCACGCTAGGGTTCCACTTTTGGGGCACCATACCTCTGGAGTTCGAAAGGAGTGGTATAGAGATGATTTAGAAGAACATGCAACAAGAGATCCATTTCCAAAATTTTGGGACTATTTGCTTGCCAATGGTATGGATGAAGCAGAATTGCAAAACATTCAGAAAGAGGCGGTGCAAAAGGTTGAGGCTGATTACAATCGAGCAAAGGAAGCTGAAGACCCAAGGCCAGAGGATTTATTTGACCATGACTTTGCACCAAGCCCTATAACCGAAGAAAAAGGAGAAAGAGCACCAAAAGGAAAGGATAAAACAGTAATGGTGGATGCTGCATTATTCGCAATTCAAGAGATTATGGCACAGCATCCTGAGGCTCTTTTATACGGACAAGATGTTGGTGGTAGACTAGGAGGAGTTTTTAGGGAAGCAGCAACATTAGCGCAGAAATTTGGAGATGATAGAGTCTTCAACACCCCAATTCAAGAAGCTTTTATTATTGGTTCTACCGTTGGGATGAGCGCAGCAGGATGTAAACCATTTGTAGAAGTGCAGTTTGCAGATTATATATGGCCAGGTTTAAATCAACTTTTTACAGAGGTAAGTAGAAGTTGCTATTTGTCTAATGGAAAGTGGCCAGTAAGCGCGGTAATACGTGTGCCAATTGGTGCCTATGGAAGTGGGGGGCCTTACCATTCCTCAAGTGTGGAAAGTGTTCTTACGAATATTAGAGGAATAAAAATTGCCTATCCAAGCACTGGCGCGGATCTTAAAGGTCTAATGAAGTCTGCATTTTATGACCCCAATCCGGTGGTTATGCTCGAACACAAGGGACTTTATTGGAGTAAGATAAAAGGTACAGAAGATGCCAAAACGGTGGAGCCTTCCGAAGATTATGTTATTCCTTTTGGGAAAGGAAGGATAGCATATTCTGCAGATGAGGATAAAATAGAGGCGGGTAATTCTATTTGTGTGATAACCTATGGAATGGGTGTGTATTGGGCAAAATCTGCCATGAAAAATTTCCCGGGCCAAGTGGAGGTGATTGACCTTAGGACCTTATACCCTTTAGATGAGGAATTAATTCTTGAAAGGGTGAAAAAACATGGAAAATGTTTGGTAGTAACCGAAGAACCAGCTTCAAATTCTTTTGCTCAGGGAATAGCAAGTTTGGCTCAGCAAAAATGCTTTAAATCACTAGATGCTCCTGTAATGGTCATCGGATCTGAAAACCTTCCGGCAATACCCCTAAACAGCACCTTGGAATTTACTATGATTCCAAATGCAGATAAGGTAGCTGAAAAAATGAAGGAATTAATAAACTTTTAAAGGCTCTCCTTAGTAAAGGAATAGTTGAATTTCCTAAAAACTTTGGCCCGATTAGGGGTAATACAAATATCAGATTTCCTGGGCCTATTGATTAAATCTAGACGGCGTCCTTCCTTGGCGAGATACTGATCTAATCGAATGTTTTGACTAATACTGCTCATGTATTTGGAGGCCATTTTTTTTAATGGATATCGAAGATACTAACTTTTGTTAATAAAAAAAATTTAACCACCTGTATTTCAGGTAAATATTTTGTTAACAATTTATGAAGGGTCAAAATAAAGTAGATTTTTAGCTTTGGCAATGGCGGTGAGCACCACAAGTAGCCGCCCAAGAAAATGGTTTGCCAGCCGCTTCAAAGCCCATAGAGTTTATTAAACCAATACTAGCATCATACAAACGGTGAGATCTAAATTTTGGATTAGAATTAATATCTACATGTACCGTAATTTTGGCCAGAGATTTTAGTTCCGAGGCAATGTTTACCGCCTTGGTTACTTCTTCCCATAGTCGAATAAAAGAATCTTGGGGTTTTGGGCTCACTTCATTTTTATATAATTCTGCAACTCCATGTCCTACATCCCAAAGACAAATAACCGTAGAGTATTTCACCCATTTTCCTCGTGCTTTAGAATCTGTGCCCACATAAATTTGGCCATCCGGGTGTTGATTCAGCCAATTGGAGACATAGCTTTTAATATTTGGGATTTCTTTGCCGAGGTAATTTCTGAAAACGGGCCTTGTAATGGGTTTCATCTATTTGATTATTAACTTCTTCTAAATTAAAAAATTGAGCTAAAAAAGTTGAACTGGGTTCTGCACATTCTTGTTCCAAAACTCTAGAATTGCTTACTGTGATTATTTTCTTCATGTTGAAAACTGCCTTAAATTTTTTAGGATGGGCTGTTTTGAGGAATCGCTAATCCTTAATTTTGGGTGAAAGAATTAAGGTTCAACTAAATTCCAATCATGAAATACTTCTTTTTGGCTTTCTGTTTTTTATCGCTGAACTTATCGGCCCAAAATTTTGACCTTAAAAGGTTGGAAGGAGATTGGCAAAATGTAAAGGATAGCAGCCATCATGAAATATGGGAGCTGAAGGGTGATAGTCTTAGTGGCTGGGCCATGCAGATTGTAAACTCGGAAAAGCATGTTTGGGAAACCTTAAAGATTTACCCAAAAGAGGGTAAATGGGTTTATAGTGCCAAGGTAAATGCTAATGAATCGGTAATAAGCTTTGATGAGGTAAAAGCGACTGAGAAGGATATTTTATTTTTGAATGAGGAGCATGACTTTCCCAATTATATCTACTATAATTTCTTGAACACAAACCGCCTCCAGGTTGAGGTGTACAGTAAGGGAAGAACTAGGGTTTTAAAATTTGAGTTTGAGAGAATGCCTAAGGGCTGATAAGAATATCATACTTATCTAGCAAATAAATTAGAGCAGCAAAAGTAGCTGAGCCCATTTCCAATTCTCGAGCATTTACACTTTCCATAGTATCCAAAGCAGAATGGTGAACCTCAAAATATCGATGCCCATCAGGACGCATGCCTATCATTACCGTATTTTCTTTGCTAAGCTGACCAATATCTGCTCCTGCCCCGGTTTGGCTGAATTGATGGATACCATAGGGTTCTAATAGGGATCTTAAACTTTTGATTTGGTCAATAATAGAATCTGGTGCCACCATGCTGATTCCTCTAGGTGAAAATCCACCAGCATCAGATTCCATTGCTAGCACGTGATTTACACTGTCTTTAACACTTTGTCGAGCATATTTTATAGCTCCATTTAATCCAAATTCTTCATTCATAAAGAATACCACCCTCAATGTTCTTTTAGGTAATAATCCCAGTTTTTTAAGCAGGTAGGCCGATTCTAAGGCGTGAATACTTCCTGCTCCATCATCATGAGCACCCGTTCCTAGGTCCCAAGAATCGATATGGCCGCCAACCACAATAATATCCTTTGGTTTCTCCTTTCCTTTAAAGTCGGCAATTAAATTATAGGAGCTAGTACTATCTCCCCATTTGCAAGACATTTTATAAAAGAATTCTAAACCGGGCTCTTGAACCAAGTGATTACTAAGTCGCTCGGCATCAAAAGTACTAATGGCCATTGCTGGAATTTTCTTTTTTGCATCGGCATAGGTCATGCTTCCTGTATGGGGATATTTATTGACACTAGAGCTCAAGGATCTTACAATTACTCCAAGCGCTCCTTTTTTAGACGCTTCAACGGCCCCTACATATCTTTGTTTAACCGCATTTCCGTAAGCGAAAAAAGTGAAAATAAATGCGGGATCCATAGGGATATTAAAAAAGGCAATTTTACCTTTTAGAGCTTTTTTGTCCATGGCTTCCAGCTCCTCAAAAGAAGTGATTTCCACAATTTGCGCTTTTAAGCCTTTCTTTTTTGTAGCTACAGAACCCCCTAGTGCACAACCATTGGTAAGAATTTTTTTACCATTAAAAATATAATAAGACTCTTCTTTTTCTCCTCTAATCCAATGAGGAACACGAACTTCTTGAAGGCTGGTTTCGAAGCCCAGGGAGTCTGCTAATTTTTTAAAATCTAAAACGGCCTGAGTAGCTTGATCTGAACCAGCTAATCGAGGTCCAATATCCGTTAGTTTTTTTAACCATTTATAACCGTATTGGTCGGTTAAAGCAGTGGTATAAATCTTTTTAATATTCTGTTGGTCAAATTCATTTTCAGTCTGTTGAGCTTGGGAACCCATAGCAGCTATTAAAATGAAACTAAGGAAAAGGGATTTTTTCATAATTTAAAAACTAAGATGCCATTTGCATTAAAATTCCACACAACCATGCTCCATAGGTTCCTACTGCATAGCCAAATACAGCTAAAAGAACTCCAATAGGAGCTAAGGAAGGATGAAAAGCCCCTGCTACAATTGGAGCGGATGCAGCTCCGCCAACATTGGCTTGGCTTCCCACGGCAACAAAGAAAAAGGGCGCTTTAATAAGTTTGGCCACGATAAAAAGAATTAGGACATGAAAAATCATCCAAATAAATCCAACTCCAAAAAGGCCTGGGTTTTCGAAAATAGCGAGAATGTCCATTTTCATTCCTATGGTGGCAACCAAAATATAGAGCATGGCAGAACCAATTTTTGAGGCTCCAGCTCCTTCAAGTTCTCGAGCCTTGGTAAATGATAAAATAACCCCAATGGTGGTGGTAATAATAATCAACCAGAAAAACCCACTTGTAAGGCTAAACCTCGCTAGATCAGGATAATTTTCAGAAATATAAGGGGATATTAAATCTGCTAAAAAATGACCTATTCCAGTAGCTCCTAGTCCAACTGCTAGAATTACCATTATATCACTGAGGTTTGGAATTTTCGCAATACTCGCTTGGTATTTTTCTACCTTTTCTTTGAGGTTTTCAACCGAACTAGAATCAGCTTTAAAAAATTTATCTATTGATTTTGATTTTCCAACTCCTAATAATAAAATAGCCATCCACACATTTGCTACGATAACATCCACGGCAATGGTTGCTGAAAACAAGTCAGAACTTGGTTTAAAAACCTCAAACATCGCTGCTTGATTTGCTCCTCCTCCTATCCAGCTTCCGGCAATTGTAGACAATCCTCTCCAAACTGCTTCGGGCCCTTGTCCACCCACAACTTCAGGATAAAAGGCACTAGTTATTAAAATGGCTAAAGGACCTCCAGCAATAATTCCTACAGTCCCTGCAATGAACATTAAACCCGCCTTGGCTCGTAGTTTCCAAATTTCTTTTAGGTCTATACTTAAGGTTAATAAAACTAAAGAGGAGGGCAACAAATACCTAGAAGCAACAAAATAAAGTTTACTGGTTTCGCCATTAATAATTCCTAGACTATTAAAAATGGAAGGAATGAAATAGCAAAGGAGTAATGCTGGAATAACTGTATAGAATGATTTCCAAAACCCAGTCTTTATACTGGAGGTTTTAAAAACAAATCCTAAAATTAAGGCCAAAAGGCCAATTATTACTGCGTCATTGGTGAAATAAGGGGTTGTGCTGTGATCCATTTATAAAGCTTTTTGCCAAAAATAACATTTAGGATTTAGCAGACTTCTTTTTTGGATTTTCCTTGTCGGCTTTTTTTTGAGAATCTGCTTTTTGTTTTTTAGCTTTTCCTTCAACTTTGGCATTAAAGGACTTAGCTCTTTCTTTCCTTTTTTTAGGAGTCTCCAGCTTAGCGGAAGAGGGGATAATTTTATTTCTATCTACAGTCATAGAAATGGTGTCTCCAACAATAACCCTATATTTTTCACCTTTTATTTCTTGAATACTGCCTTCCATTTTGGAATCAATCAGTCTTACTTTATCTCCAACTTTTAATTCTTGAGAAATAAGCCTTTCCAATTGTTTTTTTCTTTTTTGGCCGGCCTTTGATAATGCAATATTCTCTTCCTTTTCCGTTTCGCCACTTCTTTGATTTAGAAGACCAATAAACCTTGCTACGACAGCTTTTTTGTCCTTTTGGTTTTTTTGGTCCATCCAGCTATCCACTAATTTTTGAAAGCGCTGACCCCAGTAAAGTAGTCTGTCGTTTTCTTCGTTTATTTTGCTTTGCTTATTTAGTTTTTCTTCTAGCTTAGTAATGGTTTCTGTTTTTTCAGATTCTAATTTCCGAACTTGTTCTAATTCCTTATTCAGCTGATCTCGTTTTTTTTCCAAGTGAAGTTTATCCGTTTGGATTTGAACCAAAAGTTGATCAACTTTTATTGTGCTCTTCCCTGTTCTTTCTCTAGCTTCTTTAATAATAAAGGATGCTATTCCCGTTTTTTGAGCAACTTCAAAGGTGTAGGAACTGCCAGGGTTGCCAATCTCAAGGCGGTATTCGGGATTAAAAGTCTTGCTGTCAAAAAGCATTGCTCCATTTAATATTCCATCTGTAGAGGCAGCAATGGCTTTAATAGAATTATAGTGTGTGGTAAAAATTCCGAAAGTTTTATAGCTATTTAGTCTTTCTAAAAACACTTGAGCCAATGCACTTCCTAAGTCTGGATCAGAACCAGATCCAAATTCATCAATTAGCAATAAGGTTTGGTCGTCTGCCTTATTGAGGAAATATTTCATTTTTTCCAATTTGGAACTATAGGTAGAAAGTTCATTTTCTATAGATTGACTATCGCCAATATCGCCCATTAGTTTTTTAAACAGACACATGCTGCTTTCTGGATGTACGGGTATTAAAAAACCACATTGGAGCATTATCTGTAATAGTCCTAATGTTTTTAAGGCAATAGACTTTCCACCTGCATTTGGTCCGCTAATCACTAAAATCCTATTCTTCGAATCCAATTCCAAGTTTAATGGAATTGTTGCTTTCTGTTTAGATTTATTGACAAGCAAAAGCGCTGGGTTGTAAGCCTCTTTGAGATAGATGTATTGCTTGTTATTTATTTGAGGTAGGCAACAATTTTCCCTGTAGGCAAAAATCGCTTTGGCTTTAATAAAATCTAGTTTGGTTAAAATATTCTCAAAATCCATTAAAAGCGGACCAAAAGGTCTTATGCAGTCGCTGAGTTCTTTGAGAATTCTTCTGATTTCTTGCTTTTCTTCATCTAGCAAAAAATTAATCTCATTATTTATTTCAACGGTTTCACCAGGTTCTATATAGGTGATGCTATGTTTGGCACTGCTACCATGTAGAATGCCACTCACCTGTCCTTTATAGGTAGACTGAATGGCTAAAACCCGTCTGTCTTCGGATACACTTTCATGGAAGTCGGCCACCACCCCTCTTTCCCTGTACTTTTTGAGCATGCGTTCAAAAATCCTATCTGCTGCAGCTCTGCTTTTAACTAATCGGGCTCTAATTTTTTGAAGTTCAGGGGAGGCATTAGATTTTACCTGAGACCTTTCATCAATTCTACTATCAATTTCTGATGCAATTTCTTTTTCAGGTTGTGAGGGCTCAATCCATTGATAGATGCTAAAAAGGCGCTCTCTTTTTTTATCTACAAACCGAAACATATTTGCATAGCATTCGCTAAGGCTGCGTATTTGGCTAAATTGTTTTTCTTCTAATACGCTGCCTTGGGTTTTAAGCCGGCTTATTGGATCCTTTATAGTATCGAATAGAGTAGAGGGAAAAGAATCTTCAGAAAGGTAAAGGGAAAGAAGCTCATTGGTTTGAATAAGCTCCCGTTCTAGAGCATTAGAATTACGGAAAGTGCTGATTTTACTGATAAATAATTTCCCGCCAGGAGTTTGGCAATACTGAATTACAGCTTGCTTTACCGCTTCAAAGTCTAAACTTTCTCCTAATTGATGGGGATAAATCTGCATCTTAATCTAAAATGAGGGTAAAAATAATTTTTCAAAGGTATAGTCAATCTATTCCTGAAGAAAATTCTCAACTAGATAAAATAAAATCAGGAAATTTTGAATAAAAAACACTCCGATTTTGAGAAAAAGAGGAATAATTTCCCAAATTGAGACACTTGGCACAAAGCGCTTAAAGTTCAAGTAGTTGAAAAACAAGAGGTTAAAAATAACGGCATTGAATTTACTATATACTATGCACGAATAATAAATTTGAGCAAAGATGAAAAAGATTAGTTTAGCAATAGTTGTTTTGGCCTTAGGCCTTATGAGCTGGAAATCTAAGAATGCAGAAGCTGCTCCTTTAAACATGGATCTAAATCAAGAACATTATATAGAAAACGATTTTTCGCTTGTTATGGACAGTATAGAAAAGAAGGAAATTAAGTTAAAATTAAGACCAGGTGCTGGTCAAGTTGCTAAGATTAAACTTTTATCAGTTATGGATAAGGAAGGAAATGTATTCCTAAAAAAGTTTGTGCCTAATAATACAAAGGCTGTTCTAACTTTTGAAGTGCCTAGGACTTTAGACTCCCTAAAGGTGAAATATGGAAATGAAATTAAGAATATAGAACTTAAAAACGGCGCTGCTGTTTTTAACTTTCGAGATATTTAAGTTGGATTGAGATTTGGTTTAGTTAGTGGCCCCAAAACTTTTGTTTTGGGGCTTTGTTTTTTATAGCTTGGCCTAATAAAATAATAAGTATTTTCGTGATCTAGGCAATCATTATAGAAGGGACAGCTTGAACAAAAGCCAAACATCAAAATTAATTTCTGAAGACCAACTTGTATTGGGCTTGAAAAAGCGCGATAAAGAGTCTTTGTCCTATGTATATGATAAATATGGCCCAGCACTTTTTGGAATAGCAAATAGAATTGTGAAGGACCAGGAGGTAAGCCGTGAGGTTGTTCAGGATGTTTTCTTAAAAATTTGGAATAAAATTGATAGCTATGATGCCAAAAAGGGGAAGTTTTTCACCTGGATGCTGAATATTACCCGAAATGAGGCGATCAATAAAATTAGATCCAAAGAAATAAAACGTTCAACTAAAACCGATAGCCTAGACAATTACGTATATAATGTTGAGGATAATGAAACTCGGGCTAAAGTAGAAGGTTTAGGGGTGAGGGAACTTATCTCCAAACTCGAACCAGACCATCAGTTTGTCCTCACAAAAGTTTATTTCGAAGGCTTTTCTCACTCGGAAGTGGCGAATAGCTTTAAAATACCATTGGGCACTGTTAAGTCTAGACTTAGGGCTGCCTTGAAATTATTGAGAAAGAAACAGAATATTTAAGTGAATTTAGAAGAATACATAGCATCAGGAATACTAGAAGCCTACGCCTTAGATCAACTGAGTGTTGAAGAAAGGAAGGAGGTAGATGTATTATTGTTGAAACATCCAGAATTAAAAACCGAACTCGATATTATTGAGGATGGTTTGGAGGCTTTGGCAATGGATACCGCTATGGAAATGCCTGAAGGTTTGAAAGATTCTATTTTCAATAAAATTGAAGAAGCAGAAAACCAAGAGCAAGCTCAAGTAAAGGTTGAGCCACAATTAAAACAAATAAAGCCCTATAAATCAAGTCCAGTTTGGAAGTATTTGGTTGCCGCCTCTGTGGCAAGCACTATTTTCAGCTCCTATATGGCCTATGACTACCAACGAAAATTAGAAGAGGCTGAAAAAGGAAACTTGGAAATGCAGGTTACTTCGCAAATCATTTCCTCAGAACTGCAATTTTTGAAACAAAGATTAGATGTTTTGGAACGCAATTCAGAGATTCTTGCGGATGTTAATATTCAACAAATTAAAATGGAAGCCGTAGACAGTACAGCTAATTTATTGGCCAATGTTTATTGGAATTCTGAAACAAAAGAGACCTTTTTAAACCCAGGAAACCTCAATACTCTTCCAAGTGAAAAGCAATATCAGCTGTGGGCCATCGTGGATGGGTCGCCAGTAGATATGGGTGTTTTTGATCCCGGCTCTAAGGATTTATTGCAAATGAAAAATGCCACCGGTGCCTCAATGTTTGCGGTTACCATCGAAAAAAGAGGCGGAAGCCCAAGTCCAAGCCTGGAAACGATGCAGGTTGCCGGAAAGGTTTAAGAACCAAAATCCCCAAACCCCCAAACTCATATTGATTCTAATACTCCAGTTTATAGAATCTTAATCCATCAATAAAAGGAAAGGTCGCCCAAATAAATTGAACGACCTTAACCATCTACCTACCAAAACAAACCAAAATGTTATTTATAATCTTGTAGCTTGGAAATATTAGGCCGCTTCCCAAAGAGGAAACGACCTAATGATTTGCCTACCAAACAAATATTGTTTTTATCTAAAATCTATAGGCTATTGAAGCTAGTGCCTGAAATGCTGTGCCTGGTGTATAGTGAATTTCAGTAACAGCCTCCTGCTCTGCTTCTAGCCTAGAGGTAGTTTCAAATTGTGCTTCTTTCCATTCTGTATCAAAAATATTTTCAATACTTAGACCTATACTAAAAGAGCCTAGATCTAAATTCAAATTCAAATCACTCAAGAAATATCCTTCAGCAACCAGAGTGTTGTCTTCATTTGCCGCTCTATCTGCTATATATCTATATTGTAAAGAGGCCGTAAAATTGTTTTTATAAAAGCTGATTTTTCCCAAGGAGCTCAGGTTTGGAGCTAAAGGAATATATCTTTCACCAGAAGCTGAATTTATTGATCTGGCAAAAGCATAATTGGCATCAAAACTTGCTGAAAGCCATTCATAGGGCTGATATCTGATGGAGAAATCTACACCCAATCGCCTAGTTGCACCGCTCGCTTCAACTATGCCTTCATCACCAACATAAACCAGTTCATCTTCCAAGAACAAGTTCCAAAAGGCAATATTTATCAATGTTTTACTATTCGGTTTTAAATAGGTACCTAAATCAAAACCCTGTGCTTGTGCCAATCGGTTTGAAGAATTGTTTGGCCTAATAAGGCGGGTGTCATTAGAGTGAAAACCTAAACCATATTTAGCATAAAGGTTTATTCTATTGTTGAGGTCATAAGCCAACTGAAATTTTGGACTTATTACACCTTCACCCTCATTGATGTTCTGATTGTTTAATTTATTGAAATAATCAAATACAAAATAGTCATATCGCAAACCACCAAGAAAACTTAATCCCTTGCTAATTTGTATCTCCTCTTCTACATATAATTGAATATTTGTTTCTTCAATATCGCCCCTACTTAAATCTTCTAATTCGCCAAATTCATTAGACGATCTATATAATCTACTATCCCTAACAAGGTCTCTTCGGAAATTTACTCCTGCTCTAAATTTGGCCGGCATATCGGAAAGTGAATGTCTTTGTGTATAGCTATTATTACTTCCAAATTTTATTCTGTTTTCCGATTGTGTAATCTGATCACCTAAAATTGGGTTTTCGAGAAAGAAAGTGAAATTGGAAAGAAGTTTAAATTGAGATTGACTGGCATAAATTTGATTGCTGATATTTGAATTTGACTGTAATTGGCTGTTCAATATTGCATTAAATGCAAACCGTTCGGTGTTACCTCCTTCGGTATCGTCAATTGCTCCAAACCTACTTATCATCCCAGATTTCACAGCCCTTTCAGGAATTTGACCTGAGGCATTCCAGCCGCTTTTAAAGCCACTAATGGAAAGTTTAAGCAATTGCTTTGAATTTATTCTTTGCTGGAATTTTAAGAGAGAATTAAAACGATAAAAATTTTGTGGGCTTTCAAAATAGCCATCACTCCTTAAGAATTCTGTAGCTAGGTATAGTTTAGACTTTTCTTGTTTTTTGGGCTCTAATAAATTGAACATTCCCAAAGCTCTGAAGCGAGAGAATTGTCCGCCTTCCAGTTTTATTAAATTCGATTCTAGGCTATTTTTTGTTTGAAAGGAAGCATATCCAGCCGTATTAAAATTACCTTGATCTGTATAATATGGCCCTTTGTTGAACTCTACTTTTTCCACCGTTTCTGGAATGATAAAATGAAGGTCGGAATAGCCCTGACCATGTGCATGAGAAACCTGATTTATTGGACTACCATCAACGGAAAGGGCGATATCTGTTCCATGGTCTATATCGAATCCTCTTAGAAATATCTGCTCAGCTTTTCCGCCACCGGCATGTTGTGCAATAAATAAACCGGGTACAATTCGCAAAATATCTTGTGAGCTTTTTACAGGTTGAATCGACATATCAAAAAGGCTAATAGAAGTGTTGATAGCGGAACTATTTGCTTTGATGTTTACATCGCTAAGCTGAATAGATTTTGGAGCTAATTTTAATTCCATTGGTGTATCAAAGCGCCTTTTTGCTCTCACTTCTACCAGTGAATTGCTATAGCCCAGATAGCTAATAATTACCTTGTAAACACCTGGTTTTAATTTTGAAAACTTAAATATTCCTAGTTCATTGCTGATGGCATTTTGTTCACCGTCTACTAAACGAATATTGGCACCATACAGCGGTTGACAAGAATTTTTGTCTAAAACCAGGCCGCTAATGGAATAGTTTTGGGCTTGCAGCGAAATGCTAATTAGTAGGAAAAAAAGTATTTGTTGGGTAGTGGTTTTCATAGTATTAATTCTTCAATGCTTTTTTAATTTCTAGGCTCATCATTGGTCCTAATTCAAATTCACTTTCTAGTGCTTCTTCCAATAACTCTTGTGATTTAGAATTTTCTCCTGCTTCCTTATAAATTAATCCTAAATGGTAAAGAACTTCGGGTTCAAAGGTTTTACCCAATACATGCTCTTCTGCAATTTTCAATGCTTTTTTTAACTCGTCGTTTTTGAAATATGACCAAGCTAAAAGATCATAAATTTCCGGGCTTGCCCTTCGGTTTATTTCTATAAGTGATCTTGCTACCGCTTTTTCGCTGTCCTTTTCGGCATCAATGAGAATAAGGTATTTGCTATACATAAAGCCATATTTAGCTTGTGAAATGATATCATAATAATCCTGAAGAATTAATTCGGCCAGCTCATAATTTTTTTCGTATTCAGCCATTTCAGCGAGCATTAGTTTTATTTGAGGATCGGGTTTGTAGGAATAAGTTTTTATTAGAATTTCTTGAGCAATGGAAGGGTTTCCATCATGAGAATAGGCAATCCAAGCTAATCCCATTTTGGAATGAGAATGGTTGGGGTTGATGGCTAGTGCCTGAAGAAAGGCCATATAAGACTTTTCTATTTCTCCAGCATGTCCATACATGTCTCCAAGATTAGAAATGGCCCAAACAAATAGTTCATCATTGCCCTTTGTTTTTTCCAATCCTTTTTCCATTAGTTGAATGGCTTGGTCTAGATCTCCTTTTTTATCTTCCAATTTAGAAGCCCTAAGTAGGTAGTTGAAAGAGTTTTTATCCTTTAGTTTTTGGAGGATGTCTTCAGCTTCGCCATATTTTCCTAATTCTAGAGCGGCATCAAAAAGAAGAAAATGACTTCTTTCCTTTTTTTCACCTTCCTCTAAGGCCAGTTGGGCATATTTCCAAGATTCCTGAAAATTATGACGACTGATAGAAATAGAGGCTAGTTGCTGGTAAATTGAAGTAATACCTAGTTTTTGATCTAGGCTGGTTTGTAAAATGGAGTCGGCTTTCAACAGGTCGTTAATACTTGCTTTTTCCCTGAATTTTTTGCTCCATACCGAGGCAAGTTTTAATTTACAAGCGGTGCAATTGCTGTCTATTTTAAGTTTTTGATTCCAAAATTCAATTTCTTTTTGATCCTTGGTAGACGAGGAATTTTGAGATAAAATACTTAGATAGTCATTGCTCTTTACAATGTCTTTTTTTTCGAGTTTTAGTGAAAGGAATATTACTAAACCTAAAAAAACTAAAGCTATGGTGGGAATTACTGTTTTCATAATTTAATAAATTATCGAACCGACCCTTCTAAAGAGCCGGTGCGAAGGGGTTAAAATGGAGCAGCCAAATAAGGGAAGGTGCTCAAAAAGGCTTTGTCATTCTGACCAACATTGTCTGAAGTTAAACCCGGGTTATCGCTGGCTGTTGGACCTCCAAAAACCAGGATAAACTCAACATCTACAACATCATCTCCGAGAGCACGTCCTGTAAGAACATTTGTACCATCGTAAAAAGTGGTAGTACCATCTAAGGAAACTGTTAATACATCTGTAGCCAAAACGGTGGTAAATGTGCTAGCATCTAAGCCTAATAGGTTGGTGCTATAAGCTGGGTTTAATGCTAAAAGACGAGCTTCAAAAGAAGATTGAAACATGGCTCCTTGCTCAGAAGGAATCGTAAGGTTAAAATTGTCTTTTTGATTGGGACTTACAAATACTGTATTTATAGCCGGACGTCCCATTTGGTCCTCTTGGGCATACATGGTTTTACTAGTATTTGTAGGAGTGCTGGTATTGCTATCCTCTTCCTTTTCACAGGAGCTTGTAGCTATCATACTAAAACTGATAGCGGAAGCAAGCAGCATTTTATTTAATATACTTTTCATCGTTAATTTTTTAGGATTGATTTTATTGTTTTCTATTGCTGGTTACCCAAGTATTGATAGTACCCGATCCTCCAATTTGAGATTTTGGAACTTCTACAACAACTGACATTACATTGGTTCCAGCGAAAGTGTCCGTACCTGGATCATTAAACCCCGTGGCGTTTCCAGCTAGAATTTCTCCAAATTGAGAAAAGTCCATAAAGAAAGGATCATCCCTTGGCCCAGCAAATGCTTTAACACCATTTGCCGTAGCGATAACAGGGCTTTGGCCATAGGTGGAGACATTTACACTAACCGAGGAAGCATCAGTTTCTAAACTGCTGGTTGTTCCTGTTTGTGATGGGGCAATAGGTCCGTAAACCGTCATTTTTCCATCAGCAAAAGAACATTGTACAACAAGGTCTTCAACTTTATCGTCATTAGTGTCGATGTTGAATTCTACCATAACATTTTCGTCAAATTTGGCAGACGCTGTTGCGGATGGTGATAATAGTCCTTGAAGGTTTGCCACCAAAACAATATTGGAGCTGCTTTCTGGACTTTCAAATGCGTAATAATCGGTAATATCCGATGTTGTTCCGCTTACTCCTGGAGCTTCAATATGATCTGCAGCATACAGATAAATTGAAGAAAACACTACTAGTGCACCGAAGGCTACTAAAGATTTGATTTTCATTTTAATTTACTTTTTGTGATTTAATATACCTACAGGAAAAAAGGTCTAGGTGGATTAGGGGGAGAGCAAATAATTTTTATCACAAAAGCATTCCTGCGACTTAAAACATTGTAAAACAGCAGCTTGTGGCCTTAGGGTTTTTTTAAGAAATTTTGAATTTTGGGCAAAAAAAAACGCGAACCTTAACGGTTCGCGTTGAATTGAATTCAGGATATATTTTTATTTCCAGCTTTCTACTTCTTCTAGTTGAAGAGCCGAAATATCTAGTTTGTTTTTCTTTCTGAAGCCATTCATCTTTTGATGAATTTGTGAAGCCTTAGCATCCTGGAAGGCTTCCAAACTGCCAAATACAGACATCACATGTTCACTCCAAAGCTCGGGAACCCCTAATTTTTCAAAATCTTTTTTATTAAGACTAGGAGCAATTTTTTCCGGCCTCATTTGAGGAAAGAATAGAACTTCTTGGATAGAGGAGTTATTGGTTAAAAACATTATTAATCGATCAATACCAATTCCCAATCCAGAGGTTGGAGGCATACCATATTCCAAAGACCTCAGAAAATCTTGATCGATAAACATAGCTTCATCATCCCCTTTTTCGGATAGTTTCAACTGTGCCTCAAACCTTTCTCTTTGATCTATAGGGTCATTTAATTCGGAGTAGGCATTTGCTATTTCCTTTCCGCAAACCATTAACTCAAACCTTTCTGTAAGCTCAGGGTTATCTCTATGTTTTTTACAAAGGGGAGACATTTCTACAGGGTAATCCGTAATAAATGTTGGCTGAATATAATTCCCTTCACATTTCTCTCCAAAGATTTCATCAATGAGCTTTCCTTTACCCATGCTATCATCGGTTTTTATACCCATTCCTTCTGCTGCGGTTCGAAGCTCATCTTCAGATTTTCCATCGATATCAAATCCTGTAAAATCGATGATAGACTGGCGCATACTTACCCTTTTATAAGGAGCTTTAAAGCTGATCTTGTGCTCAGCAAACTGCGCTTCGGTAGAATCATTTACAGCTAAAGCAACGTGTTCTAAAAGATTTTCAGTGAAGTCCATCATCCAGTTGTAGTCTTTATAGGCTACATAAATTTCCATGGCGGTAAACTCTGGGTTATGGGTTCTATCCATCCCTTCATTTCTAAAGTTTTTAGAAAACTCATAAACACCATCAAAACCTCCCACGATTAGCCTTTTTAAATAAAGCTCATTGGCAATCCTCAAATAAAGAGGAATATCCAAAGAATTGTGATGGGTAATAAAAGGTCTGGCAGCAGCCCCACCTGGAATAGGCTGAAGAATAGGTGTTTCCACCTCAAAATATCCGTGATTATTGAAATATTCCCTCATAGCATTAAAAAGGAGAGTTCGTTTTACGAAAACTTCCTTTACATGTGGGTTTACAACTAAATCTGCATACCGCTGTCTATATCTTAATTCTGGATCAGTAAAGGCATCATGAACATTTCCTTCCTTATCGGTTTTAGGTAATGGCAGTGGTTTTAAAGATTTACTCAATAATGTAAATTCCTTAACTAAAACGGTAATTTCACCCATTTGAGTGGTGAATAGCTCTCCTTTAATTCCAATGAAATCGCCTAGGTCCAACAACTTTTTAAAAACATCATTGTACAAGGATTTATCTTCACTAGGACAAATCTCATCTCTATTAAAATAAACCTGCACCCTTCCTTTACTATCCTGGATATCTCCAAAAGAAGCCTTGCCTTGAACCTTTTTACGCATCAATCGTCCGGCAATAATTACTTTTTTTCCTTCCTCATAATTCTCCTTTATCTGGTTCGATAAATGATCCACTGGGAATAATTCGGCGGGATAAGGATCTATCCCTCTTTCTCGAAGCTTGTTTAATGCCTCACGTCTTTGTATTTCTTGTTCAGAAAGATGCTGGCTCATAGTTTGTGATAAAATTTTTGCAAAGGTAAGGATACCATTTACAAATCCTTAGCTTAAATGGTAGTTTTCAAGAGCTTGAAATGGATAAGCATAAACCCAATAGCTCTCTATTAAAAGATCTCTTATAGGATGAATTATTAAATTCCTTCAGCACTAAAAATATCTACCTTTGTTCTGCAAATTTTGTCTGTGAGAACCAAACTTTTAGAGCATATAAATTCCCCCAAAGAACTTCGAAAACTAAAGCCTTCCCAATTGAATGCATTGGCAGAAGAGCTGAGAAGCTTTGTCCAGGATAGCACCAAAACTAAGGAAGGACATATAAAGTCTAGCTTGGGAGTAGTTGAATTGAGCATAGCTCTACATTTTGTTTTTAATACACCTGAAGATATCTTAGTTTGGGATGTTGGCCATCAAGCTTATATCCATAAAATTTTAACAGAACGAAAAAACCAATTTCATAGCAATAGAAAATTGGGTGGTTTAAGTGGTTTTACCAAAAGGGAGGAAAGCGTTTTTGATCCATTTGGAGCAGGACATTCGTCCACTTCTATTTCTGCAATTTCAGGATTTGCCGAGGCCGCGAAATTGAGGAATCAGAAAAGGAACCATATCGCTGTACTTGGAGATGGCGCTTTAACAGGTGGAGAGAGCTTTGAAGCTCTAAACTATATAGGTGAAAGAAAGTTGAATTGCCTAATAATCCTGAATGATAATGAATCTTCAATAGACGATAATGTAGGTGCCCTAGCGAAATATCATAATTACAAGGATTTTTTCTCTTCCCTAAACATCGAATTTCTGGGTGATATTGATGGCCATGATTTAAATCAATTAATTGAGATTTTCCAAAAGCAAAAAATATTGTCTGGGCCAAAAGTTTTAAGGGTTCGTACAGAAAAGGGAAAAGGCTGGAAAGCCAATAAAACACAAACAAAGTCATCATCTGAAGACCCTTCATTTCAAGAGGTTTTTGCCTTGAAAATGCATGAACTAGCGGAAGAGAATGACGAACTTGTAGTCATTAGCCCTGCTATGATAGCTGGTAGTGGTCTTTCTGATTTTAAGAAAAAATTTAAGGATAGAGTTTTCGATGTTGGTATTGCCGAACAACATGCAGTAACGATGAGTGCAGCTTTAGCTGCCGATGGTTTTATACCTGTTTGCCACCTCTATTCTACCTTTGCACAAAGGGCTTATGATCAAATAATCCATGATGTGGCTCTGCAAAACCTACCCATAATTTTTTGTTTAGACCGGGCAGGGCTTGTTGGTGAGGATGGAGCTACCCACCATGGTAGTTTTGACCCTGGGTTTTTGAATACTATTCCTAATCTCATAATAAGTGCCGCTATGGATGGACCCGCTTTGTCTTTATTGTTAGATGAAGCCATAAGGATCAAAAAACCATTTGTGATTCGCTATCCAAAAGGAAGAAGTTTTTCCAAAAATGATAAAGAAGAATCACTTCCAGTAGCAAAAATAAGGTGCATAAAAAAGGGAACTAAAAAGGCTTTTATCAGTTATGGAGCCATTGGTATTGAAGTGAAAACTGCCCTTCAAGATTCAAACTATTCTCATTATGATTTGGTTTATCTAAAACCAATTGATGAAGGTGGAATAAGAAGGATTTTTGAAGAATATCAAGAATTGATAAGTATAGAAGAAAATTCATCTGCGGGAGGAATGGGAGAAAAGTTGGCCTCATTAAAAGCGAAATGGAAGAGCCCAATAGAGCTTAAGTGCATCAGCCTTCCTGATGAATTTATAGAGCATGGCTCCAGAAATGAATTGTTGGCTCAACTAAAAATGGATCCTAAATCCATTAAAAAATATTGACTATTCTTTTAAATCCATTAAACGGGCAATGTATTTCCCAATAATGTCAAATTCTAAATTTACCTCATCCCCTTCCTTAATAAATTTGAAAGATGTGTTTTCATAAGTATAGGGGATAAGGGCCACGGAAAAAGAATTTTTTTCTGAATCTACCACAGTAAGACTAACACCATTAATACAGATGCTCCCCTTTGGGACAGTAATATTGCTTTGATTCGGTTGATATTCAAAGTTAAATTTCCAACTGCCATTTAGGTTTTCCACCCTTTTGCAAATACCTGTTTGATCCACATGTCCTTGAACTATATGTCCATCCAAACGAGCGCCAATTTGAGTACACCTTTCGAGGTTTACTTCTGAGCCAATTTTTAAATGTTTGAGATTGCTTCGCTCCAGAGTTTCATCAATGGCTGTAACAGTATAAACATCATTATCAATATTTACTACCGTTAGGCAAACTCCATTATGGGCGAGACTTTGATCAATTTTTAATTCGGGGCTAAAAGGGCAACTAAGGCTAATATGTAAATTACTTTGATCCCTTTCAAGCTTCACAACCTTTCCTAGGCCTTCAATAATTCCTGTAAACATTTAAAAGATTTGATTTTATCGAAACAAATGTACAAAGCCTTTCACTACCCTTTCTCTAGACTCTGTTATGCTTAAGGGGCTATATTGGCAAATGAAATAATAAACTCCCTCCGAACAATCCTGACCGGTAAATGAATCTTTTCCATCCCAGCCTTGGTTTAAAAACTGGTTTCCATCATTGGTTTGATACACCTCTGTACCCCACCTATTTCTAATGCTAATGCGCAATTCTTTGATATCTTTAAACTCAGTGGCCGAAAAGAAATCGTTTATCAAATCACCATTAGGGCTAAACATATTTGGGAATTTTATCAAAGGACAAGATTGAACACAAATAATATTGCTAAAATCACTTTCATTTGCCTGCCCAGCCGGATCCAAATCAGCATCATCTACAGCCGTTATTGCGTAACAACCTACAATGGGCCGTCCATCATTAACGGCGATTAAGGTATGGGAGTTTTGATTGCTATTAAACTGTAGTATAGGAGTAGAAGGAAAGCTTTCACTTTCACTTTCCTTATAATAAAGGTTGAAAACCTTGGCATCATTCTCACAATTTAAATTTGCTGGGACAAGCCAATTTAGAACCAAAGAATCACTTTCACAATAAAAATCTTGTATTAAAACTGGCGGGCAAGGGGCGCTGGTATCTATTGGGCTAGCGCAATTTATTTGAGAATTATTTAATAGGGGCTTTGGAAGTAAAGTATCTCCAGCAGAATACTCTCCAATTCCTTGAACCTTATAGCAGTAAAGATCGCCATTTACTAAATTTTCATCCAAATAGTCATGGGTATTTACAGTATCAATATTTATAAAAACACCACTGCCGGTAGGGCTTTCTCTTGAAATGATATATTCATAATTCTGCCATGGAGTATTATGAGTGAACTCAAGAAAATTACTTTCATCTCTTCCTTCAACCTTTAAGTATATGGAGCTCGCAGGATCAGAATCACCAGCAAAATCGGAATTAACACCAGAAAACATTTCTACTTTATAGCGGTAAGAGCTGTCAAGGGTATTTAGTCCTTGATCGATGTAAAACGTATCGTTTAAACTTTGGATTTCTGTAAAATTAAGCTCTTCAAGTCCAATACTTCTATAAAGCTTAAAGCTATAAGGAGGAGGAAACATTGTGCTATCTATTTGTGGAGGGTGAACCCAATGGATAGAAATATTACCATTATTTTGATCCGTAGACAAAATATCTACATTGGTCATAAGTGGGTCCGTGAGCGGCAGGGAGGCACAAAATTCAACAGAGGCATAACTTTCAGACTCATCTTCAAAAAAGGCATATACCATATAACAGTAGCGAACACCTTTTTTCAGTTCAAAATCATCCGAGTAACTAAGGGAGTTTAAGCCTTGCACCTCCGCTAAAAATTCATAGCCAGTATAGTCGGGAACGCCGGTTTCACAATCACTTGGAAAAAAACCAAAACTATCTTCCTTTCTATAAATTCTATATCCTATGGCTTCTGTGCAAATGCTGGGGTCCCAATTGAGATTTATAGTTTGTCCTGTAGCAACAGCAATGGGGTTTTTTGGTGAAGGAGCAACTACGGTAATTTCAGTTGTATAAATATCAACCAAGGCTTGTTCTCCAAATTGAACAGGAATATCTTCAGCTACAAAGCTCACAAAATAGGATTGTTTTCGCACATGACTACATTCTGTTTGCCAAACAAAAGTGGCCGTTCTTGGACTAGGGCCGGTTGTATTTATGGCTTGAGCAGGGTTTGTAACATTAAAAGGTCCTCCAAATGCGCTTAGGTTAATCCGGTCGCCATCAGGATCGCTGGCGCTTACATTAAATGTTAATGTTTTTCCAGCTTCAATACAAAATGGTCCAACAGGGCTAATTACAGGAGGTTGGTTTGCACAACTTTTTATATCTACCTGAAGGTCTCTTGTAACGTACCCAATTCTGGTGGGCTGTCCACTTATAGGATCCTTTCTCCACTCATTAATTTGAATAGCAAAGTTGAATTGGCCGATTTGCTGAGGTACATCCCAAATTAAGTCTCCAGTAATCTCATTAATTTTAATACTGTCTGTTACAAATGCTGGGTCATAAATGGTGCTAATTGGAATTCCATCCGAACCTCTAGACAAAACTAACTGGTAAGACAAGCTGTCTCCATCAATATCAAATGCTCCAGGGTTGTGCTTAAATATCCTTCTGGTGCAACCGTCGTTTATTGGTGGGTTTAAGAGTTGTACTGAATTATTTCCCCCTAAAGTGGAAGAAACCACTAATTCGGTTTGTACATAGAAAGGTACGTTTACAGACTGAACAATGTTTGATATTCCTAAGTTTCGGTTTGGATCCTCGAAAGAGACAAGATATATTCCTGAGGCGCCATAGGTGTGGGTTCCAATATAAATATTCTTTCTTATATCTGTTCCAGGAATAAGCTCACCAATCCTGGCATTTGCTGGACAAGCAGAGCTTGAGGCACCATTTGATCGAGGTAAACTTTGGGTGGTAGTATCTCCCCAGTCAATTGTTAGTTCACAGCGGTCTGCAGGAACAGAATTTTTAGTGTAAGTGGTAATCGTAACCTCATAGGTATTTCCTCCAAGCCATCTATAGGTGATTTCCCCGGCTCTATTGTGCGTAGCAAAGGAGCTGATGGTGAATAAAAACAATATAGAAAAGAGTATAAACTTTTTCATAAAGGAAGGAGGAAACTACAAATTTACGATATTGATACTGGACTGATATTAACTGATTAATAAACCTCTTATTTTACTAGATGTTCACAATCTGTATTAGTTGCCTCAAATAAAATTACTTTTGTATCAAATTTAATAAAACTCTTTATGAAAATCAGTGCCGTAAAGTCTACGCCTTCATCAGCACATTCTATATATCTGTTTCAATCCATTGCGGATTTGGAAGTATTAAAACTCAGTGATGAGGATCAAAAATATCTAGAGAATAAGTTTAAAAAGCTAAAACAGGAAGAGGCCTTCTTAAATTCCCATAAACAATGTCGCTTTTTTGTAAAAATAGATTCATCAAAAAAGGAGGGCTATCAAATTAATGAGAGCCTGAGATTAAAGGGTAAATCGGCCTTAACATGGATAGGGCAAGAAAAGATTAGCAAAGTTGTAGTGCAAAGTTTGGTTGATAATTTAAGTCCGATTGCATTTGCGGAAGGGATGGCTCTCGCCAATTATCAATTCCTTAAATATTATAGCGATGCCAAAAAAAGAAAGAATTCCCTTAAGGAGATTCTGTTGCTTGCTGTTGAAAATCAAGAGATTTTGGATTTAAACGCAAGTTTAAATGGTGTTTTTAAGGCCAGGGATTTAGTTAACGAGCCTGTAATGCATTTAACAGCAGTGGAATTAGCAAATGAAGCTAAGGCAGCAGGGGAGAAATATGGTTTTAAGGTTGAGGTTTTAAACAAGAAAAAAATTGAGGCGCTTAAAATGGGAGGTTTGCTGGCTGTAAATAAGGGAAGCCAAGACCCACCAACTTTTACCATAATGGAGCACAAGCCGGCCAAAGCCCTAAATAAAAAACCGATTGTATTGGTTGGAAAAGGTGTTGTTTATGATACTGGGGGACTCAGTTTAAAGCCAACTGCCGGTTCTATGGACTCTATGAAAAGCGATATGGGTGGTGCAGCAGCCGTTATTGGCACGATGATAAGTGTTGCGAGTTCCAAATTACCACTGCATATAATAGGGCTTACTCCCGCCACGGATAATAGGCCAGGAGAAAAAGCTTATACTCCAGGAGATGTAATTAAAATGTACGACGGTAGCACCGTTGAAGTATTAAATACGGACGCAGAAGGAAGAATGATTCTTGCTGATGCATTGGCATATGCCAAAAAATACAAACCCGAATTGGTAATTGATTTAGCTACCTTAACAGGAGCGGCGGCGGTGGCCATTGGAAAATATGGAATTGTAGCCATGGGTAATGCAAAGGATGAAGTTTTTGTGGAACTTTCTGGCGCTGGTGAAGAAGCATATGAAAGGATTGCCAGATTTCCTTTTTGGGATGAATACAATGAACTGCTAAAATCTAGCATTGCTGATGTTAAAAACATTGGAGGCAGAGAAGGTGGCGCAATTACGGCTGGGAAATTTTTAGAGAGATTTACGGACTACCCCTATGTTCATTTAGATATTGCCGGACCCGCATTTTTAGCTGCTGATAATGGCTACAGATTGAGAGGAGGAACTGGTGTTGGTGTGAGGTTACTTCATAACTATTTAAAGAATAAAGTATGACGGATTCCAAACCTATAATCGGGATTTCTGTAGGAGATCTCAATGGAATTGGAATGGAGATAATAATTAAAACATTCCAAAACCCAGACATATTAAGCATTTGCACTCCAGTGGTTTTTGCTTCTTCTAAAGTGGCCTCATTTCACAGAAAGGCTCTAAAAATTGAAAATTTTAGCTTCAATATAGTTCACGAAATTGATAAAATAGCTCCCAAAAAAGCCAATTTGTTGAATTGCTGGAAAGATGATGTGAATATCAGATTTGGAATTGAAGACTCCCAGGTAGGAAAATATGCTTTAAGGTCATTAGAAAAGGCTTGTGAGTTTTTGGAAGAAGGAAAAATTGACGCCTTAGTTACAGCGCCAATTAACAAAGCTGCTATTCAGAGTGAAAACTTCAAATTTTCGGGTCATACAGATTATTTGGAGGCAAGGTTTGGGGCCAAAGCTACCATGATGCTCATAAGTGATCACATGAGAATGGCATTGGCAACAGTGCATATTCCCATTTCAAAGGTGGCAGTAGCCATAAACGAGGAATTAATTTTAAAACGCTTGGAATCCATTAGGAATAGCCTTAAATCTGATTTTAATATTTCAAAAGGGAAAATTGCGGTATTAGGATTAAACCCCCACGCAGGAGATAAAGGGGTAATTGGTAAGGAAGAGCAAGAAATAATAGGTCCAGCAATTCAAAAGGCCTTTGATAAAGGCATAATGGCTTTTGGACCCTATAGTGCCGATAGCTTTTTTGGAAGCGATGCCTATACTAAGTTTGATGCTATATTAAGTATGTATCACGATCAAGGCCTAATTCCCTTTAAAGGAATTTCATTTGGACAAGGTGTAAATTATTCAGCTGGACTACCTATTGTAAGAACCAGCCCGGATCATGGGACAGGATTTGACATAGCCGGTAAGGGACTTGCCGATGAAACTTCCTTTAGACAAGCAGTTTATATGGCTTTGGAGATAGCCAGAAATAGGAAGGAAAATTTCCAATTAGAAAAGAATGCATTAAAAAAGCAGAGAAAACAAGATCATTAAGCTCCTCAATTAAAAGATTTTATATCTTTGCGGGCTGTAACTTTTTGAGGGTTAAATATGAGGGCTGATAAAGATTTCAATATTAAGTTTACCGGATTAAAGTTAGGCACCCATGAGTTTGATTTTGAGTTAGATAAATCGTTCTTTGACCATTTTGAATTTTCCGACTTTGAAGATGCGAATCTCAAATTGAAGCTTCTCCTAGAGAAAAAAAACAATTCATTGGAATTGGATTTTAAATTATCTGGGACAGTTTTGGTTCCTTGTGATATTAGCAATGAACTATTTGATCTTGCATTGGAGAATGAAATTTCACTTTTAGTGAAATTTGGTGAGGAGTTTAATGATGAAAATGAGGAGATTTTGATACTTCCCTTTGACAGTCATTATGTTGATATTAGTCAGATTGCTTATGAACTGGCGGTTTTAACGGTTCCTTTGAAGAAAATTCATCCTGATGTTTTATCGGGAAAGAAAGGTGGCGATATATTGCAAAAAATGGAAAGCTTGAGCCCTGAGATACAATCAGAGGCAAAAGAAGATGAAATTGACCCAAGGTGGGATAAATTAAAGAATCTATTAAATTAAAATAAAGAGGAAATGGCTCATCCAAAGAGAAAAATTTCTAAAACAAGAAGAGACAAGAGAAGGACACACTATAAGGCTGTGGCCCCAACTGTTGCTATTTGTCAAACCACTGGAGAGGCGCATCTATATCATAGAGCGCACTGGCATGAGGGAAAACTTTACTACAAAGGTAAAGTAGTAATGGAAAAAGAAGCGGCGTAAGCTGAATTCTTGGAAAGTGTTTCCTATTGGTTACACTTTCATTCCATATGATAAGAATAGGAATAGATATTATGGGGGGAGACTTTGCTCCCCTTGCAACTTTAGAAGGGGCAGTTCTTGCCTTGGATAAACTTGGCAAAGATTCAGAACTGTGTTTAATTGGCGACCAATTAGCGATTTCTGAATATTTGCAAAAATCAGCAATAAGTACGGATCGTGTACAGATTGTGCCCACCACCCAAGTGATCGGGATGGAGGAACATCCAATTAAAGCCCTTCAAAGCAAAAAAGATAGCAGCATGGCTGTCGGTTTTGGATTGCTCGCAAGGCAAAAAATTGATGTTTTTGCCAGTGCTGGACATTCTGGAGCTGTGATGATTGGTGCGATTCATTCTGTAAAACAAATTGATAGTGTTTGGCGACCCTGTGTGGCATCAGCATTTCCTTTACCAGACGGTGGAAAGAACATCCTTTTGGATGTTGGGATAAATGTAGATTGTAAACCAGAAATGCTAGTTCAATTTGCTAAATTAGGGACCGTATATGCTAGAGAAGTGTTTGGTATCGATAAACCTAAAGTAGGCTTACTAAACACTGGTTCTGAGGAAACGAAAGGGAGCTTAATGTACCAAAAGGCCCATGAGCTTTTGAAACTCGAATCCTCTATTGAGTTTATTGGCAATATGGAAGCACGTGATTTTTTCGACGGAGATTGTGATGTAACGGTTTGTGATGGTTTTGCAGGAAACTTAATTTTAAAACAAACCGAAGCTTTTTATAAATTGCTGAAGAAAAGAAAGATTGAAGATGATTACCTTGACCAATTCAATTATGAGAATTATGGTGGCACTCCTGTTTTAGGAGTAAACGGTAATGTTCTTTTAGGACATGGTATTTCAAACGGAAATGCCATCTGCAATATGATTTTGGCGGCCGAAAAGGTGGCACAAGCGAATTTAGCAGAACACATAAAGAAAGCATTCAACTAAATGGGAATAAAAGCGGCAATAACAGCAGTAGGAGGTTATGTACCAGAATACAAGCTTACCAATTCAATTCTTGAATCCATGGTGGACACCACCAATGAGTGGATAATGACTCGAACAGGAATTGAAGAAAGAAGAATACTTAAGGAAGAAGGCGCTGGAACTTCTTTTATGGCTATAAAAGCGGCTGAAGAACTTTTAGAAAAAAGAGGTATTGATGCCAGCGAAATTGAACTTGTTATTTGCGCAACTACAACTCCAGATATGCCTGTAGCTTCCACAGCTGCATATGTTGCCACAAAAATTGGAGCAAAAAATGCCTTTAGCTTTGATTTGCAAAGCGCCTGTTCTAGCTTTTTATATGGATTAGTTACGGGTGCTCAATTTATAGAGTCTGGCACCCATAAAAAGGTTTTGGTAATTGGCGCAGATAAAATGTCGTCGATTATAGATTATACCGATAGAACAACTTGTGTGATTTTTGGTGATGGTGCCGGAGCAGTATTATTAGAACCAAATACCCAAGGTTTAGGACTTCAAGATTCTGTGCTAAGAAGTGATGGATCAGGAAGAGAGTTTTTATATATAAAAGCCGGGGGGTCGATAAGCCCACCGAGTGAGGAAACTGTAAAAAACAGAGAACATTTTGTTCATCAGGAAGGTCCTCAAGTTTTCAAATTTGCCGTTACAAATATGGCCGATGTATCGGGTCAAATTATGGAAAGAAATAATTTGAAATCCGAAGATATTGCCTTTCTAGTTCCCCATCAGGCCAATAAGCGAATTATTGATGCCACCGCCAAAAGAATGGGAATAGGAGAGGATAAAGTGATGTTAAACATCCATAAATACGGAAATACCACCAGTGGTACATTGCCTCTGTGTTTGTGGGATTATGAAAAGAGATTAAAAAAGGGAGATAATATTATTTTTTCTGCTTTTGGTGGAGGCTTTACATGGGGCTCCGTGTTTTTAACCTGGGCCTACGATCCTTCTTAAAGCATTTTTTTTAGATTTGTTAGTAACCAACAATCCGATACTATATGGATATTAAAGAAATTCAAAACCTTATCAAATTCGTGGCCCGTTCTGGTGCCGCTGAAGTAAATCTAGAAACAGAAAATTTCAAGATAAATATTAAAACAGGCTCAGCAACAGGAGATCAGGCTGTTCCTCAAATTATTTCTATGCCTCAAGTTGCACAGAGTGCACCGGCTCCTGTTCCAGTTCAAGCTGAAGTGGCTCCGGCTGCTCCTGCAAAAGAAGCAGAGGAAGACAATTCCAAATATATCACTGTAAAATCTCCTATGATAGGTACTTTTTATAGAAGACCTTCTCCGGATAAACCCATTTTTGTAAATGTAGGTGATGAGATTCAGCCAGGATCAGTGGTTTGTATTATTGAAGCGATGAAGCTTTTTAATGAAATAGAAAGTGAAGTTTCTGGAAAAATTGTAAAGATTTTGGTGGATGATCAAACTCCGGTAGAATACGATCAACCCCTATTTTTAGTAGATCCATCTTAATTGAGGATTAACCTTCATTAATTTACTGCTATGTTCAAAAAAATATTAATTGCCAATAGAGGCGAAATTGCCTTGCGTGTAATTCGTACATGTAAGGAAATGGGTATTAAAACTGTTGCAGTTTATAGTACAGCAGACAAGGATAGTCTTCATGTTAGATTTGCCGACGAAGCTGTATGTATTGGTCCTGCGCCAAGCAGTGAATCCTATTTAAATATTCCGAATATTATTGCCGCGGCAGAAATCACCAATGCCGATGCTATTCACCCTGGGTACGGCTTTTTATCTGAGAACTCTAAATTTTCCAAAATTTGTACCGAAAACGGTATCAAATTTATTGGGCCTGAGCCAGAAATGATTGATAGAATGGGTGATAAAGCTTCTGCCAAAGCTACCATGATCGCTGCAGGTGTACCTTGTATTCCTGGTTCTGAAGGTCTTTTGGAATCCTATGAGCAAACTGAATCGCTTGCTGATGAAATGGGATACCCTGTAATGCTAAAAGCTACCGCTGGTGGTGGTGGTAAAGGAATGCGAGCTGTTTGGTCTAAAGACGAACTGAAAAAAGCTTGGGACTCTGCCCGTCAAGAAGCTGCAGCCGCCTTTGGAAATGATGGGATGTATATGGAAAAGCTTATTGAAGATCCTAGACATATCGAAATCCAGATTGTTGGAGATATGGATGGTAAAGCTTGCCACCTATCTGAAAGGGATTGTTCTATTCAAAGAAGACATCAAAAACTGACAGAAGAAACCCCATCCCCTTTTATGACCAAGGAATTGAGAAATAAAATGGGAAAAGCAGCTGTTAAAGCATCTGAGTACATTAAATACGAAGGAGCGGGAACAATAGAATTTCTTGTAGATAAGCACAAGAATTTTTATTTCATGGAAATGAATACCAGAATCCAAGTAGAACACCCAATTACCGAACAAGTTATTGACTATGATTTAATTCGTGAGCAGATAAAAGTTGCAGCAGGAATTAAAATCAGTGGTAAAAACTATGAACCTCAATTGCACTCAATAGAGTGTAGGATAAATGCCGAAGATCCACATAACGGTTTTAGGCCTTCTCCAGGAATGATAACTACTTTCCACGCCCCTGGTGGTCATGGAGTGAGACTAGACACTCATGTATATGCGGGTTATGTTATCCCTCCATTTTACGACTCTATGATTGCTAAGCTTATTACTACGGCTCAAACCAGAACGGAAGCCATAGATAAAATGAGAAGAGCATTAGATGAGTTTGTAATCGAAGGTATTAAAACCACCATTCCTTTCCACAGAGCTCTTATGGATAACCCAGATTATTTAAAAGGGAATTATACCACAGCTTTTATGGAAACATTTGATTTTAAATAGAATTTGTTAAAATTGTGAGCAAAGCCTGGATTTTTATCCGGGCTTTTTTCTTATAAAAAAGGCTCCTTTCCATTTGGAAAAGAGCCTTTGCACATAAGTAATAGTAGAGTCTATTAAGTGCCTAGTAGGGTTACCGAACCTTGTACGTCTTTTGTTTGATTTGTTGTAGGATCAATAAATTGAGCTGTATAATAATATACTCCATCAGCTAATTTTTTACCCGTATAAATACTGGTACCATCCCAACCCTCGTCCGGATTATTTTTGGCTGAAAAGTTTTCATCCTGATAAACCAATTGCCCCCAACGATTATAAACTGTAAGTTTTATATCTGCATAAGCTCTTCCTCCTTCAAGTCCAGTAATATAAAATCTATCATTTTGCTGGTCATCATTTGGGGTGAACACATTTGGCGCAAAAAGAGTAGGAAGTTTAGTGTCTGGTAATTCCTTGTATTCCACTAAAACATAACGCCAATTTGATTCTGAAGTCCAACCTGCTGGTGGTGGGTTCAATTTATTGGTCGCATCAACTCGGAAAACAAAAATACCTTCATTTTCTGTTTTGGAATTATCCACATCAAATTGATTATAGAAATAGCTTGTGTCTTTACCTTCATATTTTTCCCAGGCTCCTGCTATTGTGCTGTCAGGATTACATTCAGCCCACCACATCTGGTATTCTGTTTCATCGCTAGGCCAAGCATTGTAGGCATTCCAGCCAAAATCAACCACCGAATGTTGAGGGCCTTTAAAGGTTACGGTATCTCGAAGACGAACCGTGATAAGTGTATTTTCAGCCGGGGCTTTAAAATCTGAATTTTGAACTAATTGAACCCAATACTCAAAGTTTTGATGATCCACTTGGTCTGGGAAGAACTCTTCCGTATCTACAAAGGACCGTGTATTTATATCGTTGATAGTTCTTACATAGGTCGCTCCACCTACAGTCATACCCACCTGCCAATAATTAAATAAACTTGGCTGTAAATAGGAGGGGTCTGCAATGGACCAATCTATTCTTCTATTTCTATCATTTTCTACAGTTAGGTTTTCTAGTTTATAATCAAGGCTTGGGCAATTTGTTACATTAATAAGCATTATTTGATTTGGAGGAAGTTGAAAACCACACTCATCCTGTAAGGTGTTCCCATCCGAACCTCTTTTTATTTGGAGGAGGTAGGTGCCATTGGCGTCAAGGGGTTTATAAAGGTTGAGATATATTTCATTCGTTTGAACCACTGAACCAGGATTGGGTAAAAAGCTGATGTCAACAATAGGTCTGCTTACCCCATCAGAACCAATAATCCTAAACTCATCCTTTGCCTCCGAAATTGATGGTGTATAGATCAGTGGAGAATCATTAAACTTTAGGGTTACCACCGCATTAAAACAATCATATTCTATTTGAGGAACTTGAAGATGAAATAAACCAGTGGCTGGATCCAGTATTGAATCATTGCTAATTTCCGTTATGCCAAAGGCGCTTTTTAGGCTATCTGACAAATAAGAGCCTATTGAGAAACCAGGAAGACTGGTATTTATAGAAGGTCCCAGTTCGGCAGTAGAATTACAATTGGTTAATACCGGAATCTGCAAATCACGAGCTGTATTTCCCACAAAAACCCAAATTCCATTGCTTGGATCAAGGCGGTATTCATTTACCACAATTTTAAGTACATCCACTTCTGGATTATTTGGAGTAAAAAAGAATGTAGCAGTTTTTTGATCTATGGTAGGAGTAATCCAAGATGAAATGGGTTCTGGAGTACTATAACCATTTGCCCAAGGGATGGGGTTACCACCAGCTCCTTGAGGCTGTGCAAGCGCATAAAAAACAGAGTCTCCATCTACTTCAATAGCAGTTTGAACCAAAGGGAAGGGTGGGTCATTTTGTTGTTTAACACAAAATTGTTTTACTGGGGCAGAAGTAAATCGCGGAGAACTGTTTGGTCCGAAGTTACTATTTAAATAAGCCTCTATATACAAGGACTCTCCCCCTGGGTTTACAATATTAGTAATGGCATTATTCCTTGCAAAATCATTCCAAGAGAAAACCCAATCATTACAATCTACAGGTAAGGTAATGGTAGTTTCAAAGGTGAAACTGTAAAACTGAACCGAGTTTGGATCATTTGGGTCGTAAGGCGCGCAAGGATAGGCTTGATTATAAATATAATTGTTACGATTATATCCAGCTTGAGCACCTTGGGTGTTTTGGATATTATTAATCGTTCCACCAGCATGACAAGAACTCGAATAACTAATAGGGATTTGTGTGGGTAATGCAGCTGCTCCGTTTAAATCACCGTAAACAATCACAGTTACCTTATAGTCTCTTGCAGTTCCTGAAATATGCTCATAAAAAATTTCGGCGCCAGCAAAATGGGTGGCATTTGAGATATAGGTGCCGGTTAAAAAAATTAATGAGAGTAAAAGTTTATATTTTTTCATCTGGAGGTGGGTTTTAATTTGTAGGCTAAATTTAAAGGGAGACTATAGATGAAAAATTTGCCAATCATTTAAGTGAGGGAACTACTTAGTTTATTAGCCCATTCAAATGGTTTTAGATGATTTTTACCTAGGCGGATGAGAAGGTCTTGCAGCCCGAAACGATTGTACGGGGGGCTTTGGGATTTTTCGAGTTTAGCGAAAGGCTTAATTTATTATTTAAGGTTTTTTTGAAAATCAAGATTCTTATTACCGCAAATTAGGAGTCAAAAGCCAGGCGCTTCTTCAATCCTTGAAAATTGAGTTTGGGCAAAAAAAAACACCCTAAAAAAAGGGTGTTTTCTAAAAAGGTTTTTCAATTTGAAATTAAGGCTGAGATCCCATTATAGTTACAGAGCCTTGAACATCTTCAATTTTATTGGTAGCAGGGTCGCGGAATTGGGCAGTGTAATAATATACACCATCTGCTAATTTTTGACCAGTATAAATGCTGGTTCCATCCCACCCTTCGTCAGGGTTATTTCTGGCCGAAAAGTTTTCATCCTCATAAACGAGCTGTCCCCACCTGTTGAAAACAGAAAGTTTAACATCTGCAAACTCTTTACCTCCATTTACCGCAGTGATGTAAAATCTATCATTTTGATTATCATCATTAGGAGTAAATACATTTGGAGCAAAAAGATCTGGTAAAGATGTGTCAGGAAGTTCAATATAATCTACCAAAACATATCTCCAGTTTGACTCAGAAGTCCAACCTGCTGGTGGTGGATTTTGTTTATTGGTGGCATCAACACGGAATACAAATATTCCTTCATTTTCCGTTTTGCTATTGTCTACATCAAAACGATTAAAAAAGTAACTGGTGTCTTTTCCTTCATACTTTTTCCAAGCTTCAGCAAGGGTGCTATCAGGGTTACACTCAGCCCACCACATTTGGTATTCGGTTTCACTACTTGGCCAAGCATTGTAGGCATTCCAACCAAAATCAACATATGAGCTTCTTGGGCCAGTAAAAGTAACGGTATCCCTCAACCTTACAGTAATAAGTGTATTTTCTACTGGGGCTTTAAAATCTGAATTTTGTACCAACTGAACCCAATATTCAAAATTTTGATGATCAACTTGGTCTGGAAAGAATTCTTCAGTATCCACAAAAGAACGAGCATTAATATCATTTACAGTTCTAACATAGGTAGCACCGCCAACAGTCATTCCAATTTGCCAATAGTTAAATAAACTTGGTTGTAAATATGATGGATCAACGATAGACCAATCAATTCTACGGTTTCTGTCATCCTGAACAGTTAGATTGTCCATTTGATAATCTAGTGTAGGGCAGTTTTGAACATTAATCAGCATGGTATAATAGGCGTCAAGCTCAAAACCACACTCATTTAGTAAAGTATTGCCATCGGAACCTCTCTTGATATACATCACATAGGTACCGTTTTCGTCTAATTTTTTATGAAGCTTCAAATAAACTTCATCAGTTTCAATTGGTGAAGCTCCAATTTTCCAAGTAGCTTCTATTACGGGCCTTAAAATCCCATCAGGACCTACAATACGGAATTCATTTCCATCAGGTGTAATACTGCTAATATCTATTTGAATGTCAAAACGTAGTGTAACTTCATCATCAAAACAATCATATTCAATTACGGGAACATCATATACTTGTTGTCCATTAACAATGCTTGAAGCATTACTAATACTATCGTGTTGATAAATAGAAGATAGGGTATCACCAGAAATATTTCCAGTTGAGAACCCAGGTAGGGAGGTGTTAATTTGAGGTCCTGCAGCGGTAGCTATATCACATTGAGAAAGAATAGGAACCTGCATTTCTCGCGTGGTACTTCCAACAAATATCCATTGAGTTAAAGCGGGGTCAAATCTATATTCATTAACATCTACTTTAAATACATCCACCTCGTTTTGAGAAGGTTTAAATGTAAAAGTACCTGTAGCATTATCTAGTGCAATACCGTTCCAGGTTGTCATTGGAGCTGTAAGGCTATATCCATTTGCCCAAGGAATTGCTGTTCCTGGAAATGGATCATCTAATGGAGCACCAAATTCATAAACAATAGAATCTCCATTAGGCTCAATAGCTGCTTGAGACCAATTAAAGGCAGGGTCATTAGGCCCTTTTAAACAAAACTGTTTTACGGGTGGAGTAATAAATACTGGTGATGAATTTTGTCCTAGATTATTGTTCAATTTGGCTTGAATTAAAAATCCCTGACTTGATGGGTTTACTAAATTAGTAATCGCAGGGTTTCTGCAACAGCTTGACCAATAAAACACCCAATCATTACAATTGGTAGGTAGGGTTATAGTACCTTGATATGAATAACTAGAAAAGGGAACTGAACCAGCCGTTGATAAAGAAACACATGGATAAGCACCGGTTACTGGAGCGTTTAATGTTGTTCCTGGGGTAGCTGAAAGAGTAACATTTCCTCCAGCATTACATGAGGAAGAGTAATTTAAGTTAGCGGTGTTACCTAAAGCAATACCATTTAAATCACGGTATATTATCAGGGTAACTTTGTAGTCCCTTACAGTTCCAGCAACGTGTTCGTAAAAGATTTCTCCTCCAGCAAGGTGAGATGCTTTCGACTCAAAACTTACAGCAACCAAAAGGGCGGTTAAGGCAATTAATATTTTTCTCATGTTCGGTAATTAAAATTTCTCGGTCCAATTAAGACAGTAAAAATACCTTATTGTTAATAAACTGCAAATTCCTTTACCCAATATTTACCTATTAATTAGTGAATGCTAGTATTTGGCATTTTTTCGAAATCGTTAATAACTTTTAATTCTCCCATTTTGGGCAGCAAATAATTTTAAAGAGATCAGAGCTTTTTTCTTGTAATTTCGCGCCACTTGAAATGAAGCTTGATAATAGCGCAATGAAAAATATTAGAAACTTTTGTATCATCGCCCATATCGATCACGGTAAGAGTACTCTTGCAGATCGACTCTTGGAAACAACTCAAACCGTTAGCGATCGAGAGAAGAAGAACCAGCTGTTGGATGATATGGATTTGGAAAGAGAGCGTGGAATCACGATAAAAAGTCACGCCATTCAAATGGACTATAGCAATGAGGAAGGAACTTATGTCTTAAACCTTATAGACACTCCAGGCCATGTTGATTTTTCATATGAAGTTTCAAGAGCTATTGCTGCCTGCGAAGGCGCTTTATTGGTAGTAGATGCCGCTCAAGGTATTCAAGCTCAAACCATTTCAAATTTGTATTTGGCTTTAGAACACGACTTGGAAATTATTCCTGTTCTAAATAAAATAGACCTCCCAAGTGCCAATCCTGAGGAAGTGATGGATCAAATCATAGATCTTATTGGTTGCGATATTGAAGACATCATCCCAGCCAGTGCCAAAACTGGTCTTGGAATTAAGGATATTTTGGAAAGTATTGTCAAAAATGTTCCGCCACCAGTAGGCGATCCTGAGGCTCCCTTACAAGCCTTGATTTTTGACTCTGTTTACAACCCCTACCGGGGAATTGAAGCTTTTTTTAAGGTGATAAACGGGAGTATTAAAAAGGGAGAAAAGGTGAGATTTATGGCCACTGGTCATGATTATTTCGCTGATGAAATTGGAGTACTCAGATTAAAACAGGAGGCAAAACAGGAGATTTTTGCTGGTAATGTTGGATATATTATTTCAGGAATAAAAAATGCAAAAGAGGTAAAGGTTGGTGATACCATCACTGCAGTGGATCGAAAAGCAGACAAGGCGATTTCTGGTTTTGAAGATGTAAAACCAATGGTTTTTGCAGGGATTTATCCAGTAGACACCGAGGAGTTTGAGGAATTACGCGCCTCCCTTGAAAAACTTCAATTAAATGATGCCTCCCTAACTTTTGAACCAGAATCTTCTGCAGCTTTAGGCTTCGGTTTCCGCTGCGGATTTTTGGGAATGCTACATATGGAGATTATTCAGGAAAGATTGGAAAGGGAGTTCAATATGACAGTAATAACCACTGTCCCTAACGTATCCTACCACTCCTATTTGAAAAAAGAACCCGATACAAGGATAATTGTAAATAACCCAACAGAATTTCCAGATCCTTCTACATTAGAAAGAATGGAAGAACCTTTTATCAAAGCTCAAATAATTACTAAATCGGATTATGTTGGTGCGGTAATGAAGCTTTGTATTGAAAAAAGAGGGGTTTTGAAAAATCAGGTGTATCTAACTTCAGACCGGGTGGAAATGAGTTTTGATATGCCTTTAGCAGAAATAGTTTTTGATTTCTACGATAGGCTAAAAACCATTTCTCGTGGCTATGCTTCATTTGATTATCACCCCATTGCTTATCAAGCATCAGAATTGGTAAAAGTTGATATTATGTTGAATGGAGATCCCGTTGATGCTTTATCCGCTTTGGTTCATAAGGATAATGCTTACGAACTTGGTAAAAAGATGTGCGAAAAGCTGAGGCAGCTTATACCAAGGCAACAGTTTATGATTGCCATTCAAGCTGCTATTGGAGCGAAAATTATTTCAAGAGAAACAGTGAGTGCCCTTCGAAAAGATGTTACAGCCAAATGCTATGGTGGTGATATTTCCAGAAAGAGAAAACTTCTAGAAAAACAAAAGGCCGGAAAAAAGAGGATGCGCCAAGTAGGGAATGTAGAAATTCCACAGGAGGCATTTTTAGCTGTACTAAAACTCAACGATTAGGATTTAATAGCCCAAAGAGTTTCTTACTCTGGTTAATACCTTTGCTGCCACTTCCTTCGCTTTTTTAGCGCCCTTTTCTAATTCTTGGTCTAATAAATCTGTATTGGACATATAGTGGTTAAATAAGCTTCTAGGTTTCTCAAATTTTTCTAAAATGAGCCTAAGAAGTTCCATTTTGGCATGTCCATACCCATAACCCCCAGCTCGGTATTTATCCTTCATCTCTCGCAGCTGATCTTCATTGGCTAATAAGGCGTAAATGGCCACTACATTACAGCTATCCGGATCTTTTGCTTCTTCTAAGGCTTTACTATCCGTTTCAATAGACATCACCCTTTTCTTTAATTGTTTCTCTGGTAAAAAGATATCGATGGTATTGCCATAAGATTTACTCATTTTTTGTCCGTCTGTACCGGGTACCAACATTACATCTTCCCGTATTTGAGCCTCAGGTAAAACCAAAATCTCCGATTTCATCTGATGATTCAAACTACCAGCAATATCCCTTGTCATTTCTAAATGTTGCCTTTGATCCTTACCCACTGGAACAATGTTGGCATCATATAACAAAATGTCCGCAGCCATTAAAACAGGGTAGTCGAAGAGCCCAGCATTCACATCAGACAGTCGGTCGCTTTTATCCTTAAACGAATGTGCATTTCCTAGCATTGGAAATGGGGTGAAACAATTCAGGTACCAGGTTAACTCTGTAACTTCCGGAATAGAACTTTGTCTGTAAAAAACATTTTTATCCGTATCAAAACCAAAAGCCAACCAGGCTGCAGCAACGGCATAAACGTTATCAATTCTTTCCTCAGCATTTTTAATAGTAGTTAAGGAATGCATATCGGCAATAAAAAAGAAGGATTCATTTTTGGAGGACTTGGAAAGTTCTATTGCTGGTATTATTGCCCCAAGTATATTTCCTAAATGAGGTTTTCCACTACTTTGAATTCCTGTTAATATTCTGGCCATGTAATTTTATTATATGCCAAAAGTACTAAGCCTATTTAAAAACTTACTCAAAAGTTTACTTTTGCGGCGTGAAAATTATTGGATACATATTTTCGACTATCTGGAAGGCTTGGTTATACCTTAGTATTCTCATTGCGATTTTGCTTTTATTTCCTTTCATTTTCTTTAGCTCACTAAGCGAAAAGTGCTACCCTACATTCTTTTTGTTTGCCAAAGCTTGGGCCTGGATGGTGTTGATAATGACGGGTTTAATTCCAAGAACCGAATGGATGGAAAAGCCTGATAAGAATAAGGTTTATATCTTAAGTTCAAACCATACTAGCCTCGCTGATATCCTTTTGATGCTGGCAATTTTTCCAAATTGCTTTTTATTTATCGGAAAAAAGGAATTAACGAAATTTCCACTATTTGGCTACTTTTATAAAAGGACCAATATACTTGTAGACAGGAAAAGCTTAAGAAGCAGGCGAAATGTATTTGACAGAGCCGGGGGGAAAATCGATGAAGGTATCGGAGTTTGTATTTATCCTGAAGGAGGAGTTCCAAAGGATAAACCATTATTGGGTACTTTTAAAAATGGTGCTTTTAAATTATCAGTAGACAAAAAGGTTGCTATAATTCCAGTTACCTTTTATGATAATGAAAGAAAATTACCCTTTATCTTTGCCAAAGGTGGACCGGGAATTTTACGAGTAAAAGTGCATCCGTTTTTGGTTCCAAATGGGGACAATACCGAAGAGGTAGATAGATTGAGAAATGAATGCTTTCGCATTATCGAAACAGAATTGCTAAATGATCTTAAATTAAGAAAGAATGAAATTGGACAAAGCAGAAGTTGAAAAATTAGCCCATTTAGCGCGCTTAGAATTCAATGAAAAGGAAAAAGAGCAGATGATTGAAGATATGGACAATATCATTGGCTTCATTGAAAAAATCGACAATCTCGACTTGGAAGGCGTTGAGCCTTTAGTATATATGACCGAGGATGAAAATAGGCCAAGAGAAGATAAAGTTTTATATGAAGTTGGCAGAGATAAGGCTTTGAGCAATGCTCCAGATAAAGACAGTGATTATTTTAGGGTACCTAAAGTGGTGAATAGAGACTAAAAAAAACTTATGAAATGAAAAGGCCCTCAATTTTTAATTGAGGGCCTTTTTTATTTTAAGAAAGAAAGGTTTAAACCAATCCTTGATCTAGCATTGAGTCAGCCACTTTAACAAAGCCAGCTACATTCGCTCCTTTCACATAATCAGTATAGCCATCTTCTGTGCCGTATTTTACACAAGCTTCATGGATATTCACCATAATTTCGCGCAGTTTTTGTTCTACGGTTTCGGCATCCCAATGAGAGTGAACGGCATTTTGTGCCATTTCTAAACCAGAGGTGGCTACACCACCAGCATTGGAAGCTTTACCTGGAGAAAACAAGATCTTCGCCGATTGTAATTTAGCAATTGCCTCTGGAGATGTAGGCATATTTGCACCTTCCGCTACACACATTACTCCATTATTAATAAGCATACCGGCTTCTTCTCCATTCAATTCATTTTGAGTGGCACAAGGAAGCGCGATATCACATTTTATAGCCCAAGGTCTTTTCCCAGCATGAAATTCACAGCCGAATTTATCAGCATATTCGCTAATTCTACCTCTTTTTACATTTTTCAACTCCATAAGGAAAGCAAGCTTTTCAGCGTCAATTCCATCCTTATCGTAAATAAAACCAGAAGAATCTGAGGCAGTTACAACTCTTCCTCCTAATACTGTTGCTTTTTCTATAGCATATTGAGCAACGTTTCCAGAACCTGAAACTACCACTGTTTTACCTTCAAAGGATTCAGATTTTGTAGCCAGCATTTCTTTGGCGAAATAAACCGTTCCATAACCTGTGGCTTCTGGTCTTATTAATGAACCACCCCAGTTTAATCCTTTTCCAGTTAATACTCCTGTAAACTCGTTTCTTAGTCTTTTATATTGACCAAACATATAGCCAATTTCTCTTCCTCCAACACCAATATCTCCAGCAGGAACATCCGTATTTGCACCAATATGACGTTGTAACTCTGTCATAAAAGATTGGCAAAACTTCATTACCTCATTATCAGATTTTCCTTTTGGATCAAAGTCAGAACCACCTTTTCCACCTCCCATAGGTAGGGTGGTAAGTGAGTTTTTGAATATTTGCTCAAAGCCTAAAAATTTTAGGATGGAAAGATTCACACTAGGATGGAAACGCAAGCCGCCTTTATATGGCCCTATTGCCGAGTTGAACTCCACTCTATACCCACGATTTACCTGGGTGTTTCCAGCGTCATCCAACCATGGCACACGAAACATTATTACACGCTCCGGTTCTGCTATTCTTTCTAGAATTTTAGCTGTTTTATACTTTGGATTTTCCTCGATAAAAGGAATTACGGTTTCGGCTACTTCTTCAACCGCTTGAAGGAATTCAGCCTCATTAGGGTTTTTGGCCGCTACCTTTTGCATAAATGCATCAATCTGCTCTTTGTATTTTTCAGACATAGTTATTTGTCAATAAGATGATTTAACATGGCAAAAGTAGTTTTTTTATTCAACCAAATGCCCTTGATTTTAAACGCCATGATTATTAGTGAATTAGCCCATTTCGAATTTTGATAGACATTTATTTTCCACTTTCTTTTGGCTAGTCTTCTATAGTTTTACTTTTGCGGAAATAAGATACTAGAACAATGAATATTTTAATTCTTGGAAGTGGTGGTAGAGAGCATGCCCTAGCTTGGAAAATCAAACAAAGTCCTAAATGTGCAAAGCTTTTTGTAGCACCAGGTAATGCTGGAACTGCGAATTTGGCGTCAAATATTGATTTGAAGGTCAATGATTTTGAGGCAATTGCCACCTTTTGTATTCAGGAGAAAATTGAAATGTTGGTGGTTGGACCAGAAGATCCACTGGTAAATGGAATAAAGGATTACTTTAAAAGTAAAGAATTATTAAAGTCTATAATTTTAATTGGACCCGATTCTAAAGGGGCGCAATTGGAAGGCAGCAAGGATTTTTCTAAAGATTTTATGTCCCAATATGCTATTCCAACAGCGGCTCACCAAAGTTTTACTAGTGAAACCCTGAATGAAGGTTTATTATTTCTTGAAAAATTAGAAGCACCTTATGTTTTAAAAGCGGATGGATTAGCAGCTGGTAAGGGTGTATTAATTTTGGATAATTTGGATGATGCAAAAAGCGAACTCGCTCAAATGCTATCTGGAAAATTTGGCTCAGCAAGTACCAAAGTTGTAATTGAAGAATACCTGGATGGTATTGAGTTTTCGGTTTTTGTTCTAACCAATGGAAGTGAGTATAAAATTTTACCAATTGCCAAAGATTATAAAAGAATTGGAGAGGGCGATACAGGCCTGAATACTGGGGGTATGGGAGCCATCTCGCCAGTTCCTTTTGTGGATGATGATCTTATGTTAAAAGTTGAAGAAAGGATAATAAAACCTACAGTAAATGGAATTAAGGATAGAGGGATGGACTATAATGGATTTATATTTATCGGTCTTACCAATGTTCAAAACGAGCCCTTTGTAATTGAGTATAATGTAAGAATGGGAGATCCAGAAACAGAAGTAGTAATGCCGAGAATAAAAAGCGATTTTTTAGAACTGCTCCTAGCCTCTTATAATAAAAAACTTGATGAGCTAGAATTGGAAATTGATCCAAGGTTTGCTAGCACAGTAATGACAGTTTCAAAAGGATATCCAGAAGCTTACGAAAAGGGAAAGCAGATTATCGGTTTGGATAAAAATTTAGAGTCCATTGTTTTCCATGCAGGAACGAAAATGGATCATGGAAAGATCGTCAGTAATGGCGGTAGAGTATTGGCCTTTACTTCTTATGGAAATAGCAAGGAAGAGGCTTTAACCCAAAGCTATGCCTCTATTCAAAAGGTAAATTTTGATGGAATTACTTACAGAAGGGATATAGGTTTCGACCTATAATTATTTTTCCCCTGCCTTAGAATGTTTTCTCATTTGTCCCATCCAATATAAAAACAAAACGGAACCAATGGCTAAAAAGATAAGGTTTGGAATATTACCTAGGGCGACTAATGATTCAAAAGCCCACCAGAAAAATTCCCCAATACTGTACATGATATCCTTAACTTGCATCTGATCTAAATTTGGCGTCAAAATTATACAAAAAGGCTCATGCTTACAAGGTTATTTAACAACATTAGCATACAAGCTGGAATAATTACCGGCTTAAGCTTGATCTTACTTAGTGGAGTTTCGGTTTATTTTATTGAGATTCAAGATCTTAGGCTTGAGTTTTTGAATTTCAACCTAGTATTTGGAACCAGTTTAATTAAGCTAATTTTTGTTTTTACAATCTCTATTGTTGCATTAATTTTTGCGAGCAATGTAAACTTCCTTGGAATTTTCCCCGCGGCATTCCAACAATCCATGCTTTTTGGGTTTTCTTTTTTGCTGATTTCTCAATTTCAAGTTAGCCTAAACTTGATTTTAGCCCTGCCTTTAATTTTGCTTGCTTTCCGGAAAATATTTAAAATTGGAATGCTCGATGATCCTAGGCATTTGCTATTCGACATTGGCCTAATTTCAGGAATTATCAGCCTTTTTTATATTCAATCTGTAATTTTGATCTGCTTTTGTTGGACGGCATCACTCATTTATCGTTCATTTAATATCAAAACCATAATTATTCCGGTGATAGGTCTTTTCGCGGCTTATACCTCAGCATTTTTCCTAAGCTATTTATGGCCCGAATTTGAATTCCTCACCATCCTAAAAAATCAATACTCCCAATTAAAATGGGGATTTGCCAGTCATAGTGGTGAAATAGGTGTAAAACTGCTAGGCTTGTTATTGCTTGGCTTTGTGGCGATGCTCAATACCCTAAAAAATATAGGAAAGGCCACGGTTTTTAAAAGGCAAGTTCTTAGTCTTTGTATCGCCTTACTATTAATTGGGATTCTATGGGCAGCTAGCCAAGAAAGCTCCGATCAACTGTTGGTATTTATGATTTTTCCTATTGGAATTATTTTATACGATTTTATTCTCAGCCTAAAAAAATGGTGGCAACAAGATTTAATCTATTTGATATTAATACTAAACCTGGTTTTAGTCCTCCTTTGAAACAGGTTCTTCATCTAGAAAGAGAGCTTTAAGCTCAGTAGCTTCTGATGGTTTCATTTTTCCACTTAAAATAAGGGATAGTTGCCTTCTTCTTAAAGCTCCATCAAACCGTATTTTTTCAAGTTTAGTTTCTGGTAAAACAGGGGGAATATTGATAGGGTTTCCCAATTGGTCAACTGCCACAAAAGTATATATAGCCTCATTGGCTTTTACCTTTTTTCCCGCAATATTTTGGTCTTCAATATATACATCCACAAAGACTTCCATGCTAGAGGAAAATGCTCTAGAAACAGATGCTTCTAAGGTTACTATACTACCTTGAGGAATGGGTCTATTAAAAGAGACATTGTTTACCGAAGCTGTAACTACAATTCTTTTACAATGACGATGTGCCGCAATTGCTGAGGCTCTATCCATCCAACTTAATAATTGACCACCAAATAAATTGTGAAGGTTATTGGTGTCGTTGGGTAGAACAATTTCGGTGACTATAGTTCGAGACTCGCTGGGTGTCTTAGATTTCATTGCAGGAATTTACTGCAAAAATAGATCAATTATGATAAACCCAAGCGCTAGGATTCAATTCCTTTTTGATGTTTAGAAGATTTTTCTGGGCTTCTAATGAATTTCTGTAATTACCTATCGCCACCCTTTTAAACTTGGAACTTCCATTTGCTAAATAAGCTTCGTAGCCCTGGCTTTTTAGGCTTTTAAGATAATTAATGGCATTACTTTCCACAGTGAAGGATCCAACAACTATATGATAGGATGCTAAATTGGAATTTATATTTTCATTTATAGCCTTTGCTTCAGATTTGCTAGCATCTTTTTGAAATTCACTAATCGCTTTATTTTCCGAAACTTTCTTCTTTATACCTTCCAAATTTGTGCCCTCAGTTGAAGGCTCCACTGAATCAGAGGTTTTTAGTTTTTCAACATTATTTTCTTCAGACTTTGTAGGTACATTAAAGGTGGACTTGTCTTTTTGTAAGTCTTCGCTGGAGCTAGAACTATTAAAAATAGACAAAGGATTAAGGCCCGAAAAGGACTTGATATTTTGGTTTATATCTGTAAAGTAAATAACCGAGCTTAAGGAAATACCTAAAAGTGCAGTTATGCTAGCTGCCTTAAAAAACAAAGGCATACTTCTTCTACTTCTTTCTTCTATTGTTTTTGAAGGAATTTCGGCTTCAATAGCATTGTGAATAGTAGTCTCAATTTTTAATTCCCTCTGTAGAGATGGTGCACGAAAAATATTAAGCCCATAAGAATGGCGATCGTAATTAATCTCAATTGCGGGATTAAATTGAAGGCGATTTGCCTCATCCATGTATAATCTTCCAATGCCTGGAAGGTTCACTTTTTTACCGCTCCTAAGTATTCTTTGCCATGAACGGACAGAAATAGAAATACTTTCATTGGCTTGGCGATAAGCAATATTCTCAGCAGAACTAATTTGCTTTGCAAGAAGACCATCGTTTTCTTTAATACTTGGATTAAAAGAAACTCTCTTACTCGCTGGGCGAAACATATGTGTAGCGATATTTATTTCTGCAGGATAGTCCCTAATAATAAAGGAACCAAAACCAGAAACGGTTACACATTCATGGTCAAATAAAAGATGACTAATATGTTTATCAATAGTACTGCTCATAGAACCCACAAATATAATAATTCTTTCATCACTCTAAAGACGATATGAAATTCCTGAGAAAAGGGTGAATTGATGTTGTCGGGTTTGTGCTCCTGCTTGAATACTTATAGGGCTAAGTCCATAATAATAAGAGGGGATCACATTTAAGTTCCATCTGTTTCCAAAACCATAGGAAAGACCCAGTCCGGAAATTAACTGTATAGAATAGGTTTCTGGTTTGAGGTCATCAAAATCTTCTTTGCTCCCATCTGGGTATTCCAATTGAACCAAAGATTGATTTAAGAATCTATTATTTAAACCAAGCTGTAATTTTAGCTTAAATCGCCTATCCAATAGATAGTAGGAGGATGAAACAGGAATGTCTATAAATTGATATTGCTGCAGAATATTGGGAAGCAGCAAAAATTGACCAGCCTCAATAGAGGGTTGTATCGGCGCACCATTTGAGATAATCAAGGTGAAATCACCAATGGAGGTAATTGCCCTAATTTTATCACTATAATTTGTAGCTGTATTCGTAACAGGTTCACTTTCCAGGATAATATTATTACTGGTTTGATTCCACTCACTATAATAAAACCCTAAGCCATATTCTATATTTCTCCACCTTTTTGAAAATTGAAAACCCATGCTCAGCGTATTTTCCAAATTTTCATTGGCAACATTATTCCTTGTAATTTCATCATCTCCAGAAAAACTAACCGTCCTAGAAGGTAAACTTGGCCCGGCGTAAAATCCTATTTCAAAATTGTAAAAAGCTCTCCTTAATTTACTAGGGTATTGTTCCAAGTCTGAATAAGAAAGTTGAGGTGGAATATTTGATTTTAGCATTTTGGTTTGCGAATAGTTTGATAAAGTATCCAAACCAAATAAGCCCCTAGCAAGCTTAATTTCTAATGCTTTTAAGTTTAATTCATTTTCCACAGAATTGCTGGAAAAATGGGGTTTTGTATTGGCAGAAGTAATATTTTCCTTAGCTGTATTTGAAGCTGCGGTTTCCCTTTTAGAATCGATAGAGTTTGCCTCCTTTTTTTGAGAAAAAGTATTTGGTGATGTTGCTTTAATGGGGTTTTTAGCTTCATCCCCTGTCCTTTGATTTTGATTAGTTTCTGGGGAATTAACTATCAAGGGTTGGCTAGTTGAGCTCGCACCTTGGAGGGAGTCCAAAGATAATTCTTCTTCTACATTATTTGTTTTTCTTTTTGTTGATATGGGCTTACTATTTTCATTCCCATTAATATTGGGATTAGTAGTATTCAGAAAGTTCCAATCCTTAAGCTGGAAACCCGCAAAAAAGGCCAATAAAAGGGCTCCAAAAATAAGGGTCCAACGCAAGAAAAGTGCTCTCCTTATTTGTTTGCTTTTTACTATTCTAGCATTAATAGCCTCCCATCCATCATAAGGGGTTTCGGCCTCAAAACCTGAAAGGCCACTGCTAAACAGTTTGTCAATATTTTCCTTTTTATCTCCCATTGCTACTCATTCTATAACATTCTGGAAATTGCTTCATCACCTTTTCCTTAAGCAGTGTTCTTGCTCTAGATAAATTACTCTTTGAGGTTCCCTCACTAATATTAAGTTTTTCGCTTATCTCTTTATGGCTATAACCTTCTATCGCATATAAATTAAATACAAGCTTGTACTGTGGTGAAAGCTCCTTGATAATATTTAAAAGATCCTTTGCCGTGATATCTTCAATAATATTATCATAGCTAAACATTTCCGCTTCTACAGTTTCAATTCCGGTTGGGTATAATAGTTTTTTACTTCTATAAGACTGAAGTATAAGGTTTACAAATAATCTTCGCATCCAGCCTTCAAAGGAGCCTTTGAAGGAATATTTCTCGATTTTTTTGAATAGGTGAAAAAAACCATCTTGAAGAAAGTCCATGGCTTCTGTCTCATCCTTTGCATAATACAAGCATACACCATACATTTTTTTGTAATGCATGGAATATAATTCTCCCTGAGCCTTTTGATTTCCTTTTTGACAAGCTCTTATGAGTTCTTCAGATGCCAACTAATCCTTTCCTTTTGCAATTGATGCTATAAAGATAAATAAGGTTGCGCCTAAAATGGCTTAATTTTGAAAAGCAACCCTTGCCAAGGTATGACCATCATTAAGAAAATGAAAAATCATGAAAATATTAATTAAACAACTAGTTCTTTCTGCTTGCCTGGTTTTTGGATCACCATGGGTCAATGCCCAAAATTTGTATTCATCCCTTGTGGAGGTAAATAATCGCTGGTTATATGAGAGTGATTTCCCACAATCTGTATTCGAATTAATGGAGGAGGAAAACCCTATCCAAACTCATTTACTACTTGTTCATCAAAGCCTTTCTAAGAGATCCACGAATCATCTCAATGATCTACAAAAGAAAAACCGCCTTCAGGCTTTAGCAAAACTTAAGGAATATGCCCTTAAAGCAGAGTTTCCAAATAATAATAGTCATCAAAGCCGAATTCCAGTTTTTATTGGTTCCAATGGTAACTATTGTGCGGTAGGACATTTAATTAAAGAAAGTGGTTTTGATCCATTAGCCAAGAAAATAAGCGCCAAGATGAATTTCCAATATTTGCTAGACATGGAGGACCAAGCCCTAAACTCATGGATTGCCAATAGCGGTTTTACAGCCAATGAGCTTGCCTGGATACAGCCAGGATATCCCCCAGTTTCCATTGCTGAAAAAATGGATTCAGGTTTTAATGGACCAGTAAATGTCATTTTTAGTAATTCCTTAAATGAAATTATTGCCGGAGGAGTGTTTGATTCTTCTGGAAACCAAAGCATTAAGGGTATTTCAATATGGAAAAATGGTATTGCAGGTTACGATTGGTTGAAGATGGGCTTGGGTGGTTTAGAATATTCTGTTGAAGATATGGTAGAATTTAATGGCGGATTGGTTGTAGCCGGAAATATTTATTATGCTGATACAGTATATGTTTCATCTGGAGTAGCCTTTTGGGATGGAAGTAAATGGTCTGGCATGGGATCATTTTATATTGGAGCCCTTCAAAATATTGTCTATGATGTAGAGGTTTATAATGGAGAATTATACGCTGGTGGAATTTTTAGAAACGACTTTGGGTCGAGCATACAATTTTCAAATATCGCCAAATGGGATGGCAACGATTGGCAGAACTTACCAGCAAGTCCCCAGGGTATAGTCTATGCCTTGGAAGTTCATAATAATGAATTAATTCTAGGAGGGACTTTTAATAGCATAGATACGGTTCAGTTCAATCATATTGCTGCATTTGATGGAAGCCAATTTAAACAGCTCGGAAATGGTGTAGAAGCTAGAATTTATGCCCTTGAAAGTGTGGGCGACACCCTATTTGCCGGTGGGGAATTTTTAAGTGGTTCCTTATTAGACACCTTTGGCTTAGGCTATTTTCACAATGGTAACTGGACAAAAATAAATTCAGAACACTTGCAAATAAATGCTTGGGATAGCAAGGTAGAATGTGTTGAGGCTAGCCCTTATGGTGTATTTGTTGGTGGTAATCTGGATTATTTCCCTTTAGTTGGCACCTATGCGAAAAACTTATTATTGGTCAAAAATGGAGACTTAGAACCATTTGCCACTCTTGATTCCACAGTAAAATCTTTAAAATATCAGGATGGATATTTATATGCTGGAGGAATGTTTACCAAAAGCATGATAGGTTTTGGGCAAAGCGATTCCCTTAACCACATTGTATATTTTGACCTCCAAAAGCAATTTAGCTTAGAAGATGAAAAGTCAAGTTTCAAAGCCTCTATTTTTCCAAATCCAGCGGTTTCCCAATTTACTTTGAATATGGAAGAATATAGAAAGGTCCTTAATTTTCAACTATATGATCTTCTTGGAAAAAAACTGGATTTTGAAATGGAAGCAATTTCGGACAAGGAGTATAAATTCTCAGTAAATGGATTGTCAAAAGGCCTATATATATTGAAAATCCAAACGGAAATGGGAATGCTTGATAAAAAAGTGATTTTAGGAGAATAATCAATAAAGTTCTACAAACCAGGTTGGCTGTTTTCGTATTTTACTTTTGTGATTTCAAATGAACTAGTTTATCAAATAGCTTTAACCCAGGTTTCTGGAATTGGTAGCAAATTGGCAAAAAGTTTAATAGCTTATTGCGGTGGAGTAGAAGCTGTTTTTAAGGAGAACCTTAGATCTCTCCAAAAAATCCCGGGAATTGGCCCATCTACAATAAGGAGTCTATCTTCCTCCCAAACTTTTAATCGTGCAGAAAAGGAGCTGAAATTTATGGACAGAAATAATGTTTCAGCTCTTTTTTATTTAAATGATGATTATCCTTCAAGATTAAAATTATGTCCAGATTCGCCTATCCTGTTATTTAAAAAAGGGAATTTTTCATTTCTCAATAAAAATCAAATTGCCATTGTAGGAACTCGGATGGCAACAAATTATGGCAAAACTTTCTGCAGCAATTTTATAGCAGATTTAAAACCTTACAATGTTCAGGTAATAAGCGGTTTAGCCTATGGAATAGACATTGCCGCACATAAGGAAGCATTAAAAAATGATATTGAAACCATTGCCGTTCTCGGGCATGGATTGGATAGAATTTATCCTTCATCACATAAAAAAGTGGTGGAGGAAATGATTGAAAAGGGAGGTGGTTTACTTACTGAGTTTTTAACGGAAACCAATCCCGACCGGGAAAATTTCCCTAAGCGTAACCGTATTGTTGCCGGAGTTTCTGAGGCTATAATAGTTGTTGAAGCAGCAAAAAAGGGAGGAGCCCTTATAACTGCAGAAATTGCCAATACTTATAATAGAGATGTATTTGCCATACCAGGAAAATTAGGAGATATATATTCCGAAGGCTGTAATCATTTAATTAAAATAAATAAAGCAGCACTTTTTACAGGAGTGAATGACTTGGAATATCTTTTAGGCTGGGAAAAGCGAAAAATAGAAAGATCACAAATCATTTTGTTCCCAGATCTCAATCCTTTAGAGGAAAAAATTAGGAGCTTTTTTCTGGAATCAAAAAAAAAATTAGAGTTAGAAGAAATTTGTAATGAATTAGACTTGCCAGCAAGTCAGATAGTTCCTACATTGCTCAACCTAGAAATTAAGGGATTGGTAAGGAGTAATCCAGGGAAACTATTTGAACTAACCTCCTATTGAAAACTAACATTATTAATAAAGTTGGCGCCAACTGGGGAGCTGTAATTCTTATGACCTTTTTGGTAGGGGTGGCTACGCTATTGCTGTATTTCAAAGATTTAGACAGTACAAAAAAGGCATTGGTGAAGGATGCACAAGCACAATCTCAAAGCCTTAATTTATTTGTTTCAAAAGAATATTCTGGGGTATTACAAGACATTTACTTTTTTTCCAAAAATCCTGCCTATGGGCAGTTTTTAAGCGAAGAAGTGAACCCATATATTTCAAAAGTTATTGAAAAAACTAGTGGTTCCTTCCTCCAAATTCGTCAGCTTTATTCCCAATTCGCCTTATTAGATAGCTTGGGGAATGAAAAATTGAGCATTAATATTTTCTTCAATAATAGACTTTTAAAAAAGGAAACTCCAAAATCAATTTTAGAAGCTGAGTTGTTTACAAAAATTAGAGGCTTAGGTCCAGATCAGGCTTATGTTTCCCCCCTAAGGATTGTAAGCTCCAACGGAAAACCAGAGGCTGTTGTACAGTTTATCATGCCTGTATTTTATGGAGTAAATGGGGATAAGACCGGATATATTTGCTTTAATTATTCAGCAAATAGAATCCTCGATCGCCTTAGCGATATGGAGGTAAAAGACTCAGTAAGCTTCTCCTTAATAGAAAACAAAGAAGAGTTTATTTTCAATTTTAATAATCGATTTAAAATTTCTGAGAATACAAGTTCCATTGATTCTACCCTGGAAGAATCCAAATATTTGGAGATTCTAAAAGATGGAAAAAACGGTTTGTTGGAATTGGAAAACGACCTCTTTTTTGCTCAGCCTTTAAATGTTTTTGAAAATCTAGATTCGCCTTTTGGACAAGAGGTTTTTGGAGATGGACAATATCACATCTTAGTGCATTATACGCCAGTGTTTTTGAAGGCTTTAAAAAGAGATTTGGTCTTAGATAAACTATGGTTGGCCTTTATCAGGATTTTTGTTTCATCAGTAGTTTTACTCTATTTCCTTCGAATTCTAAGACATAAGAATAAGCTTTTGGAAGAAAAATCTGGAGCATTAGAGAAAAGGAATTTAGAATTGGAAAGTAGCCGCGAAAGGCTAGAGCTTAACCTTCAAAGGGTACGCGATTTTGCTTCTGAAAAAAATAGGGCTATATCTACCCTTAAACAAAAAGAAAAAACCTTAAAGCAAGCACAGGAAATTGCTCAATTAGGCTATTATGAAAGGGATTTAGTTTCTGGTGTTTCCCAATGGAGCGATAATTTACCCGCAATTTTTGGTTTGCCATCGGATTATGATTTTAACAAACAAAGTGTTGAAAACATAATGTTAAAGGAGGAATTTGAAGAAGTGGAAAGAGCCTTTGATAAAGCCGTTGAAGAAATAAAGGAATATAAAGTAGTATTTAAAATTTACCATAAAAATGGCAAGGTTGAATATCTACAAGATATTGCCAAACCAGTGGTAAAAGATGGAAGGGTTGTTTCCATGAAAGGAACCATTCAAAACCTTACGGAAAGGGTACATATAGAAGAGGAGCTTAGAGAGGCAAAAATAAAGGCCGAGGAAGCAGTAAAAGCCAAGTCTGATTTCCTTGCTACTATGAGCCACGAAATAAGAACTCCACTAAACGCAGTTATTGGAATGAGTAGCCTGCTTACGGAAACGAGTTTGGATGAAAAGCAGGTGGATTTTGTAGAAACCATTAAAGTAAGTGGTAATGCCCTGTTGGGAGTAATCAATGATATTCTTGATTTTTCCAAAATTGAATCCGGAGAAATGGATCTGGAAAACCAAGCTTTCAACCTCAATAAAATGATTGAGGATTGCCTGCAGGTTATATCCGTTAGCGCTGCACAAAAGCATATTAAGCTCTTTTATAAAATTGATAAAAGCGCACCCGAAATTATTTTTGGTGATGAGGGTCGAATAAGACAGTGCATCATCAATTTGCTAAACAATGCTGTAAAATTTACCGAAAGAGGGGAGGTTAGAATTTTAATCCAGTCCGAAAAAATTGCCCTAGATAAATGTTCTATCAAGGTATCAATTATAGACACTGGAATTGGTATTGAGCCAGAAAAGCAAGAGTCAATTTTTTCCGCTTTCCAGCAAGCAGACTCTTCGATTACTAGAAAGTTTGGCGGAACTGGACTAGGTTTGGCAATTACCCAAAAGTTAATCCAATTAATGGGAGGTAGCCTTAAAGTGAAAAGTGAGATAGATGAAGGATCTGAATTTTATTTTCAACTTGAGGTAAATGCGAAGTGGGAAGATATAAAAAGAGTAGCCAAAATAAAAAAGCTAATAATAGTTTCTAATGGCGGTGGAGAAGCTGAAACGGCAAAAGAAATTTTTGAGGAAAGGGGGCTTGAGGTAACTATGATGGACTCCAAAAGCTCTGATTTTGAAGAGCTCGAAGGAAGGGTGTTTGTAATGTTTTGTGAGGAGGATGAAAGGGAGATGTTCATTCAATTGGGAGAGGGCTTGGCTGCTTCAAATAATAAGATCCATTTTGTATGCGATATTCAAAAGGATATGGTGGGATGTAAATCCTTTGTATTGGTTAATCGTCCTTTTAAACTTTCGTGGGTAGATCAATTGATTTATGGTGGAAATGGCGAAAATTCCCCTTCTAAATCTGAAATAAAAAAGGATAAAAAAATTAAAAAGGATCTAAAAATCTTGGTGGCGGAGGACAATCCTGTAAATCAAAAATTGATACGATTACTTTTTCAAAATTTGGGTTATGAGATCGATTTGGCTGAAGATGGAGTAATGGCGGTTAAGGCTGCGCAAAACAAAAATTACGACCTTATTTTTATGGATATTCAAATGCCTCAAATGGGGGGAGTTGAGGCCACACGATATATTAAGGAGGATCATGGCGAATCCGCACCCCATATTATTGCCCTTACCGCAAATGCCCTTGATGGTGATAAAGAGAAGTATTTAAAGGAAGGTTTGGATGATTATTTATCAAAACCCATAAATATGGAGGATTTAAAACTCAAAATTGAAAATTGGGAAAAGAACCGACCTTCAAAATCTGAAATGGGATAGACTTCCAAATAATAATCAAGAAGCCCATTTTATTCCCTTTTAGATTCATTATTTTCGGCAGACATTTAAAGCTGCCAATAAAAGCCTCATGGATCCAGAGAATTTACTATTAATCTTTATTAAAAACCCAATTGCTGGAAATGTTAAAACACGCCTAGCTAAAGATGTTGGCAATGAAAAAGCTTTGGAATATTATAAAAAGCTTTTAAAAATTACCAGAGAAGAAAGCACTAAAATTAAGGCTACGAAATGGCTTTGTTACGGAGATTTTATTAATACTGAAGATGACTGGAGTGAGAAAATTTTTGAAAAGAAATTGCAGGAGCCAGGAGATTTAGGAGAGAGAATGCTAGCCTTTTTTGAAAGTGGCTTTGAAAAGGGTTTTAAAAGGATAGTGATTATTGGAAGTGATTGCCCAGAATTAGAAAGTTCAGATTTAGAAGAGGCTTTTAATATCCTTGAAGATTCGGACGCTGTAATTGGACCAGCAAATGATGGGGGTTATTATTTACTGGGCTTGTCCAAAAACGTAAATTTGTTCCAGAACAAAAAGTGGAGTACAGAAAGTGTTTTTGAGGATACCCTAAATGATTTTAAAAGGGAAAAATTATCCTTTGGAATAATGAAAGAAAAAGTTGATTTAGATACAATTGAAGACCTAAAAAAATTTCCCAACCTATGATACAACAGCTTGAAGAATCAGTAGCCTATTTAAAAAAAATGGGATTTGTAAACCTCGAAACAGGAATTGTTCTAGGAACCGGGCTTGGTAAATTGTTGGAGAAAATAGAAATTCTCAAAACCATTAGCTATAAGGATATTCCCAATTTTCCTGTGGCAACAATGGAATACCATGCTGGAAATTTAATCCTCGCCAAAGTTGGAGGTAAGAAAATTGTGGCAATGCAAGGGCGATTTCATTTTTATGAAGGCTATAGTGCCAAGGAAATTACCTTTCCAGTAAGGGTTTTGAAAATGCTAGGTATTCATCAACTGCTACTTTCAAATGCTGCAGGTGGGGTAAATTTAAATTTTAAAAAAGGAGATTTGATAATGATTGATGACCATATCAATCTCCAAACTCAAAACCCTTTAGTTGGCGCAAATGCCGAATCCTTAGGACCAAGGTTCCCTGATATGAGTGAGCCTTATTGTCAAAGAATAATGTCTAAATTAGAAGAAATAGCACAGCGCCAAAATACTAAAATTGGAAGGGGTGTTTATGCTTCCGTGCTTGGGCCTAATTTAGAAACTAGAGCAGAATATAGGTATCTAGGAATTATTGGTGCTGATATGGTAGGAATGAGTACAGTTCCTGAAGTAATTGTAGCCAACCATATGGGTTTAGATTGTATAGCCGTGTCGGTTATTACAGATGAATGTGATCCTGACAATCTAAAACCTGTAGATATTGCCGAAATAATTGAAGTTGCAGGAGAAGCTGATGAAAAGCTTAGCAATTTGTTTATAGAACTAATCCGAGAATTGTAAATTTTCCCCTAGGTCAAAACATCTTTAAACTCCGTGTCTTTAGCGGCTAAAACAAAAACCTTCCTTTTTATATCGCAGGTGTTTTGTTGTAATTTCTGATAGTACTCTTTAAAACTTCCATTCTCTGGAGCGGCCATACCAATCATGGTTAGGCTGCATTTTTTAGATTCTTGGTTTAGGATAGACCAAAAATTTTCTCCCTCTTTCGCCACCAAAATGTTCATCTTAAAATCCACCCGCATTTTAGAGAGCTTTTCAATCAGGTTGCGTTCTGCGCTTTCAGCAGCTTCTAGGGTAGGAACTACCATTTTTATATTAATTTTTAATCTAGACCAATGTCTAGCGCTTTTAAGAAGATGACCTAAAATCATCATTAAGGCACCATTTCCTTTTAGGCCACCCCACCAAATGTCTATAGCCTCAATAGAACTAAAGCTTTCATTTTGTTCATCATGGAAAATGATCACATTTCTTTTGGAGTGATAAATGTGATTTATCATTTTACAATAGGTATCCATATGACTAGAGTCTTCGGTATCCCCTAGTAAAATGGTATTGGGCACCATTGGCCCAAGTCCGTATGCATTAACCAGATGTTGAGCCCCAATAAAAGGATCATTAGACTGAATTACGCGAACTAAAGCACCAATTTTTTTTGAATTAAGGTATTCTGCAATATGAGATTCATAATCTTGAACCTTTTCTTGGCTTGTGTTTTCATCCGATAATATCGTTGCAACGGTAAATAGGGCCTTCCTTTGGCTAAGTGCATTTGCAAACTCTATTAGGTGCCACCTTTTGGTTGGCGCTCCGGAGAACACCAATAAATTTGGTCTCCAGCTTTTGGCATCTTGTCCATTGTCTAGCCTCAATGTGGCATAGCGAATAATGCTTAACAAAACCCCCTTTCGCACACCACCCATTGCTGTTTTAAATCCCCTTCTTTTTAGGTAAACAAAAACGCTAGCAATCACTAAAAAGGCCAAGAATGTAGCCCTTGCATTTATCAGGAACATCACCATGGCACAGCCAATGGCTCCCAAGACTGAAAATAGCCAATGAACTTTAAATTTCGGCCTAAAAGAGGGGTTACGCAAAAAGCGCTCTAGTCCTGCTGTAATGTTTAGAACAGCATAGGTGGTTAAAAAGAACATGGTTAGGATAGGGGCCAACAAGTTTAAGTCTCCAAAATAAACACAAACGAGAGCAATTAGGATGGTGAAAATTGTTCCAGCTCGTGGGATATGTTCTGGTCCAGATTCTTTTTCGAAAAAGGACAGTTTTTTGGGTAAAACAGAATCTGCTGCCAAGGCCTGTAATATTCGGGGCGCTCCTAGTAAACTACCCACGGCACTTGATAATGTTGCCCCCCAAATTCCCAGTAGAATGGCATCCCCCCAAAAGGCTATTTTTCGCATTACCATCGGGTCGTTTATCAAAGCGCTTTCACTTGCGTTATAGGCCAACATCACCGGTAATACCATATAAATAACAAAACCTACCCCAACCGCCAGAAAGGTTCCTTTGGGAATAGAACGAGCAGGATTTTTTAAATCGCCAGATAAGTTTACTCCAGCCATAATCCCAGTAACAGCTGGAAAAAATACAGCGAAAACTTTCCAAAAATCCTCCTTGCGCTTTATGGCCATATTCCAAGGTTCTGTATCTACATTTTCTAAAGGACTTCCAAAAAATAGAGAAAGAAGGGAAAGGAGAATGATGGCTAGAATTATATACTGTGATTTAATAGTAGCCTTAGTAGAGAAAAGAGCCAAGGCTCCTAAAGCAAGGGTGGTAATTAAGCCAACAATTTTAACATCCAATCCAGGGAAAACCAGATTTAAACTTTCCGAAAAACCAATGATATAGAGCGCTACAGAAAATGCTTGAGCTAAATAAAGGGGAATTCCAACGGCCCCACCAATCTCAACACCAAGGGAGCGACTAATCATATAGTAGGCACCGCCAGCCTTAACAGGGGCATTGGTGGCAATGGCAGCAATAGACAAAGAGGTAAGGAAAGTGATAGCTGTGGACAACACAACAATAATCAAACTACCAATAAGACCTACATTTCCAACTACCCAACCAAATCTTAGATACATTATTACCCCAAGAATGGTGAGCAAAGAAGGTGTGAAAACACCTCCAAAGGTGCTTAGTTTAATATCTGTACCTTTTTTAAAAATGGCCTTGAAATTTTACGACGATGCAAAGTACAGAATAGAATTTATTGCAAGGCTTAATATTAGATAGAATGAAATATTTAATCGAGATTAAACCATTTATAGTTTTTACTATCTATTAACGGATTGAATATAAACCTGCGAATATTTTCACATTAACAATTGATTAACAGGAAAGAGGATTATTAATTAGCAATTTTATCCCTTTTAACACAGCCACACCTATATGAGAATTTTAAAATCCCTAAGCTCACTTTTACTTTTTATTTGTCTTGCTTTTAATTCCAAGGCCCAAAACTTTCAAGGAATTGCCATTTATCATACAGCAACAAGCCTCGACATGGATATGAAAGTTGATAGCTCAAAATTGAACCCAGAAATGGAACAAAGAATGGCCATGATAAAACAGAGAATGGCCAAAGCAATGCAAAAGGAGTACGAACTAAAATTTAATAAAACCGAATCTAGCTATACCGAAGTGGAAACCTTGGATGAAGGTGATACCCCCGGCCGAAGAGGTGGAGGGATGAGGATTTTCGCTAATATAATGGGATCTGGAGGAAGCTATTATAAGAATATCAGCAGTAAAGTTCTTCTAGAACAAACGGATCTATACGGAAAACAGTTCCTAATTACAGACTCCTTAACAGACTGGAAATGGAAATTGGGAAAAGAAAGTAAAAAAATTGGTTCCTATACCTGCTATAAAGCCACAGCAACTAGAATCATGAAAACAGCCACTTTTAGCAGAGGAGCAGACGGAGAAAGTGAGCAAAAGGAAACCGAAGTAGAGCAAGAGATTGTGGCATGGTGGACACCCGAAATACCCATCAGCCAAGGACCAAAAAACTTTTGGGGACTACCTGGATTAATTATGGAATTAAACGACGGTAGAACCACCATGGTTTGTAGTAAGGTGGTGCTAAACCCCAAAGAAAAGGTGGAGATAAAAGTTTTAAAGGACGGTAAAAAGGTGAGTAGTGAGGAATATGCCAAGATTATGCGTGAAAAAATGGAGGAAATGCAAGAGGTATATGGTGGTAGAGGTGGAAAAGGTCGCGGTGGCCGAAGAGGGGGAAGCTTTACCATTGAAATGCGATAATAAATCGGCAAAATCTATTTTATCACCCATAGTCTGAACTCATGAAAAATATGAAGTCAATAGCAATTGTAACGATTTGTTTTTTTAGCCTAAACTTTGCTAATGCACAATCTATCAAGGTATCTGGTTATATCCAAGATTCTCTTGGATTAGGTCTTGAAATGGCAAATGTTTTAGCATTGGACGCTTTAGATAGCTCCATGTCTGGCTACGCCATTTCCAATACCGAAGGTAGGTATGAAATAAGCCTAGAATCCAATAAAAATTATATCCTAAGATTTAGTTATCTAGGTTTTGAAACTAAGGATATAGTATTTTCTACTGCTGGAAAAGAGAAAAACAACAAGCTGGATATTGTTCTTAAAGAGCAGATTAATAGTTTGAATGAGGTTGAAATTGTAGAAAATATTCCTATCGCTGTTTCAGGTGATACCATTATCTATCAAACAGATGCTTTTACCAATGGCGAGGAAAAGAAGCTAGAAGATGTGCTGGAAAAATTGCCAGGCTTTGAAGTGGATGACAATGGGGAAGTTACAGTACAAGGTAAATCCGTAGAAAAAGTGATGGTAGAAGGCAAGGACTTTTTTGATGGCGACACTAAACTAGCTACTCAAAATATTCCTGCTAGTGCCATTGATAAGGTTCAGGTTTTGAGAAATTACAACGATGTAAGCCCAATGAGAGGTCTGGATAATGATGATAGAGTTGCCATAAACATCAAACTAAAGGAAGGAAAAAAGAATATCACATTTGGAGATGTAAAAGCGGAAGGAGGCCTTGATGAAAGATATCTGCTTCATCCTAGCCTTTTTATCTACACGCCTAAGGCAAGCTTCAATATTATTGGAGATGTAAATAATATTGGCGAACCGGCATTTACCTTTAGAGATTATTTCAGATTTACAGGTGGATTTAAAAATATTAGCCAAAAGTCTGGTTCTAGCTTAAGAGTAGCAACAGACGATATAGGTTTTTCAATGATCCAAGGAAATAGAGCTGAAGAAATTACCGCTCGTTTTGGAGCGGCAAATTTTAGCTATAACCCCAATAAAAAATGGACAATTTCCGGTTTTGCTATTGGAAATCAAACGCAAACAATAGCGTCAAACACAAATTTTAGAACCTATTTAAGACAAGATACTATAGCTAATACGGAAGACCTTGTTACCAACAATATTCAAAACAGTAATTCGGGTTTGTTTAAACTTTCTACTACCTATACTCCTTCACCTGCAGTGCATATTGGTTATGATGCTATTTATAAAATTACCAGCCTAGAAGAGGATAATAATAAACAGTCTACCATTGCAAATTTCACCAACGATATTAATACCATTAATTCCCAAAACCCCTCTGAATTAAACCAAAGTTTGGAAGCCTACTATGATATTGACGAAAAAAATGTAATTGCATTTGAAGCTCAGCATCTCTATAAAAAGCAAGATCCACTAATTGAATTGCTTTCACAATTGCCAACATTTAATTCGCTGATACCACTGGTAGATACCAATAATTACAATCTTCTTCAAAACAAGCTTATCACCACCAATAAGGTTGAGGCATCTTTAAATTATTACTATATCATCAATAATAAGAATCATATCAATTTTAGTGTAGGGACGAGTAATAGCAACCAAAGTTTCAATTCTCAGATTTCGCAGCTTGTAGATGGTAATACTTTAGCGGAGTTTGATGGAGATTCCCTTAGTAATAATGTCTTATTTAATTTAAATGATATTTTCCTAGGTGCTCATTATAAAACTAAAATTGGCAAGCTTACTTTAAGCCCGGGGGTGAATTTTCACCGTTATTCTATAACAGATCAACAGCAAGGAAGCAGCAATACCAGGGAGAAAAACCTTATCCTACCCGATTTCTTCGCTAAATATGATTTTAAAACTAGCGAATCTTTAACCTTTAACTATGGAATGGTTGCCCAGTTTACAGATATTAACAATATTATTTTAGGCACCACTATATCCAGTTATAACAGCCTTTTTCTTGGAAATAGAGATCTAGACAATTCATGGTACCACAATATTTCCATGAATTATTTCAGCTTCAATATGTTTAATTTCACCAATATATTTGCTGGATTAAGCTATAATAAAAGAATAGGTGACATCACTAATACCATCGTTTATCGTGGATTAGAAAGAATCAACCAACCCATTAATACCGATGCTGCTAATGACATTTTAAGTGGTTATGGAAGCTATGAAAAGAGGTTTGGAAAATTTAAAACACGGGTAAGAGGAAATGTTTCATTTAGTACTAATAATAATACTATTGATGGTATTGAAAACACAAATACCTCACTTACACAATCCTATACAGCGAGTTTCGAAACCAATTTTAAAACCGCGCCAAATGTGGAAGTTGGATTCCAAAGAACTACCAATGATTATGAAGGTAGCCAAAGTCAAAATGGCTTTATCACCAACCGCCCCTATATAAAATTGGAAGCGCGATTTTTAAAGAGCTTTTCTGCGGAAGCCGATTATTCCTATAGCGATTATTTTAGTGAGGATAGGGCCACACAAAGTGCTTTTGACTTTTTAAATGCAGCTTTATATTACCAAAAAACGGATAGCAAATGGGAGTTTAGTTTGAGAGGTTTGAACCTACTCGGAACCCAAAATATTCGTCAGGATGCATTTTCTGATAACTTAATAAGCACAACTTCAACTACCGTATTACCGAGGTATGTTTTGTTTGGAGTGAAATATGGACTTTAAAATTTAAGCTTCAGAATAAAGGGTTAAATGAATAAGCTACTTTTTATAAAGTCACATGTGTCCTAAATAAAATTTATTGCTAAAAAAATGATATAAT